>Ga0190327_1000042_pt1 | contig 21791 bp, 20 predicted proteins | sample 48720401_MG_FD_161667 | JGI IMG/M metagenome (GOLD analysis project Ga0190327, IMG submission 161667) | Hydrothermal vent sediment bacterial communities from Southern Trench, Guaymas Basin, Mexico - 4872-04-0-1_MG | ecosystem: Environmental > Aquatic > Marine > Hydrothermal vents > Sediment ... | reverse complement strand
AATCAAACCGAAGAAATATGTTTAGAAGCAGTTAAACAAACTGGATGGACATTGCAACATATTCACAATCAAACTGAAAAAATTTGTTTAGAAGCTGTTAAACAAGATGGATTAGCATTACAATATGTCAAAAATCAAACTGAAGAAATATGTTTACAAGCTGTTAAACAAAATGGATTAGCACTACAATATGTTCACAATCAAACTGAAAAGATATGTTTAGAAGCTGTTAAACAAGATGGATGGGCATTGCAATATGTTTATAATCTAAGTGAAGAAATTTGTTTAAAAGCTGTTAAACGAGATGATTTATTATTACGATTTGTAAATAATCGAACCAAAAAGATCTGTTTAGAAGCTGTTAAACAAAATGGATTAGCATTACAATATGTCAAAAATCAAACTGAAGAAATGTGTTTAGAAGCATTAAACCAAAATATTGAAATGATTAAATATATTGATATTAAAAGATTTCCTAAAATTTATAAAAAATATTTATTTATGGTTAAATAAAATCAGGAGACTATTATGGAATCTAAAGAAGACTTATTAAAATGGTATGATGAAGAATATTGTTTACAAGCAATAAAGCAAGACCCATCAAATTTACAATATGTTAAAAATCAAACTGAAGAAATATGCTTAGAAGCTGTTAAACAAAACTGGAAAGTTTTACAATATATTCGTAATCCAACTGAAAAAATTTGTTTAGAAGCTGTTAAACAAGATGGATGGGCACTACAATTTATCTATAATCCAACTGAAAAAATATGTTTGGAAGCAATTAAACGAGATGGATATGCAATTCAATTTATTAAAAATCTAACTGGAGAAATGTATTTAAAAGCAGTTAAGCAAAATGGATGGGCATTACAATATATTCATGATCAAACTAAAGAAATTTGTTTGGAAGCTGTTAAACAAAATGGATACGCTTTACAATATGTCAAAAATCAAACTGAAGAAATATGTTTAGAAGCTGTTAAACGAAATAGTTACGCTTTAAAATATGTTCGCAATCAAACTGAAAAGATTTGTTTAGAAGTTATTAAACAAAATCAGAAAATTTTGCAATTTATTTATAATCAGACTGAAAAGATTTGTTTGGAAGCTGTTAAACGAGATGGTTTATTATTACGATTTGTAAATAATCAAACTAAAAAAATATGTTTAGAAGCTGTTAAACAAAATTGGAAAGCTTTGCAATATATTCGTAATCCAACTGAAGAAATATATTTAGAAGCTTTAAATCAAAATATTAAAATGATTAAATATGTTGATATTAAAAAATTTCCAAAAATCTATGAAAAATATTTATTTATGATTAAATAAAAACAACTAGGAAACTATTATGCAATCTAAAGAAGACTTATTGAAATGGTATGATGAAGAATATTGTTTACAAGCAATTAAACAAGACCCATCAAATTTACAATATGTTAAAAATCAAACAAAAAAAATATGTTTAGAAGCTGTTAAACATGATGAATATGTTTTATATTTTGTTAAAAACCAAACTGAAAAAATATGTTTGGAAGCTGTTAAACGGAATCCACAATCTTTACAATTTGTTAAAAACCAAACTGAAAAGATTTGTTTAGAAGCTATTAAACGAAATAGTTACGCTTTAAAATATGTTCGCAATCAAACTGAAAACATTTGTTTAGAAGTTATTAAACAAAATCAGAAAATTTTGCAATTTATTCATAATCAAACTGAAGAAATATGTTTGGAAGCTATTAAACGAGATGGTTTATTATTACGATTTGTAAATAATCAAACTGAAAAAATATGTTTGGAAGCTATTAAACAAAATGGATTAGCATTACAATATGTTGAAAATCAAACTGAAGAAATGTGTTTAGAAGCATTAAATCAAAATATTGAAATGATTAAATATGTTGATATTAAAAAATTTCCGAAAGTTTATGAAAAATATTTATTTATGGTTAAATAAAATCAGGAGACTATTATGGAATCTAAAGAAAACTTATTAAAATGGTATGATGAAAAATATTGTTTACAAGCAATAAAGCAAGACCCATTAAATTTACAATATATTAAAAATCAAACAGAAGAAATATGTTTGGAAGCTGTTAAATATGATGAATATGTTTTATATTTTGTTAAAAACCAAACTGAAAAGATTTGTTTAGAAGCTGTTAAACGAAATAGTTACGTTTTAAAATATATTCGCAATCAAACTAAAAAGATTTGTTTGGAAGCTATTAAACGAAATCCACAATCTTTGCAATATATTAAAAATCAAACAGAAGAAATATGTTTAGAAGCTGTTAAACGAAATGGGTACACTTTAAAATATGTTTATAATCAGACTGAAAAGATTTGTTTAGAAGCTGTTAAACGAGATGGTATATTATTACGATTTGTGAATAATCAAACCGAAAAGATCTGTTTAGAAGCTGTTAAACAAAATGGATTAGCATTACAATATGTTGAAAATCAAACTGAAGAAATGTGTTTAGAAGCAATTAAACAAGATATCAATACTATTAAATATGTTGATATTAAAAGATTTCCAAAAGTTTATGAAAAATACTTATTTATGGTTAAATAAAATTATCCACCAATTTTTTAAAAAAAATCGACTTTGAAATTTTATAATTAATTTCAAAGTCGATATATATTTTTTTTAAAATTCAAAACGATAATCAATATTAATATTATCCAAATCCCAATAAATATAAATTGGAAAATAATTCAAAATATTTATTTTCTTTTCAGTATTTGAAAAAGATCCATCATCTTGGATATTGTAAATAGTATCTTGTTCTGGTATTAATTCTAATCCATTTGAAATTATATTATTATTAGAATCTTTAACTTCAATACTAACTTGTTTAATATATTCTCTTGAATAATGAATAAATTCAATTAATTTACTAGTATAATATTTAATATCTGTACCTGTATATTTATCTTGAAGTTCCTGAGCTATTTGTAAATATAAATCATCTTGTTCAGATTGTAAATCAATTTGATTATCAATAATATATTGTCTATTTAATAAAATATTAATTGATAATTTTAAAGGCATTTTTAAATCAAAATTATATTCTTGAATAGTATTATGTTTTGTAATATTTGCTGGTAATTTATAAGTATTTAATAATCTACATTGAATATTATCACACGGAAAACGCTTTGTAGAAATTAAATCTTCATAAAATAATTGTAAAAATATATTATCATAAAAAGATCTATTTGCATTATATTCATCTAAATTTATTAATGGAATATTTAATATATATTCTTTATTATTATCATTCTTAAAAATGGGTAAGAATAATTGATCTGTTATTTTTTTAATTTGAAAAAAAGAAGCAGATGTTAAAGTAATTGTAACATTATTTGTAGAATCATATAATACTAAAATTATTTTATGTTCACCGTCTATTATATTAGGATACTGCGGCGAATATTCAATAGTAAAAGTATTTGCATCAATCATAGTCATATCTTCATCAACAAACGAAGAATCAGATAATGAAACTTTTAATTGATAAGTTGAAATATCTTGATATGATTTTGCAGTTAAAATTGTTTTCCGATTCTGAATATCATATTCAATTTGAAAATAACAGATTGGTAAAATTTGACTGGGATCATTACTTTCCACTTTTGTAAAATAAACTGTAAATGAATCATAAAATAAATAACCATCATACCATTTCATATGCTCATTATATTTATATATAAAAGGAGAAATAAAAGTTTCTCCATCGATTACATATTCAGGATAATAAATATAATCTGCATTTCCAAAAGAAAGAGTAGAATCCTGAAAATTATCTCCAAAATCATAACATTCTGTATTTCTCGTTTGATAATATTTATAATTAATATCATCTGTAGTTACAGAAATAATATAATATTCAGCATCTGGAAAACTATCCCATGATAATTTTATTGTATTATTTGGATTAGATATAGTTAATTGTACAGCATTACTTGCAGTAGAATAATTAAATCCATCTGATGCACGAATTACATATTTATAAGTTACTCCATCTTGTAACTGTCCTGAAGAATTTTGCTCTTGTGTAATAACAATATTATTAACCTGATTAGTCACATCAATAACAGGAATATTATTACATAAACATTTAACTGGTTTTTTATATTGATCTAATATTAATTTATATAAAAAAAATGTATTCTGTTGTATCATAGATTTTCTAAAACTATATACAAATTCAGATTCTTTTTCATATTCTAAATTATAAAAATCTTTTTTATTAATTAATGTATTTCTGGTCTGAATATAATTAATTAATTTTTCACGGAGTTCTGTTTCTGAAGAACTATTTTTTCCGCCGTAGGAATAAGAAAAATTTAATTCAAAAACAGAATTTAAATTTAAATTTTTTTCAATTTCTCCATTAGTTATGGATGTATAAAAAGTACTAATTTCAGTATCTGTTGATAAAAATACTTTACTTGATACTAATATATTACTAATTTCTCCATAAGTTAAATATTTTTTTATTTTTAATTGAGAATTTGGCATATATCTGCCGTGCAATCCAGATCCTAATTTTAAATCCCAAGTTTTTGGATCTATTGGTTTTAAAAAACACGACATATCTTCAGGATTAGATAAATAACTAATATATTCAATATTTAAAGAATCATAATCATCACTTGTATTATATTGTTTATCAGCTAATCTCACACCTACTTCTAAATCAAATAAATACTTATCATTTGTATCAATAGTTAATGAATAATAAGTACCATATTCATAATTTGGAATTGAAATTATCTCTTCTTCAAATGAATATTGTTTTATATTTTTAAAAGGTACAGAAATATAAGAAGAAGGTGAAGAAACATATTCTATTTGTCCATCAGATGTAGTAATAACAGCATAATAAATAAATTGTCCATTAGATTGTTCTTCAATAAATGTATATTGAGTATCTGAATAAAATTGAACTTTATCATTTTGAAATTTTATATTTTTTAAAACAATTTGACGTTTAATAATATCATTACCTGGTGATGATAACAATCCAAAATCAAAATTAATTGTTCCAATTGCTATTGATGGTGTAGCTTTATTTGGAATATAATTATAAATAGCACTATGGAGATATAAACTATTCATATCAATAGTAGTCGGAATAAATGCATTTTTAAATAGTTCTTGATAATATGTTTGGCTATCAAATTTAATATTGCCTAATAAATTAATTAAATAACCAATAAGACCTACTTTATTCACCTGAATGTCATAACTATTTAAAAACTCTTTTAATGATTCAAATTCAGCTTCTACGAATTCAGCAGGCGTCATTAAATTAGTTGTCATAAATAAATCTCCTTAAAAATCACATCAATATTTTTTTATCCTGCGGCAAAAATTAAATTAAGTATATCGCAACAAATAAGTATAAACTTCCTGAAACAAATCACTATGTTTATCAAATTCTTCAAAATAATAAGAACAAGCAAAATCAACTGATAAAATTGTAACATCATTAGTAGCTCTAGAACCTAAAAATTCTTTTGTTGGTTGTGTCTTCGGAAATGCTCCAAAAACTTTACCAACAAAATCAATATCTCTAGCATTTGGTTTATATTTTAAAAGATAAAAATTAGCAACATAATCTAATGCTCCATAAGATGGATTTGTAAAATCTAAAAAATCAGAATTTGGTTCAATTGTTCCCATTAATGCATTAAATATATAGTCTACCCATAATTTAAAAAAATTATAATAACTATATTCATTATTATCTAAAATCATACAATTAAAATCAGTTGATATATTTTGTTCGGATGCATACTGTATTGCTCCAGAACTATTTGTAATTTCTGAATTTTTAATAGATATTTGTGGTGGTGTATATTCTAAAATATTAAATATACTTATTTTAGACAAATAATCTAAATATTGGCTATCAACTCTTTCTCGAGGCAAATTTGAAAAATCGGGAGGAACCATTAAACATAATGTATAACCAGAAATTGCTGGATTAAAATCTTTATATAATTGCCGATTAAAAAATTCCATTTCTGGTAATATATTGGAAGATAATATATTTTCTAAATATTGATCGATCATTAAATTCTCCTCACAAATTTATCTAAACACAAGTATTTTTACGTAATTGAAAAATTAATCCTCGAATAATAATTTTACGAAGTCTAACTAATTCTAAATTTGAATAATCTAATAATTTAATATCTGGATTTATTTCTTTAAAAATAATATGCAATACATCTGTAACTTTTTGCCGAATATCATTAGATATTGGATTATTTTTACTTTTTAAAATTTTCTTATTAACTAATTCTGCAAATCCTGCTTTGCATATTTCATCTTTTGATTTAATATTTAATTTCTGTAATATTAAAGCTAATATATCATATAAGTCATTATATAATTTTAAACTTGGATTGTGCAAAGCATGTAAAATTTGATCAATAATTTTAACAGACACTTTTAAATCTTTATTTAAATTCGATATAAATATTGGACTATATTTATAATTTGAATTACCTGTTATATCATTTATAGTATTTGTAATTATATCATCTAAATTATTGCCGGAAACAAAATCAGTAAATGAAAGATCAATATTATCATTTTGATAATTTTTCATTAGATCTATAGAATAGCCTTTACTTTTTGCTATTTTATACATCGGCAAAATTCCACCAGATGACCTTTTTTTACCAGATTTTAAACTAACAACCATATTAGAAGAAACAAACATTTGTCTAATTCTTGAATATGCTTGTTCAAATAATCTTTGTAATCCAAATCCTTTTTCTTTCTTGATCATTGATTCATATTTTGATAATAATGTAGGAACAAAATAATTAACAATAACATCATATGGTCCACTGTATCTATTTATTAAGTGTTTTTTACTTGTCATATATTGAGCAACATATTGCATAATTTTAGGATCACAATATGGTATAAATTTAGCTTTCCTACCATTCCATAATTTCATTAAAATACAAAATAAAGAATTTTTTGTAATCTGATCATCATTACTTTTCACTCCAATATATAAACAAAATAAAAATACTTGATAATATAAATCAGAATGCATTCTATTTCTCATTGCAGATTTTCCCCACATTTCAGTGAATGCATTCTGAATTTCATTTGGAGTTATATTTAATGTTTTTAATATATCAGATAAATATTTTGATTTAATTTGAAATTTAAAGCAAAATGAAGATTCTAAATCATTCATTGCTTGGATATTAACATCAGAATTAATTAATAATAATTTTGTTCTTAATTTAGATAATGTAATTTTATCGGAAAGTATTCTAAGTACAAGGTCATCAAATTGAACAGTAGTAGACATAAATTAACTCCTAATTTGGGAAAACATCTTTTTTCTTAAATGCAAGTAGTAATTATACTTGCAATACTTTCTGTTAATTTCTGATATTTCTTAAAAATTGTTTTTAATTCATCTTGATCAAAAATCTTACCATATAAATCACTTTCTAATAAATAATTCAATCGATGTTTAATAATTTTAGGAAAAGCAATATCATCTAATAATGCATATATTAAATGTTTCTTAATACTAAATTCAACAGCTTCTTTTGGATCCATACCTTCTGATATTAATTTCTTACTACTTTCAGTACACAATGGCAAATATTTCTTTTGTCTTTTTTGTGGATCTAAATTATAAAAATTTAAATTCAAAAATTCATATATATTTTTTGAAATTATACTCTGTTGCACATTAATTGATTCTTCTAAAAAATTATCAGTTAATTTTGATTGTTTAAAACATACAGGATTTGTATTAATAGATTTATAAATTTCTTTAATAAGTTTAATATTTTCAATTATTAATTGTTCAACTTTTTCAACTAATGATTCATCTAAATTTTGCAAAAGTTGATTATAATATAATAAATCAACTTTTGATTTATAATTAAAAGTATCCTCAGAATATTCTTCATATAAATCTTTTCCTTTATCCATAATAGATCTATCTTTTTGCATCTGTTCTATCAAAGGTATTTTCTTTTTATTTTTTTCTTCTAATCTTTCTAAAGTTTTGCGACTTTCTAACATAAGTTCTTGTTCTTGATCTATATCAAAATATTGTACCATCTTTCAATTCTCCTAATATAAAAAAATATAATAAATTTAAGATTGAATAATTAATTTTTGAATTTCATCAATAAATGTTGAAATTGAATTAATTTTCATTTTCATAACTTTAGATTGATACATTAATTTATAATATATCGTATTTTTTAATTCATCAACAACAATTAAATTTGGAACTTCAATTATATTTTGCAAATATTTAATAATACCAACAATATAATTATTATTAATATGGCTAACTAATTGTTGAATATCAGTATTATCAGTTAAATTTTCAGTCATTATCTTTTTTAAAGATTTTGCAGCATAAGCATTTGCTATACCAACAATAGTCTCAACTGGTATAATTAATGTATAATTCATAGGATCTAATATATCATATTTAGTTGTTTTAACTGTAACTTTTACTTGTTCAACATAATTACATATTGCTATTTGAATTACATAAAAAACTAAAAAATTCATATAATTAACAACATTATCAATATTAGATTCTACAAATTTATCTAAATCAACATTACTATTATATGAACGTAATAAATCAAATAATCTAGAATTTTGATATTTATAATTATTATTACTAGATAAATAAATAGCTACTTGATTTGTAATATCTTGAAATAAATTAACCGATTTAGATAAAAGTAATCTAATTTCATCTTTTGGAAGAATATTATTTAATTGTAAAATAATTTCTTGCAAAGCAGATGTACTTGAATGAACTATATTATTTAACTGTTTTTCAAATTGAATATATTCTTGAGTATCAAAATTTGGAGTGTTTATACTCACATTAGAAATTTTAGAATATTTATTTAATATAATATTAGTATTATTATTTAAAGATTTATTGCAAATTGCTTTCATATTTTTTATTATTTTATCAGCTTGCAATGTATCTTTTGTTAAATTATTTTTAAGTGATGTTTTTAAAGTTTCTAATATATCTCTAACTCCTTCTAAAATTCCTGAATTTATATCAATTGAAAAATCAGAAGTATCTCCTTGCTCAATTGCTAATAATAATTTACTAACAGAAATGGGCGTAGAAATAGGCATTAATTCCAAAATTAAAGATTTAAATATTGGAACTCCATAAATTGACCATAACTTAATAAATTCATTTAAAGCACTGTTAAAAACATCATTTATTTGTGGGTCAATTTTTAAAAAAGTATTAGATAATTGTCCATTTGATACTTTTAATCCAATTTGTGATTCTAAAGCTTTAGAATCAGTTACCAATTTAAAAAATACTTCAGCTTGATTTAAATCTTGCTGAACAGATTTTAATAATATTGGTGTATATTGTGTTGGTATTCTTTCAGAAGACTTATGCTGTTTACCAAACTTTTTAGAAAGAAAACTAAATATTTTCTTTTTAATTCTAGACCACCATGTTTCAGTATGTGGATCAAATAAATTAGATAATAATTTGTCCAAATTAGAAATATCAACAGATTTAAGAATTTTAAAAATTTGTGTGATATGTTCAGGATTATTTAATTTATATTTACCTTTACTAGCAACTGAAACAGTTAATACTAATAATAATATTGATGATTTAATTGATAAAGATTTAGTACCAATGATTACTGGAACATCAATAAAATTATTTAAAGTAATCATTTCTAAATATGGTCTAAATTGTTTATATATAGGATCAACTTTAAGTAATCGTTTTATTTGAGCAGTTTTTTGTTTAACTTGCTGTTCAACATCAAATTTAACTTGTTGTTGTCTATCTTGAGCGGATGGACCAAATGAAAAAAATAAATTCTGATGGTTATTGGTTAAATTTTCAACATCTGCAGCTCCTTTAAAAGTTTGTTTTAATTCAACTACTTCTCCATTTTCATCTATCAACGGCGAAATAGACGAAGCCATAGAAACCATATTCAAACTATTAGATACAAATATTTCTTTTCCCATACTAACTGAAATAAAATCTCTAAATAAATCTTGATACTTATTTAAAGATTCATCAATTATCATGGGATAAATAAATAACAATCTAAATTGTTGATCAAATATAGCTTTTTTTTGCCGCAATCCCACCGTTGCTTTAGAATATTGTTGATTGCCTGAAATATTCATTAAACTCTCCCATAAAAAATATTAGGTATTATTTTTTAATTTTTTTTGGATTAGTAATATTAGAAAATTGAAAATGTTTATATTTCTTTTCTCTTAATTTTGAATGTTTCAAATTTATACTTTTTTTAATCTTTGATCCAAGATATAAATTTGGAGTTGATTTAATTAATGAAATAGTCATATTTCTTTCCTTATATAATTTTACAATCTATATTTACATTTAGAATTATAAGAACAAAAAAAACATTTTTTAGTATCAATAAATTCATCATCTTTATCAGGTAATTGATTCAAAGAAACATAATGATTAATTCTTTCAATTTTTCTTTTTATAGGATCTAAATACATATCTATATCCAATTTTGTTAAATCAATAATTAAAGAACATATAAAATAAAATTGATTATGTTTAGAATTTAATAATTTTTTTATATGTTTAACATCTTGAATTGCTTCTTGTATACTATTATAGTCTGCGGCAAAAATTTGATGACATACATAAATAAATTGAAATTTATCAATATCATATTCCTTTTGTTCTGGCGGTTTACTTCGTAAAGATTTTACAGGTTGATTTTGTATTTCATCTAAATAATTTTCTAATACATATTTATATACTATTAATTGATAAAAATCATTTAATCTAGGTTGATGTGTTTTGATGATTTTTTTATAATCATCATATGTACAACTTTTTATTTCTACTAAAGTACTATTTCCAATAACACCATCAAAACGTCCACTAAAATGGATTGATGGAACTCTTAAACTTCGTTCAGTTTCTGTAAATTGATTTGTTTCAGATTGAATGAAATCATGAATACTATTTCCAATATACCCTCTTAATAAAACGGGTAACCAATTAGAACTATAATCTTCAATAGGATAATTTAATATTTTCATAACAACTTTAGCAATACATTCTGATGCAACATCATATGCGGACATATTAGTATTCTTTAATGAATATTCTTTAGTTTTCTTCGCATCATTTTCTCTAAGTTCAGAAATAAATGTACTAATATCAAAAATAGCTTTATCTCTTGGAATGATTATAGTCTTTTTTTCTTCTATAGTTTCTTTTTCTTTTATAGCTTCTTTTTCTTCAACAATAACTTTTTCTTCAATATTATTTGTTTGATTATTGGTGAAAAATGATTGAAACAAATCATCAAATACTACTTTTTTCGGTTTTTCTTTTTCCAATATCGTCTCCTATAATTAAAAAAAATATTTTTACAAATAAAAAAAATATGCTTGAGGAGGGAGTCGAACCCTCACGGAGGTATCTCCTCGGGATTTTAAGTCCCGTGTGTCTACCAGTTCCACCACTCAAGCATTAAAAATTTTATTATTTTTATTAATATAATTTCTATATAAAATTTTTAAATATTAACATATTTTATTTATATTTTTTATTTAAATTATTAATTGGAGTATTTTTAACTTCATCTCTAGCTTCTTTAATGGCATCATACAACTTAGTTAAAGCAATATGTTTTTCTCGATCATCTACATAAACATAATCTATTAAATCATTAAATTGTGCAAATGCTTTTGAAGCTAATGAAAAATAAGATTCACATTCTGAACCAATAATTTGTTGTTTACGTGTAGAACTTTGAAAGAGTAATCCATAAATTTGTTTGTCACTAAGTTTTGCATATTCATCAAATTTTTTAGTATTTTTCAAACAAAGAAAATATAATTTTAATATCATACTATTAATTTGAATTTGTTGATCAATATAACATCTAGCTAAACAATCAGCTTGCCTAACTACCTTTTTCTTTTTATCAGAATCAATTGTACGAGTATAAAAATAAATATCAGCTGGCATTTTTCGCAAATTATCAATACCACATGCTTTATAACATTTTTCACTATTTTGTTGAATTATAGAATATTGAAATTGAAAGTATCGTCCATATTTAACTAATACTTTACCAATTTTTTCATTTATTTTTCCAATAGCATATGTTGTTTGTGATAATTTTTTAGTAAAAGGTCTATTATATTTAAGTAAAGCTATTATACCAAATATTGTAGCTAATATTGAAGCTGAAATAATACCAAAAAATTCAAACAATGGTTCATTATTATCATCATTATTAAAATAAAAATCTAATAATGTACAAATAATTTTTTGCTGTTGAAATAAATGCAAATTATTAAAATAATCATATAAAAAATCATCATCATATTCTCTAACATGATGTAATGTTTTGATAACTTCTTCAAATAATTTATCTTGAATTTCTTTAACTTGATCTTCAGTTTTTACTTGATCATATATATTATGATCAGTCAAATAATTTTCAATAATTAATTTTATTTTTGACTGTTCCATTAAATACTCCTATCAAAAAATATCAGCTTTTGGTTTTGTTTCTTCGGCAGAATTATCATTATCAAACGCATTTGCTAATTCAGTCATCTCATTAATTGCAGTTTCAGGATCCTTATCAGAATCAGATTGAATGTCTTTCTTTATTTCTACAGGTTCAGGTACAGGTTCGGGTTCGGGTATAGTAACAGACTCTGGTATAGTTTCAGGTTCAGATGTTTGTATTTCTATATCTGTATCTTTATTATAATTAACAAATTCATCTGATTGTCTTAATTTAATGATTCTTTGTTGACAAGATATATCTACAGCATAATCAAACCACTTATGAAATTCATCATTTTGTTCATATACTTCTCTAAATTTTCGTTTAAATATAGGATCACTTGAATATTTAATTTCTCCTGTTGTTGGGTCAACAACTTCTAATTTTAATCTATGTCCACTTTTAACAATAGCTAATGGAATGGATGATAATTTATTTTTATATACTTTTTTTTCAACTGGAGTTGGTTGACTTAAAAAAGTAAATTCACTCCAAAATTTATCTATTCCAGAACGTTTACTAAAAACAACAGTAATCATATCTTTAGATGATGTTAATTTATTTTTCTCCATCAATACATTCATATACCATCCTGAAATAATATCACCATTTTTATCATATAATCCTTCTGATTCTGAAATAGCTGCATTTTTACTAAAAAATAACCATTGTTGTGTTGCATGTTGCAATGCAAAGATATTAGAAGCAGATTTCATATCTTTAAAATTACCAACACTTTGTTCTTTAGCTGCAAACATTTCAATTTGTAAATTAGCTCTTACTTGATCAATACAAACAAAAGTAATTCTATTAAATTTTAACATTGGATTATATTTATCTAAACAATAACTTATTTGTCTAGCTTTAAGTCCAATTATTTGATTAACATCTGTAGATGATTCAGTTTTACTTGAAGGTGTACTTGGTATACTATCCCAAACAATCATTACATAAAATTCTTTATTTGTTTTATTTTCTACAGCACGTTTAACTTCAATTATTTTTTGAATTAAATCAAACAATTCCATTACATTCAATAAAATAGGTTCATAACGAAATCTATCTTGATCTAATTCAAATCCATCAATTCTAGATATTCTAAATTGAGTTGAATTTGTTGAATTTCCAGAACCTTCAATATCTAAATAAAGAACAACTGAATTATCATAAGTTTCTTGAAATACTTTTGATAATTGATATGCTATTGTACTTTTACCAGTCTCTGGAGTGCTAGATAATATAATTGGACCAGATGATACTATTCCACCACCTAATAAAGCATCCAACGGTTTAATACCTGTTTGAGTTATTAATGCTTCTGGCGCAATTCTACTGCCATAATGTTTTTTAATAACTTGTTCAAATGCTTTACCTAAAATTGCAGACTGTTCAAGTGTTGTTGCCATACGTCTCCCCTTTTAAAATATTATAAAGTATATTCTGGATCATCAGCTAAAGATTCTCCACCACTAATAATATTTTCTTCTTTCAAATTATTATCACCTTTAACATTATTTAAACTAGCTAAATATTTAATCATTTCACCAAATGTATCTGAAATAGAATCACTTTGTTTTAATAATTTAACCATTTCAATATATATTAATCTATTTGCAGCATGTGAATGATTATCAATTTCTTTATAATATTTAAATTTAACATCTTCAAATTTTTGATATGTATTGTAAATATTAGTAATTAATTCAAAATTTCTTGATGAAATAAATCTTAAATTTTTAATTTTATTATAATCTGGTTTTGATTTTTGTTCTTCATTAAAAATTACTCCATCAATTTGTCTGATTGCTTGATCTAATGATACTATATAATTTTGTAGTTCTTGTTGTCTAATTTTAATAATTTCTATTTGATTTTCTAATTGTTCAATTTGACTATCATATTTTTTAATTAATTCTTCTTGTTGAACATCAAGATTATCTTCATCTATTGACATTTAGATTCCCTCTTTTTTTTGTTACACAATTTTTGCAATTTTTGATATTTATTTTTGATAATGGGTATTTGTTTTCTTATACGTTTAAGTCTATGTTCTAATTCAATTATTTTTTTTATTACTCTGCATTTAATTTGACTTCTTGTGCTTGACTAATAATTAATCGAATAAATTGACATAATTGATTTGCAAAGCTATAATCTTGAATTTGAAATGTATTAAATGTTAATGGATTAATATATTCTCCACATAATATATTATCAACAAATTTTTGAGCAATATTTTCTAAAATTTCATGAATATATTGTTCACTAAATAATTGTTTAAATGTAATCATTAATTCTTCCAAAACAAGTGTTTTAACCATTGGTGGTTGAATTATTAAAGAATTATATGCTGCAGTTCGCTTACTATAAATGTGGATACATTTTAACAATTTAAATATGATAGGTAATTTTTGAAGTTTTTTAAGAAATTGATTATTTTCAGATAATTGAATATTATAAATATTTAATAAATTAAATTGAATGTTTGATTCTGCGGCAAAAATATTATCAGTAATAGAATAATATAAATTTTGAAATTCATTATTAATTACAATATTCTTAAAAATATTATAATTATAATTCAATTGAATCATAATAGGATTATTTTCAATCATCTTTTTAATTTGTAAGTCATATAATATTTCTTTATATAACTTTAATTTAGTAGGTACATTATTTAATTGAATAGGTTTAAATTTTATATCATTAGAATCATAATAATCAATATTAAAATTTTCTTTTGCCCTAAAATAATAAAAATAACTACTTCTGAAAATCTGATGATAAAATATAGTTAATTTATCAATTTCTAATGGATTAAATTTTACAAGAGCATTACCCAAAAATTGACATAATATGTCATTTTGGATAACTTGATCATCAATATAATATGAATTAGTATATCTCTGAATAATACTATAATAATGTCGACTATATTCTGAATGTACTTTTTGAATTGATTTTCGTAAAAATACTTGTGTTTTGTGAAAATATTTGACTAATAAATAGATTAAATTTGGAAATAAAATAATAGATCTATATTTTGAATATGAATAATTAATATGTTTTTTATTAAATTCATATAAACCAATACAAATTTTATGCAATAAAAATAATTCTTGACGTATTTCATCATAATCTTTAATTATATTATAATAAGAATCTTTTAAAGCAGTGACTAACTTACTTAAAGATTTATTACTAGCAGCAGTTGCTCCAAAAGTTTCAAGATTATTGCATATATTTTGAATGTCTTCACCAACATAAATTTCGATCATTTTAATAGCAATTTCAGAATTCACATCATATTGAATATCATTATTATCGAATTGAATATTCATATTTGGATGCACAAATTATTCTCCTTTATTTTTTTAAAAAATATTAATTTTTAAAATGCCAATTAATATTTTTATTTCTATCTAAAATGTGAACAGATTATTTAGAGTTCATAAATCTTACCAATACTTCTGGTTTAAATTTAGTAGTATTTATATTCAATGGAAATATATCTTGAAATAAAGATCCGATTAATTTAAATTGACGTACAAATGGTAAAATACATGTTGTTCCAATACTTTTATAAAGTACTCTAGTATAAATATCAATATTAGTATTACCAACGATACAAATATGAATAGCATCTTCAACATCAAATGGATGATCTTTAAAAAATAATTCTGTTATTTTATCCCATTCAAAATTATATTCATTTTGCCATTGTATACTTTCTTTTGATGTTAGTGGAAATTTTAAATCTAATGGTCTAGTATTAAAAATATAATATGATGATCCTATCATCTCACAACTAAAATGCCAAGGCAAATAAATACTTTTTGAATTACTATATAATTCACGATACCGTTTATATACTTCAGATAAATCAAATTTAGAAGTATCTAAAGTAGGTTTTGGTGTTATTGGGAAAACAAAATGATTATAACTATCTGATAATATAAATCCTTTTGGTCTATTAATAAATTTATTAGATAAACTAATTTTATTTTTACTATCACTAATTCTAGATTTTGATGCTTCTTCTAATGTAATTTGATTATTTAATAATTCATAAGTATCCTCACAATTAATAAAAAACATAATTGAAATCCTTTTTTTTCTAATTTTTTATATAAAAAATAATTATCGATCCCACATTAAATCATTTTCAGATCTTGGACCATTATTATATGAATTAGTTGCATCATCACATTTATCTCCAACACTATTTGAATCATTATATTCTGAAGTTTCATTTGGTCCTAAATCTCGTACTTTTTGTGGTTGTGTTGGTGGTATTTCTACGGCAAAAGCTTTACCACAATTTAAATTAATTTTTGCTCCATCACAATTAATTTCAGAATTACTATAAACATTACACATTCCATTAACAGTAATATTAACATTACCTGTAATATGAAATATTCCATTTTCTTCAATTTTTAATTCAAGATTTTTTGAAATTCTAGTAGTTTGTGAACCATCAATATCAACTTTTTTATTTTGTTTAACATATTCTGTTTTATTTTTATCAATTTGAACATTTGAATCTTTTAATACTCTTTCTCTAATATTATTTCTTGTCCAAATAGTAATACCTGATGGATTAATTCTAAAAACTGTATTTCTACCATTTTCATCTCTATTATAAACTAAATAAATAGTATTTGGTTCATTTTTGGTATCTTCATTAATATAAAAAATATTATTTTTTTTAGGTGTTTTAATAAGAATAGTTTGTTCGTCTCTATCAGATTCATTTGGGACAGGTGTTACACAATCTTGCGCTTCTACATTAGTATTCTGTTTATAATCAGATATAATTCGATCAATATAACCTGAATTAAAATCATTTGATTGAAACTTAACAATAACATAAGTACCTGGATGTAATGGAAAATATTGACCATATTCTCCATCATGGCTTCCAGTTATCTTATATTTAGTTACATGATTTTTACAAAATATACCTTGATCATTTTCAATATGAGGCATTAATTCTGGAATATAAACTCTATATCTTCCTTGAAGTTTTGAATCATAATAATTAGTAGAATTTTTTGGAATAATTTGTCCTAAAAATTCTTTACCTGTTAAAAAATAATCATTCATATCGTCTCCTTTTTTTTAATTTTTCTGTGGCAATTTTTATGCAGATAAGATAGAATATTTTAATTCATCTAAATAAGTAGAATCAATATATGCTTCAATAGTTGAATTTATAGAAGATTTTATATTCTTTTTAATATCATATAAATCAGTTTGATAATTTAAAAGACATAATAAAGCAATATAATGATCTAAAGAACTAATTAAATTATAAAATGCTTTAGATCCCATTAATGCTATCATGCTCATAACAACTTGATTTGGATTTGATTGAATAATATCCAAATCTAATAAAATTGAACCAATTTGTTGTAATGATTTTAATTTAGCAGATTTTTCATCTATCTTAGTAATATATAAATTCAAACTATCTGGATTCATAGAATCTTTAAATATCTTTTTCAAATTACTTATAGCAACTAAATGATTTTTTAATAGAAAATGTCTTAGATATAAATATCCACATCCTATCATTAACCCATTTAATTGCATACTATTTAAATTTATTTTCTTATCTAAACTTCTTAAAATAATTTGATATAATGCTGTAATTGCTAATTTATGTAATTTAAAATCTTGTTTGATTTTTGCCGCATTACATAATATACTAGCTCTAATCATACCAAAATAAACAGCATAAACACATGAATCAATTGAATCTGTTTCACCCGTTAATAAATCAATATGAAAATATTCACTATTCAATACAATTCCTGCTAATTTATTATTACTTAATAAAATTCTAGCAAATACTAATTCATTATTCGATAAAGATTCACCTATTCCTAAATAAATACCACCTAAATCATATAAATGAGATACATATTTAACTAATTTTGTATTATGTCCTAATTTAGTTAAATATAATTTAAATTGTTCTAAAAATGGTTTATAAATTGGTTCTGATTTTTTAATCAATGCTATTTGTTTTTCTTTTGTTAACAGTAAAGTATTAACTTTGTTTGATTTGTCATCTTTTATATCTAATGATGATGACAATTTTTTAGTATCCATAGAATAATACTCCTTTAATAATTTAATGTTTTTTATATTTCAAATAATTTAATATTTAAAAATTTCATATAGAAATAATATTATAAAGAAACAAGTGATAAAATTTCTTTTTCTTTCGGAGCAATAATTAAAGAATCTTTTAATGATTCAGCTCTAAAAGAAAAAAAAGAAGAAATTCTATTACATGTTAATATAACTGGATATAATTGAGAATGACCATAATAATCAAAACAAAACATATCTGGTCGTTGATTCCAATCATTGTTAAATCTAACTAAATCAGAATGCATATATAAATAATCTAAATTTTCAAAAAAAACATTATTTATAATTGGTTTAGTGTATTCTTTAAAAATTTGTTGATATAATAATGATACTTCGTTATTATATTTAATTAAATTTGTAGTCATAATTTTTTAACCAAATTTTTTTAAAAGGAGAAAAAAAGAAAATGAATGAAGCTGAAAACACTTATGAAATTAATGATGTAGTCAAAAACATTGTACTGCCAAACATTGCCCTACAGGTTAAAAATGAAGATGTTGCTTTTCCATATCTGGCTGGAGCGCCAGGTGGTGGCAAAACAACAATCATAAAAACGATGTGTGAAGACCGGAACTGGGGATTAATTTCTACACATTTTGCTTTGAAGCCTCTTGAAGAAACAGGAGGTCTTCCACAATTTCGCAAATTCAAATTCAACAATCAAGAAATATTGGGAACAGTTTGGTCGTTCCCTGATATTATGCAACAGTTATATACTATGAGTCAAACAAAAAAAATCATTGTTTGGCTTTTAGATGATGTACATTTATGTACATTTGTTCATATGGGATTACTATATGAGCTCTTAACTGAAAGAAAGTTGAGAGGATATAAAATTCCGGATAATGTGGCAATTGTATTAGCAGGAAATCACAATGATAATAAAGCAGGAGCAAAAACAATGTTTTCTGCTATTATGAATAGAATCCTACTTCTTCCAATACATACATCATATATAAATTGGAAGAAAAATTTTGCTATCAAACATAACTTGCATCCAGCAATATTGTCATTCTTCAATGAAATGAATGAACAATTTTTTCACGAAGATGAACAGGTAAATTGTCCATGGGGATCACCAAGATCATGGACAAGATTTTCAAATTTTCTAGTCCAACTGGAAAAAAATGATAAAATCATTCCAAGTGATAAATTGTTATATATTGCTCAAGCACATGTATCAAAAGAAGCAGCATCTGAATTTGTACAATATTACAAAATCATGATGCAATTTGATGTCAAAAAGATTCTGAAAGAAGCTGATGATTTTCAGCTGCCGGAATCAAATGTGGACAAATATGCAATGTTATTTACATTATTATATAATTATTCAAATCGGAAAGATCCGAATGAAATAATAAACCCATTTTCAAAAATTGTATACAAATACATCAAAGATTCTCCGGACTTGGGAATATTGGCAATTCATGAAATTATTGATATTGAAAAAATATTAAATAAACGTAATTTGTATATGAGATTGGTTGACAATTTAAATACAATTGAACCTGGGATAACCAGTAAATTGTTGAAAGGATTACAAAATGTCTAATTATAAAAAAATTATCGAAAAAACAAGAATACGATTTTTTCGTAGAGATGTTGGTTTACAATTTTTCGGTATTTTGGCATATAAATTTAAATGGGAAATTGAAGATCTCCCAATGATAGAAGAAGGACATGTTGCATTCAGTAAAGATAAAGATTTAAATTTAGCAGATGGTAGAATTCATATCAATAAAAATTTTGTTGATCAACCAGATTACACTCATCATAATTTAATATTTCTTATCTGTCATGAATTACTTCATATTTTAAAAAGACATGGTATACGACGGCAAAATCGAGATGGATTAATTTGGAATTTTGCTGGAGATCATGTTATTGATAGAGAATTAAAAGAATTAAATTTAATTCCATATCGAAATAATTATAATATCATTGAAGAATTACATCAACTTAATCCAAAATGTACAACTGAAGAAGCTTACGATTGGATTAAAAAACAACAAGATAATTTTAATAAACGATTTAAATTTGATATTGATAAAGATGGAAATATAACGGTAACTGATACAAAAACTGGAGAAAAATATCAGGTTAAACCTATTCCAGGCAGTCCGTCATCACCAGATGACAAATTAACAATACAACAAGTTAATCAATTTATTGCCGAAGCAAACTCCATGTTTCAATTATTGGATCAAAAAGGAAATATGTCCGGCAATATGAAAGAATATATTAAAAATTTACTCAAGGTTGAAATACCTTGGGAAAAAATTATTGAAAAAGCCATAAAAACTAACTTCATTCAAAAACCAATTGAAAGAAGTTGGAGGAGATTTAATAATTTTTATATTCCTCATAATCTAAATTTACCTGGTTATGCTCTGGGTGATGAAGATGAAAATGTAGGAATATTAATAATTGGATTTGATTCTTCAGGATCAATTTCAAAAAAATTAATTCGAAAATTCTCATATATTATTGATGAGTCATTTCATTACTTTAAAGAAATAATTCTTATTGTACATGATGTTGAAATTCATCAAATTAAAACATTTTATCAAGATGATAAAATAGAATTTCAAAATTTTATAACAAATGTTGGAATAAAGGGACGTGGAGGAACATCCCATAAATATTTATTCAATTATATTGAAAATGAAATTTGGAGTAAAAGAGATAAAAGAGATAACTTATCAATGGTTATGTCATTAACAGATGGTGAATCTGATATTGAACAAATTTATAAACAATATAATTGGATTATTAATAATATACCACTATTATTTATATTACCACCAGAATCAAGATGGTCATTTAATACAAATGGATATGATAATATTCAATTTATAAAAATGCAAAATAATTAAAAAACATACTCCTGATAGATTAATTTCTATCAGGAGTAATTATTTTTTTGAAAACGAAATATCTTGATCTGATAAATTTTGTATAATATCATCCCAATCAATTGTTTTATTTTTTTGTTTTCCTACGCCCAAATA
>Ga0190327_1000041_pt1 | contig 21907 bp, 21 predicted proteins | sample 48720401_MG_FD_161667 | JGI IMG/M metagenome (GOLD analysis project Ga0190327, IMG submission 161667) | Hydrothermal vent sediment bacterial communities from Southern Trench, Guaymas Basin, Mexico - 4872-04-0-1_MG | ecosystem: Environmental > Aquatic > Marine > Hydrothermal vents > Sediment ... | reverse complement strand
GCTACGATATTACCCCATTGATCAGATCCCCCCATCTGTATAAAGCAATCATGTGATTCAGCAAGCTGCATAAAATCATATGCCTGAAGCAGCATATAATTAAACTCAATGAACGTCAGTCCGTCCTCGGAATCCATTCGGGCTTTATAACTTTCAGCCTTAATCATGCGATTAACACTGAAATGCCTGCCAATATCTCTTAAAAACGGAATATATTCAAGCTTTGTGAGCCATTGAGCATTATCTAAAAGGAATGCTTTATCATCAGAAAAATCAAGAAACCGCGCCAGTTGATTTCTAATTCCTTTTTTATTCTTGTCAATCTGTTCCTGAGTAATAATTTTACGGAGTTCAGTTTTTCCGGACGGATCTCCAATTAATCCTGTTCCCCCGCCGACCAGTGCAATAGGCCTGTGCCCATGTTTTTGCATATGGGCCAACGCCATAATACAGACAAGGCTTCCAACATGAAGACTTGCTGCTGTTGGATCAAATCCAATATAACAGGTTGCCCGGTTATGGGTCAAATAATCTTCTAATTCTTCCGTATGGGTGAGATCGTCAATAAACCCCCGTTCTTTTAATATCGACAGGACACTCATGTACTCTTTACCCTTTATTTTTTAGTATATTCCACTGCTCTTGTTTCTCGAATTACAACGACCTTAACCTGCCCCGGGAATGTTAAATTCTCTTCAATTTGGCGAGCAATATCTCTGGATAAAAGCACAGCGCTTTCGTCAGTAATCTTTTCACTCTCTGCGATGACTCGGATTTCACGGCCAGCCTGTATAGCATACGTATTGACAACCCCATCAAAAGAATTGGCAATATTTTCCAAATCCTCCAAGCGTTTGATATAATTTTCCAGACTTTCTTTTCTTGCACCCGGTCGTGCACCGGATAATGCGTCGGCGGCCTGAACAATATAATCATAAACGGATTCCGGCATTTGATCTTCGTGATGAGCTGCAATGGCCTGAACCACACTTTCAATCTCACCATATCTCTTGGCAAGCTTTGCACCGATGATCGCATGGGCACCATCCACCTCATGATCCACCGCTTTCCCAATATCATGCAATAATCCCATGCGTTTGGCCAGCTTGAAATCCAACCCCAGTTCAGCAGCAATGGCACCAGACAAAAAAGCAACTTCAACGGAATGCTGTAACACGTTTTGAGCATAGCTAGTTCTAAACTTGAGTTTACCAATCACTTTAATCAGTTCGGGATCAATCCCATGTACCCCCAAATCAAACGCTGCCTGTTCTCCGGCTTCTTTAATGGCTGCATCTACTTCTTCTGTCGCCCGTTCGACCACATCTTCAATGCGGGCAGGGTGAATTCTGCCATCCGATATTAATTTTTCAAGTGACAGCCTGGCAACTTCTCTTCGGACCGGATTAAATCCTGATAATATAACGGCTTCCGGTGTATCATCAATGATCAAATCAATACCCGTAGCTGCCTCAAGTGCCCTGATATTCCTTCCTTCACGGCCAATAATCCTTCCTTTCATTTCATCCCCTGGAAGATGAACAACGGAAACTGTTCGTTCTACCACATAGTCCCCAGCATATCTTTGGATAACGGTTGAAATGATCTTTTTAGCTTCTTTATCTGCCGTCTCTTTCGCTTCACTGGTGATCTTCTTAATTAACTTGGCCCCTTCATGCCTGGCTTCTTCTTCCATGACCTTCAGTAAAAGATCCCTTGCCTCTTCCAGTGTAAGGCCTGATACTTTTTCAAGCTCTTTTTTTGTTTGCTCTAATAATTCTTTATAATGATCTTCTTTTTTCGTAGCAGAATCAAATTTTTTCTGCGTCTCACTTTCTTTTTTTTGAATGCTTTGTTCCCGTTTTGTTAACTGATCTTCATGCTTATCCAGTTTCTCACTTTTTTTAGATAGCCTTCGTTCTTCCTTTTTAAATTCAGAGCGAGTTTCCTCAGTTTCAGAATCAAAATTACTCTTCATTTCAAGAAGCCTGGATTTTGCTTCTAACTTGGCTTCTTTTAGCAATGTTGTTGCTTTAGTCTTAGCCTCTCCGATTAAACGCACCTGCTCTTCTTCACGATTCAGGTTATCCTGAACTACCTTTTTTTTAAGGATAAAAAAGGCAACGACTCCCAATCCCAACAAAACGACAGCAATTGATGAGAGCATAACCGTATATTCCATTAAACAATTCTCCTAAAGTATATTAATATCAACAAATCATGTTGTAATTATCTGATTTTATCCCCTATTTTTACAAAAATAGGCCTATATGAAAAATATGAAATGGGGTAAAGGTTTGAAGAAGGACAAAACTAAAATGTATTAATTGTTACAATTACCCCCACAAACTGCCGTGTTGCTTGTTAAGGCTTTGAACCAAAGGTTCAAAAGTGGGTGTCCAGTATTACCTTTAGGCTTTTCCTTACCAAGAGGAACTTAGCACACCAGTAAAAGTGTGGACTCCCTTTTTACTATGCGTTAGGACAAAGACTGTTATACAATCACGCACATTGCAGGGGTAAAAATTTATCATAATAAACACTTCTCGTCTTTTTCAATTCCTGTATCAATTTTTTTTATCAAGGATGAAATTCTGTTGTCTATCTCTTTTTCAAGTTCAGAGTGTTGCAATTTAAGCTCATGAAAATCCTTTGACAAATTCATGGCTGCCAATAATAATATTGCAATCTTATTTTTCCCTGAAGCCTTATTTTGAAACAGTTTTTCAGCTTCTTTTATGTATTTCTTTAAATATTGTGCAATTTGTTCCGGATTTTTAACCTGATCATCAGGTTTAAATCTAAACTCTTCTCCGAAAAGATCAATTACAACAATTTCATCCAATGTAATCCCTTTTGCGAACCCATTTCGCTCACATATTTGATTGATAATCGTCTGGAGTGCTATTTGAAAAATAATCCAATTTTTTCAAAAGCCCATCAATTTTAGATTGAATCAAAGCCTCTTGTTCTGAAAATCGTTCTTCCGTTTCATTTCTCTTATCAAGCTCTGCTTCAAGGTTCTTATTTTTTGAGATCAACTCTTTATTTCCCTGTTGAAGCGTGCGGCAAAATTCTCTCATAAAATCGATTTTCTTATCGATATCATCAAACTTTTTTTTAATAAGGTCATTACCCAATTTTATACTCTCACAAAGCGTATTAATATTTAGTATAATTCAAAATATTTCATAAAGTCAAGGCAATTCATTTGTCAACTGTTGGATCAGGTACTCAGCTTTTCCAAGGTCTTCAAGCGTATTTACACCTATAACTTGTTTTGGATCATCCACAGTGATAACCACTATTTTTTCATGCTTTTTTTGCGCTATCTCGACAACATCGGTCAAGTAGTACTCCTTCTGATTATTATCCGGTTTTATTTCACCAATAACAGATATGAGAAACTCTTTATCAAAACAATATATTCCTGTATTCACTTTTTTTATTTTTTTCTCATTTTCGGTGGCATCCACCTCTTCTTTAATACAAAGCATATTATTCTGTTGATCAAGAATAATCCTTCCATAGCCGGTCGGATCATCTACATTGGTTGCAAGAACGGATACTTTGGCCTGATTTTGTTTATGTTCATCCATCAGATTCCGGAGAGTCTTCTCCTGTATCAATGGCACATCTCCGCATAAAATCAGGACATCTTTAATACCCAGCTTCAATCCTGGAATGGCAACTTTAACCGCATCCCCTGTCCCCAAAAGCTCTTCTTGCACAGCATAATCTATCTTAAAAAATTTACTGACTTCATCTTTCACTTTCTGAGCCTGGTAACCGACAACAACAATCACATTATCCCGAGAAATTTTTTTGGCACACTCAACCACGTGGACAACCATACTTTTACCGGAAACCTTGTGAAGTACCTTGGCAATATCTGATTTCATCCTGGCCCCCTCGCCTGCAGCAAGAACAACAACTCCAACATCGTTATAAGCCATCATCATCCCCATAAGTTGTACTTTCTTTAAAAAAAACTTTAAACATACCATTCAAAAAGGAGGGGGCTCCAAACTAACAGAAGCCCCCCCTATTTACTAATCCGTTTTCCGGATATGGTTATACGTTTAAGTAAAGGTCACCTTATCTTGTCTCTTTAATCCTAAGCCTGTGCACCGCTCGTCTCAGGGCAGCTTCAGCTCTCACAAGATCGGTATCAGCAGCCTTAGCGGCAAGACGATTTTCAGCTCTTTTTTTAGATTTTGTCGCCCTTTCAACATCAATATCCTGTCTATACTCAGCAGATTCAGCCAAGATGGTCACTTTGTCCGGTAAAACCTCTGCAAATCCACCATTGATGAAAAGATACCTTTCCTTTCCTTTGGTATCTTTGTACCGAAGCGTTCCAACTTTCAGCGATGTGAGGAATGTGGTATGTCCCTTAAGCGCACCAAACTCACCTTCTGAACCTGGCGCAACCACAATTTCAACCTCTTCACTGACGATTGCTTTCTGCGGTGTAACAACTTCAAGAAATAATTTCTCAGCCATAATATCCCCCTCCAGATGTTTAAGCAGATTTTGCTTTTTCAATGGCTTCTTCAATAGACCCTACCATATAGAAAGCATTCTCTGAAAGATCATCATGTTTACCATCAATAATTTCTTTAAATGATCTTACAGTGTCTTCAACCTTAACAAATTTACCTGGCATACCGGTAAATGTCTCTGCAACGGTGAAAGGCTGTGACAGAAATTTCTGAAGTTTTCTTGCCCGTTGTACCGTAATCTTATCTTCATCAGAAAGCTCGTCCATACCAAGAATGGCAATAATATCCTGAAGTTCTTTGTATTTCTGAAGTGTCTGTTGAACCACACGGGCAACATTATAATGTTCTTCCCCGATATACGCAGCATCAAGAATTCTGGATGTGGAGTCCAAAGGATCCACAGCAGGATAAATACCCAGCTCTGCAATCTGGCGGGAGAGAACAACCGTACCGTCAAGATGACCAAATGTGGTGGCTGGTGCAGGGTCGGTTAAATCATCAGCCGGTACGTAAACACATTGTACCGCTGTTATGGAACCTTTATCCGTTGATGTAATACGTTCCTGGAGCTCACCCATGTCAACCGCAAGCGTTGGCTGGTAGCCAACCGCAGACGGCATACGACCAAGTGTTGCAGATACTTCTGCACCGGCCTGGGTAAAACGAAAAATATTATCGATAAACAAAAGTACGTCCTGACCTTCTTCATCACGAAAATATTCGGCACAGGTCAAAGCGGAAAGCGCAACCCTCATTCTTGCTCCAGGAGGTTCAGTCATCTGGCCGTAAACCAGTGCGCATTGTGGAAGAACGCCGGAATCTTTCATTTCATGATAAAGGTCATTCCCTTCACGGGTTCTTTCCCCTACTCCGCCAAATACAGAAATTCCACCATGCGCCTTAGCAATATTGTTAACCATTTCCATCATGATAACGGTCTTGCCAACACCGGCACCACCAAACATACCCATTTTACCGCCACGGGGGAAGGGTACGAGAAGGTCAATAACCTTAATACCGGTTTCAAGAACCCTTACGGATGTATCCTGCTCTGTAAAGGCAGGGGCATGTCTATGAATCGGAAGCTTTTTTTCCTGGGAAATGGAACCCAGCCCGTCAACGGGTCTTCCCACAACATTCAGAATTCTTCCTAAAGATGCTTTGCCAACCGGCATCATAATGGGAGAGCCCGTATCTTTAACAAGCATACCTCTTTGAAGACCATCCGTTATATCCATACCAATGCATCTTACAACATTATCACCCAAGTGCTGAGCCACCTCAACAACAAGATTGTCTTCCACATCACTAATATTTGGGTTGGTTATAGTCAAAGCGGTCAGAATTTTCGGAAGATTTCCGGGTTCAAACTCAACGTCAATAACAGCACCGAGTACCTGTGTTATTTTACCTATATTTTCAGCCATTTTTTTCTCCTTAAAGCTGTTTTATATTAACTATCTTAAAATTACCCTTTAAGTGCTTCCGCACCGCCGACAATATCCATAAGATCAGCTGTAATGCCTGCCTGTCTTGTCTTATTGTATATTGTCTGGAGTTCTCCAACGATATCTTCACATGCCTTGGTTGCATTATCCATGGCTCTCATACGAGCGGCATGTTCACTGGTAGACGTCTGAAGCAGTGCATCATATATCTGAATAAAAACATTCTTGGGAAGCATCTGGCCCAGCAAAGCATCAGAAGAAGGTTCGCAGATGTGTTCCGGAAGGAACTCTCCCTCTTTATCCTTTACTTTTTCTTCCACTACATCAGCAAGTGATGGAATGGGAAGAATTTGCTTTATAGTCGGCACTTGTTTTGCCAGATTCACAAACTCAGAATAAATCAGATATACTTCATCAACAGCTCCTTCAAGAAAAAAATCTATCATTTTTTGTCCTGAAGAGGATGCCACAGAGAACTTAACATTACCCCCCACAACACCGATGAATTCATCTTCAATGGGTTGGGGTTGTTTTTTAGCCCAGTCTCTTCCTTTTTTACCAAAACAAATAAAGGAAACTTCTTTGCCTTCAAGTTTTGATTCAATTAATTCTACAGCTTTTGTAATTAAATGTACATTAAAACCGCCACACAGCCCTCTGTCGGATGTACAGAGGACGAGCGCCACTTTTTTTACCTCATCACGGGGAACAAGCAACGGGCTTGCATTGTCACCCGCTTTACCGGCGATACTTCCCAGAACTTCGGCAAATTTACCAGCATAGGGCTTGAACTGCTCCATACTGCTCTGAGCACCGCGTAATCTTGAAGTAGCGACCATTTTCATGGCAGAGGTAATCTGTCTAGTCTTTTTTACGCTGACTATTTTTGATTGTACTTCTTTTAAAGTTGCCATTATATCTACCTTTACGCCTATATGTTAGTGAATAATTCCACGTTTAAATTCATTTAACCTTATATGGTATCTTTGAATTCTTCGTCATAAGCTTCAAGGCATTGTTTCAATTTGTTTTCAATCTCTTCTGTGATCTCTTCTTTTTCCTTCAGGCCTGAGAAAATTTCAGGAAAGCGATTTTCAACAAACGGATAAAGACCTTCTTCATATTTTGCAACAGCTTCTCGTGGATATTTATCAATGTATCCTTTGGTTCCTGCATAAAATACAGTAACTATTTTTTCCATTGGAAGCGGTTTGAACTGGGGTTGTTTCATTAGTTCAACCAGTCTTTCACCACGGGTCAGCTGTTTCTGGGTTGCTTCGTCAAGGTCAGAACCAAATGCAGCAAATGCTTCCAGCTCACGGAACTGAGCAAGATCAAGACGCAGGGTACCGGCAACCTGTTTCATTGCCTTTACCTGGGCGGCACCACCCACTCGTGATACAGACAACCCAACATCAACAGCAGGACGGATACCGGCAAAGAAAAGGTCCTTATCAAGAAAAATTTGACCATCTGTAATGGAAATAACATTGGTTGGAATAAATGCAGACACATCCCCTTCCTGGGTTTCAATAATCGGAAGTGCAGTCAAAGATCCTGCGCCCTCAACATCACTGAGTTTTGCAGATCTTTCAAGAAGTCTTGAATGGTTGTAGAAAATATCACCAGGGAAAGCTTCTCGTCCCGGAGGACGTCTGAGAAGCAAAGATACCTGGCGATAAGCGGCAGCCTGTTTTGAAAGATCATCATAGATAATCAGGGCATGCTCGCCCTTATCCCTGAAGTATTCACCCATGGCACAACCTGCATAGGGAGCAAGATACTGCATGGCTGCAGCTTCAGAAGCAGATGCAATAACAACAGTTGTATATTCCATTGCGCCATGCTCTTCAAGAGCTGCAACAACCTGGGCAACCGTTGATTTTTTCTGACCGCAGGCAACATAGATGCATTTCATATCGGTTTCTTTTTGTGCAATGATGGCATCAACGGCAATAGCTGTTTTTCCGATCTGACGGTCACCAATGATAAGCTCACGCTGGCCTCTGCCAACAGGGGTCATGCCGTCAACCGCTTTTGCACCGGTGTAGCAAGGCTCATGAACGGATTGTCTGGCAATAACACCGGGAGCAACCAGTTCCACGTTCATAACAGTTTTAGCGTTAATAGGGCCTTTACCGTCAACCGGTTCTCCGGTTGTGGTCACAACACGCCCTAAAAGCTCCTCACCAACAGGAACTGATGCAATACGTTCAGTTCTTTTAACGATGTCACCCTCTTTAATTTCTTTATCATCACCGAGGATGGCAACACCAACATTATCGGATTCAAGATTCAATGCAAGGCCTAAAATCCCGCCGGGGAACTCAACCAGCTCCATTGCTTTTACTTTTTCAAGACCATATACGCGAGCAATACCGTCACCCGCAGAAAGAACAACACCTGTTTCGCTCAGGTCGACTTCCACATCAAACCCTTTGATCTGGTCTTTTATTATCTGGCTTATTTCTTCTGCTTTAATTTCCATTAGACACTCTCACCTTTTTTTAATGTTTCTCTCATATTCATCAACTGAGTTTTTACACTGCCGTCCATAACAAGATCGCCTATCTTAGTCACCACTCCACCAATAAGACTTGGATCCTGCTGAACATTCAGAACAATCGTTTTCCCGGTCTTTTTTGACAAAGATTCTTTAATCTTGTCCACCGCTTCCGATGACAACTCAGTTGCAGAAACGATGCTGGCTTTAACAACACCTTTAAGCTCATCTGCCAAATTTTTATAGTACGAAGCAATCTCTCTTAAAAAACCGATTCTACTCTTATCAAATAGAAGAATCAGAAAAGATTTCATTATAGCTGACAAATCTACAGCAGCCAGAACTGCCTCCAGAATCTTTTTCCTGTCATTTTTATTATACAAAGGATTGGTCAATGCCATCTCAAAATCAACTTGCGTATCAAAGAGACCGACGACTGATTCAAGCTCTGTATTATATTGTTCTGCCTGGTCGTTTTCCTGGCCAATTAGAATCAATGCTTTGGCATAACGCCTGGAAACTGCTAAATTTTTCATTATGCCACCACCTTTTTCAAATATTCATCAACCAGCTTGTCCTGATCATCGGATGAAATGGAGGAATTAATAATTTCTTCAGCTTTTTCCAAGGCTTTTTCAACGATTTCCTGTTGAAGTTTGGCTTTAGCAGATTTAAATTCCTGTTGGATATTGTGTTTGGCCATATCTTCAAGTTTTTCTGCCTGTTCCTCTGCTTCAATAATAATTCTTTTTTTAGCTTCTTCACCCTGTTTAATGTAATCTTCAACAATCTGTTTAGATTCCTGATCAAGATTTTTAAACTTGGCTTGATATTCAACAAGTTCCTTTTGGACATCTGTTTTTTTTTGCTCAAGTTCATTAATTTCATCTTCAATACTTTTTGCACGGGATGAAAAAAACTGGGCAACAGGCTTTCTTGCAAGGAAAAACCCAACAACCGCAAGAATCCCAAAATTCAATGTTTTCCATGTGTCGATTTCGAGCCAAGCATTGTGCACTCCGCCGCCATGAGAATCACCGCCAGATGAGGCCCATACGATACCACACAATGTCGTCAAAACCGTTGAAACAAAAAAGACAAGCCACAACAATTTTTTATTGATTCCAATTTCTCTCATTAGCAAGCCCTCCCCAAAATTTTTCCGCCTATGGCTTTGGCATATGCATCCACCTCACCTTCAAGCGTTTTGCGGGCCTGCTCAGTTTCATCGGCCACCTGTTTTTTAATTTGTGCAAGATTGGCCTGAGCTTTCTTGTTAATTCTGTCAATTATTTCCTTTTCTTCTTTAGATGCTTCCTCTATAAAGGTTTTTTTCTCTTTCAAACCTTTAGATCTGGCTTGTTTTAATCCATCTTTGTAAGCATCTTCTCCGGCAACAAGGTCGCTTGCAGCTTTTTGAGCTCCAATTTTCATACCTTCAATTTTTGCCTTTCTTTCAAGAAGAACATTACGGATTGGTTTGTACAGAACCAGATTGAGCACAAAAAGCAGAACCAGAAAATTGATCATCTGATATACCAAGGATATATCAGGAATCACCGTTATCATAAATTCCCCTCCGCCAGTTAATAATTATAAAAAAATCAACTACTTATGTCTAACTAACTGTTTTTACAAAAAAACAGTCTAAATTCGAGCTAAATCGAGAATTGAGTACCATCTGAATAATCATTTGTCAACATTGAAGACCAAAAATTTTAATGATCAGTTAGATGAAAATTTCTGCATGCTGATATTTAAAAGGATTCCAAATCCCATCATATTAGTAATGACTGATGAACCGCCATAAGATACAAGAGGTAAGGGAACACCGACAACAGGCATGAGTCCCATGACCATTCCGATATTGATAAATATCTGCCAGAAAATCATGGTGGTAACACCAAAAGCAAGAATGGATCCAAACATATTCCGACAATTATAAGCAATATTCAATCCCCATAATAAAAGAAAAAAATAGAGTATTAAAAGGACGCTGCATCCCGCAAGCCCCCATTCTTCAGCAAGAACGGATGCGATAAAATCTGTATGCTGTTCCGGCAAAAATGACAACGCACTCTGGGTTCCTTTTAAAAATCCCTTGCCTGTCAGCATGCCAGATCCAATGGCTATTTTTGATTGAATGATATGATATCCCGCCCCAAGGGGATCTCTGTCAGGGTTCAAAAAGGTCAATATCCTTAATTTTTGATACTCTTTTAAACCAAACCAGACCAAAGGGACAGCAGCAAAACAGACACCTGATAATGTAAAAAATACCTTTCGTTCCAGCTTGACAAACAGAGTAATTGAGCCTGCAATTAAAAGTAAAAGCAATCCTGTTCCAAGATCAGGTTGCTTTACTATTAAAATAAACGGGATCGTACATAAGATCCCCGGTTTGATCAGTTTCCTGAAATTGAGCCCGGTCTGGGAAGCCGAAGTTGCATAAACAGACGAAAGGCTTATAATCAAGGCTATTTTCATCAATTCAGACGGTTGAATCCTGAAAAAGCCAATTAAAAGCCATCGTCTGGATCCACCGCCAACCTGTCCAAAAAGAATAACGCTGATCAAAAGTCCAACACAGAGCGCATAAATAAATAAATTTAATTGATCTAAATTTCTAAAATCAATCAGCAGTGTGATCATCATTATAATAAAACCTGTGCCCATCCATATTATTTGTTTTTTAAAAAGGATGTGGACCACACCTGTATCATGTCCGGCAGATAAGGCACTGTGTAAAATTACAAGGCCGATAGAGCCAATCAAAAGAATCAATATAATAAACCCCCAGTCAAAATTCTCTATCAATCTCCTGTCAAACATGCATTACTCCGTCAATCCGTCTTTTATTAAAAACCCTTGCATATATTGTTCTATTAAAGCGCCCGCTATAGGCGCTGCTGTACTTGACCCATGTTCTCCATGCTCAATCATCACAGATAGTGCGATAACAGGATTTTGTGCAGGAGCATAACATACAAACCAGGCATGATCCCGCAAAGAATATTCCAGGTCTTCCGTTTTTATTTTTTCACCTTTTTTAATACTAAAAACCTGGGCAGTCCCTGTTTTACCAGCGATTTCAACATTTTTCAGTCTAATTCCTCTTGCCGTCCCCCGTGCACCCTGAACAACTTTTAAGAGTCCATTTTTTACTATATTCAATGTCTCTTTGCTTGCAGGGAGACCGCCTGTAATTTCAGGCTCAATTTTTTTAACAATTTTTCCATGGCTGTCCTCAATGGTTTTGACGATTCTAGGTCTGTATAAAGTCCCGCCATTTCCAACAGCAGCCATCAAAACGGCCATTTGCAACGGTGTAACCAGGTTGTATCCCTGCCCTATTGCTATGGAAAGCGTTTCACCACCTTGCCAGGATTCATTGTATCGTTTTTTTTTCCAGACCGAGGTTGGAATGAGCCCTGTTTTTTCATTTTCAAGCATAATCCCTGTTTTTTTCCCAAGCCCGGAGCCCCTGGCATACTGTGCCAGTGCATCCACACCGACTTTTTCTCCTGCCTGATAATAGAAGACATCACAGGATTGTGCCAGCGCGTCAATAATACTTAACTCACCATGCCCATATTTCTTCCAGCAGCGATAAACTCTATTGCCATATTTGAAAAACCCTGGACAGTATGCAGTGGTATTTATATCAATATGTTTTTCTTCAAGTGCTGCAAATGAAGTAATTATTTTATACGTGGATGCCGGGGGATATTCTGCCTGAATCGCCTTGTTGATCATTGGTTTTCCCGGGTCAGTCATCAGCTCCTTCCATTTCTTGATGCTGATGCCACCAATAAAATCATTTTGATCGAAACTGGGGCTGCTTGCCATCACAAGGACATCTCCATTATCAGGATCAATGGCCACGACAGTCCCATCCTTATTTTCAAGTAATTTTTGAGCTGTCTCTTGCAGATCGAAATCCAATGTAAGGTTCAAATCGAGTCCTGAAACAGGATCAATCGTTCTCAAAATCTTAATCATTCTACCATTGGCATCCACCTCTATTTGTCGTCCTCCCCGTTTCCCCTGCAGATATTTTTCAAAACTTTTTTCAATACCATATCTACCAATTAAATCTCCTGACTTAAGGTTGGGATATTTACCAGTTTTCAGTTCCTTTCTGTTTATTTGTCCGATATACCCTAAAAGATGGGCAGCAGTTTTTTTATACATATAATGTCTTGTGGGCTCTATGTCGATATGAATTCCCGGCAGATCAAATTTATGTGCTTCAACGATAGCAAGCTGTTCCCTTGAGATATCATTTTTTAATATTACAGATTTGTAAAAGGCTCCCTTCCCTGCCCGGGCAATACTGTCCATGAGCTCCCGGAAAGGGACTTGGATCAATTTGGCAACTTTTTCAACAGTTTTTTCAACATCGCCCGCATCTTCACGTACTATTTTAAGATTAAACGAAGGTCTGTTATCAACTATCAGTCTTTTATTTCTGTCAAACATAAGGCCGCGAGATGGCTTGATAGTTTTAAGACGAACCGCATTTTTTTCAGACAATCGTCTGTATTCCTCACCTTTAATAATTTGAAGATATATCAACCGGAAAAATAAAATGGCAAAAACAAACAGAACACATACACTTGCACCGATAAGTCTTTTCTTTATCCATTCTCTATCTGGATTTTTATTAAACTCAGTCAATCCTGCCCTCTGTATTTTTACGCCATCTGTTTCGCAAAAATTTTGTTGCAAAAATCCAATTCTGCCAGCAAACATTTATTAACCAGATGCCGGGTGGGATAAAAATAAACCCCCAAAATGCCTGTCTTATCAAAAGATCGAAATTAAATGTCCAGATGGCGTTACTGCCCTGAGTAACAAAGACTGAGAACAACAGCAACCCCTGCTGGATGAATACGGATACAAAACTGATAATAAAAATAAAAACGATGCTTTTTTGAAACAGTAATTGTTTGACTAAATACACGATGATATAAATCCATAAATATGAAAAAATATGATGGTAGAATGGAACACCGGAGATACTGTCCATGATACATCCAATAATAATGACAGCAGCAACCATTGAATAATGGGATGAAATAAGACTTAAAAAAAGAACATCAATGATCAGCAAATCAAAACACTGACCAAACCAGAAAAAAGATGGGAGAACAATCGTTTGAAGGATAATTAAAAAAATCGTGAGAATGATGAAAAACACTGCATTCATTATTGAACCATTTTAAAATAATTCATCTGTCATTTTTAAACACAAGGACTTCTTCTATTTTGTCAAAATCAACGCTGGTCTCTATAGTGATATCCTGAAAAAGTTGAGAATGGGCCTTTGCCACTTTTAAAACTCTGCCGATTTTAAGTCCTTTGGGAAACACTTGATCCAAACCGGATGAAACAATCATTTCACCCTCTTTCACCTCATCTTTTCTTAATGCATACACAAAAGAACAGTTGTCTTCGTTGTTCCCTTTTACAATACCTCGGACACGGGATTTTTGGACAAGCGCATCAACAGCAGAGTTTCTGTCCGTAATCAAAAGAACTCTGGAATAATTATTCGCAACTTTGATTATTTTTCCAACAATTCCTTCGGAAACAAGCACAGGACTTCCTTTCACAAGACCCTCTTTTGCCCCCTTATCGATGATAATAGTTTTAAACCATGGGGATGGATCCCTTGCAATAATTTGAGCTGCCACATAAATGGCCGGAACCTGGTCAGTAAAATTAACAAATTTTTTAAGCCGAATATTTTCAAGCTCCAGTTCTTCATACCGATTTTTAATCTCTGTTACTTTCCCAAGCTGTTTTTTAAGTTCAACATTCTCTTTAACGGCGATGACCGACATAAAGTATGTATCCCAGATATTTTGGATAAAATAACTGGTTTCGCTAACTGCCCGCTGGACAGGAGAAGTAATAGAAATAAATACTCTTTCAATGTTGCTGACCGGCAACAATTCCCTGCTGCTCATAGTTATTACGGTAAAATTAATGGCAATAAAGAGAGCGAGCCCAACAAAAATAAGCAATTTTTGTGAAAACATTAATTCAGCTAATGACAACTTCTTTCAAAATATCAATACTGTCGAGGGATTTCCCGCAACCCAGAGCTACTGTAGTCAATGGATCATCGGCGACAACAATGGGAAGTCCGGTTTTTTCTTTAAGTAGTCTATCCAGATTCTTCAATAAAGCACCCCCACCAGTTAAAATAATTCCGGAATCAACGATATCTGCTGCAAGTTCAGGAGGGGTCTGTTCAAGTGCAATGCGAACCGTTTCAACAATCGCATCAATCTGTTCGGAAATGGCGACCCGAACTTCTTCAGAATCAATGGCCAGTATTTTAGGAATGCCGGATACAAGGTCTCGACCTTTGACTTCTATGGTTTCAAAATTTTCAGGATCAGGAAATGCATTTCCAATCGTTATTTTAATTATTTCTGCGGTTCTTTCACCAATCAAAAGATTATATTTTCGCTTTATATGCTGACTGATGGAAGCATCCATCCTGTCACCCGCAACCCTTAAAGATCTCGTATAAACAATACCGGAAAGTGAAATGACGGCTACTTCCGTTGTTCCACCACCAATATCAACAACCATATTACAGGTCGGTTCAGAAATGGGAAGTCCTGCGCCAATTGCTGCGGCCATGGGTTCTTCAATCAAAAAAACTTCTCTTGCTCCGGCAGATTCTGCTGATTCTCTAACTGCTCGTTTTTCAACCTGAGTAATCCCGGATGGTACGGCTATGACAATTCTAGGACGGACAAGGGTTTTCCTGTTATTGTGAACTTTTCGGATAAAATGTTTTAACATTGCCTCAGTGACTTCAAAATCAGCAATCACACCATCCCTCATAGGTCTTATGGCGACAATATTACCCGGTGTACGACCCAGCATTCTTTTTGCTTCAGTCCCCACGGCAAGCACTCTGCTTTTTGCCCCATCCGTCCTAACAGCAACAACTGAGGGTTCACTCAATACAATTCCTTTTCCCTTAACATAAACAAGTGTATTCGCCGTTCCAAGATCAATAGCCAAATCATTGGAAAAAGCCCCAAGCAAAGAGTCTATTATAAAATTCATTTTACCTCTTATCAGAAAAACAGTTATAAATTGTATTTAAACACAAAAGATCTTATCAAAAGTTATTTGCTACCAAACTTATCGATTTTTTACAAGTCCAAAAAGCCTTAAACCCACAATATCTCACATTAATTCAGAATATATTAAATCATGTATTCTCGGACGGAATTCTTTTATCCCCTCATTTGATCTTAACGGGTGGACTCTGTTGGTTAAAAAAATAATTATCACTGATGTTTCAGGGTCAATCCAGAAAGAAGTACCTGTGAATCCAAGATGACCCACAGATGAGGATGAAAAAAATTGTCCTGACGAAGACTTCTTTTCTGAAGGGGTGTCAAATCCAGCAACCATATCATAGTGATTTTTTTTTTGTACAAAGGCTTTTATAATATCAGGGGCCAGGACTTTTGTGGGATTACTTTGTAATGCATTCAGTATTTCACGACAAAGTTTATATATGGATCCGGCATCTCCGAAAAGCCCGGCATGCCCCTCTATTCCTCCTACTGCCCAGGCGTTATCGTCATCCACTTCACCCTTAAGCAATTTTTTTCTCCACGGACATTTCTGGGTGGCCGCAATTTTTTGTCGATACTTTTTCAGTTTTTCATTCTTTCGGTCCAAATCTATGAAAAACAGATCATCAATTTCAAGTGGAGAATAAATTTGTTCTGAAACAAAATGATCCAGTCTCTGGCAAGTAATTTTTTCAATAATCCATGCCAGAACCATAAAGCCTAAATCACTGTAAACCTGACACGTATCAATTTTATTTTCAAGTGCCTCATGAACAAGAAGATGCCTGAGATATTGCCGGGGGATTTCATTTGTTTTCATGATTTTTTTAAAATAGTCACGAAAGGCAGGAAATCCTGACGTATGTCTGAGCAGCATATCAACGGTAATGTCTGCTTTTTCTGATGAATTAAACGCTTCCAGGATTGATCCTATCTTTTGATCCAAAAAAATCTGATGTCTTTCAATGAGCTTGGATACGGCCAGTGTTGTCGCCAGCGGTTTTGTCAGGGAAGCCAAATCAAAAATACTGTCTTTCCTCATTTTTCTTTTTTTAAAAACATCCGCCATACCATAAGATTCATGAAAAATAATTTTCTGATTTACCGCACACAATATCACTGCACCAGGGAAAATACCCTGTGAAATCGCCTGTTGGATCGCTTCGGAAATCCTGTCTTTAGCCATATGAATTAAATCCAGTAAATGGTTGCGGATATTGTGTCCATCTCAATATCCGTTCCCATAGACAAAGACAAATTAACCTTTCCATGGCCGGCATCCAACCCTGAAAAAACCGGGATATTGTATTCCTCAAATATTTCAGACAATATCTCTTCTACATATTTATCATTGTCGCAATCTTTAAATTCCCCGGTGACAACCCCCTGAATTCCGTCAAACAGACCGGCCATTTTCATCTGTGTCAGCATCCGGTCAATTTTATAGGCGGGCTCTCCGATATCTTCCAGAAACAAAATAGAATTTTTAAAGTCCGGTTGGAATTTTGTACCCAGAAGATGGGATATGGTTGCAAGATTCCCTCCTTTTAGCACACCCGTACACTTACCGGATTTGATAATTTTCCCGTTCGTTACTTTAAGTGTATCAAAAGATCCCATTAAAGTTCTGTAAAACGAATCAATGGTTTTTTGAGGGGCACTGGTAAATGACACCACATTGGGCCCGTGAATGACTGGATTTCCTGTTTTACCCATAATAGACAATAATATTGCTGTATTATCAGAGAACCCGACAAACGGTTTGGGATTTTGTTTAATAGTCTTCCAGTTTAAGTGATTCAGAACTCTCATCGCTCCAAAACCACCTCTGGCACAGATAATACCATCTATCTCCGGATCCAAAAAAAGATGGTTGATCACATTTGCTCGAAGGACATCATCTCCTGCAAGATATCGCTTCTTTTCAAAGATTTCTTCAGGGATTTTAACCTTAAATCCCAAACTTTTAAGAACATGAATTCCCTTATTTAATTTTTCAGTATCAAAGCGTGCCGACGGCGCACAGACCCCTAATATCGCTCCGGGTTTTAACAAAATGGATTTTTCCATACGATTGTTATTTATCAATACAGTAATAATTTTTAATTTAAAACATTCCGAAGTCGTAAAACTGAACAATTGGCATTCTTAACGATTTTCTGGGCACAGGTCTGTGAAAACGCCTCATTAATCTTACGTCTATGGTTATGATAAACCACAATTAAATCTGCTTCCCATTTATCTGCCATTTCCAAAATCACTTCATAATGCTTTCCCACCAAAACTTTGGCAGAGACATTATCTTCACAATTTTTATCTATAAATTCTTTCAGGGCTTTTTGAAATTCTTTTTTGGCTTCGTTTTTCATTTCCCCAGTAAAAAAAGAAGCCACGATGGGCATACCAAATCCAGGCATGACGCTGACCAGACGAATCTCAGCACCACTTAATCTGGCAATATCTGCTGCATTATCATATACTGCTTTTGATGTTTTTGGATAATCCACATCAATAGGGACTAATATTTTTTTGAACATAAGTTGCTCCTGCAAAAAAAATCAGGTTGCTGCAAGTTTATCTCTTCTTTTTCGCTGTACATAGTAGATCAGTGCCAGCAAGACCAATGCCGGAATAAACATGAGTTGTTTTGATGGCCGTTTTGATGGAATTTTAACCATTAATATTTCCTGGTCAAAATCAACCCCCATTTTCTCAGCATTACTTGAAAAAACGACATTATCCACCAAAATTTTACCCTCTTCAGTGCGTATTTCAAACCCAATCTCATTAAGCCTGTCCACACCGTTTTTGGCATCACCTACTGGAAACATTAACGCTTTTGTATACTCCTTGCCTTTCATATTCTCGCCTTTGACCTTCAAACGAAGCATAGAGCCGGGCTCCATGGATTCAACAATCTGAACCAATTGAATCCCCGGATTTTCTTCAAATGGTGGATAAACCTTATCCCAGAAAAATCCGGGTCGGAACAGGGTAAACGTCACCAGCAGCAGGGCAATGGTTTCATAAAACCGGCTCTTTGTCAAAAAAAAGCCCTGGGTGGCCGCAGCAAATGTCAGCATAGCAATCACAGAAGAAACAACCACAATAATCAAGTGAAACCAAGAGCCGATCCCGATCATCAAAAGCTCTGTATTAAAAATAAACATAAAAGGCAAAATGGCGGTCCTGATATCATAGGTAAACCCCTGGATGCCCGTCCGGATGGGATCACCGCCGGATATCCCTGCTGCCGCAAAAGCAGCCAACCCCACAGGCGGTGTATCATCCGCTAAAATACCAAAATAAAATACAAAAAGATGAACGGCAATAAGGGGGACAATCAATCCATTTTGTGCCCCAAGGTTAACAATAACCGGTGCCATCAATGTAGAGACAACAATATAATTCGCTGTTGTGGGAAGCCCCATGCCCAAAATAAGACTGATGACTGCCGTAAACAGCAAAATCAGCATCAGATTTCCACCGGAAATAAACTCCACAAACTCCGTCATGACAAGACCGATACCGGTCAGGGTCACAGTTCCGACGACAATACCCGCAGCAGCCGTTGCCACGCCAATGCCGATCATATTTTTACCACCGGATACAAGGCCGTCTACAAACTCGTGAAACCCTTTTTTAAATGAAAAATCATCCCCAGTGGCTTTTCTGATAAAGCCTTTTAAGGGACGCTGGGTCAGCACAATAACAATCAACAGCATGGTCGCCCAATAAGCTGATAATGAGGGAGAAAGCCTTTCCACTGTCAGACACCACATCAGAACAACCACAGGGAGCAAAAAATAATATCCGGCCTGGGCCGTCTTTCCAAGATCGGGAAGTTCATTGATTTCATGAGAGATATCAAGTTCCGGTACTCTGCAGGCAAGCCATATCAATACAAAGTAGGCTATAGCGAGCAAAAGGGACACCACATAAATAGTAGCGCCTCCGGCCACATCCTTAATCCAGCCGATACCATAATAGGTTGCCCCCCCCATGATAATGATAAATAAAATAGTCATGACAAAGGAAAGCAGTTTCTGGACAATAGTTTTTGTAACCTTTCTCTCCATGCCCTCAAGCCCCATTTTACAGGCCTCAAGATGGACAATGTAAACCAGGGCAATATAAGAAACAATCGCCGGTAAAAATGCATGTTTAATCACTTCTACATAGGAAATACCCACATATTCCACCATTAAGAATGCAGCCGCACCCATGACCGGTGGTGTGAGCTGGCCATTGGTGGAAGCAGCGACTTCGACAGCACCTGCTTTTTCCGCGGAAAATCCGACTTTTTTCATTAAGGGTATGGTAAAAGTTCCCGTGGTAACAACATTGGCAATGGACGATCCTGATACAAGCCCTGTCAGGCCCGATGATACGACAGCGGCCTTGGCAGGGCCGCCTTTCAAATGCCCCAGGCCGGCAAATGCAGTTCTAATAAAATAATTGCCTGCTCCTGCGGATTCCAATAAAGACCCGAACAGCACAAACATAAACACCATACCTGTTGAAACACCAAGTGCTACACCATATACACCTTCAGTCGTCAGCCAGTAGTGGGTCATGCCTTTTACAAGGCTGGCACCTTTATGGGCAATGACATCCGGCATCCAGGGTCCTGCAAATGTATAAAGAATAAACACGGACGCGACCACCATCAGCGGTGGACCAAGAGCCCTTCTTGTTGCTTCCAATAGTAGAACAAGTCCGATCACTGCAACCACAAGGTCAATGGTCAGGGGATCACCCGGACGCTCTGACAAGCCCGCGTAAAAAAGGAATAGATAAGATGCACAGAACGTTGCGACCAAAGCCAGTACCCAGTCCTGTACAGGAATATAATCCCTTGGGGAAGATTTGAATGTGGGGTAGGCCGTATAGGCTAAAAACATTGCAAATGCCAGGTGAATAGCCCTGGCTTCCGTGGAATTAAATACCAGGATATTGAAAATAAACGGCAGGGGAGATGCATACCACAATTGAAACAGGGTCCAGGCCAGGGGGACAAAAAATAAAACTTTTTTGGGAATCGTGCCGACGGGGTTTCTGGCTCCTGTATCCGCTTCGGCAACCATCTCTTGCAGTGCATCCTGATCGGCTGCAGTACTATTCGCTTCGGTCATTATGACGATTCCTCCATGGAAAAATAGTTTTTATGCAAAAACAATTAAAGTGTGTGGTCTTTTAAGACCACACACTTTAATTGTTACCAAGAACAGGATTTACATAAGGCCTGCTTCTTTATAGTATTTTATTGCGCCGTCATGGAGAGGTGCTGAAAGACCGTCTTTGATCATCTCTTCTTTCTTAAGATTTGCAAACGCGGGATGGAGTTTTTTGAACTGATCAAAATTTTCAAAAACTGCTTTTACTATATTATAAATAATATATTCAGGAGTATTGGTTGAGCTGACAAAAGTTGCCCCCACACCAAAAGTTTTGGTATCAGAAGGATTTCCGCGATACATACCACCGGGAATGGTTGCCATTCTATAATAATCAGCTTCTTTAACCAGTTTATCAATAGCAGGACCTGTTACATTTACCAAAACAGAATCACAGGAAGTGGTTGCTTCCTTAATGGAACCTGAAGGATGACCCACTGTAAACACAATGGCATCAATCTTGTTGTCGCAAAGCGCACTTGACTGTTCAGCAGATTTAAGTTCTGAAGCCAGTTTGAAATCAGCTTTTGTCCATCCAAGGGCTTCCATGACAACTTCCATGGTACCCCGTTGGCCGGAACCCGGGTTTCCAATATTGACCCGTTTGCCTTTAAGATCCATAAAAGTTTTAATGCCGGAATCTTTACGCGCTACAACCGTAAACGGTTCAGGATGAATACTGAAAACAGCTCTCAAATTTTTATTAGGTCCTTTTTTAGCAAATTTACTGGTACCATGATAGGCATGATACTGCCAGTCAGACTGTGCCACACCCATGTCCAGTTCGCCTGCTCTAATTGCATTAAGGTTGTATACAGACCCACCCGTACTCTCCACTGAACAACGGATATGATGAACTTTTCTCCCCTTGTTCACCAAGCGTGAAATGGCACCGCCGGTTGGGTAATAAACACCGGTTACGCCACCGGTTCCAATGGTAACAAAGGTTTGATCAGCTGCCTGAACAGGAGCTGAACCCATAAAAAGAACCAACCCAAAAAGTGCTGCAATACAAAAAACAAATAACTTTTTCATTTGAACCTCCTAATTTAAATAATAAATTAATATCTTTGCTGTTACGCTAAAGAATCATCCTTAAACTCTAAGTTTTTTATTTGCCGTTACTCCCTCCTTTTTTTTATTTACAATTATTTTCAGT
>Ga0190327_1000038_pt1 | contig 22628 bp, 35 predicted proteins | sample 48720401_MG_FD_161667 | JGI IMG/M metagenome (GOLD analysis project Ga0190327, IMG submission 161667) | Hydrothermal vent sediment bacterial communities from Southern Trench, Guaymas Basin, Mexico - 4872-04-0-1_MG | ecosystem: Environmental > Aquatic > Marine > Hydrothermal vents > Sediment ... | reverse complement strand
TTTACGAACAAATTTATAAATGATTTATAAATAAAATTAATATATTCTAAATCGCTACATTTTTTTAGAATTTTGTAACGATTTTGCTTTCTATTATGTTTAACTCAAAAATAGTTATAGATTTTTTATCAAAAGTTTTTGTAAATTATTAAAAGTTTTAATAATTTTTCTAATATATAAAAAAATATATATTTTAGTATAGAAATATTTATATATTAGTTTGTTCTATATATATAATATAAGATAAATAAAACAAAAAAACAAAGAGGTGATACAAATGGATCAAAAAGAACAAAAAGAAGAGTTCGGTTCAAATTTTGCATTTGCTATTTTAGGTTTTACACTTGGATATATGCTTGTTTTTCTTTGGTTTGCACTAACACCTATATATATAGCAACACTAGGTGTAATAATTACTACTGTAGGAATTGGTTTATATATAACTCATCTGGCTTTAAAAGAACAAGGGAAAAAATTAACTTTTGAGTTATTGAAAAAAGCAATAAAAGAATCTTGGTCAGAAATTAAGAGAGATATTAAAAGAGATTTGCCTTTTATTCTAATCTCAGGTTCTGCTTTTTTTTTAATATTTTTCTTAATATATATAATAATTTACTTAAGTTAAGGAGGTGATAAGGATGAGGTTAGTAGATTTTGTTAAAACTATAAAAGAAGGTGATAAGCCTGTTTTTGGGTATTTTAACAAAAAAACAGGCCTAATTTTTTTGACAAATGGTAAAATTTACACATACAGAGAACATTAAGAAGTAGAGGTGAGAATATGAAAAAAATTAAAAGAAAAATAAGAATAATAAATGATACAATACACTTTAGTATTCCAAAAGTTTTGGTTTCATTACTGAGTATTGATCCTAAAAAAGATATTATTGAAATAGAAGATATAAACCAAAATGAAAGAATAATTGTATTAAAAATTGTTAAAAAAAGATAACCAAAGGACACGGAGGACACGCAGGAGGGCATTTTCTACTTCGTTCAGGAAACGAAATTTTCTATATATATAAGGTGAAAAACCTGTGTCTCCGTGTCCTCCGTGTCCTCAACATAAGTTTTTACTTAATATATATACTAAAGAATAGAAAAATATATAAATAAGTTATAATTTATTATAAGAAAATAGGAAAAGATTAACAAAAAACGGAGGTGAGATTGTGGAATTTATCTTGAAACCTGTTAAAATTGGAGAAGGAAGTAAAGGTTTTATTATACCAAAAAGATTTCTTGACTTAGATATGGAAAAGATATATAAAGTAAAAATAGAAGAAGTTACAACAACACAACAAAGTAATGATGAGGGAGGTGAGAATATCAATAAAAAAGAAGAATAAATAAACAAGGGGTGATATATGTGGATGAAACTGAAGCAAAAGTGTTTGAAATTATGCAAGCATATGAAGGAGATAGAAAAAAAATAAGTTATGATGATATTTTATACAATTGTTTAATTAGAAATAATATTTCTGAAGAATTTTTAAAATATAATTTTCCAACGGCAAGAGATTTTGAGACTTTAAATAAATGGTTATGGGAAAAATATAGTTACAATAAAAAAATAATAGAAGATTTTTATAGTAGTATTCTTGATGAAAAAATAAGATTAATTTCTCTTAGATTAATAGATATTATTTTTGCAGACAATAAAGAAATACCTTCTATAATGAAAAAAAGAATAATAACAGAAATTATAACAAAATTTATTGAAAGAGAATTTAAGATATATACAATTTATGTTGACAAAACAAAATCTGAAAAGAATGAAATGTGGTTTTATGATGAGAAAGAAGGAATATACAAACCAAGTGGATATAAAATTATTAGAGAGATAACACGAAAAATTTTAGGAGGAAATTATGTAAAATCTATTGTGGATGAAGTTATTGCAAAAGTAGAAGCAGATACTTTTATCACATCAGATAGGTTTTTTTCAAGAGATAATAATCCATATTTAATTGTTGTTGAAAATGGGATATTGGATTTGAAAAATAAAAAACTATTACCTTTTTCACCAGATTATTTTATATTTAATAAAATTCCTGTTAAATATGATCCTGAACAGAAACCTGTAAAGATTTTAGAATTTTTTAAGAGTGTATTGAAAGATGAAGAAGATTTAATGTTAATGCAGGAGATATTTGGTTTTGTTTTAGTTAGAGAATATTTCATTGAAAAAGCATTTTTATTTACAGGAAAAGGAAGGAATGGAAAGAGTAAAACTTTAGAGTTATTAAAAAGGTTTGTTGGTGCAGAGAATTGTTCTTCAGTACCATTACAAACTTTTAAAGAGAATGATTTTGCTAAATCAACTTTATTTAAGAAAATGGTTAATTTGGCTGGTGATATTCCTTCAAAGAAAATAGATGATGATGCTGATTTTAAAGCATTGACAGGAAGAGATTTAATACACGCTGATAGAAAATTTTTAAATCCTATTACATTTGTGAATTATGCAAAGTTAATCTTTTCTGCAAATGAAGTTCCTTATTTTTCAAAAGATAGTGAGGCTTTTTTTAGTAGATGGATTATGATTAAATTTCCTTTTACTTTTGTTGATAAAGATATTTATGAGAAATTAAAACAAGAGTTACCAGAAGAAGAATTGAAATATTATAAAATTAAAAATCCTAATATAATAGAAGAGATAGTTTCTCCTGATGAGATGAGTGGTTTATTGAATTGGGCTTTAGAAGGATTACAAAGATTATTGAAGAATAAAAGATTTACAAAAAATCCTTTTTGGGATGAAGTGAAAAAAGAGTGGATGAGGAATAGTAATTCATTTCTTGCATTTCTTGAGGAGTGTGTTATTTATAAAGATGAGAATTCATATAATTATTATTTAGAACAGCAAAGTTTGGTTAATGCATATGAAAGATATTGTTTTAAATATAATTTAAAGAAATTAGATATTAAAACAATAAACAAATTATTAAAAAGTAAAAATATAGAGAAAAAAAGAAGAAGATGTATTTTAACAAATAAAAAAATATTTTTTCTTGAGAATTGTAAATTTAATGATAAAGTTATCAAAGAAAAGATAAAAGAAAAAAATCAGTCTGAATTATCAGATAATTTAGATAACAGTTATAATGAGAAATTTGTTTATTTTGAATGTTTTATTGATGAATGTGACGATGATAAACAAAAAAATGAGGAAATAAATGATTTTGTTGGTGATAAAGAGGATAATGAGATTAATTTATCAATGATATCAAAATCAAAAAAAATTTTATTAAATATGTATAAAGAATTTAAAAAAGAAGGTTTAAGTGAACCTTTACTTCCTGAAATAGGAGTTATTGATTTATTTAAAAAAGAATTAAATATTAAAGAAGATAAAGCAAAAGAATTACTTGATGAAATGAAAAAAATAGGTGATATATATGAACCAAAACCAGGTTTTATTGATTTAATATTTTGAAGGAGGTAAAAATGAATTATGTAGGTATAATAGAAAGGGTATTAAATAAACATTATGGATGGGAGAAAACAAATAAGTTGATTAATTCAGATGATTTCCCAATAAGTGGAGATTGGAATAATTTAGAGATATTTCTTAAATGGTTAAGGAAAAAAGTTCCAGAAAAAGAATTTATTATTTTAGTTGAAGATATTAATAAGATTATTGATGAAATTGAAAAAGAAGGAGGTGAGAAGATGGAATATGAAGACACAAAATTTGTGAAAGTTAAAAATTTTAGTGAGAAATTAGAAGGAATGAGGATTATAGATGTTATTTATTTTGCAGAATTAGAAGAAATGGCAAGAAGAGTAAATGGTTATCTTTTGGTTGAGGAAGATGAGAAAGAAAAGAAATATTATTTAATTACACAACATTTTATTTTTAGATATATTAAAAAAGATAATTAATATTTTAAGGAGGTGTAAAAGATGGTAGATGAAATATTAATAAAAGAGATAAGGGATGATATTGAATTTAATGAGAAAGTAGTTGAAATATATTATTTAAGTGATATGTTTAAATTAGCAGAGATATTAAAAAAACCTCTTTTAAAAATAAAAAGTCTTGGTTATGAAGTTTTTTATATTATAGATGGAAAAACAATTTATAAAAAGATTGTTGAGAGAAGTGAGAAAGATGATTTTAAAAGTTGATAAGGTAATAATAAAAAAAGAAAAAAAATTTTTAAGTTATTTATATACTTTTTTACAATTTTTGATATATTTTGTTTTTTCTTATTTATGTTATGGTTTTGGTTATTTCTTGATTGGTGGTATATTAAAAGATTTAGAATTAATAAATATTAGTTGGACAGGTTTAATTATATTATCTTTTTTTATTTATTTCTTTTTAGTTATTGTTGTTTTTGCTTGGAGTGATGAAAGTATTAAAAAATTTTTAAAAGATTCTTATAATGATTGTAAAGTTGTAAAAGAATATGAATATAAAGATGTTGTCATAAAAATAAATAATGTTTCTCTTAATAAAATAATTCAAAAATCAACAAATAAAAAAAGAGGTGATAAAAAATGAACCTAAAAACTGAGAATAATAAAATAATAGATTTGATTGTGGATGTGAAAAAAGATATAGATGAACTCAGGGAATATTACAGAAAAAAAATAGTTTTGATTGAGCAGTTACAGAGAGAGGTTCATTTATTGAAGAAAGAGATAGAAGAGTTAAAAAGCAAAGTAGAGGCAATTAATAATACGATGGCAATGAGTGGAATGTATTGAGGCAGGAGGTGATAAAATGAAGCCAGAACCTTTAAATGGAAAATACAAAGAGTATGCTGTGGAATTATGGTGGGATTGTTTAGCAAATGAAAGGTTATCAACAGAAGGTTCTGAGGTTTTAAATAATGTTAAAAGTGCAGTTGAGTTTTATTTGAAATATAAAGATATAAAAGGAATGAAAGAACTTCTTATGTCTTCAGATATAGGAGAAGTAAATTTAACTAAAAGAGAAAGAAAAGAATTAGGAGAAATTTATAGTGATTTTATGAAATTGAACGAAGAGATGGATAAGGAAGGGATAGAGGTATTAGAAAAAGAGTATAATGATTGGTTGTTTTCAATTACATTCAAAGATGTTTTAGAAGATGGTAAGAATTAAAAGGAAGAAAAAAGTTTCATTTTGGGCAAAGAATGGATATAAAAGTGTTAAATTAGTTTTTTATGCGAGACCAAAAAAACGAAAGAAAAGAAGGTAGTTAAAATGATTGATAGGATTATAAATGAGTTAGAAGAAAGAATAAAGAAGTATGAGAGAGTTATAAAGAAGACGAAAGAGACATATTTAAGAGATGGTGATATTTTCATAGAATATAGGCCTTTTAGAAAAGAAGGACATTACAAATTAATGATATTTTACAAAAATTATGTATTCATAAAAAAATATGATGAGGATTTGTTAAAATGAGAGTAAATTCCTTATTCAAATATTTTGGAGGAAAATCTTATTTAATTGAAGATATAAGAAACATAATATTTTATGCATATAGAAAATATAAAATTCAATCAGTAGTTGATGTTTTTGGTGGAAGTGGTAAGATTTTACTTAATATTCCACCAGAATGGAGAGTTCTCAGAATTTACAACGATATAGATGATCGTTTATACACTGTTTTTAAAGTTTTGCAGGATGATAAGAAAAGAAAAAAATTAATTGAAAAACTTAAATTCACATTTGAGCACCAAAAAGCCTTTTATGATTTTAGAGATTTGGATAAATTTCAAGATGATGTGGACAAGGCATTCGTTTTTCTTTATTTAATAAATTATAGTATAAATGCTATTGGAAATAGTTTTAATTGGAGATGGAGTTATAAAATAGAACTCAGTAATTCTTATATTAAAAAGATTGAAACTTTTTCAAAAATTATAAAAAAGTGGGTTATTTTAAACGAGGATTATAGAAAAATAATTGAGAGAGTAAAAAATAGGCCTTATGTTTTCCTTTATCTGGATCCTCCATATTTGCAAGGTGGGAAAAAATATAAGCGTGGTGGATGGACAATAGAAGATTTTAAAGAGTTAAAAAGATATTTAGATGAGTTTAAAGGTTTATGGTTAATGAATGAAAGTAGTATTGAGGAAATCAGTAAAATTTTTGGTAAGCCCAAAATGGTTAAAGAATATAAAAATAGTTCAAAAGTCATAAATTATCAAATGATTGAAAAGAACACAACTTCAAAAACGATAAGGAGAGAGGGTTTTTGGACAAATTTTGATTTTTGAGGTGATAAAATGCCAAAAATCAAAAATAAAGAGTACAGGGAATTTTTAGAAAAAGGTATAATTAAAACAATAGATATTGAAGATTTAAAAAATATTCTTTCTAATTTAGATTATTTTATAGAAAGAAGGAAAAATAAACAAATTTTCTTACAACAATTTAGAAATTATATAATTCTTGCTTATTACACTGGAGCAAGGCCTATTGAGATTTTAAACCTTAAAAGAAAAGATGTTGAAAAGGAAAAAACATATTTAAAGATATTTTTTCGGACATATAAGCATGGAAGGGCAAGAACTATTTATTTATCAATATCTAAACCTTTTATAAAAGAATTTTGGGAAAGTATTAAGGATGAGTTTGATGAGATGTTTATATTTTATGAGTTAAGGGGGAACAGAAAAAGGTTTTATAAAACAAGAAAAGGTAAAGAAATAATGTATATAGATATTACATATAAAATATACTATTATTTTAGAAAAATTTTCTCCATTCCACCTTATTATTTTAGGCATAATCGGTTTAGTAAATTGGCTATGAGAGGTGGGAAAATAACAGATTTGATCCTTTTAAAAGGTTCAAAATCAGAGGCATCAGTTTTTCCTTATTTGCATATGAGTTCTTCCGAAATGAAGAAACTTCAAAAGAAGATAGATTAAATTTAGTAAAAAACATTATTTTTTCTTTAAAGTTAATTTTGTTTAAACTTCTCTTTTTTGTATCTATTTTGGAAAACTATAATTTTCCAAAATAATATCATAAGTTTTTGTTTTTTTAACTACTAATATGTAGTTATATATATTATATATACAGATATATATCTCCATTTATAAATGAAATGAAAAAATATATAAATGTTTTGTGTTTTTTAATAATAATATGAAGGTTGATTTTGTTGTAAGGCATAATTTTAAAAAGGAAACAGATGCTGATTTGGTTAGAAAGATATTTAAATCTTTATTTCTCCACAGAATTAAAAATGACAAACCTGTTATTCTTTTTATAGAAGGTAAAAGTGGAGAAGGTAAATCTTTAACAGCAATAAAAATATTAATAGAGTTCTTTAAATTACAAGGTTTAATAAAAGATGATTTAGAATATTTAAAATATTTGGATGCCACGAATGTTTTTCATCCTTTGGAGTATGCAGATAAGTTGTATAACTTAATAAATAACAAAGAATTGAAAAAAATAAATGGATTAATAATACACGAGGCAAGAGACATTATGAATGCAAAAGATTATAAGACAGCAATTAATAGGTTAATTGCAGATATAAATGCACAATTAAGAGCAGTTAAAAAGATGCTTGTTATTATAATATCACAATCAATAAAAGATATTGATAGAGATGAAAGAAGAACATTAACATATTATGTTGAAGTATGGAGGCCTTTGTTTAGAAAAGTAAGGATGAAATTATCTCTTTTTTGGGAAGATAAAAGAGATTTAGAAAATATAAAACTTCGTAAAAGAGCAATAAGGGGTTATATTGTAGATGAAAATGGTAAATATCGTTTGACATATCTAAAACATTTAAAAGTAAGCATAGTGCCTAAAGAAATAAAAAAAGCATTTCAAAAGCAAGATTATGAAAAAAAATTTAAAATTATAAGATTTAAAACAACAAAGTTATTAAGATACTTAAAAAAGAAATATGGAGAGGATATTGAGGCAATTGATAAATTTGCAGATTATTTATATAAACATAAAGAAATCTTAAAAACAGTTGGTAAAAGATATAGAGGAAAATGGATATTAACTACAGAAGCAATGAAAATGTTCGGTTTAACAAAAGATGAAATTAAAGAAATACAAGAAAAATTAAATGAGAAGTTTTCACAAGAGGTTTATGGTGGTGTTTATGAGTTGGATAATGAGGAAAATAATAAAGATAAAGAAGAAGAGGTGATTGAAAATGAAGAATGAACAACATCCTAATGTAGATGTTGAAAATGTTATTGCTCCAGAGGTAATTGAGGATATTGATATGTTATTAATGCCCGAGTATTTTATACATTTAACTTTAAAAACATTACATAGGGTTTTATTAAATCCTGATTTTAATATTGCAATACAGCAATATTATTTTTTAGTTAGGCATTTAGAGGCTTTATGCAGGGCAAGTAATTTGCTTCCAAAAGATTATGATGATAAAGTTAAGGAATATATGCAAAAAAATGAATATAAAAATGAGAAAAGAGAAAACATAAAAATGTATTATTTAAGTGTTTATAAGTTACAATTAATATTAAAAGAATTAAGTAAATCAAAGGTTCTTGAATTAACTCCAGAGTTTTAATTGACTTTTAGAAACATTTAAATATCTTTGTTATTTTAACATATTCTAAAATGGCAAGAAAAAAAAGAGTTTCAAAAACATTACATTTTAAATCAAAGAAATCTTATGAGAGATGGGTTAAATATATTTGGAGCAATCCCAAATTAAGAAAAAAGTATGCAGGGAAGGCTCCACATGCAAAGGTTTATATAAGAGGAAAACCATATAAACCATCACATAAAAAATAAAAAATGGCATATAGATATAGATATAATCCCAAAACCAAAACCTTAACAGATACAACTACAGGTAAGAGTATAAAAACAACAAATATAAGTGAAGGTATAAGAAAGTTATCTTCTTCTTCAACAACTAAAAAGACATATCATAAAACATCTTCAGGTTCATCTTCAAGTTCTGAAGCAATAAGAAGATTTAACAGATTAGTAGAAAAAATTCATATTCAACAAGGTATTCCTTTAGATGAAGCAAGAAAAAAGGCAGAATTAATGATACAAAATAAATTAACAGAACAAATACATTTAAAAGAAGGTGTTTCTTTAAGTGAAGCAAAAAAGAAAGCAAAAAATATTTTATATGGGCCTGAACCACCATCTACAATTACAACAATAAAAGAAAAACAACCTTCTAAGCAAGAGATGGCTATAGAGTATGGAAGACAATATTATTTAACACAAATTCAAACTCAAGAACCTCAAGAACCAACCACTGTAAAAAAGATACAAGAACCAAAACCAAATATAAAAGTTCCAAAAACAAAAGATGTTTTTAATTATAAAATATTCGGGACTATTAATCCTTTAAAAAGAGTTCAAGAAACACATAAAGCATATTCAAAAATTCACGGAGAGCAATATGCTTATACTCAATTAGTTGAATCATTACAAAAACCTCAAGATGTTGAAAGTATGAAATCAAGAGTTAGATATGAAGTTGGAGTAAAAGTTGGAAAGTTACAAAACCAATGGGCAAGATCACAAGGTAATATTAAAGAAAGTCTTAAAACAGCAGTTCAAACTTTAACTCTTCCTTTTGAAATTGGTGCTCACGCTGTTGGTGCTTTGGCTTCTTCTCATTCAAGAACACAAATTGAAACATTAAAAAGAATACAAAAACAAAGGAAATTAACTCCAGAAGAAAAAGAGGCATTAAAAAGAGCACAAAAGCAAGCACAAACAGAGCAAACAATAGGAGAATTATTGTTTTATGGAGCAACAGCAAAATTAGTAAGTGGTGCAGGAGGTAAAGCATTTAAAGAATTATCTTCTTTTGCACAAAAAAGTAAATGGGTTGAATATCCTTTTCAAATAGGTAAAAATATAGGTGTTGCTACTTATTGGAGTTATGGAATACAAAAAGGTGTTGAGACAGGAGCATTAACAACAAAATCTGCAGAAGTATATAAAATAGCAGAATCAAAAAAGTTTAATAAAATATTTTCCAGAGCAATTGATAATGTTGAAGCAAAAGAAAAGAATATTGTAAAACAAATGGCTATGAGTAATATTCCTTTTACTTATAAAACTTTTAACAAATATGATGAATTAAAAAAAGAAGTATATAAACTTGCTTTAAATGAAGGTATGTCTAAAGAACAAGCAAAAAAATATGTTGAGGCTTTAGATGCAAAGTTTAAAGGTTATGCTTATGGTTCTGTTGCTTTGCAAGCCATATCAGAACATTTAACAGAAAGATGGGGACAGAGTTTATTATCAAGAGAATTAAAAAATGTTGCAGTTACTCCTAAAAATTTTTGGAAAACAATATTTAAGAAAACCACAATTCCATTTATGATGTTAGGTTCTCAAGAGGCTGCAGTTCAAATTACAGGTGTAGATATTCTTAAAGGAAAACTCGGAAAACAAACCGCTAAAGAGTTGGCATTAGGTATGCCATTAGGAGCATTTACAGCCACTGTTTTAGGTGAACCAATTCTTGGTTTAGGTGCTCCTATGAAAACAGGAATGAAAAAAGGTGCAAGAAAACTTTTAGGTAAAACTTTAACTTTATTAGGCTATGGAATGGATCCTTTTGAGCCTATTGGAGATTACTCATCAGCAATTAGAAGTTCTATTCAAAAAAGTTTATTTAAAGTAAAAGTTCCTTCTTTAACTTTTGTTCCAACATCTGCAACATCAGGAGTATTTTCACCTTCTCAAACTTTGACACAAAGTTTAGTGCCATCTAAAGGAAAAGGTAAGAGTTTTGTTCCATCATTTACTCAGACATTCACTAATGTTAACATCCCATCTATGATTGAAATTCCAAGTGTAAATGTTTTTATTCCTTCAGAGACAGAAGTTCCATCAGAAAAACCTGGAGAAACTCCATCCGAAATTCCATCAGAGAAACCATCAGAAACTCCAGGAGAAGTTCCTTCTAAACAACCATCTAATGTTTTTGTTCAAACAGAAACTAATGTTCCTGTTCCATCAGAAACAAATGTGCCTACAGAAGTTAATATTCCTGTAATAACTCCACAAATGAAAATGCCTCCACCTTTCTTTCCTCCTTTACTTCCAAAATTAGGTGGTGGTAAAGGTGGAACAGGTTTATTTGCTAAAAAGAAATATGTTAATGAATTAGCAGTTGCTTTGAATATGTTCAAAAAAGAAATGAAATCAAATATTAAACTAACAAAAGCACATATGAAATTACAAAAGAAAGGAATAAAGAAAACACAGAATTTATTTTCAATTCCTCTTCCTTTTGGACAAAAAGTTTCTAAAAAACCAAAGAAAGTAACAGCAAAACCAATATTTGAACTTCCACCAATTATTTTTGGTTTTCCACCTCAACAAAAAAAGAAAAGAAAGAAAAAAAGAAGATGAAAAACAAAAATAAAAAAGGAGTGTTTAGTATTGTTTTTATTTTCGTAGTTTTATCTCTAATTTTGATTTTTACATTTGCAATAATAGTTCCTATTGGAACATTATTTACAACAGAGTCATATAAAGCAGGAGAACAAATTATGCTAAAAGCAAATGATAGTATTTCTAAGATAAATAATACAGAAATAAAAGAACATATTTCAGAAGTATTGACAGGAGCAACAGACAATACACAAGAGAATATTGAGGTTTTAAGTGGAATGTATAAATATAGTTGGATAATAATTTTGGCAATAATAACTTTGGTTTTATTCTTACTTACTCGTTCATTAGTTGAATATCAGTCAAAATATGGTGGAATCATATGAAATAAACAACAAAAAAGGAGGTGAGAAACAAATGGCATACAGAAGAAGGAAGAGAAGGACTACACGAAGAAAAAGGACAAGAAGAACTCACAGAAGAAGGAGAAGATAAACTTTCTCCTTCTTCCTTTTTTATTAATTTTACTATTTTAAAATAGTTTTCTTTACGAAAGATTTTTAACTAAAAAAAGGAAAAATATATAAATTAGTTCTTTTTTCTTTTTTAATGAGGTGATAAAAATGAAGATTGAATACGAAACAGGTTTAGATGCTTATGAAAAAGAGAATAAAAAAAAGATTTCTAAACCAAAAACAAAACCTTTAATGAAATTAAAGGATGGAAATATACAGATTGTTGTTTGGAATAATGAAAAAGGAAAAGTAATTGAAATCAAAAGGATCTACAAAAACAAAAAAGGAGAATGGCAAGAAACAAACAAATTCTGGAAAAAGGATTTATTAAAATTAAGTTTGTTGCTTCAAGAAACATATAAAATATTAAAATGAGGAGCATAAATGACAGAATTTTATTTGGAAAAGCCTATGATAAAAGAAAAAGTTTTTATATTTATTTTCCTTCTTTTTTAAATCAGAGAAAGGTAGAATTAAATGTTGCAAAAGTTAATAAAATAGAACTTCCAAAGATAGAGAATGACTATATTAATTTAAAAGGGAGAAAATTCAGCAGTAAAGATATTATGAACACAATAAAAATTATTGAGGCATTAGGTTATACAAATTATGATTTTTATTTAAGTGATAATATTAAAAAACCTTTAATTTGTATAGTTAAGGATTTTAACAATAATATAGCATTTGGGATTATGATTAGAAATATTAATTGACTTTTGGAAATATTTAAATATCTTTGTTATTTTTAAATAAAACAGTAAAGAATGAAAATTAAACATCCAATATTTGGAATAATAGGATTATTGTTTATCTTAGTTCTTATTACCTTGAATAGTGCTTTTAGTGAAGTCACAAAAGAAAGTATTATGAATGGTATGTATGCTTATTGGGCTTGGAATAATACTTATAATTCATTAGATGGATATGGAACATATATTCAGTATGAAGCAGAGAATGGAGTTAGTTTTGTTTCTGATAAATTTGGAAATTCAAATGACGCTATTTATTTTGATGCTGGAGATTATATAAAACTACCTTCAAGTTATAATATCTTTAATAATACTTTTACTTATTCTTTTATGATGTGTGGTTGGTTTAAAACAACAGATACTGATGGTATCATTTTTACTCCAAGATATTCTACTAATGGAGATATATGGTTAATAATAACATCAGATGGAAAAATAAAATTTCATATGTATGATGGTTCTTCACATGATGTAACTTCAATAAGTGTAGTAAACGATAACAATTGGCACTTTGTATGTGCTGGTAGAGATAAAACATATGGTATGAAAATTTATGTTGATACTATTTTAGAAAATTCAAATACATATACTGGCAATGCAAAGAATCAGATATTATATAATTTATTTGGAAGAGAAAGATTGGATGGTAACTATCATTATTATCAAGGATATTTGGATGAGTTTATGATATTTAATAGAACATTGAATGAAAGTGAGATACAATGGTTATATAACCTTTCAGTTCCTTTATATGCTTATAATGATACAACACCAACTCCTCCACCAGAACCAACATTAAACGAAACTAATATAAAAACAACAGAGATAAATCAATTAAGTGATATTACTATTAATAGTTATTCTTATGTGCCTATTGTAAATGGTTATTTTAATCTCACAAATTCAACCAATATTACTATGACTTGGACTACTACTATTTATAACTCTCGTCCATATTCTATTAGTGTAAAATGTAGAGCATTAATTGATGGTATTGATTATAACACAGAAACAATTAACTCAATTGAAGCAGATTCTTATCTCTCTCTATACTTAAAATCAAATATTACTGAATTAAATGCTGGCATTCATAATGTAACTTTTGAATGTGCAAAAAATAGTGTTGGCAGGTTTGATGTAATGAATAGCAAAGGTATTGTATATCAAATGATTGATGATTCAGGAGAAAATATTAATGCAGTAATGCAAAATTATTTGAGTAATATAACATCTTCAAATTGGCAAAAATTAGGAGAATTAAATTTAACAACTACTACTAATGAAACAGGTGATATGATTAGAAGTTTAATTATGGAAGCAGACATAACTTTTACTCATAATAGTAATAGTGAAATATGCTTATATGGACAACTCACAGGTGAAGATGGAACTAATGAAACCATCCCAATTAAATGCTCTTATGGTTATTCAGGAGACAAAACTAATGGTGGTGGTTTCTATATCTTAAAAAATGTCTCTAATGCAACCACTTATACATTAACAATGTATGGTAAATCTTCAACTAGTGATGGACAAGTAGATGGAACAATCATAATGGGAGAAGTAATAACTCATCCTGATGAATTGAATATGAGTATAATTAATCAAGCAGATGTTGGAGATGGCTCTAATTGGGTTAATGTAACTTATGTTGAAGTAAATGTAACACATACACAAGGAGTAGGAATATTAGTAAAAGCAGGAGTGACATCAGAAACTAATGCCGATGGTTGGAGTGATATGAGAATAGTAGATGAAGATGGTAACATAGGCACATTAGCATATAAAGATTTAGAAGCAAATAAAAAAGGTATTATTGTAGTTCAAGATATATTTGATGATATAAGTGAAGGTTTACATAAATATTATTTGCAAGCAAGGTGCACTAATAACTGCACTTTAAATGGTTCTATGATTGCTATGATTACTAATATTCAACCTTTTATCCCTCTATACTTTAATGTGACTTTATATGAAACTTGGACAAATAATAGTATAACTGATTTTAATGTTACAGCAACAGATCCTTCAACAGGAGCAAGTGCTATATTTCCAGCAATAAATGGAACTGCAAAAATAGTTTATGATGTTTCTTTATTAGATTTAACACTTCAAAGTGAAAATTATTTTAATAGAACAATTTATAATCATAATACTTCAGAAAATCTTCATACTTATTTAATTAGGCCTTTATATGTTTCAAATATCTATTTTTCAAATATAACAAATTATAATAGTATAAACTATACAAGAAACCTAACATTTACAGTTGAACATGGATGTGATGATAATACAGAAGCAAAACTTTATCTTTATGATAATGGTAACTTAACAAGAATATTTGATTTAAGATGTTTAGATTATGCTTTAATTAATGATAGTTTTTCATATCAAGCAAGCACAGAAGGAGAACATAATTTAACTTACTATATGAACATAACATTCAAACCAGAAATTTATAATTATTCTTTTGATTATAGTTTTACTTATGATTTGAATAATCCTACTCCTATTTTGTTTTTGAATGTTACTCAATATGGATGGGTTGAACCAGAAGTTTTAATAAGTTTAAAATGTATAGATACAATATCACCTATTTTAGATTATAATTTAACTTTTAATGATGTTTCTAATCTTTATTATAATGTAACAGAAGGAACATATAAAAATGAAACAAGAACTAACACTATTGATGGAACAAATATATTCATAGGTTCTTGTTCTGATTTCTTTGGAACAAGTTCTGATACATTAACAGAAATTATTTATAAAAAGAATTTATGTTTAATAGATGAAAAAGATGGTGGTAATTTTGAACAATTAAATAATCTCTCAAGTGTTAGAGTTTATTATGATGATAACTCCTCTTATTATGACTATAAATTAAATAACAAAACATGTGTTAATTTTTCAGAAATAAATCAACATAAATTAAGGTTTGAGTTTGTTTATCCAGATGGTGGAGTAATTACAAGATATATTGATACAACATTAGAAGATGATGACACTATCAGAGTTTGTATAAATAAAGTTGGAACAACACACTATGAACAGATTTTGATATCAGTTTCAGAGAAACCTGTTTATTTATACTCTCGTTTTGCACAGTGTTATGTTGCATTAGATTATACAAGATTTGCTTATCAAGATGCAAAATCACTAAAGGCATTTACAATAGCAACACAATATTATTTATACACAATAATTAATGGACTAAAAACTTTACTTGCAAGTTTGGATGGTTCAATTCAAACTTATATCAATTTAGACACTCTTGAGTTTAATTTAAATAGGTTTGATATAAGTTTAACTCCAGAAGTATTAAGCACAGAAAAGACAGATGACTATCAAATTAAAATAGAATATTTAAATAAAAAGAATGATAATGAGGCAGTTCATTTTGAAATAATAAGAATGGAAACTAACGAAGTTGTTGTTTCAGATAATGCCACAGATCCTAATAATTTTGTTGTTTATTTTGATTGGACGGGAAAAAATTATTCAGAAAACGAACAATTTATGATAAAGTTATATATTACAAAAGATGATGGAACTCAAAAAACAATGACAAGATATTTTAATTTAAAAGGATCAAGAGGAGTATTTCCAACAGGATTGGCTATTGCATTAGCATTAGGTTTGTTTTTCATAGGTTTGACATTAACAATTTCAAAGACAACATTTAACTTTTTTGGAATATTTATATTATTGGCGGCAATAGGTATATTAAGTTTAGCACCTTCCACTTGGTTTATAACTTTTTTAATAGTTATTATGATTGTTGCTTTGATTTGGGTTGTTATAATTGCATTAACAAACCAAAAAGTAACGAGGTTCATTTAAAATGGGAATGAGCGAAATAATAAAAGTAATGGTTGTTGTAATGTTATTTTATTCCTTAGCCATAAATTTAATAGTTTATACTCTTCCCGATGATGTGAAAAATATTGCAGAACCATTTCAAAACAGTGATAATTATAATGTTGAAAATATGACTTCGGTTTTTGAAGAAAGCCTGCAAAGACAAAAAGACATTCCAGTAGTAGAAGTTGGAGCATTAGTTTTTTACTCAGGTAACATACTCGTTGATTTACTTGTTAATTTTATATATGCAATACCAGAAATGATTGGTTTCATTATTTATACTGTAATGAGTTTATTTTCAATTCCAACATTTATAATTAATTATGTTCAATTATTTGTTGGTGGAGCATTCACAATTTTATATGTTATTGGTTTAATACAAATGTTAATTGGAGTTAGAACAGGAAGGGTGATTTAAAATGATAGAAGCACTTAATATGATAAGCACAAATCTGGATATGGACTTTGCAATAATATTTAGTATAGTTGCTTTTGTAATAGGTATTATTTTTTATGCTCAAGATATTAAAGTCGGTTTATTAGCACACACTATTTTATTTGGTTTGGTGTTTGCATTATCTTATGTCAATCAATGGTTATGGAGCATTCCTTTGATAATATTTTTAACTTTTATTGTAATTTTAAGTTTAAGTTTATTTTTATTTGTAGATACTTTAAGAACACAAGGAGGATTGATATAAAATGAACCTTTCCGAAACATTAGCAATTATTACACTTTTGGGAATAATAGGTGTTTTTTTATATAGTATTTATTATATTATTGATGGGTTTGAAAGAAGAAAACAAATAAAACCAAAAATAATATTGCTTCTTTTTGCAGGAAACCTCTTTATGTGGTTCATAGCATTAAACAATATGTTGCAAAATCCTGAGATGGAATTTCTACCAGTTATAGCAAAGTTAGGAAATTTAAATATATACATTCAAGGTTTGTTTTTCTTTATAAGTATAGTTTTATGGCTCAAGGACAAAGCATTAAAATCAACACATTATCGTGCAAACAAATTTTATAGAGAATAATCACCATCCCCTTCTCTTTTTCTTTTTTTATTCTTCCTTTTATATTAGACTTGTTAGACTTAATTGACTTATTAGACTTAATTGACTTATTAGACTTAAAACAAGTAAATAAAATACTCCAATGTTTTGGAATATTTGATATTTTTATAACAGGGGCTTGTTTTGAGTCTAACAAGTCTAATAAGTCTAATCTGTCTTCTTTTATTTGATTGTTGTTTTTAAAATTAGACTTGTTAGATTTAATTGACTAAAATTGACTAAAATTGACTTTTCTAAAGGTTTAAATATTTTTCTTTCTAATATTTTTAATAGGCACTATTTTATTGTGCCTAATTTTTAAAAAAACCTAAAAAAATAGGAGGTGAAAAAATGTATAGAAAAAGCGGATATATGAGCTCAGGAGCAGGTGAGATGGTTGCATTAATTATATTAGTAGGTATATCAGTATTAGTATTAATCTTCGTTAGTGTATTGGGCGGACAAACATATCAACTTACAGAAAGTAAGATTACAGCAATTAATGACACAGAAGTTAAACAAAATGTTGTTGACAGTGCAAAAGGTGGTTTTCTTGCATTAAAGCAAACATCTGACTATCTACCTCTAATTGTTTTAGCAGTGATTATAGGTATAGTATTAACAATAGTATTGAATTTCACACAATTCGGTGGTGGATACACAGGAAAAGCATTATAAAGAAACTACTTTTTATAGCAACTACAAGAAAAAAACTTTTTTCTCTTTTTCTTTTTTATTTTAAAAAATCTAAAGAAGTATTTATATTAACAATTCCATCTGTTGTTTCAAACAAATATGGGTTAAGAAAATAGTTCTTTCTTTTTGGATCATAATAAATTATGCCTTTTTCTATTAAAGATGCTCTTGCTCTTAAAACATCTTGGACTTGTATTTGAACGAGTAAAGGTTTTTTATAAATAAAAGACATTATAATATAAAGAATTTCTAAAGGATTTGATGTTGTTTTTCTTATTTGTAATGCTGGTTTTCCATTATTTATTGTTGTTACAACTACATTAGAATTTATTATATGATTGGGATTTATTATTTCAATCTCATTTTTCCTCATTTTCAGAATAATCCTCAGGAATTGTGTTTTCTTGAAGCATTGTTTCAGATAAGAATATGTTTTTTGTTAATTGAGCCATATCTAATAATTCTTTAATGTTTTCTTTAAATAACAATTCATTTAATAATTTAACGTAGTCCAAAAGAGGCTCTGCTTCTATAACAAAATTTTTATTTATTTCTTCATATAGTTTTTTTATTTTTTTCTCATCTTCTTTATCCTCATTTAAGATATTATAATCAACATAAGTTAAATTTATTAATGTTCTTATTTGGTTTGATATATTTGCAACATAGTTTTTCTCATCTTCACTCATAGAGAAATTTATATCTTTCTTATATTTAATTTTCATATTTGTTATGAAAGTGATATATTCACTTATAATTTGTTTTAAGGCCAGAACATTATCTCTAAATAATAGCAAAAAAGAGGATGCAACTATTTTTTTATCGTTTATTTGAACCATTTTATTATGTTTAAAATATTTCTCTTTTATATATTTTTTCCTTTTAAAAAGAAAAAATATTTAAATACTTTTTTCTTAAAAGTATCTAAAATGGTTTATAAAACAAAAGTTGAAATTAGAGAAATTGATAAATTTTATTTGGTTAAATCTATTTTAACAAAGAAAGAGCAAAAAAACATTAAAAACTATGAAGTGGTGACACATTTAATAAACTTCTTTCTTGAAAATTATAAAAAAAATCAAGAGGTGAATAAAGATGAAAGAACAAACCAATCAAACCAACCAACAAACTCAATCAACACAACCTAATGAAAATCCTATGAGTAAATATATTGAAGATGTTTTTAAAAAAGTAATTAAAGAAGCAGAAAATATTCAACCAAAAAATAAAGAGGAATTTAATCCTGAGGACTATGTTGAAAAAAGAGAAGTGGCAAAAGAAATAATTAACACAAACAATATTGATGCTAAATTCTATTTATATAACATTATTGGAGTTTTTGCTGTATATGGTTTAACAACATTCAATCAGTTTTTTGGTTTAGTGGCATCAGTAATTGTTCTCGGTTTAAACATATTCCAACTATTTAAGAAAAGAAAATATTCTTTATATTTAAAAGCAAAATATAATCTTGATGTAAAAATATTTGGAATGAAAAAATGATAAGCAATTTAATAGAAAGAGAATTATTTAAGAAAGAACAAGAGAAAAGTTTCCTTGATAAAGTTTTTGCAAGAAAAGAAATTCAAGAAATTAGAGAATTAATGAAAAAAACAGATTTAGAAAGACAAGATTATTTAGATTTACTATATTTGATGACAAGTGAAGAGGCTAAATTGGTTAATCATTCTGCATGGAGTAGATATCATATTCTCAAATTTTTTGTATGGATCAGAGAATTTATAAAAATTGCAGAGGCTTTATTTGATGAAAAAGAACTACTTAAAAAGAAAAAAATTGAATTAACACCGACAGGTGAAACATTAATGGAAAATAATAAAAGAATGATTGAACATATTGCAAAGTTTTTAATTGATTTATATTTTAATATTAATAGAAGCACTTTAAGTATTGGTGCAACAGGTTTTATGGAAGCATTAAAAAATAAATACGAGTTCCTTTATCCTTCTCAATCAGAAACAATTCCAAAAACAGAAAGAAAAAAAATATTAGGAGTGATATAAAATGCTTATAAATCCATTTAAATTAAAAAGAATAATAGCATTGCTTTTAATGAGCATAGTAAGTGTTGTTTCTTTTTATGTTGGCATTATGTTTTACGGTTTTTGGACAGCAATTATTATTTGGCTATTAACAACTTTTGTTTTTATTCCGATTACTTCTTTAATTCTTAAAAATCCATTTACAACTATGCTTGAAGGTAAAGGTTTATTAGTATTGAATATGGACAGTACAGGCATAATAGAACCTTTTATTGTTGGTTTAAATCAGCCTTTTATAATGGGAAAATATAAAGGACAGGAAATAAAAGATGTGTTTGATAGAAAAGCAACATTCCATATTTCAAAACCAACAAAATTAAATAAATCTGCACAAATAACAAAAGAAGGTGGTTTAAAATTAGAATTAACAAATGAAGAATTAAATAAAGCAAGATTTGCTTTTGGACAATATCCTGTTTTGATTTGGAATGATATGATTAAATCTTTATTAACAAAAGATTTTATTGCTGAAAAAGAAAGGAGTTTTATAGAACATCCTTTACTATTTATGAATGAACAATTAAGAGAATTAAATAAAAACATTCTTGCTTTTGGACGATATGTTGTTGAAACAACAAGGCCTATTAAAGAGTTTTTCGCTAAAAATAAATGGGTTGTTTGGTTAATAATAATTTTATTATTGCTCGGTTTAGGTATTTATTTATTCCCTAAAATAATGCCTGCATTCCAACACAGTATAAGTGCTGGTTCAAGTGCAATATCTCAAGTTAAAAGTTCAACTATAACTCCAAGATAAAATGACAAAAAACAAAATAATAAAAAGAATACAAATGCATAGGAAAGAAATAAAAGATTTTGATTTTATTAAATTTGATAAGAAAAGGTTTATAAAATGGCTTAAAGAACTACAAAAAGATATAAAAACAAAAGATAATTTAATCTTTGAAGTTAATTTTATGCCTATTGAGAACTTTACAGAAGATAAAATTGGACATTATTATTCTTTTTCTTTCTTAAGTGAACTTTATAATTTTATGATAATAAGATTAAAGCAACAAGATAACTTAAAAACAAAGAAAAAAGAATATTCTCTTTATTTCAAATCATATCCTTATGAGTTTCAAAAGATTAAATTAACAAAAAAAGAATATGAGGAAATTGTTCAAAATTTAAAAGAAATAGCATCACTCTTCATAAAAAAGAGGTGATACTATGTTTTTAGAAAAAACACAACTATTTAAAAAATTTGTAAATACAAGAACGAAAATTAAAAGAATTTCTCAATCTCTTAATCCTCGTTATTTGATGAATTATTTAAATAAAATATTTGAAGAATTTGGATATTATTATGATTTTCAATTTGATGAAAAAAGTTTATTTGTCTGTGGCATAACTTATTATTTGAATGGAGAACAATATGCTTATTTAACTAAATCTTTTGAATTATTACTTAATCAAGATTTTAAAAAAGTGTTTGAAGGAAAAATAATAAAAATAACAGAAAATAATCCTGATTATTTAAAAGACATAACCGAAGAAGATATTTATATTCCAGCAACAAATCAAAAATTAAATATTATTTACAACTCTTTTATTAAAATTCATTTTAAAAAAATACAAAAAGAAATAGAAAAAGACAATATAAAAATTATGAGTGATAAACTAAAAGAACTCTTAATAAAAAAAGATGATAAAGATGATAAAATAATTTTAAATGCTGTTATTGAAGGAACTGCAAAAAAAGAAAATGGCAGCAATAATTAATAATATAAATGTTTCTTGGTGGGCTCTATCTGGTGCTGTCTATTTAGTATTTATGCTTATATCTGATATTAAAGAGATGACAATAGATGATCGTTATAACTATTTAATGTATGGCCTAACTTTTGCTTTGTTCTTTCTTTCCCATTTAAGTTTTTGGAGAAGATTAATATTATTAATAATTGCTATTATAATTGTTAATATGATTAAAAAAACAAAAGTGTTTGGAGATGGTGACATATCCGCTTTATATTGGCTTATTTATGGCTTTGCTTTGCTTAATATCTATGCATTAATAGTTTTCCTTATCTTGCTTGTAGTTCTTGCAGTATTAAGCAATATTGGTATGAAAATAGGAAAAGTGGAAAAAATTCCTTTTTTTCCTATGCTATTTCTTGATTTTATTATAACTTGTTTTGTTTTTAATTTATTTTAATTTGTTCTTTTTTCCGAACAATCATTTATAAATGATTGTTCATTTTTACGAACAAATTTATAAATGATTTATAAATAAAATTAATATATTCTAAATCGCTACATTTTTTTAGAATTTTGTAACGATTTTGCTTTCTATTATGTTTAACTCAAAAATAGTTATAGATTTTTATCAAAAGTTTTTGTAAAT
>Ga0190327_1000032_pt1 | contig 23783 bp, 19 predicted proteins | sample 48720401_MG_FD_161667 | JGI IMG/M metagenome (GOLD analysis project Ga0190327, IMG submission 161667) | Hydrothermal vent sediment bacterial communities from Southern Trench, Guaymas Basin, Mexico - 4872-04-0-1_MG | ecosystem: Environmental > Aquatic > Marine > Hydrothermal vents > Sediment ... | reverse complement strand
AAGATCCGTCGGCAGGAGCTGCAATCTGTTAGGCGCACTCGTTATTTATTAGCGGCAGCCAACCGGTGCAAGGGAAAGTCCGCAGTCTCCTGGACAGGACGTCTTGGGTTAAAATCAATTTTATTTATGCGGCATCTTGAGCAGCACTTTTATAAAATGGGTTATATTTCTGATCGCTTATCCATAATCGATGCAGCAAAACTGCAAGCTTCCGTGCCAGAGCCACAGCAGCTCGTTTCTTTGCATTTTTGCCACCTCGTACAACTATTGATAATCCATAATTGCGCAAATCACATTCAGGGCCAAAAGGACCAATAATATAATGCCCACAGCTAACAAGTAAAGACCTTAAATAAGTATTACCTGCTTTGCTTATTCTCAATTGCTTATCACACCTTCCAGATTGGTCTCGCTTTGGTGTTAATCCCAAAAAGGCTCCCACTTGTCGGCTTTTTGTAAAACGATGGGGATCTTCTATTGTTAATACAAATGCCAGGGCGGTGATAGGCCCAACACCAAGTACCTGAAGTAATTTTTCTGTTTCTGAATATTTTTTGCACAATTTGTTGATTTGACGATCCATTTCTTTAACCTGTTGTGTCAGAAGATCAATTGCAAATATCAACGGTTCAAGTGAATCTTTTAATTCTTTTGGTATATGAGACGGGGCTCGTTTAGAAAAACTAGGCGTACTACATTTCGGAATCCTGCAACCACATGTTTTTGTTACACTGCGGATATGATTGATCATACGTACACGGTTTTGAACCAGGGTGTCTCTTGCTTTTATGATTCCTAAATCAGCATAAGCTTGTCGGTCTCTATGCTTTATTGGCCATAGCAATCTGGGTTCCACCCGGCAAACCATTGCAAGTATTCTTGCATCCCGTAAATCTGATTTATCGTTACAGTCCCAGATGATTCTTAACTTACGAGGATTACCAACATAAACATTACAACCAATCTCCTTTAAAAGTCTACTGATCCAGGGAGAATGGGTGCCAGCTTCAATTGCAACAGTCGCTTCTTTATATCGAGAGAAAAATTTCCTGAGGGAAAGCTCTGTGTTGCGGATAGTTTTCATTTCTATCTCTTTACCATTTACATCCATTGCCACAACTACATGATTTTGGTCTCCCAAATCCATACCTATTGTGATATTATTATCCATGGCTGGTTTCCCTCCTTTTTTTGCAGCTTATTGACTGCGCATTTATTAAGGTTTGAGTGTGATTATATCACAACTCTTGGGGGGTGCCAGCCTTCTCATCTTATCTGTAATCCGTACTTTATTCAAAATATCCTGAAAATCTAAATTTCAATCATTGTCAATGATTGCCTGTGCCGATACAGAAAAGCGCATCCTTGTACACATTCATATTGGATTTGGCAAAGAGTGCTTACAAACTTGCTATCTCTGCCAGTGGAAGGTTGATTGCCTTGCGGAAGCATATGGATCTTTGCTTACAAGCTCTTGATTACTATAGCGATCAAACCGCCATGGTGTTTGAGCGCCTATAAGAAAGTAAGTCAATAAAAAATAGTTATCCATTAACAAAAAATATGTTTTTTTGCTTACGGTCTCCTCCTGCTGGTCATCAGTAAACATGTTTTTCACTCCATTTTTGCAAATTAACGGATTTTACTTTATACAATGGCATTAACAAGTTTTGACAGTATCTCTTACGCGCCTATGTGAGGTCTCTATCTCCGATAAAAAATGTCGAAGAATGGCCTATTATAAATTATAGAAATAGAGGAGAGGCTATTCGAAGAACAGAACTATCATCTTGATTAATGATGTGTTACACTCAAACTTGAGCTCTTTCTCCTCATCTATAAAACCGTTGTTCTTTGTTTAAATGACAGTTCAAAATGGTTTATATAGACCTGTTTATGCGCAACCTGCTTCTACATGATTTCTCCAGTTCGGTTTATATTTCTTCCCGCTTTTAAAAACACCAAAACTAATAATCGCTAATTGTCTGCAAGCTTTATTCCTTGCATTATATGCCGGATAATTTTTATCAGTGATTAAATATTCATAATAATTATTAACAGGATTATTCCCTCTAATCGCTGCCAACACTCCTGATTTATAAACGCTCTTCATCATTCTGCAATATCGGGGTTGTTTTTTGCCATAGCTTCTGCCGCCGCTTATTTTTTCATGCTTGATAAGGCCTGCGTAACTCAAATAATGTCCTTTGTTTGCAAATCGCCAGGGTGTCACAACACGAGCTACAATCTTTACCGCATTAATGAGCCCAATACCTGGAATACTTTTTTGGTGCCTGATTTCAGGATATTTTTTTGCAAGTCTTGCAAATTCTTTTGTATATTCCTTTTTTTCTTGTTCATAATTTTTTATTTGTCTATCTAAACTTTTCAATACATATTGTTCATCCTTGGAAGTCAGCTTAAAATTTGTTTTTTCATAACCGGTTTTCCCACAAACTCTGAGCATGGAATATCTTTGATTTTTTAATCGTACACCTGCTTTAACCAGGTCTTCATAACTGCTTACCAGTTTACGAAGATATATAAACTGTTTTGTTGAATGATAGATTTCCTTCATAAGCCCTGCTTTTAAAAGCTGTACCAGCTTTGAAGCATCAATTTTATCAGTTTTAGGACCTTCGCTAAGCAGACTGTTTCTATATGGATCACAAATAAATAGTTTGTCCACATACTCTTTGAGCTCAGTATACAACCATTGTGATGTGGTTGTCTCTTCTATTGCCAGTACCTTGGTTCCCTTCAAATTTTTTAGATATATTTGAAGCTCAGCAACATCAGATGGCACGTCTCTAACTGTTATTTTATTGGATTTTTTTGTCATACGAGCAATAGCCATATTTATTGCTGCCCAATCAATTGCAATATAGTGGTCATAAATTTTATCTTCCATTTGGTCTCCTTATTTTGTGTTATTGTTTTTTCTTACCCAATTAAATCAATTAACACATTTGAGGTTCTGCCTCAAAGGAGACCATCTTTCTCATTTTATCGAAGAATGAGCGAGTTCAGGGCGGTCAGCGAAGGTAATCATAGAGCTTGTGGCAATGTCCATCCAGCGGACGCAAGGGGATCAACCTGCAACGGGTTTATGATTATAATTTATTTTTTAGCATTTTTTAATGACGCTTTGATAAACTCCCTGAATAATGGATGCGGGTTTCCAGGTTTGGATTTGAATTCCGGATGGAACTGACACCCCAGATACCACGGATGATCTTTAAGCTCCACGATTTCAACAAGCTCATGATCCGGGGATGTTCCGCTGACAATAAGCCCCCCCTCTTCTATCAATTGGTCTTTATACGCATTATTAAACTCAAACCGATGCCGGTGACGCTCTGAAATTTCTTCCTGTTTATAGGCTTTCATAGCAAGCGTATCGGGCACCAGTTTACAAGGATATGCGCCCAGACGCATGGTGCCACCTTTGTCAGAATCTTCATCCCGCTTTTCAAGCTGATGGGTCTGTTCATCATACCATTCTTTCATAAGATAAATGACAGGATAGGGCGTGTAGGGATCAAACTCCTGGCCGTGGGCATCTTCAAGTTTAAGCAGATTCCTGGCGATTTCAATCACTGCCATGTGCATGCCCAGACAAATCCCGAAATACGGCACCTTGTGCTCTCTTGCATATTTTGCGGCAACAATCTTTCCTTCAATCCCCCTTGAGCCAAATCCCCCCGGCACAAGAACCCCGTCACTTTTAGAAAGGATTTCCACCACATTATCTTCTGTCAGGGTTGTCGAATCAATATATTGGAGATTAACCCTGGCATCATTGGATATGCCGCCATGAGCAAGCGCTTCATTCAGACTTTTATAACTTTCCGTCAAATCAACATACTTGCCGACAATAGCAATATTTACTGAAAACCTCGGATTTTTAAGCTTTTCAACCATTTCTTCCCATTCATCCAACCGTGGCGCTCTTGCCCATATATTCAGCTTCTTTAATATCTTATCCCCCAAGCCTTCCTTATTGTAAACCAGCGGCACTTCATAAATACAATCCACATCTTTTGCAGTAAAAACATCATCTGCACCCACATTACAAAAAAGAGCAATTTTTTCTTTAATCTCCTGGGAAAGATAGCTTTCGGTTCTGCAAAGAAGAATATCCGGCTGAATACCAATACTTCGAAGTTCTTTTACACTATGCTGTGTCGGCTTTGTTTTTACTTCACAAGCGGTTTTGATATAAGGAACAAGCGTCAGGTGGATATAGATAACATTGGAGGCTCCGGCATCAGTTTTAAATTGCCGAATGGCTTCCAGAAAGGGCAAAGATTCAATATCACCAATGGTACCACCGATCTCAACAATCACGACATCGACATCGTTGCCGACAAGACAGATACTCTTTTTAATTTCGTCGGTAATATGAGGGATAACCTGTACTGTACCTCCCAGATATTCCCCTTTGCGCTCTTTGGTAATCACTATGTCATAAATTTTACCCGTGGTAAAATTATTGTCTTTACCCAGCTTTGCGTGGGTGAATCTTTCATAATGGCCCAAATCCAGATCTGTTTCCGCCCCGTCATCCGTTACAAACACTTCACCATGTTGAAACGGGTTCATCGTCCCGGGATCAACATTTATATAGGGATCAAGTTTTTGTATGGTCACTGTCAGGCCGCGGCTTTCAAGGAGCATTCCTATGGCAGCGGATGCAAGCCCTTTGCCTAAAGATGAGAGTACGCCTCCGGTAACAAAAATATACTTGGTGTTTTTAGCCATTATTCCTCGCTTGTTTAAAGTTATTCATATAATTTTTTAAAATTTTCAATATCAAATAAAGCCGATGAAAATCCTGATTTTAAATTAATTCTTTTCACGTGAACCATTGCAAATAATTGATTGTTCAAAAAAATACTGACCTGCATCGGATACCATGTTTTACTGATCCGCTGCCAGTTGTTATAAAAAAACTCGACTATTCCGCCATTTTTTTCAACTCCATATTTAATGGGTAAAAAAGACTCTTTTTCTATCCAGAGCCCGGCAAAGGGGCTACCTTTTTCCAAAGGCCTGCCGATAACATAGCAAATGGTGTCATTAACCCTTTGAAAAGACACTTTTGTGGTGTCGATACCCGCCAGGACAAGCTGATTTAAAAGACTTTCATGATCACGGTAAAGAAGGATATCCGTATACAGATCAACCAATGATTTATCATGGGAAACGATACCCCCATCCATCACTTTGATAAATTTGAAATCAGATTCAACACTGAAATTTGTCATGGGTTCTGAAATAATTTCAGACCTGAGTCGATTGGGGTATAAATACATCAATTTTTCCCCTGATTCCAAAAATCCAACCCCAGCGTCTTCATAGTTTAAGGTTTTTCGAGTCTGAAAGACTTCGATACCGACAGGCTGTTTGATCTTTCCGGCAACAAGGTGCAACAGGTGAGCCGTTTGGGGAACAAATGCCTCACCTGTACCTGATGTCAGGATAAAAAACAGTATAAAAAAAGTGAGGAAGGATCTTTTTTTCATTAACCTAAAAGTCACACATAAATTAAACAAATTAAACAAAAAGATTTTCAGGAAATGACGCACTGTCTCCCAGTATTTCTTCAATCCTGATGAGTTGATTATATTTAGCCACCCTGTCACTCCTGGACATGGATCCTGTTTTTATCTGTCCTGAATTTATACCCACGGCAAGATCAGCTATAAAAGTATCTTCTGTTTCTCCTGATCGATGGGAAACAACCGTTGTATAACCGGATTCTTTTGCCATTTGAATGGTATCAAGCGTTTCTGTAACCGTTCCGATCTGATTTAATTTAATCAGGATTGAATTGCCAATTCCTTTTTCAATGCCTTTTTTAAAAATATCAGGGTTTGTCACGAAGACGTCATCACCAACGATCTGTATGGCATTCCCCAGACGTTCGGTCATGATTTCCCATGAATCCCAATCATTTTCCGCAAGACCGTCTTCTATGGAATATAAGGGGTATTTTTCAATCAGTTTTTCATAATAATCGATCAACTCAACGGGTGAAAGCGCTTTTCCTTCTGACTGAAAAATATATTTGCCATCTTTATAAAATTCTGAAGCTGCAGGATCAAGTGCAATACCAATATCTTTCCCCGGTCTGTATCCGGCAGACTCAATGGCATTGATGATATATTCCAACGCCTCTTCATTGGATTTAAGGTTCGGGGCAAACCCACCTTCATCCCCGACTGCTGTGGACAACCCTTCACCCTTTAAGATCTTTGCAAGATGATGAAAGGTCTCAGCACCCATCCGAACCGCTTCCGTAATAGATTGAGCACCAAAAGGAAGAATCATAAATTCCTGAATATCCAGGTTATTGGGGGCATGAGCCCCGCCATTGATGACATTCATCATGGGAACCGGCAACACCCTGGCATTAATACCGCCCAGATGCTGAAACAAAGGAATCTCACATGCTTCTGCCGCCGCTCTGGCTGCTGCCATGGACACGCCTAAAATGGCATTAGCACCCAGCCGTGACTTGTTTTCCGTACCGTCGATATCGATCATGGTTCTGTCAAGGCCGGCCTGATCCATGACATCGTATCCAATAATTTCAGGTACAATCACTTCATTGACGTTAGCAACGGCGTTTAAAACACCTTTGCCTAAAAAACGACTGTCAGAATTATCTCGAAGTTCCAGGGCTTCCCTTGTTCCGGTTGAGGCACCGGATGGAACGGCTGCTCTGCCCCTGGCACCGCAGGCTAAAACGACGTCTACTTCAACTGTTGGATTCCCTCTGGAATCAAGTATTTCTCTTGCTTTAACATCAATTAATTCAGTCATATCCTCCCCCTTATCTAAATATATCTTATGATTATAATTTATAAAATTTTTATGATTTTTCTTAACATCCCATTAATAGCAACATCCATTCTGACATTCAAGGCTATTCTCAATTTTTTCCTTAACCTTGACAAATAAAAACGAGTCTTATAATTTAAAAAAATTGTCAGAAAAATTGTACTGGGTACAGGTACTTAAATTAATACATATAAGGAGTTTTAAATGAACATTCTATTTTTTGGACCAAACGGAAGTGGCAAGGGAACCCAGGGAACTATCCTGAAAGATAAATACAATATTGCACATGTTGAATCAGGCGCTATTTTCCGTGAAAACATCAAAGGGGGAACTGACCTGGGTAAAAAAGCAAAAGAATATATTGACAAGGGTGACCTGGTTCCTGACGACATCACCATCCCAATGGTTCTTGACAGAATAAAACAAGATGACTGCAAAAACGGATGGCTTCTGGATGGCTTTCCCAGAAATAAAGTTCAGGCCCAAAAACTTCATGCCTCTCTGGAAGAAGCCGGCATTAAACTCAGTTATGTTATTGAAATGCTGCTTGACAGGCAGATTGCAAAAAACAGAATCATGGGTCGCCGCCTTTGCGAAAACAATAACAATCACCCGAATAATATTTTTATTGATGCCATTAAACCGGATGGAGACAAATGCAGGGTCTGCGGCGGAGCATTAAGCGCACGCGATGATGATCAGGATGAGAGCGCCATTGATAAACGTCATTCCATCTATTATGACACGGATACCGGCACATTGGCTGCTTCTTACTATTTCAAAGATGTGGCAGCTAAAGATGATGCGGTCAAATACTTCACGCTGACCGGTGAAAAAGCACTTCCGGAAGTAACAGCGGAGTTGATTTCCAAACTCTAAGTCTTTTTGATTTAAATTTCAACTTTAACGCCTTTCCGCCTTCAAATTTAGGGGGAAAGGCGTTATTTTTTTCTTGCTTTTAAGGCGTTACTTTGTTACAAAGTTCGGTTATAAATATCTCGGTATTTAAATACACTATGAAAGGGGCGATGTTTTTTGAAGGAAATTACAGTCACGGTTATTGATAACGATGTTGAAAGAGCACTAAGGATTTTGAAAAAAAAAATCCAGAACGATGGCCTCTTCAAACGTCTTAAAGTGAAAAAACATTTTGAGAAACCATGTCAATATAGACGACGTAAGATGCGAGAAGCAATGAGAAGACAAAGGATTGCTGCATCAAGATCACGTAGAAGACCCAGATAACAATTAAAATTCACCCGGTATAAATTATTTGTTTAATGATATATACCGGGTTTTTTATTTACAAAAATGAAAAAAAATGCCTGCACAAAAATCGCCTATCAAGACTGCCTTGATAAAATTTACACGCTTGGCCGTTTCGGTATTAAGCTTGAGCTTGACACCATATTAAATATCTTAAAATTATTAAACAATCCCCAGAAAAACTATCGTCTGCTTCACGTAGCCGGTACCAATGGCAAAGGCTCTACTGCCACCTACATGGCATCAATTTTGCGAAAAGCCGGGTTTAAAACCGGACTTTATACGTCACCGCATCTGGTTAAATTCAATGAGCGGATTTTAATTAATGGTGAACAGATTTCAAATGAGCATGTTGTGGACGCCTATGAAGCAGTTCATGCTGCTGATATCGGGGCAAGAAAAGCTACTTTCTTTGAAATTGCGACTGCCATGGGATTTTACCATTTTTCAAAAGAAAATGTGGACTGGGCAGTGATTGAAACCGGTATGGGCGGAAGATTTGATGCCACAAATGTTATCACCCCCCAGGTGAGTGTCATAACCAATCTGTCCATCGAACACACAGATTATCTGGGCAATACAATTAAAGCAATTGCCAGAGAAAAAGGCGGCATTATTAAACCTCATACGCCTGTTGTTACCGGCGTATCCCAGTCTTCCGGATTAAAAATCATTCAACAGACAGCAAAAGAAAAATCATCTGATTTGTTTGTTTATAAAAAAGATTTTTCAGCAAGAAAAAATCCACGGCAGAACAGATATACCTATAATGGGTTGTACAACCGCTTTTATCATCTGATCAAGCCCTTGCCCGGAGAGCATCAGAAAGAAAATTTAAGCCTTGCACTGGCTGCCTGCGAACTAATTTTTAAAAAATTAAAAAAAACTGATAACCGATACCATTTAAATGGAACACTGATCAAGGAAGGGCTTGCTTTGGCTGAATGGCCGGGACGGCTTGAGCATGTCATGGAAAAACCTTTGGTAATCCTTGACGGGGCGCATAATCTTCATGCTGCCAGAGTTCTTGGAAAATATTTATCATCCACTTTGAAAGACAGAAAACTGACACTGGTTCTTGGCATCCTTGATGACAAGCCCTATGAAAAAATGCTTAAAATCCTTGTGCCCTATGCGCAAAATATTATTATTACAAAGGCTAAAATCGACCGGAGTCTTGAACCGTCTATATTAAAAAAAACGGCTCAACGATTCACCGAATGTCCTGTTACCATCATTGAAGATGTGAAAGAAGCACTAACCCATGCCATGGACACGTCAAATGATGAAGATGTTGTCTGTGTTGCCGGCTCACTCTATGTGGCCGGTGAAGCCAAAGAAAAGTTGGAGAATGACCTTGATCATTAGCCACGGTTTAAGTATTATATGACTTTCGCGCTCGTAGCCCAGGGGATAAGGCGTCAGCCTCCGAAGCTGAAGATCGCTGGTTCGATTCCAGCCGGGCGCACCAAAAATACTCATGAATTCATCACTTAAAATAGGCCTTATCAGTTACCGGAGCAACCCTCACTGCGGTGGTCAGGGTGTCTATATCCGGCACTTGAGCCATGCCCTTTGTGACCTTGGCCATACTGTCGAGGTCATTGCCGGCCCACCTGATCCCCTGTTAAATAACAAGGCAAACAACCGGCTGAATAACACGGTCACGCTCACCATGCTCAAAACCCTGGATCTTTATAACCCTGAAGACCTTTTCAGGACGCCACGCTTGGATGAGCTCAAGGATCCCATCAACCTGATTGAATGGCTTGACATCTCTTTAATGGGGTATCCTGAACCCCTGACCTTTGGGATGCGGGTAAAAAAACACATTAAAGAAACAAAAAAACACTATGATATCATCCATGACAACCAGAGCCTGTCTTATGGTATTTTGTCCCTGGCAAAAAGAATGCCGGTCACCGCAACCATTCATCATCCCATAACAGTGGACAGACGGCTTGCCGTTCAAAGCACAAAATCTTTTTTAAAAAAAATTAAGGCCCTGCGATGGTATTCATTTATCAATATGCAAAAAAAGGTGGCAAAAAAACTGTCCTGTATTATCACGGTTTCTCAAAGTTCCAAAAAAGATATTGCCAGAGAATTCAATATTCCTGAATCAAAATTTAAAACCATTCCCATCGGCATTGATACAAATAATTTTTATCCTCTGGACACGGTTAAGAAACAGCCCAACCGCATCATTGTGACCAATAGTGCGGACACGCCTTTAAAAGGGCTTTATCATCTTCTTTTTGCCATAAAAGGTGTCTTGAAAATACGACCGGTCCAGCTGGTGGTCATTGGCAGCCCCAAAAAGAACGGCGGTATTGAAAAACTGATTAAAAAACTGGGGATAGGACAACACATCACATTTACCGGCCGGATCGACCCTGAACAATTTGTCAGAGAGTATGCCAAGGCCGGCATCGCGATTGTACCCTCTTTATATGAAGGGTTCGGACTTCCCGTGGGAGAGGCCATGGCCTGTCGAATTCCCGTGATCTGCACCACAGGCGGCGCCTTACCGGAAGTTGCCGGAGATGCAGCAAAGCTTGTACCACCGGCAAATGCAAGCGCATTGGAAGCAGCCATTTTAGAACTGCTGGATGATCCTTCCCAGTGCGAGGCACTTGCCCAAAAAGGATATGAGCGGGTGTTAAAAAAATTCACCTGGGAAAAAACCGCCATCCGAACGGTTGAAGCTTATAAAGAGATTATCAATGATTACCATTGATTTTAATCAACTTAATATCCATCCCGATGACAGAATCCTGGATATCGGATGCGGTGAAGGCCGGCACACCATCGAGGCTTGCCGAAGAAACGGAACGCTGTGTGTTGGAGCAGATTTTAGTTTTAAAAATCTTATTGAAACTAAAAAAAAGATAAACTTTCACCAAGGCATCAATGATCTTTGCTGCAAAAGTATTGATCTATCCTGCATGGACGTGACAACCCTGCCGTTTAAAAACAGCAGCTTTGACAATGTGATCTGCTCTGAAGTGTTAGAACATATCCCGGATGATAAAAAAGCTATTCTTGAACTTGTCAGGATTTTAAAACCCGGGAAAACTCTAGCTATCAGTGTGCCAAGATTCTGGCCGGAGAAAATCTGCTGGCGCTTATCAGATGAATATTTTAATGCCAATATGGGGCATGTCAGGATCTACAAAAAAGCGGCCTTGATCAAGGTCATTGAATCATCCGGCGCAACATATTTTGCTTCCCATTATGCCCACAGCATCCATACCCCGTTCTGGTGGCTCAAATGCTTTGTCGGGCCCAACAGAACAGACTCAAAAGCTGTAAACCTTTATCACAGACTTCTGGTTTGGGATTTAATGAAAAAGCCGAAGTCAACTGCATTCATCGACAGATTGCTGAACCCCGTCCTCGGGAAAAGTCTGGTTCTCTATTTTAAAAAGCAATAAAGTCTGATACCTTTATAAAATCTGATACCTTCATAGAAGAAGGATATTTTTTATATCATAAGGGAGTCTGACAATGAATCGACTGTTTTTTCTTTTCCTGATTTTTCTTGCTCTGTTCATGGTTCAATCCTGCGCCACAACAAAAAAATCAATCATGAGAAAAGACCCTCTTATTGGGAAAATAATAAATGCCAAATCAAATCAAGCCATCGAGTTTGATACCCTGATCAAGGATATCAGCACCTATGATGTTATCTACCTTTCTGAAAAACATGACAACCCCGAGCATCACCATATCCAGCAGAGTATCATTCGCCGCCTGATTAAAAATGGACTGAAACCCACCATTGGATTTGAATTTTTTTCCATGGAGAACACCCCTGACCTTCTCAATTTTGTTGATTCCGGAAAAGTCACCCATTCAAAGAAAATAGAAAAAATCATTGAGGCTGACCTGAGAAAAAAACTGAGATGGGACACCCAGTCAGATCAAATGTGGCGTTATTATTATGATCTTTTAACCCTTGCCAAAAAAGAAAAACTCCAGGTGGCAGGGATCGATCTTCCGGTCACATTGAAAAAAAGAATTACCCGGAAAGGAATCAAGGGGATCAGTCCTATCGAAAAAGAGCAGGTTTTCTCCACTAAATTGTCTGATGAGGCATACAAAGATTACATGTTTGACATATTCAAAGCCGTTCACTGCGGCATGGGACATGAGAGGATGCAGTCCAGACTGTATGACACCTGGGTCGCAAGAAATGATAAAATGGCACACTCCATCACCCGGCTGTACACCCATCGCAAAGGCCCCATCGTCATCATTATCGGCGGCGGGCATACCGAACATGGACTGGGGGTAATCAACAGGGTTGCCGCAATTGACAAGGCCATTAAGCAGGTCAACATCGCCTTAAGGGAAATCAGTGTAACTCCATCAGATTTACCGGAATATCTCATGCCGTTGGACCTGGAAGGATTTGAAAAAGTCCCCCCGGCAGACTATCTCTGGTTTACCCAGAGAGTCTCCTATGCTGACCCTTGTGAAGAATTCAAAAAATCTTTGCAAAAAATGAAAAAGAAACCTGCCAAGAAATAAACTCCAAGCGGTTTCAGTATTTTTCCTGATGACAAAAATGACCCTATGGTAAAAATTGTCAATACTTTTTTTTCCTTGGGGTGATTTTTGTCACTGTTGGAGTAAAGTTTCAAGTTTTGTATATAATTTTTGACTCATGAAAAAGACAAGATTCGAAAATTCTGGTTGGATGAAATCAAAGACAGGAGGCAAGCTGTTAAAGAAGGACGGGCAAACGTAGCACCCAGTTTTGCCTTTTTGTGTTGATCACCTCTTCACCTTTTCAGCATCACGGATGTCTTCTCGAAATATTCTTTCAAACCGTTCATTTTGCCATCGTAAAAGTGTGCGTTCATTTCCCTATGATCAAAGTTCTTCTGATAATCCCGAGGATTCTTTTGTCCTGCATTTTGCTTACCATGTTTGCCGAAAACCTTTCCGTTGACAGGGGACAGTCGATTAAATGCGTGACCTTCCATCCGCAGTTTTCAAGCAGTTTCGCATATTCTAAAACCAGAATGCCGTTTTCAGAATCTTCATCAAAAGCCGGGATACCCTGAAAGTCCCTGAAGTCTGCATTTAGAAATGCCATACGAGTGGATGGTTTTGAATGGTCTTTTAAGAGAGAAAAAATATCTTTAAAGAATTTTAAATATCGGGCCTTTGAAAAATCTGAAATACTGCCTTTCCTGTAATGGTCTGCCATTTTTTTAAAATAAGGGGGATCAAAAAAAATCAGATCAGGTTTTTTACCAGCCGGAACGGGCCAGGTCAGGTTTTCAGGGTCCCATAAAAAAGGCTCTATTTCCGGCCTTGTCTTCATCCGGTCCAAAAGATCAAAAGACCAGCATTTTCTGTTAAAGGCAAGACAGGTATCTGCAACCACACCCCCGCCTGCCATGGGATCAAACACAAGATCGTTTTGCCTTGTAAAGTAAAAAAGAGTGTGAGCAATAAGCTGGGCAGGGATTCTTCCGGGCCAGTCATCTCCGAACCTGTGATCCACATCATTGAAATACCAGTTATCCCATGTCCGCAATCCCCAGTTTAAATCCTTAAACCGTTCCTGGTCTGTTTTTTCCTGGAGAACCACAGACCATACCAGGGCCTGGGGAACAACATATTTTTGAGCAATATCAGGGATACAAGATCCGCCTTTAGAATCCTGAAGGATTTCGTTAAAAAGTGTGTCATTTTTCCGGGCATATTTTGCAATGGTTTCTCTGTGGATATTTAACCGCTTGGCAATTCGAACATGCGGGATGCCAAGACGTGTCATCAAAGCAACCTTAATCTGGGTGGCAAATTCGCGTTGACCATCGTCTATTTTTTGTTGATTTTTTTTAGTTATTTTTTCTATATCTTCCGCAAACGTCTGGATTTCTCTTGCACTGAATTCATTTAGCGCAAGTGCTGGCAAAAGATTATTATTCTGATCTTTAAACGGGATAGAACCTTTTTGGATGACATCTTGAAAAGCCTTGTCAGATACCTTTTCAAGTCTTGCCAGGGCTTTTATCTGCGCCTTGTTCAGGCAGTGCTTTACAGAGGCGGTTTGAACTATCGAAGGAATGTCGGTTAATAAAATCAGATCATGTATCAGGAAAGACCGCCACTTCAAGGGTTTCGGAAGATTTTTGAAAATTGACTCTATCTGTTTAACAAATTTGTTAAACAATGCCCCTGATTCTTTGGAAACCAGAGAGCCTCTGTCCTTGCTAACCCTTATAGAATGGAGCTTTGACAGCAATTTATGCACCCTTTCAAGGGGTGTTTTACCTGCCGTCAAATACTCAGGCTCTTTGCCCATTTCCACATCAATGATTTCAATGGTTGCCTCAATGGATTCAATGGCGGATAAATCCTGCCTTAAAAGATTTTCTGCAGCACTTATTCTTCTTGCCTGAAGATCATCTACGACTGCTATTTTTGCCTGAATACTCGTCATATCCGTGTAGTCTTTAATTGCCCTTAGCCTTCGTTCCCCTGCAATAAGCTGATACCGGCCTTTTTTTTGCGGCCGGACGATAATCGGCTCAATCAATCCATCCTGTACAATACTTGCGCCAAGCTCTCTTAAACTGTTTTCATCAAAGTATTTGCGATGTTGGTAAGGAGAAGGATCAATCTTTATAATGTCTATCATAGAAAAAGAAAAAGGATAATTTTTATGGTCTGTTATGGGCATGATCCAAATCCCCTATAAAAAAATTCCATCGCACTGATTCAAAGGTATAGATGTTTTATAAAAAATATTATCAAAAAAGTAAAACCAAATAATAGTTGCTGTTTTTTATAAATGGTGTCTCATTTTTATTGACACATTCCGTAGGTTCAATCAATTTGTTCCAACGTAATATGTTCTGCATAATGTATTTACTAAACCCATTTGTTCCACTGTATTACACGACACATTAAGCAGTTGAGGATTTGCAACCATAATGGCCAGACATTTTGCCCTTGACAGAGCCACAGTAAGCCTCTTTTTACTAAAAAGAAAATCTATAAATCTTGGCAAATATTCCTGGTTGGATGTAGTCATGGAAACTATTACAATTTCTGCTTCCTGGCCTTGGAATTTATCAACAGTCCCAATTCTGGCACCATCCGGCAACTCTCTGCGAAGTAAATTCACCTGCATATTATAAGGTGCCACAATTAAAATATTTTCAAGTGTTATCGGCAGGATTTCATTTGTTTTACTACAATAGGATTGCCCTAATAAAAAAGCAATGATTCCTTTTATAGCTTGTGCCTCTTCAATACTGGACTGTGAGCAGGCATCATGATCAACAGGAATAAATTTAACACCTGTTTTTGACAAATAAGATTCCCGGTTGTCCTGAAAAATCAAATGTTGATTGGAATTTTCTTTTTCTGAAACAAGACGGCCATTATATGATACATCAGAAATAAAATTACTGACGTCCGGATGCATCCGGTAGGTTTTAGATAAGAAAATTCCCATATTCTCCGGTACAGTGGCGTATCCATCCATTAAAAAATCTAATACAGATTTTCCGGAATCTCCCGGGTGTATGCCTTGTATTGGCTGCCCGAGCTGCATCTGATCTCCAAGTAAAATAATATTCTTTGCGCAAAGCCCCATGGCAACAATATTCGCCAGTGAAACCTGACCGGCTTCATCAATAAACAAATAATCAAAAACCTGATCATTTTCTTCTCTTGCAAAATACCATGCCGTTGCACCGACCAGATCATCCAGGACCTCATCGTTTTTTGTCACGTCTTTGATAATTTTCCCGTTCAGATAAGAATCTTCGTTTTGAGCAGTACACTTTTTTGTACCGGAAAATGTTACCCCCTGTTCAATGGCATACTCTTCAATCCCATTTAAAAGGTTGTTTATTGCCTTATGACTGTTTGATGAAATGCCAATCCGTTTGCCGGCTTTTAATAGCTCAAGAACAATACGTACAGCAGTGTAGGTTTTGCCGGTTCCCGGAGGTCCCTGTATGGAAAGGTAGCTGTTGTTTAGCCTGCTTACCGCAGAGATAGATTCATTAATAATATCATTACCGGTATCAATGATTGCTCCACCGGAAGAAAAATCCTTAAGGATCGGCAATTCTTTTTTTAAAATTTGTTTGACTGCTCTATAGGAGTTGGTTCCATTAATCAGGCTTGCCGCAAAACGGAAAAGCGCATTCCTTAAAATCATATTATTAATAGGGGGCCCTGGACCAATTGAGAGTCTTTCAGGTGGCGGTGTTCTGTTCATTCCCAATTTTAATTGAATACTGTTATTTTCTGTATCCAAATGAATAATTTTGGAAAGTTTTAGTCCTGTATCTGTTTGGGTGCAATTTTGATTTTCTCCGAGTTTATATTCCTGGTCTGGAAAACTGTAAGTATAAACAAATGATCTTTTTTCAATTTGAGGTGGACCTGCTAAAGTCAATCCTCCTATGCACTCTGCATCATCAATCAGTTCTTCTTCTGTCATTTCCATTCTTGTAAATATCTTCCACCATCCAGGCTTGTCAGATCTGCGATAGAAATCAAGAAGATGACCCGTCAAACAACAAAGTTCATCATCAGAACGCCAGTCATCTCTCTTTTGTGGAAGCTCTTTCATCAGGGCTTCTAAAGTTTGAGCTAAAAGCATTTCATATTCAGACATAAGACTATCGTCATCAAGGCCCTCGATGCTTTCTATTTCCTGGCCATAAAAATACTCTGATGATTCAGGCTTTATCGATAAAATCCATTCATGCAGTAAACAGGTCGATCTGCAATCATCTTCATTATAATCTCTTATTGATTCTAATACGGCTTGATCTTGAGTCAGTTTCCATTTTTCATAAAAAACGATACTTTCAACAGCGCTTACAACATCGGCCTGCCTTTTTTCCATATAAAAATTTTCAAGCTTTTTTATGGAATAACTTGGTTCTGAAATCCTTAATCCTTCTCTTACCACTTTGTATAAATCAATGAGTTTATGTTTTCGCAGCAACTCATCCACCTGATATTCTCTTGTGCCATGTAATGACATCAGTTTTTTCAGTGCTGTTTCTTCATAATGAGCATAGTGATAGATATGGGCAGCCGGATGTGTTTTCAGATGTTTCCAGACAAAATTGATAAAAGCTTCAAATGCTTCTTTCTCCTGTTTTTTATCATGAGCCCAGAAATCTTTAAAAACAGGCTTATCTTTTTCGCGATAATAAACCCCAAATAAATATTCAAGACCTCCTTCTTCCAGAGGATCGCCCTCCATATCAAAATAGAGATCTCCATCATCAGCAGGAGGCAACCGGTTAAACCCTCGTATGGATTCGGGAACAACGGGTAATAATTCGTAATAGTTTTTCCCGGTCTTTCTCTTTTTTAATTGCAGAAAAGCCTGTTTTTTTAAAGTTTTTAAAGTTGACGAATGCATTTTAGGAATCTTGGTTGTTTCCGGTGCCGTCCCCAGTGCTTCCAAGGTTGTTATCCCAGATTCTTCAAGCTTTTTTATCTGAATTTTACTGATATTTGCAACCTGCGACAGATGATCATCCCGTATCCATTTATCAGAACATAATACTCGCCAGGAGCAGTAACTACAATGATCACATGGGACAGGATTATGATTATCCCGGTTAATCAAAAAATCATCATATCGGGATTTAACAGTTTTATAGTAAGCATCATAATCTTTCAGATAAAAAGATTCTTTTCTCCCATCTCCCAGTTTTAGATGAATATAGTCCGGGTCAGTTCCTTGAAAATATTCAAGCAGGTCAGAATAAAAACAAAGCTGAATAATATATTTAGGTTTCGCCTTTTTGGACAGTTTTGTATCTATTACTTCATAAGAATAATTTCCAAGCCGGGAAGGCTTTTTAACTTTTTTTAAAAAATCAACATGCCCGATTCTATTGTCAACCTGGAAAAAGGCCTGGAAGATTATATCAGCTCCTTCAGACATTGCCGCAATAGTGTTCTCAAGCGCTTTTTGATTTGAATTGTTACTGATAGATACAATATCAATAACATGGTTGAATTTACTTTTTAGATGATTTAAGAAACTCTCTTCGTGCTCAAAACCTTTTTTTTGCAAAATTTTTGAATATTCATCATCCCCAGCTTTGCCCAGCGGCGTTTCTAAATTTTGGATATTATACCGGGTAATAGACGGGCACTGTAAAAAATTTACAAGATCCGAAGCAGAATAAATCAATTGATTATTTTTGTTTCTTTGCATGTTATATTTGCCTCACGGACTTTAGAAACCTTCTGATAATTTATATTCAACGGGTGTCTGATATAATTCTATTAATTTTTACAGCAATTGATTGTATTTAAAAAAAATACCCGTGGTTATATGAAATCAAGACATCTCAATTGGAGGCTACTTAACTTATGATCCATTTTTCCCCGAGTTAATATTGGTTAAATTGTTTTTCCCATATTGAGTTATCAACAAATTTTCAAGTTGAAAAGCTTCGTTTTCAGATAAACCAGATTTTACAATATTAAGAGTAGGCTTGAGTTCTTCTTTTAAAATATCTCTAATTTTATAACTTTTTTCGGATGGTTCGCCTTTTAGTGCTGCCTTCAGATGCTTATATACTCTATTTGCTTTACCTTTTCCCACATAAAATATTTTTCCATTTCTCGGATCTATCAATTCATAAACATAATATTTTAGTTTTTTAATTTCTGCAGGTGTGAACCGAGTTTTACCATTATAATTTAACTCAATATATTCTGCCTCAGGAACAGATTCAAATTGATTATATTTGTTTATAGCAGCATCTATAATAAATGTTTTACCAGGATATAATTTTTGTGCATAATTTATAAAATCATTGAATATCCCTTCTTCCCGCAACATAGTTATAGCAAAACCTCGTCTTGAAGTTGAATAATCAAACTGTTTGTTTTTTATTTCTTCAAACAAATCAATATTGTTGTTTTCTTTAAGGTATTTATACAAATCTTCAAGTGGAAATTTTTTTGTTGCTTTTTTCATAAGAATTCTCCTGTTAATTTAGATTTCATATTCTAAAACAATACTATTTTTCTATTATATATTTTTTCCACAGTGGAATGTGTCAATAAAGATGAGACACCATTTTCTTTTTTCTGGAACCAAATTGAGGATTTCCGAAAACGATCTTTAATATATCAGACTTCTGTAATCGGGATCAAACAGATGAATTTTGTCTATCACTTTATTTAATGCCTCTTCAAAGGTATTTCCAAATATCATCTTGATAAGTACATACATTCTGATTCTCGGATTCTGAATAAAATTGATTTCATCCTCATATTCTCTGTATCTGCCCATAGCATCATTACCAATAGGAATTTTAGTACCCTCAAGGCAAGCCCAATATTTCCCGTAAGAAATTTCAATATTGTTTTTTACCTTAGTTATCATTTTCCCTCCCCTATATAGTATTAAAAACAAGTTATTGAATTTGAGATAGGGTCTTTTGTTATGTATCAAGCAATCTTTTTAGTCCAAATATTTCTTCACCAACTTCTTTAATATTATAATTCGAAAAAAACATTTGCCACTCATGATGTTCTTGTTTTGAAGCTATTTTAAAAAGAAAACTATCTAAATGCATCATATTAATATTCACATTTTTCCCTTGAACTATGCAAAGAATTTGAGCCCAGATATCTCTAATTTCATTTTCATTGTTAATAGAAGAGAAGCCAAATTCTTTTGTTATTCTTTTAATTCTTAAATCCACAGGTATTGGAATCTTTGAAAATTCAAATGAAGTTTCACCAAACATAATTAAAGACCTTCCTAAACACTTCATTGCAAAAACAATTGTTTCTTTGTCTTTTCTTTGTTGCATTACTCGTGCTAATTCAAGCCAAATATTGTAAAAATTTCCTGATACTTGTTTTGCATTATTTTGCCATATTTTTTTTGCCAAAGAACTATATAAAAATTTATTTAATCTCTTTACTTTTTGGTCTGCGAATCTTTCAGTTTCATAAAACGGTTTTAATATGCATAGTAGATTTTCTTTTGTAATTTCATCTTTTATTTGATCGTTTAAAAGATGACCAAGCGGAGGCCAATAATTTTTTTCCGCCTTACCTTTTAATTGGTAATCATTTAAAGCTAACATTAATACTAATACTGCAAACGGTCCATATTCCATTTTATTGGAAATCAAGACCAAATTATTATACATAGCACTTTCAGCTATAATAGAATTCCATATTTTTTCAGGAATTTTAGATAATATAGAAGCAAGGTTTTCACAAAGGTTGAGATTGTTATTGTAAGTTGCCATATATCTCCTTTTAAGGTTTGATAATTTAAATCTTATTTTCTGATATGTAATTTTTCACAGCATCCATACCACCTGCATCAATTCTATGAGTGCCTTTTATGGTCAGTTGAGTCACTATAAAATTCGTAATAAGTATCATCATTAAATAATGAAAAAAGCTACGATTTTGAATTTTTTAAATCAGGTCCCTTAACAATTATCCCTTATTATTATTTTACCAATTAATATATCCTCAGTATGTTTTTGTTTTTTTCAAGGGTTCCAGATGTCACAAGGTCTATATTCCTACACTTAATTTCTGATATTTTAATTGATCCAGTTCCTCTCGATAATCTTTCTTCCCTTTGATCAATTTAATTTTCGCCATCACAATCACAATCGTCATTAAAATGATCATACATAAACGGATAATATTCTTCGGGATCTATCTCTTCTTTTCTTTCTTTACTCGAAAGTAGCCATATAACAAATAGCCCAACAAAAACTTCAATCATGATTAATCTCCCCGTCTAAAATATATTCATATGCTGATTTATTGAATAACACAAGTATTTGACAGATACGGTCACAACATAAAATTTTTTTAATAATTTTTATAAGGTGCTGAAATTAGATTGAATTATTCTATTGGAAATGGTTTAGTATCAATGGCTGCCAACAATAATCAATATATGGAGTCATTATGGCACGAGGTGAGCAATTAGGAAGGCAATGGACAATCCTTCAAATATTAATCTCTTCTACAACCGGCAAATCTGTCTCCGACCTTGCAGGGCAGATAAATTGTCATCCCCGAACTATTTACCGGGATCTTGAAGCACTTCAATTGGCGGGGTTCCCAATTTATGATGAAAAACAAAATGGTAAAAGTATGTGGTTTGTTTTGGACTCAGGGAAAAAAATCACAATGCCGTTGTCACTACCTGAACTTATGGCACTTTATTTTGGCCGGGATCTGTTGAATGTTTTGAAGAACACTGTTTTCCACGATTCCCTTAAATCTCTTTTCAATAAAATAAAAACAAATCTTCCAGAGGGATATTTGGCATTTCTTGAACAATTTGAAAAAAATTTAAAGGTTGGACAGCAGCCATACAAACATCATGCAGAATTAAACGAAACTTTAAGCACAATCAATCAAGCCATAGAAAAAAGAAAATGTATTGATATCTCATATTTTGTGATCAGCAGGAAAAAGAACACCCGGCGCAGGGTGGCTCCCTATAATATCTGGTATTCAAATGGCACATTTTACATTATAGGTCATTGTATGATGAGGAAAACAAGAAGAACTTTTGCCTGTGACCGGATAAAGACAATTGATATCACTGATGAAGCATTTATAATACCTGACAATTTTAATATCGATGACTATGTACAATCAAGCTTTGGGGTATTCCACGGAGAAACCACGAAAGTGAAGATTTGGTTTGCGCCGGAAGCGGCCGAATATATAAAAGAGAAAAAATGGCATGAATCACAGGAAATCTTAGAACGGGAAGATGGCTCAATTCTATTTAAAGCTGAAGTTGCTGGGATTCATGATATTAAAATCTGGATTATGAGCTGGGGAGCTAAAGCAAAAGTGATTGAGCCGGAGTCGTTGAAAATGGCGGTAATGGATGAAGTTGATGCTCTGGTGAATTTGTATGGGTAAGTAGTGAAATTGAAATATGTGGATTGTTTAATTTTTTAATATTACCCTGTAACCGTATCTGTCAAAGGAGTGTGTTAAATAAAAATTAATCCGATTGACTTGGTAATTGGATAGATATAAATATAATTACAAAGGGTAAACCCTCGGCTCTGCCGGGGGACTCCCAAAGTTTGACTTTTACGGGAATATATTAAAACCTCATATTCAGTGAACCGTTCAAGGCTCAGTAGAAAGTGAGATTTTAATGAAAACAATAAACAGTTTAAGCCACTCGAAGTGGGAGTGTATGTTCCATGTAACATGGATACCGAAATATCGAAAGAAGAAAATATATGGCAAGCTTCGACAATACCTTAGTAAAACGTTGAGAGAATTGGCAAAACAAAAAGAATGTGAAGTATTGGAAGGGCATCTGATGCCGGATCATGTTCATATGTTGATATCCATTCCACCGAAATATGCTGTTGCTCAGGTTGTTGGGTTTATAAAAAGGAAAAGTGCAATTGCTGTTGCCAGAAATTTTGGAGGACGTACCAAGAATTTTACAGGACAGCATTTTTGGGCAAGAGGCTATCATGTATCTACAGTAGGAAGAGATGAAGAGGCAATACGCCAATATATAAAGAAGCACGAGGCAGTTGATAAAATGCATGATCAGCAAATGAGCTTGTTTGATTAGGAGATAATAATAACCGCTTTGAGCGGTTCACATCAAGCCCCCACTCACCTCTGGTGGTAGTTTATGACTTAGCATTTGCTTTATTATCCCTATAAACTCAAGTTTTCTTTCGTGGGAAAGCTCTTTAAATTTTTCAACCAGCCAGTCAATACCCAAATCACTGAGATGTTTATCAACACTTCCAACTAATACTTCTAAATGATCTTTGTGATCTTGTGTTAAAAATAATGGGGAATTTAAAAGCTGAATCATCAATTGATTAGCCTGGTTTGCGTTTAAAGTCTCTAAATCCTTTAACTTTTCATCCCAACTTGACATCCATTGTTGGCTTTTTGATTCACGCTGCTTGCGCATATGAACGTAAAATGTTTGAATCACATCTTCAGGTGGCCAAGGTAACTCTTCATCTTCAAGTATTGCTTCATATTCGGCAATAGAATCTTTTGTCAATTGTTCAAAATCTTTCCATGTGATATTTTCATTCATCATGCGCCTATAGCCTTCTCTGTATAATTTTAAGGCTTTTTTCATTGACAATAAGTCTTCAAGATCATTCTTAAGACCATCAAAAGCGTGTATTAATGAATCTATTTCTGCTGCAAGGTGTTCCATATCATCATCATTTTCAATTTTAGAATCCCATAGAGAAGCCGCTCGGTTATATATTATTTTCTCTTCAGACTCCAATTGTTGAATGATTTTTGTTAGTGGTTCACGCAAGGCAATGATTTCCGGAATATTCACCTTTTTTTCAAATTTGCGTAGGGTTTCTGAATATTCATGCCCCTTTTCTTTCAATTCCCTAACCTCAGCAATTCTGGGTATCTTTGTTCCAGCATCATGTTCAGATATCCAAGTTTGTATATGCCTGCCTACTTCCTTTGCATCCGCTATTAACTCAGCATTTTTAACCGATTGATTCGTATGCTTTTCGATTTGGCTGAATTCTTCATCAAGTCCAATCCTTTTCAATTTTTTCCCAAAAACTTTTAACATCTTGTGTTTGAAATCACCTACCGCAGATGGCGAGTCTGACGCAGGT
>Ga0190327_1000030_pt1 | contig 24053 bp, 12 predicted proteins | sample 48720401_MG_FD_161667 | JGI IMG/M metagenome (GOLD analysis project Ga0190327, IMG submission 161667) | Hydrothermal vent sediment bacterial communities from Southern Trench, Guaymas Basin, Mexico - 4872-04-0-1_MG | ecosystem: Environmental > Aquatic > Marine > Hydrothermal vents > Sediment ... | reverse complement strand
ACCTTAGCTTTTTTCAGCACGTTTACAGGCATTCCATATATTTAAAAGAGTGATAAAATCAGAACTCGGATCCTTGAACAGCGCATGTTGTTGATCGGCTGCCTGGGTTTTCTCTGCCGGTCGCTGCCTTGGATCTGAAATGGCAAGGGCCGTGGCAATGATGGCCGCTTCTTTCAGACATCCATTCATATCCGCTTCAATTAAAATTCTGGATAATTTGGGATCAACAGGCAGTTTTGCCATGATTTTGCCGATCTTTGTGAGGGTATAGATTCTTTTTTTTGTTGGCCTGTTTTTGTTTTTTTTCTCTTTGATGGCACCTAATTCAATCAGGGTGTCAAATCCGTCTTTGATGCTTTTGGGGGCGGGGGCATCGATAAATGGAAAGGTCGAGACATCCCCAAGATTCAGGGATATCATTCGCAGTATGACTTCGGCAAGATTGCTTCTTAAGATCTCAGGAGAAGTAAAAAAGGGCCTTGCCTTGAAATCATCTTCATCAAACAGCCGGATGCAAGTTCCGTTTTCAACCCGGCCGCATCGTCCCATTCTCTGGTTGGCGGAAGAGTGAGAGATAGGCGTGACAGGGAGTGCCGTCGTCCTTGTCCGGGGAGAATAACTGGGAATTCTTGCCAGTCCTGTATCCACTACATATTTAATTCCGGGTATGGTCAGGGAGGTTTCGGCCACATTGGTGGAGACAATAATTTTTTTTCCCACCTGCCGTGAAAAAATTTTAGACTGTTCTTTTGCTGAAAGTCTGGCAAAAAGAGGCAGAACGGTAACTCCTGGATGCTGTTTGCCCCGGATCAGTTCCATGGTTTCTCCGATATCCTGTTCTGTGGGCATAAATACCAGAATATCACCTGATCCGGATTGGGAAAGTAGAAAGTTTACAGCATCGGCGGCGGCTTCAACATACCCCTGATCCTCAATGGTCTGTTTTTCGTCTTCTTTATTTAAGAAAGGCATATACCGGGTTTCAACCGGATACATCCGGCCGGACACCTCAATGATGGGCGCATTGTCAAAGGCCTTTGAAAATTTTTGGGTGTCAATGGTGGCAGACGTGATAATCAGTTTAAGGTCTTTTCTTTTTTTAACCAGGTCTCTTAAAATGCCCAGAGTAAAGTCGATATTCAGGCTTCGTTCATGGGCTTCATCCACAATAATGGTATCATAGGTATTCAGAAATCTGTCGGTCTGGGTTTCAGCCAGCAGGATGCCGTCGGTCATTATTTTTATACAGGTTCGGGGGGTGGTCTTATCATTAAATCTGATTTTATACCCGACGGATTGACCCATATTCTCATTGAGTTCCTCGGCAATTCTCCGGGCAACAGTGATGGCTGCAATGCGTCTTGGCTGAGTACAGCCGATCATTGCCTTTGTCCCCTGTCCTGCCTCAAGACAGAATTTTGGAATTTGAGTGGTTTTTCCAGATCCGGTTTCTCCTGATATAATGACCACTGAGTTTTTTTTGATGGCCCAAATGATCTCATTTTTTTTATGAGTGATGGGCAGATCAGGGTTAAAGGTTATATGAGAAGGTCTGTGCAAAAGCCTTGCCTGTATTTTTTTATGTTTATTCATAGCCTTTGAATAGTAACGTAAAGTTCAAAAATGTCAAATTCTGAATTTGGGGTTTAAAATAGGGTTGACATGAATGATGGAATAAGAGACAAAGAACATTGTTCCAAAAAATTAGCAAGGGACATGTTAAGGCAAAGAAAATACTTTAAATTTGAATGAATAGGGGGAATGATAGCATGGGAGATGTTGCTATTAAAATTGGTGCTGCAAGAAAGAGTGGTTTTAAAGACAAGGTAATGAAACTTCTGCCCGAGGGGGGGAACCTGAATGCATGCCTGACCTGTGGTGCATGTGCATCAGGCTGTCCTGCAACCGGTCTTGAAGGCATGGATCCAAGAAAGTTCCTGAGAATGGCAGCTCTTGGAATGGATGAAGAAGTTTTGACGACAAACTGGGTGTGGATGTGTACCATGTGTATGAGATGTATTTATGTCTGTCCCATGGAAATTAATATTCCTCAGCTTGTTTTTAATGCAAGAGCGGAGTGGCCCAGAGATGAAAGACCAAAAGGGATCAGAGGCTCCTGCGATATGGCATTGAGAAATGATACCTGCTCAGCCATGGGTGCCAATGAAGAAGATTTTCAGTTTGTTGTGGAAGATGTGCTTGAAGAGTACCAGGAATCACAGCCTGAGTTTGCAGAGATGAAAGCAGATGTAAACAGGGAAGGGGCTTATTATTTTTTAAATCAGAACTCAAGAGAGCCTGTCACCGAACCGGATGAAATGGTCCCCTTATGGAAGATATTGCATCTTTCAGGCGCAGATTGGACCTATGGGACAAAGGGATGGGCAGCAGAAAACTATTGCATGTTCATGGCCGAGGATGAATCCTGGGAAAAAATTGTCAGGACAAAGGCAAAAGCTGTGGAGGACCTGGGCTGTAAAGTCTGGCTCAACACTGAATGAGGGCACGAACTCTTTGCAGTCCTGGCAGGACTGAAAAAATTCAATATCTCTCATAATTTTGAAATCAAAAGTATTATTCAACTCTATGCCCAATGGATCAGAGAAGGTAAGTTGAAGCCGTCTTCTGATTGGAATAAGGATAGAAAAATCAAGTTTACGCTTCAGGATCCTTGCCAGCTAGTCAGAAAATCTTTTGGAGACCCGGTTGCAGATGAGATGCGGTATGTTGTCAAGAAAGTTGTCGGTGAAGAAAATTTTATTGATATGACGCCCAATAAATCCAATAATTTTTGTTGTGGCGGTGGCGGTGGATTTCTCCAATCCGGTTTTCAGGAGCAAAGACGGGCGTATGGTCAGACCAAAGCCAATCAGATTCTTGCAACCAAAGCAGACTATTGTATTACACCCTGTCATAATTGTCACGCTCAGGTACATGATATGGCCGATGTTAATGATCATGCATGGGAAACCGTTCATCTCTGGACACTCTTAAATCTTTCTCTGGGCATACTGGGTCCCAACGAAAGAGAATATCTGGGTGAAGATTTAAAAGAAGTGGATGTCTTTCATCCGGAATCTGCCATGTAATTTATGGTGTTTTAATTTTATATGACTCAAATTATCAGTATAGCGAATCAGAAGGGGGGAGTTGGTAAAACAACGACCTCCATCAACCTTTCAGCGGCGCTTGCTAAGATCGGGAAAAAAGTATTGCTTGTTGATTGTGATTCCCAGGCGAATGCAACAACAGGCATGGGATTTGATAAGCCCAGTCTTGAATATTCTCTCTATCAGGGTCTTATTGGTGAGGCCGGGATTGATGATATAATTTATCCCACAATGCTGCCTAAATTGATGATGATTCCGGCGGATATTAATCTCATTGGATTTGAGATAGAGATGGTGCCTGTAACGGACAGAGAAAAAAAGCTTAAAGGTCTTCTGGACCCGATAAAAGAAAGGTATGATTATATTATCCTTGATTGTCCCCCAGCGTTAAGCTTGTTGACATTGAATGCATTTACCGCTTCGGATGCTGTTTTGATACCGCTTCAAAGCGAATTTTATGCCCTTGAAGGCCTGGGGCAACTGCTGGATACCATAAAACGAGTCAAGTCATCTTTTAATCCTGAATTGAAGATTAAGGGCATCCTTTTGACCCTGTATGATAAAAGAACAAATCTTGCTCAACAGGTTGTTGCGGATGCGGAAAAATATTTCAAAGATATGGTTTTCAAAACAAAGATACCGCGGAATGTAAAGCTTGGAGAGGCGCCCAGCTATGGATTGCCGGTAATATTATATGATAAACTATCAAAAGGATCAAAAAGCTATATTGCTTTTGCAAGGGAACTTCTAACCCGGAGGTCACACGTAAAAAGATGACAAAAAAGAAAAAGAAAAACACTGGACTGGGGCGGGGACTTTCAGCACTGATCCCTGATGTTGAACCCTTTGAAAGCAGCCCTGATTTTTTCATGTGCTCAATTGGCGATATAAAACCGAACAGGTATCAACCGAGAACCAGATTCAGCCAGGAAGAACTGGATCGCCTGAAAGACTCCATCATACAACAGGGCATTTTACAACCGTTGCTGGTAAGGCATCTTGATGATTCCTATGAACTGATAGCTGGTGAGAGAAGGCTCCGGGCTGCCCGGGCAGCCAATTTGACCCATGTGCCGATATTTGTAAAAGATCTGACCGATGAACAGGTGTTGGAAGTTTCCATTATCGAGAATATTCAAAGAGAAAATCTAAATGTTCTTGAAGAGGCAGAGGCATATCACCGATTGATTCATGAGTTTAACTATACTCAGGAAAAAGTGGCAGAAAAAATTGGGAAGAACCGTTCTACCATTGCCAACCTGATTCGTCTCAGGATCCTTCCCCAGGTGATTAAAGACAGCCTGATTTCCGAAAAAATATCTATGGGACACGCAAGAGCCCTATTAGGGGGAGGTTCGGAAGAAAATCAGATTCATCTTTTTAACATAGTCCTTGAAAAAGGATTATCGGTGAGACAGACGGAAAATTTGGTCAATAAGGCCAAAAAAGAGCCTCAAAAATTTCAGAAAAAAATATCAGCTGTAGAAAAACAATTTATTGAAGAGACCTGTTTAATCCTTTCCAATCGAGTTAAATCAAAAGTACAGATTAAAAAGAACGGGGATAAGGGTAAAATAGAAATTAATTTTAAATCAAAAACAGAGTTTCAACGCCTGATCGATCTTTTGACACATCTTTCATGAAAATAGTTGTCGCGAAAACCGCTGGATTTTGCATGGGAGTCCGGCGCGCTGTGGATATGGTATTGGACGCATCCAACTTGTCTTCCGAGCCGATTTATACCTATGGTCCGTTGATCCATAATCCCCAGGTTTTAAAATTATTTGAAGAAAAAAATATTTTCAAGATGGATCGTATTCCGGAAAAAGGGAGCGGTATTGTCTTAATCCGGGCGCACGGGGTCCCACCGGAAGATAAAGAAGCACTTAAGAATGCCGGCTTTACGGTGATGGATGCGACGTGCCCCAGGGTGGTAAGAGTCCAGGTGATTATTCATAAGTATGCTAAAAAAGGGTATTCAACGATTATTATCGGGGATCAGAAACACCCGGAAGTCGTGGGGCTTTTAGGATATGCAAAGGGAAAAGGGCATACAGTTACCTCCCTGGATCAATTGTACGAATTGCCCAGGTTTGATGATGCTGTTGTGGTTTCACAAACCACCCAGAACACTGATTTTTATGGTGAAATAAAGGCATGGTGCAAAACCAATGCGCCGCATTATCAGATATTTGATACCATTTGCGGATCCACTGAAAAACGGCAGGCTGAAATCCGGGAATTGGCTGAAGAAAATGATGCAGTTATTGTTGTCGGCGGGAAACAAAGCGGAAACACAAAACGCCTGGCGCAGATTGCGTCTCAGACAGGGAAAATTACAGCCCATATTGAGGATGTTTCTCAAATTGATTATGGGAAATTATCCTCTGCTAGATCTATTGCAATCACAGCCGGTGCTTCGACGCCTAATTGGGTGATTAATGATGCATACGATCAGATAGAAAGAAATCTTCAACAACAGCATCCTGCCAGGGCATTTTTGTTTTCAATCCGGAATTTTCTATTGAAAACCAACATAATGACAGCAGCGGGTGCAGGTTTTTTAACCTATGCCTGTTCCGTTCTTCAAGGGATTTCTCAAAATCTGCACCATGCTGTGATTGCCATGTTGTATGTGCTTTCAATGCAGATATTAAATAATTTATTCACTATTAAGCCGGATAAATACAATCATCCCCAGCGGGCATTTTTTTATAAGAAGTATCGATCCTGGCTTATGCTTTTTGCTGTTTTATCCGGGGTATCAGGCCTTTATCTCAGCTTTATTGCCATCGGAAGGATATCTTTTTCTATTTTATTGATCATGAGTCTTCTGGGATTGTCATATAATTTAAAAATTATCCCTTTTATATCCAAAAAAGAACAACTCATTCGATTAAAAGATATCCCTGGTTCAAAAACCATCCTGATTACCATGGCCTGGGGAACTGTGACCTGCCTTCTGCCGGCAGTGGCGAGCCAAAGTAAATGGCTGTCTGTTGCAGTGGTATTCTTGTTTGCTACCGGCCTGGTGTTTGCCAGAACCGCCTTTTTTGATATTCTGGCCATTCAGGGAGATAGAATCACGAGAAAGGAAACGCTCCCTATTCTTTTAGGCGAAAAGAGAAGTTTTGGAATCATCCAATATGTTTTAATGGCGGATATGGGCATTCTTCTGTTGTCTTCTTTTACCGATATATTGGTAAAAAAAGCAGTTTTTCTTGTGATCATTCCTCTGATGATGCTGTTATTAATAAGATTTTTCCGAAAAGACAGTTTTGTGCCAGGGACGCACCGGGAATTTTTTATTGAAGCCTTATTCCTTTTCACCGGATTGATCGCCATTGTAATTTAAGGCGGATGGTTAAGTTCACTTGACCCAAGATTATCTGCAGTAATTGATTATTGTTTCCCATGTTGAATAAAAATTGGATTTTTTTGTTTGGAAGCCTATTCATCAATAAGCAATTCTATCAATTTGCCGTTTAGTAATGAAAATAAAAGTATATAGATAGATAGGACAACGGTATAACGTATCCCGAAATAATAAATTATGGCAGGAACAAAATGTATCTTAACATTTCTATTGTACAGAATGGTGGCGAGCAATGCAGTTCTTGCCCCATGTTTTTTCAACTCGCCAAACATTGGGTACAAGATATACGGCGGGCCGGAAATAATAATCCCGCCGATAATTGCGTAAAACCAGCCCCGAAGTCCAGAGCCTTTTCCTATATGCTCACTGATTTTTTCTGGCTTTAAAAATAAGTTGATACAGAAAAGAAGGATAAAACCATTCCTAAAACAGGAAGTGCTTTGGTAAGCATGACGCCAAAATACTTAAGTGCACTTAGGGTTACAGCAGGATTGAAAAGAGCAAAAATAAAATTGAGCAGATTGCGAGTCACAGTAAAACGCCTTCCCAAAGAGGAGGCCTCTAAAGGTATCATGATAAGACCAACTGTGGTCTGGGTCATGATGAAAGCTGTTACGGCAAGTAGACTGACGCCTGCCTTCAATAGTTCTCCACCTGTAATATAACTGGTTATAGGCATTCCGAATGATATGGAACCTGCCACCGCTCCGATTAATGGGTCGAAAAAATAATTTCCGGTAAACCAATTCTGGTACTGATTTTGGAAAAGTTGATGCATGAGGCTAACCAGAAGAAGGACACCACTAAGCATTGGCAACACAGTTTTAAAAAGGTTGATTGTTTTCAGAAAAGCTTGTTTCATTTTTAATTTTTTCGTCTTTCTTTTGCCATAACGTGTTCAGCCATATGTAAAAATGGTTTTTATACTCAGGGTCGTTAAAATAATCCCCGGTCAGAGAATCGGTTAGAGGAATGACTTGAAAATCTACTATGATATGAGTGACCTTTCCTGAAATATATTCCCAGAATGTGGGGATTTTATCCGGGTACACAATCGTGACATCAATGATTTTATGAAGATAGTCACCCATAGCGCCCATAACAAAAGCGATGCCACCGGCTTTCGGGATTAGAAGATGATTGAAAGGACTGTTTTGGGACTTGTTTTTATGCGGCGTAAATCTTGTGCCTTCAACAAAATTCATGATGGAGACCGGCGTATGTTTAAATTTTTCACAGGCTTTCTTTGTGCTGGCAAGATCTTTATTTTTTAGATGGGGTTTCCCTTTTAATTGTGTTTTTGAATATCGTTTCATAAAAGGAAAATCCAGTGCCCACCAGGCAAGTCCTAAGAACGGAACCCAGATCAATTCTTTTTTTAAGAAAAATTTTAACATGGGAATTTTTCGGTTTAACAGGGTTTGTAATACTAAAATATCCACCCAGGACTGGTGATTGGAAAGAACCAGATACCATTCCTTTTTTGTTAATTTTTCAAGCCCCCTGATATCCCAGTTTATGTTGCAAAATAGTTTTGAGTTGAAGGAGTTAATATCAATCCATAGGCTGGAAATGCCTATCAGGATTTTGTCAAGAACAACAACAACTGAGGGAACCGGGATAAAAAGTTTGAAAAAAGAGATCAGAATTAATGGAAGGGTCAGCAGGATGGTATTCACCGTGTAGAATAATATCGATAAAACGCCTTTGATTGAGTATGGCAGAAAATATAACATAAAAATAGTCAGATTTTTTTAAACTTCATGATATTTTTTTTGATGGTTCTTCTATCCATCCCTGTCAGCCTTGCGACTTCCTCGTACGTACCGGCAGTATCGTACAAAAATTTGCAATACCCTGATACCAGGGATGATATAGAAATATTTCGATCTGAAATTCCTTGTAAAAGTTCCTGTTTCAGGGTCAGGGTTTCCTCATCCTCTTTTTGTTTGCCTTTATAATCCCGTCTTAACAAAACACTTCTGACACATTGCTCAAGCTCCCGAACATTCCCTGGCCATTGATAATTCTTTCCAAGCTGGCGGTCAATAATCCTTTTAACTTTTTGGATTAATTTTTCAGAATGGGTGCCAGCCATTTTTTTTATGGTAAAGTCAAGGAGATCATTTAATTCAGATGGATTTTCACTGATCCGGGTTCTAAGCGGTGGAACTTCAATGATATCGGAACACAGCCGGTAATAAAAATCATCTCTGAATACCTTGCCGCTGAGGATTTCTTTTTTTGGCCGGTTGGTGGCGGCGATGACCCTTCCGTTAAATCTTGATTTTTCATGGGTTCCGACTGGAGAAAAGCTTCTTTCCTGGAGAATTCTTAACAGTTTGATCTGTACATGGTTGGGGATTTCACCGATTTCATCGAGAAGAATGGAGCCATGGGCGCTGCACCGGTCAAACACACCCTGGTAATCATCCACTGCCCCGGTAAAGGCGCCTTTTGTATGGCCGAATAATTCAGATTCGAGAAGGGTTTCAGGATACTGGGAAAGATTTAAAGAAGAGAAGGCCCGGGTGAAGCTCTGAGTAAAGCATTGTTTTTTCTCATCAAAGGGGATATAGCCGCTTCTGCCGATGGCTTTGGCGGCTGTCCCTTTTCCCGTTCCGGTTTCACCCAGAAGCAGGGTGGAAAAATCTTCCATCTTGTTCCATAGAAATTTATTGTACAGATCAAAATTATACGTAAAAACATTGTACCATAAATGCTTTTTCAGCTTTTGCATGCAGGGGCTGGTCCCCACAAGGGAGTTGGAAATAAAATAAAAGGCCCGTCGAAGTTGGTAGGAAAGGGCAAAATAATGAGGGATACTCTTGGCGTTAAATCCCTTTGTATGGAGCATGTGCAGGGCCTTTTCAGCAAAGGTAACCTTGATCGGTGTGTCTTCGGCCTTAATTTGATCTTTTATCAACTGGTCAAAATCATCTTTGAATTTATAAAAGAGATCAAACAGGAAGACAATCGTAATAATTTCTTTGTCCTGGTCATGAAACGCATTGATATTGGCACGGCCCTGGCCTTCAAGTTTTTTTATCCGGTGCGCCACTTCTTTTGTGCATTGATCAATACTTGCTTTCCGGGAAGCGGAAGGAAAAAGGCCTGAAATTTTAAGATCAAGTTTTTCTCTTAAATCACTGAACGGGTTTGCAAAAGCGGCATTATAAACTGTTTTGAAAAATTGGCGTTCTTCGGAATCAAGCAGTGCTTTTTTCAATTCAAATCTCCATTAGAGAATATTGTGTGTAATGTGCAATTATGTATATGACGTGTACATAAAATGCAATAGAAAACCTGTTATTTGATACCCAAAAAAGAAAATCAAATCAAAAACTACTATTATTCCGGTTGGTTATATTTTTCAGAGGGGTTTGGCACAATACTTGAAATATATGATTGAGTTAACGTGAATTTTCATGGCTGCAATGTGAAAATGAAACCAAAAATAAATGATGGAGAAACACTTATGATTAGAAGAATACTGAATTCAAGACTGCCTTTAATGGTGTATAACCCGGTAAAGGTATTTGATGTAAAGTATTTTAAAGAGATTTTCAACGCTGGCGCTCTTCCGGTATTTGATACGGAATGTTTAACCCATGACGATATACTTCAAAACGTCGCGTTGCTTTCCAAAGAAAAATTCAGCTTTGGTATTAGACTTTCAACCCATGATAATGAGCTGATTCAGAAAATCAAATACCAGCAGATGATCAATCTTGACCTTTTAATTTCCCCTCTTTCAAAAGAGGATACGCCCGCAGATGTCACAAATTTTGCAGATACAAAAATAGTGATGGAAATTAAAGATATTCATATAAACGATAAAATTAAAGCGGTATCCCCCCATGCCTTGATCCTGAAAGGGAATGAAGCAGGTGGGAAGGTTTCAAAATATTCTTCTTTTGTTTTGATGCAATGGTATTTGAAAAACAGTGAATTGCCGATATTCATCCATGGTGGTGTCGGAAAATATACGGCTGCCGGCATGTTCGCAGCGGGGGTATCCGGTCTTGTTATGGACAGCCAGTTCCTTATGACAGATCAAGCTCCGGTATCCGATAATTTAAAAAAACTTTTGGCCATGGTGGATGAGAGTGATTCCACTGAGATCATCTATAATGGTCAGGACATTTATCGGGTGTTTGCAAAACTGGGGACTAAAATTGTTAAAGACCTGAAACTGCAGGCAATTGAATTGAGTGATGATCCCAATGGCAGACAAAAAATTTATACGTCCATCATGGATAATATGGCAGCTTTTGATAAAGAGAATACCCCGTTTATCCAGTCTCTTTTCTATCTGGGTCAGGACGGTGTATTTGCAAAGGATTTTGTAAAAGAATCGACAACCCTTCATGATGTTATTTCAAGTTTTTTCAAAACCATTGGCGAAAATTTAAATTTTATTGATGATAATGATCCAATAACGCCGGAATCCCCGTTTGCTAATGATCAGGGAACAAAATTTCCGTTGATCCAGGGGCCCATGGCGAATATTTCGGATAATTCTGATTTTGCAAATAAGGTCCTTGAACAGGGCGCTTTGCCGTTTTTTGCAGTGGGAAGTCTTCCTGAAGATCTGGCCGATGGTATGCTCAAGGATGGTGCCCAAAAAGTGGCGGTTTTCGGTGCAGGACTGGTGGGAATGGAGGCGTTTAATCCTGCCGTAAAAAAACATTTGGAGATGGTTAAAAAATATAAGGTGCCGTATGCGCTTTTTGCTGGCGGTATTCCTTCCCAGGTAGTCGAACTTGAAAAGGCAGGAACCAAAACCTATCTTCACACGCCATCCGTATCCATGATGGAAAATGCCCTGAAAAACGGCTGCAAGCGGTTTATTTTTGAAGGTGGAGAAGCCGGCGGTCATGTGGGCACTCTTTCTTCCATGGTGTTGTGGGAAGATGCCATTGCCACTTTGATCAATAAAAATTACGATCTCACTGATGTATATCTGGTATTTGCCGGTGGTATTTCTACTTGCTTTGCGTCATTTTTTATTTCAGGACTTACTTCTTTTCTTGCGGCCAAAGGGGCGAAAATCGGTATCCAGGTGGGAACGGCTTACCTTTTTGCCGATGAAATTGTCGCCACCAAATGTATTAAATCTCAATATCAGGAAATTATTATCCGGGAAAATGAGACCATGGTGATCGGTAAAAATTTGGGGTTGGCATCCAGGACAGCACCCACCGAGTTTGCCAGAAGGATGATTAAAACTGAAGTTGAGATGATGAAGAACAAGGAAAGTCTTGATACGATAAAACGGTCCTTTGAAAAGAAAAATATCGGGTCTCTTCTCATCGGTGCAAAAGGGTTTATACCGGATTTTAAAAATCCCGGACCGGAGAATTACATCTGGTTTGATGATAAGGAACACAAGGAAAAAGGTAATTTTCTTGTGGGGGACAGCCTGGCTTTTTTTGATCGGTCCGTTACGATAAAAGAAATTCATGATAAATACTTTGAAGCCAAATCAACCCTTTATACCAATATTAATTTTATTGAAATATTCTCAAGCCCGAAAAATAAAATTAATGATGAGATTGCTGTGGTGGGAATTGGTTGTACGCTGCCGGATGCTGATGATCCGGACCGCTTGTGGGAGAATATTTTAGATAAAAAATATTCTATCAGCGAGATGCCAGTATCAAGATTTGATCGGGATCTTTATTATGACCCGGATAAAAAAGCAGAAGATAAAACCTATACCATTCTTGCCGGACATGTGGATCAGTTCGAGTTTGACTGGGAACGGTTCGGCTATGCTCAGGGAAAGGAAAAAAAACTTTCCCGCAGTCAGAAAATGGTATTGCAGACTGCATACAAAGCCGTTGAAAATGCAGGGCTTCTGGGAGAGGATGATCATCTGATCTGCAAAGATCCCTCCAGAACCGCTGTTATTGTTGCCACCTGCCTTTCCAATGAACTGGGAAATGATCTTCAGCTCAAGTACTGGTATCCGGAACTGGTATCCATGATGGAGAAAACAGATGAGTATCAGGCCTTAACCGATGCAGAGAAAGAAGACGTTAAACAAACTTTAATGGAAGGTATTGAAGGGGAGAACAAAGGATATGATCCGGTTCATGGGATGCTTTTGAACATTGAAGCATCAAGGATTGCCCGTCATTTAGGTATCCGGGGCGCCAATTATGTTGTGGACGCTGCCTGTGCCTCTTCTGTCACTGCACTTGATGCTGCAACAGGCGAACTGTTGTCCGGTGAACACGATCAGGTCATTGTGGGTGGGGTAAATACCAACCTGACACCTGAAGCCTTTATCGGGTTTGCAAAAATGGGTACCTTGTCTGCTGCTGGATCATTTCCGTTTGATGAGCGGGCTGACGGGTTTATTCTGGGAGAAGGCTCGGTTGTTTTTGTATTAAAAAGAATGAAAGATGCCATCAGAGATAAGGACCATGTCTGGGGGATTATTAATTCTATTGGTTCAAGTTCTGACGGCAAGGGAAAGGCCATTGCCGCACCAAACCCGAAGGGACAGGTGCTAAGCGTTCATCGGTGTTTTGAAAATGTCCGGCCTGGTATCAGACCGGAAGATATCGGATTTATCGAAGCCCATGGGACTTCCACTACCATTGGTGATCAGGCAGAGCTGGAGACCTTGAATTCCATATATAAGAATGCCAATGCCGGTATCAGTTCCATAAAATCTCAGATTGGCCATCTTTTGGGATGTGCAGGGGCAGCAGGTCTTTTAAAGGCATTGCTAACGGTTAATAAAGGAATCCTTCCCCCCAATGGCCAATTTGAAACCCTTTCAAAAAATCATGATTTAAACGGATCTTCCCTGTTCATCGTAAAAGAGTCAAAAGAATGGAAATCTGATGGGAATGCATCCAGGAAGGCTGCAGTTTCTTCTTACGGATTTGGTGGGATTAATTATCACACCCTGGTTGAGCAGATGACCGAGAATTATCAGGCAATTCCCCGGGATATTTTTATGGACCCGTCCTATGATTTTAATGATGACAGAATTGTGGTGGCAGGCCTTGGGGTTTTTCTTCCGGGTGCTAAAAATACAGAGGAGTTCTGGGAAAAACTTGAATCAGGTGAAAAACAATTATCCCCTATGCCGGCCGAGCATTTTAACAATGACGCTTATGCAAATCTTGATAAAAATTCTCATTACAGGCTTCCCAAAGTAAAGGTGGGTATTGTCAAAGACCATAAATTTAATAATTTGAAATATCGAATGCCCCCCATGATGGTCAAATCCATTGAACGAGGACAGATCTTCGGACTGGAGGCAGCCAGTGAGGCACTTGAAAGTTCGGGGTTGCTGGAACAATTGTCAGCCGGTAATAAGGTCGGCGTTATCCTGGGGACCATTTCAGGAGAACGGCAGAGTAAAAATATTATCAGGGTCAGAAAACAATTGATTGGTAATAGTATTAAAAATTGTTCTAAAATTGATTCCGAAAAGCGTAACAGGCTTTCGGAACAAGTTGTGGAAGCCATCCGGAATACGATTCCAGAGAACAATGAAGATACGACCCCCGGGCTTTTGTCCAATATTATTTCCGGCAGGATTACCAATTATTTCGGATTGAATGGAGCAAATTACGTGATTGATGCATCCTGTGCATCTTCCTCTATTGCCATGAGAAATGCAGCCCGAAATTTAAAACACAAAGATCTTGATTTTGTTCTTGCCGGTGGTGTTGACTGCAACCTGTATCCGGCCGTCCTCATGGCATTCAAACGCCTCGGCCTGTTGTCGGAAGGGGATTGCAATTTTTATGATTCAAGGGCTGACGGGTATGTCATGGGCGAGGGGGCTGCCATCCATATAATGACCACCTATAAAAAAGCCAGAGAGTATAAGATGGAAATTTGGGGCGAGATCAACGAAAGTTCTGTACGTTCAAGCGTGCCGGATCATCTGCTGGCGCCTTCGGAACATACGTTTGTATCTACGATAGATGAAACCTATTATAAATCCGGAATTAGAAAGCAGGACATTAACCATCTCGATGTATTTGCATTTTCTAATATTTTTGGAGATATCGTTGAAAATCAGGTGATTGAAAAGTGTTTTGATCATGAAATGCATTGCGGTAACATCAAATCTCAGTTTGGATATTTTAAAGCGGCCAATCCGGCGGTTGCCATGGCAAAACTGATGCTTATGAATCGTAAGGGAAAAATTCTGCCAGATTTTAATTATCATCCTGACCATTCTATTTTAAAGGATAGTAAAATTTTAAAACCGGCTCAACAAATGGTTGTAAGACCCAAAGGTCAGCCCTTCAGGTTTGCGGCCAATGTTAACGGTATCGGCGGCAATCATTGTCATATGATTATGAGTACATTGCCGGCAGTGATCGAAAAAGGAGAAGAAATTGTGGATGTAGCATTCAAGGCTGAAGATGATGTTGTATTGATCGATCATGCGTATTCAGCGGATAATACGGGTAAAAAATTAAGAATGGTGGCACTTCTTTCCGGCCAGGGTGCTCAGAGAAGCCGGATGATGAAAGACTTATTTGAAAAAGATGCCCACATCAGAAAGATTATGGAAAAAGGTGAAAAGATTTTTGTTGAACAGCGGGGGTATTCTTTGCTGGACATGATGTTTGGCACAGATGATGCTATTAACTCAACACAGAACACCCAACCGGCCATCTTTCTTTCGTCTGCCGCCATTTACAGCCGATTGTCACAGGAAGGGTTTTCACCCGATTATTTTATCGGTCACAGTGTGGGCGAATATACGGCTCTTTTTTGTAGCGGGATGCTTTCTTTTGATGATGCCATGCGGCTGATCATCAAACGCTCGGATCTCATGTATGAAGCCACTTTAAAGGTTCCAGGCAAAATCATGGTGGTGTTTAAAAATGAAAAAGAAACAGCGCAGTTAATGAGAGAATCTTTTGTCTCCAATATTTATATTACCAATAAAAATAGTGAAAAACAGACAGCTATTTCAGGAAAGGCTGAGGACATTGAAAAATTCTGTATTTTTTTAACCCAGCAGCAGGTTTTCTACAAAAAATTGAATCTCACCGGAGCGTTTCACACCCCATTATTGAAAGAGGCTTCACAAAAATTAAGGACGTATCTGGATACCCTTACATTTAATGATATCCGGTTTGGGAAAATTATTTCCAATACGACTGCAAGCCCTTACCCTGAAAGGCGGGATGAGGTTAAAGATCTGTTGGCAGGACAGATTATCTCGCCCGTTGAATTTATTAAATCCATTGAGAAGGTATATGGTTCCGGCAGAACCCATTTTATAGAGATCGGTCCGTCAAGGTTGCTGGTGAATCTTTTGAAAAATATTAATATCGGAGAGTATGGTACGGCCGTATCTGTGGATGCTAAAATTGGTGAAATTAAATCCTTTGAGGCCTGCAGAAAATATTTACAGGATTGTAATAGTCTTTTTACAGCAAAGCCTGTTCCGTTAACTGGTCCTGGCATTATTCCTGATATGAAAGAAGCGGCGCCAGACATAGAAATGTCTGAAGATTTCGAATCTTTCAAGCAAAACAATCAGAAACTGGTGGATCAGATCCTATACAAGGAATATCAGCACCAGAAACGCCAATCCGCCATTAATGCCATTGAAAGATATGATTTTAATACCAATAAAATATTGATTTCAGGTGTTTCAGTGGGGCTTCCGGGCAAAACAAGGCGTGTGTTTGCAAAAGATAATTTTGATGCCATTTTAAATGGCGAAAATTTTATTGATTCTCTGACGATGGAAGCCCAGGAGAAAATTATTGATAAGAATATCACCAAGCTTTATAAGCAGCCGGACGGGAATGCAAGATTTGTCCAGATCACCAAGACAGAAGATGTTATTCATCTGGCAGGTCAGTTGGGGTATTTTGATCTCAATGATGAATACGGTATTAAAGAACAATACGATATCAGTATGGCCATTGGGATTGCTGCGGGCATTGAAGCATTAAAGGATGCGAATATTCCTTTGGTGATGCAGTACAAAAAAGTGAAAGACGGGAAGACCATGATTCCGGATGGGTTTGCCCTGCCGGAAGAACTACAGGAAGAGACAGGGGTGATTATTACATCGTTATGGCCCAATGGAGAAACCCTGTTGTCAGAGTTTGAAAAATATTTTTATGAGAAAATGTTTCTCAAACCCTATGAAGAGTTTGAGAAAATTTATTACTATCTCATGGAAAAAATAAAGGATATTTCTGTTAAAGAGGAGCTGACAGAGTGGTTTTTTAAGGCAAAGTCAAGAAAACGATCAGATTTTGGTCCCTACAAGTTTGACCGGAATTTTCTGGCCAATGCCTGTCCGCTGGGATCTGCCCATCTGGCTCAGATTATTAAAGCCAAAGGCCCGAATACGCTGGTAAGTTCTGCCTGTGCATCCACTACCCTTGCCATTGGTATTGCCGAAGACTGGATCAGGGTGGGTCGATGTAAAAGAGTGCTGGTGGTTGGTGGTGAGAATGTGACCACGCCAAGTCAGAACCAGTGGGTGGGATCAGGGTTCCTGGCACTGGGGGCCGCCACCATCAAAAAGAGAGTCTCGGAAGCAGCCAAGCCCTTTGATGAAGACCGCAACGGCACCATTCTGGGCTCTGGTGCGGTGGGCCTTGTTGTTGAGAGCGAGAGCTGTGCAAAGAAAAGAGGCATGAACGGGCAATGCGAGATTCTGGGTACCCATATCGCCAATTCAGCCTACCATACGTATAATATTGATGTGCCGCATATGTCCCATGAGATGAAAAAATTCATCAGTAAAGTGGAAAAACAAAATGGAATTAAGAAAGCAGATTATGCAGATAAGCTCCTTTTTATGTCCCATGAAACCTATACTCCGGCAAGGGGCGGCAGTGCAGATGCGGAAGTAACGGTTCTTGAAACAGTTTTTGCAGATCACTTGAACAATATTTGTATATCCAATACAAAGGGATTTACAGGTCATACCCTTGGGGCTGCCATTGAAGACGTTGTGCTGGTCAAGGCCCTTCAAAAAAGAAAAGCCCCGCCCATTGCAAATTTGAAGAAAATACCCGAGCATTTTAAAAAGCTTAATTTTTCCAGCCATGAGAATATTGATGCAGAATATGGTCTCCATCTGGCTGCCGGGTTTGGATCTCATTTTGCGTTCATGTTTGTCAAACGGATAGAGGAAAATTCAGTTGAAGGCAATGTCCGATATCAGAATTGGATAAAACAAATCACCGGATCTGAAGAACCTGATCTTAAGATAATTGATAATACTCTTTGTGCGGTGGCTGGTGGGGAAGCATTACAGGCGTTAACAAACGAAATGAGAAAAGATGAAAAACCTGTAAAAATAACTATCCCTGCCATGCCGGCACCACCTGTGCTGGTCGCAGCAGTGAAAGAAACAGCAGTGGCGGTTGAAACAAAACCGATTGAAAAGGCTGCCGGAGGTACATCTGCGGGAGTTTCTGCCATTGATACGGTTAAGTCAATTATTGCCGGTCAGACCGGATATGCGGCAGACATGCTGGAGGATGATCTGGATCTTGAAGCAGATCTCGGGATAGACACGGTGAAACAGGTTGAGATATTTGCCAAGGTAGCATCTCATTTTGGTTTCCCCGTACCGGATGATTTAAAGCTTCGGGATTTGAATACCATTGCCAAACTGGCAGAGTATATTGTGACAAAAGTGGATATACCGGGCACAGAAACGGTTATTCCAGCGCTTGTCGCTGCTCAATCTGAGGTGCAATCGGAGGTACAACCAGTACCAGAAGCACAAGTTCCCTCTAATGCCATTGACACGGTCAAGGAGGTCATCGCCGGTCAGACCGGATATGCGGCAGACATGCTGGAGGATGATCTGGATCTTGAGGCAGACCTTGGGATAGATACAGTGAAACAGGTTGAGATTTTTGCCAAGATCGCCTCTCATTTTGGGTTTCCCGTACCGGATGATTTAAAGCTTCGGGATTTGAACACCATTGCCAAACTGGCAGAGTATATTCAATCCAGAGCCGGAGCCGCATCAGCGCCCCAAACAAAAGAAAAAACGGTTGTGGAAAGCAGTGACACCTTGCAGGCTATTGATTTCATAATTCCTTTAAATAAAGAAGATGAATTTCCTGACCCGGCATCCCCTATCAAGCGATTGATTGTAAGGGCGATGGAATCCCAGATGCCTGAATTTTCCAAAAAGGATTTTAAGGGCAAAAAGATCATTGTTTCCCTTGACAGCCATGGGTTTGCCAGGGAGATCATTAAAAAAATAAAACAGAAAAAAGGCGAGGTCATTACCATTGGTAGTAAAGGTGCTGATTTCAAGTTTGATCTGACCGATGTGAAAGCCACGGAAAAAAAGGTGGAAGAATTTAAAGAAGCCTATCCGGAAGTGAACGGCTTTATCCATCTTGCGCCGCTTGACACTTATTTTGATAAAAAAGAGGGCAAAGGGGATTCAGACGATTCCCTGAATACAACCATTAAATCTTTTTTTGTCATAATTAAAGCTCTGTTTGATGCACTTGATAAACAAGAAGCTGTCATTGGAACCCTTACCTTTGATTCGGTTGTATTCCCGTATATGGAACCCTGCGGTGATATCCATCCCCTGTTTGCAGGCCTTTCAGGGCTTATGAAAACCGTGAATAAGGAAATGCCGGATACCATGGTCAAGGTGGTGGACTTTTCTTATCCACAGCCCAAAAAGAATATAACCCGGATTGTTGATACTTTTCTCAATGAATTATTGTCAGATGATACAAGAGTAGAGGTGGGATATAAAAATAAAAAACGGTATGTCCTGACCATGAAACCGTCCATTGCAGATAAAACGCAACACATCATATCTGAGAAGGATACCCTGCTGGTTACGGGTGGCGCCGGTGGCATTACTTATGAAATCATTAAAAAAATGGTTGAAAAATATAAGGTCAATCTGATTATTCTGGATATCAATGATATTTACAGTACCGATTCAAAATATCTGGACAAAGTATCCACTGAGTCAGAGCTGATGGCCCTGCTCAGAGACGATATGCCCGGAGTAAAACCTGTTGAAGTGAAACGCGCGCTGGATCGGTTGATGCGGGTGCGTCAGTCCCTTGAAAATATTGAATATCTTCAATCTCTGGGGGTCAGTGTTGAGTATAATTGTGTGGATGTAACAGATTTTGACGCTGTAAAAGCGGCGGTTGACAAGTATGATAAAATTGACGGCATTTTTCATGCCGCCGGCATGGAGATGAGCCAGTTCATTCCTAAAAAGGAACTCTGGGCATTTGAACTGGTGGTGGATGTCAAAGTTAAAGGCATGCGAAATCTTCTACAGGTCTTTAAAGAAAGAAAGTATAAATACTTTTTTACGTTTTCATCGGTTACCGCCCGTTTTGGAAACGAAGGTCAGGTGGATTATACGTCTGCCAATGATTTTCTCGGGAAAACCTTGTTTCGACAGAAACAGCTTCACCCTGAAAGAACCTATAAGGTCTATGCGTGGACAGCATGGGGTGGCGTGGGAATGGCAACCAATCCAACGGTGAAAAAGGTGCTGGAAGACAGAGGCATTCAGTTCCTCCCCATGGAACAGGGCGTTAAATTTTTCATGGCAGATCTTTTAGATAAAACAGAATCTGAAATGGTGTTTTCCGGTCTTGATTATTCCTTTGATAAGGACGGTCTTCTGGGAGATCCCGGGAATGTTCAATTCCCGTTTTTAGATACTCCGGTTGAGAAGAATACAACAGGCATCACCTATTCAAGAGTATTGGACATTGAAAGAGATGTTTTTCTTGATGATCATACCATGGAAGATGTGCCGCTTTTTCTTGGGTCCACGGGGATTGAAACCATGGCTGAAGTGGCCAGCTTGTTGGCTGAAAATAAAGATCATTTTATTGAAGTGACAGATTTTCAGATTCCTTACGCCATCAAGCTTTTAAAAGGACGGCCAAAAGAACTTCTGATTTCAGGCGATGACGAGGGAGAAGGGGTGTTTAACTGCAGGATTACCTCCCTGTTCAAGAATCCCAACGGCCTTGTCATGGGAGATCCTAAACTTCACTATGAAGGTAAATACAGGTTCGCAGAAAAGCCGTTAAAAGCAAAAAAGATAAAATTGCCGGAATTCAATCGGGTATCTTATGAAGGTGATATTGAAACTCTGGTATATCATCCCAAACGGCTTTTCATGTTTGGTCTTTTCGGTACCATCACCGATATTAATTCTTTTGATGGTACGACATTGATCACAACAGTGGAAGACAAAAGCCAAAAAGAGTTTTTCAAAGGGGTGAAAGATCCCAACTTTGTGGCAGCGCCTGTGATTGTTGATGCCATGTTCCAGACCGGCGGCCTTCTTGAGTTTTTTACCACCTCAAGGACTGTGTTGCCTTATAAAATCAAATCGTTAAAGTTTTATAGAAAGGTTGAAAAAAATAAGGCATATTTTTGTATAACTCAAAAGATGGATTCGGGTGAAGAAACCAATACGTATAACCTGACACTGGTGGATAAAAAAGGAAATGTTTTTATCGAAGTAAATAGTTTTGAGATGGTAAAGCTTAACCGTCTTGACCCTGAGGATAGAATAGCGGATAAGATTCAGTTTAATCAGTTGACAGAAAATGAGCTTGTTTCCCAAACGGAATCTTAAGCTTTTTCATTCGTTTCCGAAGTGTGGAAGGGTGAATATTGAGCATTTTGGCTGCTCCTTTTTCACCTTCTACACGGCCGTTGCAGGAATCGAGAACATAGTGGATGTGCCGGGACATTGCCGCATCAAGTTCAAGTGATTCAAATGGAGGTTCATCAGCCGGAAATCTACCTGCTTCTGTTTCAACGGGTTGATGCATTCCGATTTCCTTGAAATAAAGGAGATCGTTTCGGTCAAGGATAAGAGAACGCTCCACTGCATTCTCAAGTTCCCGTATATTCCCCGGCCAATGATATGCCATAAGCCGGTTCATGGCGGATGGCGCAGGACTAAGAACAGACCGTTTCATTTCTTTTGATTTCTTTTTAATAAAATGATGTACAAGAGCGGGGATATCTTCTGGATGTTCCCGTAAAGGTGGAATGGTAATTGGGAAAACCCTGAGCCGGAAAAAGAGGTCGGCCCGGAATTTTTTTTCTTTCATCATTTTTTCAAGATTTCTGTGTGTGGCGGCAATGATTCTGATATTGACCCGGATGGTTTGAGTTCCCCCGATCCGGTCGATTTCTTTCTCTTGAAGAACACGCAGAAGCCTGACCTGGGCATCAAGTGTCAGTTCTCCGATCTCATCCAGAAAAAGGGTGCCGCCATGGGCACGTTCGATACGCCCTCGCTTTTGTGAAACAGCCCCGGTAAACGCGCCTTTTTCATATCCAAACAATTCACTGTCTAGAAGTGTGGCAGGGATTGCGCCGCAGTTGACCCGGATAAAAGGACCGTCTTTTCGCAATGATAAATTGTGAATGACATTGGCAATGACCTCCTTACCCGTGCCGGTTTCGCCGAGAAGTAGCACAGGACTTTCCAGGGGAGCAACCTGATGGACCATTTCCATCACATTTTTCAATCCCAGGTTTGCACCAATGACCGCCTCTCCTGAAAACTTGCGTAGTTCATCCTGAAGATACTTGTTGTCGTCAGTGAGCAAATTCTTTAGATCCGTTAATTCCCGGTATCTGATGTTGTTGGTTAAAGCAATGGCACAGGGTTTGCTTAAAAGGCTTAAAAGGCGAACATGATCAGAGGTGAATATTTCTTTTCCATTATTAAAAATACTGAGAACACCCAGCATTTTTTTTTCCAGAACCAGGTCCATAACAATTGCGGACAAATCAGATACATCAAGCTTTTCGGCAACTGAGCGGGTGACGGGGTTATCTCCGAGCCGGTCAACCATTCGGACTCGAAGTGAGCGCTGATCTTCAACCTGTTTACGTCCTTTCGCAGATAATTGGGTTTTTATTGAAAAGGCCTCGCCATATTCAGGGGTAACAAGGGCAACGGTTTCAATAATACCTGTGTCAGGATGATATATATGAAATGCCATTTGTTCGGTCGGGATAAATTGACGGACATATAAAAGACAGTGACGCATCGCTTTTTCGATCTCAAGGCTTCCGCAGATTTTCAGTGTGGCTTCTTTGAAAAATTCTTTTTCATCAAATAACATGATTACCTTCAATAATATTTTCTGTTCTATTTTCCAGTCTATACCAAAACAGGAAAATAGAACAGCATTTTCTTTACTATAGAACAGAAATATTTTAGTTATATTGTAAGAGCTTGTTTTTTAAGGTATTTTTGTTGTGGTATGGTTTATGCTTTCCATATAATAAAAAATAAAAACTCTATCAAGGAGGAAAGATCAATGAAAATTAAAAAAATATGTGTTTTAGGTGCGGGGATTATGGGTGCCGGTATTGCCCAGGCTGCAGCTCAGGCAGGATTTGACGTAAGTATTCGGGATATAGAAGATCGGTTTGTGGAAAACGGGATGGCTTCCATCAAAAGTAATTTGGATCGTGCAGTCTCTAAAGGAAAATTGGAAAAAGATGAAGCAGACAAAATTATGGGGCGTATTAAAGGGACGATTGACCTCAAAGAAGCTGCTCAAAATGCGGACATGGTCATTGAAGCCATTATAGAAGTCATGGCAATCAAAAAGCAGGTATACAAAGAACTTGATACTATCTGTAAAAAAGAAACCATTTTTGCATCCAATACGTCAGGTCTTTCTATTACGGCAATAGCAAGCTTTACCCAGAGACCAGGGCAGGTGATTGGCATGCATTTTTTCAATCCGGTTCCTGTCATGAAGCTGGTGGAACTGATAAAGGGATTTTTCACCACAGATGAAACCCTTGGTATTGCTCAAGCGTTTGTTGAAAAAATTAAAAAAACAGCTATTGAAGTACAAGAAGCGCCAGGATTTGTCGTGAATCGTATCCTCTGTCCCATGATCAACGAGGCTGTTTTTGTCCTTGCTGAAGGCATTGCGGATGCCAAAGATATTGATGACGGGATGACTCTTGGGGCCAACCATCCCATAGGTCCCCTTGCATTGGCAGATATGGTGGGATTGGACACCATTCTTTTTGTTCTGGAGGGATTCCACAAGGAGCTTGGGGAAGATAAATACCGTCCGGCTCCCCTGCTCAGGAAGATGGTCAGGGCAGGCTATCTTGGCAGGAAAAGCGGAAAAGGGTTTTATGACTATACAAAATAAATAATTAGTTTGGAGAAAGATATGGCACAAGTCGTTGCAGACAGAAGGGATGTAGATTTTGTACTTCACGAACAATTAAATGTAGAACAGTTAAGCAAACACGAACTATTTGAAGATTTTAACAAAAAGACCATTGATCTTGTGGTCTCTGAAGCCAGAAACCTTGCGATCAAGGAGCTACTTACCTGCCAGAAAGAAGCGGATGAACAAGGCTGTAACTTTAAAAGCGGAACCGTAACCGTACCTGAAGTTTTTCACAAAGTTTATGCACTTTTCAGGGAAGGTGAATGGATTGCCATGTGTGATGATCCTGACTGGGGAGGGCAGGGAATGCCTTCGGTCGTGGCACTGGCAGCCAATAATTATTTTAAC
>Ga0190327_1000029_pt1 | contig 24327 bp, 22 predicted proteins | sample 48720401_MG_FD_161667 | JGI IMG/M metagenome (GOLD analysis project Ga0190327, IMG submission 161667) | Hydrothermal vent sediment bacterial communities from Southern Trench, Guaymas Basin, Mexico - 4872-04-0-1_MG | ecosystem: Environmental > Aquatic > Marine > Hydrothermal vents > Sediment ... | reverse complement strand
ATTGATAAAGATACAGATGGACAATATTGTTTAGCATTTGCTCAAGATGTTCTAGGAGCTGATATTCAAAAGCTTCAAGACGCAATTATCCAAAAGGACAAAGATGGATATTATTGTCACCAATTTGTTAAAGATGTACCAGGAGCTGATATTCAAAAGCACCAAATTTATAGTAAATAAAGGACTTGTAGCTCAGTTGGTAGAGCATCCGACCGATAATCGGAATGTCACAGGTTCAATTCCTGTCAAGTCCATTATGTCCTCATCTGCTAATGGTTAGGCTATCGGCCTTTCAAGTCGGTGATCCGGGTTCAAATCCCGGTGGGGACATTACTTTTGCCCGGATGGTGGAACTGGTAGACACAAGGGACTTAAAATCCCTCGGCTTTTAATAGCTGTGTGGGTTCGACTCCCACTCCGGGCATAAATAAAACATTTTTATTCCACCGTAGTTCAATTGGCAGAACGTCTGGCTGTTAACCAGGTTGTTGCAGGTTCGAGTCCTGCCGGTGGAGCCATTTGAATGAATTAATCTTGCATAGTTAAAAAAATTATGTTACCCTTTAGAAGGTTCTATGTTTATGCCGGGTTAGCTCAATGGTAGAGCCGCGGTCTTGTAAACCGCTGATTGTGGGTTCGAGTCCCATGCCCGGCTCCATTGGAAAATAATTTTTTAGTTATTAGGATATTGATAATATTATTTTATACTTATACATATTGGGACTTGGAAATATACAAAGATAGGGCAGATTAATAAAATACTTGGAAGGGTGTCCGAGTGGTTTAAGGAGACGGTCTTGAAAACCGTTGGGGGCGTTAGTAGCGTCCTCCGTGGGTTCAAATCCCACCCCTTCCTTTATTATGAAATGGAAATTATGATGTCTACTTGTAAAGAATGTGAATGGTTTATTGCTTTTAAGGATGGGAATGCTATTTGTTGTTGTCCTGATCAGCCAAAGGATAACTTACCTAAAAATTTTCCTTATAAAAAAGTCACTGCTGATACAATAGCTTGTAAGTTTTTTAGTAGAGAAGAGGTTGAAATGATTAAAGAAAAAGAAAAAATAGTAACAAAGGTAAAAGAAGAATCAAAGATTATTTCGGCACTTGATAATCATGAATATATTATAAATGATATATTATCTTGTGTAACGCAGCTTTTAAATCAGTTTAAACCTATACTAAGGAGTGAAATATATCAAGATTTAGAGAGTTCTGTTGAAAAAGAAACAACTTCTATGTCAGATATACCTTTAGTAAATAGAATTAAAGAACTGGATAATAAACTTATAGAAATAATTGAAAGTTTACAAAAATTGTCTGAATATTCAGGGATTTAATTTATTGTTGTAGGGATGTAGCCAAGGGGTACGGCAACGGACTTTGACTCCGTCATTCGGAGGTTCGAATCCTCCCATCCCTGCCATTTAATTTAGTATTTTGATGCGGGGTGGAGAAGTCAGGTATCTTGTCGGGCCCATAACCCGAAGGTCGCAGGTTCGAATCCTGCCCCCGCTACCAATTAATGAAAATAATCGGGGCGTGGCGCAGTCTGGTAGCGCACCTGCTTTGGGAGCAGGGTGTCGAAGGTTCGAATCCTTCCGTCCCGACCAAAATTAAATTTTTTATTTTTTTATTTTTTTTCCTTGACAAATTGATATATAAGTATTACTTTATAACCAAAAGTAATAAGTTAGTTTACATTTTAATAACTTTTTGTTATAGGAGGTATTAAAGATGGATTTTTCATTTTCAGTACATTTTTGTTGTCCTCATTGTGGAGAGGAAGTATCTGTATCCAACGAACATTTAGAGGTTTCAGCTTATCCCTGCAATTGTGGGTGTGGACAAGCTTGGTGTAATATGGTAGTAGCTTGTCCTCATTGTAGGAGAGAAGTAGTTTTGTATAATTCTGACCCAGGATTTTAAAAACGAAGAGAAAATAAAATGAGAAGGATGCTAATTTATTTCAAAGATTTGTTTAAAACAAGTAAAAATTTTACCAATGTACAATCTATATTAAATCATCATGGATTTAGTGTATATCTTGTTGGTGGTATGGTTAGGGATAGGATTCTTGGAATTGACAGCAGTAATGACTATGATTTAGCAACTAATGCTTCTCTTGATGATATAGTAAATATATTTGGAGAAGATACAGTTATTGCTGGACAAACATTTAAAGTTGCCTATGTTAATAATATAGAAGTGTCTCCATTTAGAGGGGAAGATATAGTTGAAGATTTATGTAATCGTGATTTAACTATTAATGCTATTGCAGTAGATATAAATGGAAAATTTATTGACCCTTTAAATGGTATTGAAGATATTATAGACAAAAAGATACGTTTGTGTAATGATGAGACTACTATTCAACAAGACCCACTACGAATAATCCGTGCCTGTAGATTTTTGTCTCTTATTGAAGGGGAATTTGATAAAAAAACTTATGAAATATTGAGGGAAAACAGGTATCTTGTTAAAAAGATTCCTAAAGAGAGAATTCAAGTAGAATTTAAGAAAGCCATGAAATTAAAGCATCCTTCCTTGTTTTTTGGAGCTTTATATTCGATAGGTGTATTGGAATATATTCTTCCAGAACTTAGTGAATGTGTCATGTACCCACATGGTAAGTTTCATAAGGAAACTATTTGGGAGCATTGTATGATTGTTGGGGATTCCATATCATCTAAGTATCCATTACTTAGACTAGCAGGATTTTTACATGATATAGGTAAACCTAAAGCACATAAAGAAAATAATTATGTTAATTTTAAAAGACATGATACAATTGGAAGTGAGATTGTTAGAGATTTTATGGAAGAATACAAATTTTCTAACAATGAAATTTTGTATGTAGAAGGTCTTGTTAGACTTCATATGATGACTGTTAAAAATTGTGGTAAACCAGCTATGAGACGTTTTATGCGTAAATTGAATGATTATAATATCCATTTTAAGGATTGGATACGTCATAAAATAGCTGATAGAAAGGGGAATTTACGTAAGGATGATTTATCTTTTTCTGATATAAAGGAAATGTATAAAAAATTTGATATTAGTGAGGAGGTAGTATTTAAAGTCACTGATTTGGATATTAGTGGTGGGGAAATTATAGATATTTTTAATTTGAAACCGGGGCCTCTTGTTGGAAAGATACAAAGGCATTTAGTTGATTTTGTTTTAGAAACAGGTTTAAATAAGAGGGAATATCTTATAAATGAAACCCACCGTTTTTTTCAAAACTATATCATGAATACAGATGATTAATTTTCTTGATAGAATTATTGTTTATTTGTATAAGGATTGAATGGAGAGATGGCCGAGTTGGTTTAAGGCGCTCGCCTGCTAAGCGAGTAAAGGGTTAACACTCTTTCGAGGGTTCGAATCCCTCTCTCTCCGTTAATTGATATGGTAAATATATATGAAGAATATGACTTTAAAAAAAGAATATATTGAAGAATTAAAATCTGATACGAAAAAGTTATATTCATTCGTAAAGACAGAAAATAATGGTAGATTGTTTTTTGTATTAAATAAATTAGGTAAATTACCAAATGATTTTGATGACACTCCACTTTTGTATTTAATAGATCATAAAGATGCAAAGATTAGATATTTAGCTATTAAAAATTTGGCTAAACTAGGAAAATTTTCGTTATTTTCTGTGTTTAAAAAAGTTGTTGCTAATGATCCAAGTGCAAATGTAAGAAGAGAAGCGACTTCTGCTATAGGTCGATTGCGTAACTCAAAAGTTATTTCTTTTCTTATTGAATTATTAAAAGACACTAATCCCGAAGTAGTTATACAAGCTATTAGGGGGCTTCTTGTTTTTAAGAAAAATCAGTTAGTTGCAAGAGAATTAAAGAAACTAAAAGATCATCCCAATGAAATAGTTCAAGATGTTATTAAAAAGGAATTTTTTCGGAAAGTTCCCAAAAAGAATTCCTTTAAACATACAGAATTTCCTGACTTTCTTAGAAACAAGGTAGTTCTTGGCGATGTGCAAGAAATAATTAAATCTGTACCAGATGAATCAGTTCATCTTACTTTTACATCACCACCTTACTATAATGCTAGAGATTATTCAATCTATCAAAGCTATGAACAATACTTGAAATTTTTGGAAAGAGTTTTTAAGGAAGTCCATAGAATTACAAAAGAAGGTCGTTTCTTTATTTTAAACACTTCGCCTATTATTATATCTCGCATTAGCAGACAATATGCTAGTAGGCGGTATTCTATTCCTTATGATATTCATCCATTACTTGTAAAGATGGGGTGGGAGTTTATAGATGATATTATTTGGGTAAAACCTGAAGCAAGTGTAAAAAATCGCAATGCTATATTTTTACAACATCGAAAACCACTTACTTATAAACCTAATGTAAGAACAGAGATTGTCATGGTATACAGAAAAAAAACAGATAAATTAATAGATTGGAATATAAAACAATACGACCGAAGGACAGTTGAAGAAAGCAAGGTAATTGATGAATATGAAACTTCAAATATATGGGAAATTGATCCTGTGTTTGACAAAACCCATAGTGCGGTTTTCCCAATAGAACTTTGTAAAAGGGTAATAAGGTTTTATTCTTTTAAAGGGGATTTAGTTTTTGATCCTTTTGCTGGAAGTGGAACTTTAGGGAAAGCTACTCAAATTTTAGATAGGTATTTTTTCTTAACAGAGATAAATACAAAGTATTTTGAAAGAATTAAAGAAAAACTAGGTTTTATAGATGTAAATTATAGTATTTTTAATAATTCTAATGGATTGTAAAGCCAAAATTTTGGATATAAACAGAAATTCTTTAATATTAGAAAATTATTGATGGAGATGGAAAATGAAATATGAGTTAACAGAGGAAACAATAAAATATAAAGGCCATGTATTACACAGAATAAGAAGCTTAAAAGACTTTGGTAATGTTAAGAAAGGACATATAGGTGGTTTTGTTAAAAAAATAGAGAATTTAAGCCAAAAGGGTGATTGTTGGATATATGATAATGCTAAGGTCTTTGGTGATGCCAGAATGTGTGATGATGCTAAAGTATATGGTGATGCTGAAATATATGATAGTGCCAGAGTGTGTGATAATGCTGAAGTATTTAGTAGTGTTAAAATATATGATAATGCTAAGATTTATGATAATGCAAAAATATATGGTGATGTTGTAGTACGTAATAGTGCTGAAGTATATGGTAATGCTAAAATTTATGACAATGTATGTATATTTGGTAACGCTCAAGTGTTTGGCAATTCAGAAATATATAATAATTCTACTATATATGATGATGCAAAGGTATATGGTAACACCATAGTGTTTAACTATGCAAAAATATTTGGGGATGCGAAGGTAGGGGACGCTAACGGAAGTGTTAAAATATTTGCTAATGCGAAGATATTTGGAACTGCTGAAGTGTATGGTAATGCTGAGATATATGGTAATGCATGGGTGTATGGTGATTCCCGTGTGTTTGATAATGCTGAAATATATGATGATGCTCATGTTTATGGATATTCTCGGATATATGAAAAAGCACATGTTTTTGAAAAAGCACATGTTTTTGAAAATACTCGTCTTTTAGGTGTTTCAAAAGTATATGGCAATGCTCAGGTATTTGGCAATGCTGAAGTGGGGGATGATGCAGAAATATGTGGTGATACTCAAATATTTGGGTCTACCATCATACATGGAAATGCAAAGGTATATGGTAATGCTCAAGTGTTTGGTTATACAGAAATATATGACAATGCTCAGGTGTATGGTAATGCTCAAATATATGAAGATGCTCAGATATTTGGTAATGCTGAAGTGTATGGCAATGCTCATATATTAGGTGACAATGCTCAGGTATTTGGCAATGCTCATGTCTATGACAATGCGTACATATTTGGTTATGTAAAGATATTAGGTAAATCTCGGATATATGAAAATGCTCAGATATTTGGCACTGCCTATATTTATAATAATGCTCAAGTTTATGGCAATGCTAAAGTATATGATGAATCTCAAGTTTATGACAATGCTGAGGTATATGGTAACGCTCATGTCTATGACAATGCTAAAATACATGATAACGTTCAGATATTTGATAATGCTCATGTTTATGGTAATGCTCAAATATCAGGTAATGCTTATGTTTATGGCAATGCAAAAATATATGAAAATGCTCAGATATTTGGCAATGCTGAAGTGTATGGTAATGCTCAGGTATATGATAATGCAAAAATATTTGGTAATACTCATATATATGAGTATGTTTGTATATATGAAGATGCACAAGTACAAGATGCATTGATATTTGGTTATGCTTGTATATATGGTAATGCTCATGTTTATGGTAATTCTCAGATGTATGAAGATACACAGATATGTGATTATGCTTGTGTGTATGATAATGCACAAGTGTATAGCAATGCCATAGTATATGGAAATGATAGGATAAATAAAAATTCATGTATATATGGTTAAAAGGGAGTTTAAAATGAAAAAAGAGTCATTAGTTAGTAAACTTTATATGAAAAATTTAATTACTCCCCCAGAATATGTTATAAGTAATACACAATATGAAGTTATGATGGGAAGTGTTGCTTATGGGGTATCAAATGATACATCTGATATAGATGTTTATGGTTTTTGTATTCCACCACATGAAGTAGTATTCCCTTATCATCACGGATATATATTTGGTTTTGATAATCCAACAAACAATTTTGAACAATATCAACAACATCATATTAAAGATGTTAACATAAATAAAGAATATGATATAACAATATATAATATTGTAAAATACTTTCAACTTTGTATGGATGGGAATCCAAACATGGTTGATTCTCTTTTTGTTCCTGATAGGTGTGTTTTATTTCAAACCAAAATAGGGAAAATGGTTAGAGAAAAAAGATATTTGTTTTTATCTAAAAAGGCTGTCCATAAGTTTAAAGGATATGCTTTTAGCCAACTTCATAAATGTAAAGAAAAAATAGCTGTAAAGTGGGTTTCAATGTGCAAAGAGTATGGACTTGATCCTTTTACGGCGGAACCCTGTGATTTTCCAAAATCAATAGGTTTAAAGATACAATTTGTTGAAACGATGTACAAACGTCTTAGACAAAATGGAAATATAACAAAACGGTTTCCTCAAATTATAGAAGTTGGATATGATGTAAAGTTTGCTTATCATGTTGTACGTTTAACACTTGAAATTGAACAAATACTTATAGAAGGGGATTTAGATTTGGAGAGAAATCGGGAAATCTTAAAATCTATAAGACGTGGTGAATGGACATATGATGAGTTGGAAAAATGGTTTAAAGAAAAAGAGATTCAAATAGAAAAGTTGTATAATTCTAACGAAGTAAATTTGCCATACAAACCCCGTAAAAGGGAGATAAAACAACTACTTATAGATTGTTTGGAAGAATTCTATGGAAGTGTTCCAGGGGATTTATCTTTATATAAAGTTATGTATGATAAAAAGAAACAGTTAAGAACTATAGTTAACAATTTAAATGAGTGGTTATCCTCTATTTAAATTTTCAATAATGGAGATAAGTTATGAAAAAAGTTAAGAAAAAAATAAATCATATGAATGAGAAAGAATTAAAGAGTTATAAAAAATATTTGATTAGTGTCAACCAAACAAACAGTCTTATTTTTCAACATATTGAGGCACATCTCAAAGCTATAACACAGGAAAAATAAAAATCTCTTTACTAAGCCAACTGTTAAAAATATATTGGTTTAGTAAAGAGTTTATGGAGATATTTGATGGATAAGAAATTTGAATTAAAACCATGCCCTTTTTGTGGAGGTGAAGCTCATTTATATAAAGATGTAGTAGTATGTAAAGAGTGTGATGAAGCAACAACTGTATATGTTATTGGTTGTAACACAAATGGTTGTATTTGTGATTTTGGACCCGCAGATGCTTGGTGTGAAAGTAAAGAAGATATTATTCTTGCATGGAATACAAGGAAGTCATAAGAAAAGGTAAAATTATGGAATTAAAATATATTACATTATCTTTAGTATTTACAACAGCCTTTTGTGCTGTTATTGCTGATAGCAATAATTGGGAAATGTTTATTTTATCGAAAGTTGTTGCTGTTATACTTTTTGCGATTTTCTTTAAGCTAAATGATATATGAAAGTTTTTAGATTTAAGTAAACATTGAAGAGATTTACCATGACAAGTAGGGAAAAAGAATTGTGTCTTGAAGCTAAGATGATATTAAAATCTATAAAATACCCTATTGGACGTTGTTTTGTTCCATATAAAGACATTTTTGCAAAAGTAGGTAAAACAAAAGGTAATATTGTATTTTTAAGAGAGATTTATGATTTAAATAAGAAGAAATAGTTTTATAAATAATGTAAAGAGTTTATCGATGTCAACAAAGATTTATTATGGATACAAAATATTTGTTAATCAAGAGGATTTGATGCCTTTTTTGGTTGATTTTAAAAATCGTATACAAGATGATGTTAACACAGGCATTTTTACTTTGTCGCAGATCCTATTTGCCTATGAAAGGATATATGAATTATTTGGGATTGCTAATGAAGAATATGCTAAAATTAGAAAGCAGTTGCAAAGGATTTATACAGATACAATTAAGTGGAGTATAGCTATTATTCCACGAAAAGATTATTTTTTGGCGATACTTTATTTTCCTAATAGTGCATGGATTGATGAGTTCGAGAAGGACAAGAGAGTAGAATATTATGGGTATTGGAATAACTCGGACAAGCCGGAGGATATAACAGAAGAAGAATGGGAACAGCGAAGAAAAGAATGGGAGTGTCTATCCTACGGTGTCCCTGTTTGCAGAGAAGCACTGGTATACGAGCCTTTTACAAGTTGGGAATTCCCAACAATAAAAGGTATTATTAATGGTATCCATTCTCCTGAATATCTCCGTGATATTGTTGCTAAGGATTTATATGATAGGTTTGCTGTAAATATTTCTTTCCATAGATTTAAGTGGAAGATACCGCTAGTTACAAAAGAGTTATTACTTGATAATACACTTTTCTTGAATAACAAATATATTAATTTAGGAGGTAAAAGTGAGACATGATATAGGAACAGATGAATATGGATTACCTAGGTGTGGCACTAGAGAACAGAAACGTTTCAGAGATATAGCAATGAGACGTTATAGACGTGCTATTAAAGAGCAAGAAAAGGAGTTAAAAAGAAAATTAAAAGATGAGAAAAAGAAGAAAGAAAAAGCTGACAAGTTAAGATTTTTTAAGAAAATTGGAAAAATCTCTAACAGAGAAGAAAAAGAACTTCTTTGGTTAGAAAATAAAGGGTATTAAGAAAGATATTTCCTCATTTTTCTAATTAATAGGGACTAAAGTAGTTAGAATAGTTTTATATAGGAGATATTATGCGGGTATGGTTAGAAACGCAAAAGGAATTAAATAAAATTCAATATTTGAACTCTATAGAAAAATTCTTTTTAAAAAGAATCCTTTATAAAGTCTTGAAGCAAGGGTTACAATGCATAAAACTAAAAAGTTTCTTTAAAGTTTTAATTACAATGACACATGAATATTATATGGAAGATAATAAGTCTAGTACAAAAGGATTTATTGAGAAATGTCTTGCTGAAGCTTTTAAAGAAAAGAATTATATACCATAAAATATTTCCTATGGATGGAAAAAGAAGTTTTAGTTTAGTGAGGTAAAAATGGATAGACCTACTTGGGATAGTTATTTTATGAATATGGCAAAGCTTGTTAGTAAAAGATCAACCTGTTTGAGAAGGAAAGTTGGGGCTGTTCTTGTGAATAATCATCGCATTTTAGCAACAGGATATAATGGAGCTCCAACAGGTCTTAAACATTGTGAGGATGTAGGGTGTATTAGACAAAAGAATAATGTTCCATCGGGGGAGAAGCATGAACTATGTCGTGCTGTACATGCAGAACAGAATGCAATAATTCAATGTGCATATCATGGAGTTTCCTCTAAAGATTCTATTTTGTATGTCACTTGTTTTCCATGTACTATTTGTGCAAAGATGCTCATTAATGCAGGTGTGAAAAGGATATGTTATGAAAGTGATTACACTGATTCTTATGCACTTAAAATATTGCATGAAAGTAAAATAATTCTCCAGCGATTAGGGGATACCACAAAATCATAGGTTTATCAAATTTTGTGTCTTATATATAAGAAAATATGAGCCACAAAAGACTTTGTGTGTAATATATGAGCCACAAAATAATAAAATGATTTTATATATTAAAGATTGATAAAATTTACTATACTTATATACATTCTTGGATACCTATGATTAACATTTATTGTTGGGTTCATATAATTTGTTGTAAATTTTCCTGTACGTAGTAAATCTATTTTATTTGCTATATTTATATAATTCCCTTTCTTTGATTGTTTTGGGGCAACACCTGTTGAAAAAATAGTTTTATTAAGTGGTGTTGTAAAAATGGTTACATGTGATTGTAAAGAAAGATATTTAAGGTCTCGTACTTTCCATGGAGGATTAAAATTATTTTCTATTTCTGTTCCAAATGAACTCTCATCAGTTACATACCTTTCATCTACAGGAACGCTATGGGTAAATTTAGCGTTATCCCATCCGAATACAATATCAAGCCTATCATCTTTCCATTTACCTTTCCCTTCTGTAATTTGAGAAGAAGGCATTACATGTTTGAATATTTTTGGAATCCCTTTCTTTATAGGTGTTTTTTCATAGTAACGAATCAAACTTTCATAGATATTTCTATTTCTATATTTATAGATATAAGCCACTTCATTATTAAAAAGGGAAGGAACAATTGTTTGGTCATAAAAAATTTCTATTTTATAGGTTACTGATTTTGTTTTCCATCCCTCTTCTGTATAATATCTACTAAACTTGAAGGTATCAGACTTATTTGTTGTATCTGCTTCATATGATACAATTTTTCTTCTTTTTTCAGACAAACCCCCATACTGTTGATTAGTTACAAGAGTTGTATAGGTTGGATAAGCTGTAAATTCCCAGTTTACTATCTTTTGACGATAGTAATAGGTAACATCATAGTATTTACCTATTTTACCAGTTTTTATTTCAACTTTTTTCTTTTTAATAGACATTATATTTCACCATAAACCCATACATTTTTTGTATCTTTACTATAAAGACGTTTAAATTGTTGTATATCAAGATTGTCTATCCAAAGATTATTTGAAATAAAATATCCCATCAAAAATCCATTGGTAAAAAGTTGTATTTCCTCTACATCAAAACTGTCCCAACTGGATGAAGGAATATTTATAAGTTCAGAATAGGTATTTCCGTTGGTTTCCAGTTCAGTTTTAGTCATATATGTACCTGAAGGGGTAAATTGAACAAAATCATTTGTTCCAAAATTATAGGTTAAAAAAGAACCATAATATTTTATCATATATTTTGGTTTAGGGATTGTCCATATGTATGGAAGTCCTGTTATATTTGTATAGTATTCAATTTCCACAGAATTTTTATTCTGTTTTTCAAAAAGAAGTTGTGTTCCATAGCTTAAAGGATATAAGGGCACTTCATATTTAGGATTCCACCATCCATATGTAATTCCATTAAATATTATACCATAGTTTTGTCTATTAAGTTTATCATTATTAAATATTCCAACACAATACACATCGATAGGATGGTCATATACATCTCCTAAACGTGTTTTCAGTATTCTATTTGAAATATCATACCAGGCAAAATTAACTTCAGAAGGTAATTTATATCCAAACACGCTGTCAAAATTTTTAGAAGCAAGGATTGACAGGGAAGGATAATCATATAAGGAACCTGTATATAGTTCCCAATCAAACCTTTGAAGAGCAGGTGTTTTATTTATTGGAAATATATTGCGGTAATAGTTTATATTTTTAAAATCATTGAATATTGGGTATCTTAGATATCCTCTGATATATACAGAATCATGGCCAGCATAAACGTACCAATCTTTATTTATATCAGCATTTGGTGAAAAAAATCTATTTTTCTGTAATATTTTTGTAGAATTTACACTAAGCATATTGATTTCCCCTGATTCTTTAAAGTTAGTATTTTTAAATGTTTTTAAGTAAAACATTGTAAAATCAAAAAGAAAACTACACAATTAGTGAGGTTTAATAAATATGAAAGAGTTAGATACAATTATATTCCCATTTCAGACACATATTCATATTAAAGTAATTGATAAAGATGGTAATGTTCTTGATGAAAAAGTAGGTCATAATGCTGAAACCTTATGGGCAAAAACACATACCCCCACAGATATATGGTTAGATTTTATTATTCAACCTTTAGAGGAAATTCTCCATCGTCCTGTTAACCAAATAAATAAAACAGCTTTTAACAAAGCTAATGATTTCCGTTCAAGATTATTGAATGATCAATTCTCAAGAAATGGAAATGTATATGATAATGCATTCAATTGGACTAATAATGGAGATTCCCCAGTAATTCTTCATGGTTTGATTTCTTATAATAATGATAATGTTTATACTCTCTTTGATTTTGATAATGATACTATAAAAGTTCCACCATCTTCTATGGTAACGGGACGTTACCAGATTATATATGATAATGAAACTCCTTCAGTTTCTGATGATGGAGTATCAACAGATACAGTAAATTCAAATTCTATTCAAATGGGGTTTTATGAATCTATATCTCCTGCTGTGCGTAAGTATAAATATTCCCGTGTTTTTTATAAAACCAGTGAATATAGAGGTGTAGATACAAATGATACTGGTGTTACAAGCTCTGTTTCTGTTGATATAGATTCTTCCGATGCAAAAAAAGTGGCTTGGGGAAATACTTCTTCAGGGGAACTTTTTTATAAATTCTTATCTTCAGGCAATCCAGGAGCAGCTACAGCAAGACGTTATAATAAGTATTACAGAATTTATAATACTTATTATAATGAATGGTATTTAAGGCAAGTAGTAAGTTCAAATGTTACTTATACCATAGATGATTTTTATAGAGCTAAATGGAGTAATTATCATTATTATAGATTTATAGATTATGTATCTACAACAGTTATTCGAACAAAAAATGATGTTCCTATTGATATTTATCCTTGGAAAATCCAATTTCCTAATAATATAGATACTTTCTCAGGAGATAACTGGTGGTATGATACTCCAAGCTATTTAAATTTCTTTTTATATATCATTCCTAATATTCGGTATTTGGATGATTCAACATCTTATGCTCAATTCATAGCATATCTCTATTGGGGGGATTCTCCAAAATTTAACTTTTTGTTAAGAAGTAATACTTCAAGTTTTACATGTACTCTTTATATAAATGGAACTAAATACACTCCATCTTCTGTAGATAATTATGGAAATAGAAGTTATAGAGTTAATTTTGATCTTTCCTCATTATTAGCAGGGGAGGGTATTATTATACTTACATTAACAAATGTTGATTCGATATTGAAGGTTTTTGATTCTAATAGATATTTTAAAAATATGACACCATCATTTTTGTTTGAAACAGATATGTATGGATATGCTATACCTTATGCTGGAATGATGACAAATGGAATAGGTAACATTACATCAAATTGGATAAATGCTACTTGCTTTAATTATGATGGAACAGATATAGTTTATGATGATATGATAGCTGATGAAACAGATGCTTCTAAAGTTTCTTTAATAAATAATTCAAGAATTCCTGATTTGATTAATACTAATGATTACCAATATTGGGTATGGGTAAAATTATCGGAAAAAGATACTAAGGCAGGAGAAGTTTATATAGGAAATAGGGGAAGATTACTTAGTGTTTTTACTAGCACAAATATTTATAATCAATCTTATTCAGATACTTGTATATCATCTTCGCCTTTATATTTAACAGAAGATAATGTGCCTCATTTTATACATTGTGTTGATAGTTATAATAATCTTTCTCCACATTATTCTCGTTCTTATAACCCAGTGACAATGATTGGTGTATTAGAAGATATGTTTCAACTTACTGATTGTAATTATTTTTCTATAGATAAAACAAATAGAGAAATTAATTGGATATCAGATAAAGCTTTAAATTTTCCATATGATAAGGATGTTATTTCTTATATAGCAAGAAGGCAAGGTGAACAAGAATATAATTATCGTTTTCCTGAATGGATAGCTGATTATACAGAAGGTACTCCAACAATATCTCATAATGGAAATTTATATGAAATTGAAACTACAATAAATTCTTCAGAAAAAATACAGTATTTAACTCTTAGTTTTGATTCCTCTTCTGTATTTGCTACTAATGAATATTTAGGTTTTATTGTTTTAGATAATGATAATTATATTTTTACAGATGCTTTGGAAACTTGGCATTTAGATAAAGTTGATTCAATATTATATTCAACAATTGACCCAACTAAGAAACTAAGTTCAGTAGGTGTAGATGATTATATTGATGAATTCAATAATTCAAATGCAAAAGTACTTGATCAAGTTGGGGATATAGTATCTACAAATGTTGTTATCCCTGATACAACAACTGCAATAGCAAATAAGGATTTTACTAATGTTTCAATATATCAAATAAGTATTAGTGATACATGGCAGGAAACTCCTATATTATATATACCTAAAGTAATTGATAAGGGTCAATCAACAGAAAAATTTGTTGATATTTCAACATTATATGTAACAGATGGTATACATGCTATTCCATGGAACCTTGATTCTGCTGGTGTTACAAGGAAAGATTATTTATTTGAAGTTGAGGATCATTTTAGTTTTTGGACAGTGCGTTTAAATAGGGATGTATTTCTGCAAATAAATCCTGATTGGAAACAATCGGTTTTTACTGTTTATGCTTATTTCACAGCTAAAGCAAAAGCAGATTTACTGCCTCTTGATGTAGATATTTTTTACCAGGCTCATCCACCTATCGGTAGAAATGATGAAAATTCTTATATTTATTTAAGATGGGAAGATGATGAAATAAAAAATAAAGCTAATTCTGATTTTGCTGTTTCAGATATAGGACAACCAACTGAAATAACAAATGTTACTAGAGAAAATGATTGGATAGTATTTGATTCTTCCCTTAGTGCAAGAATTATTTTTTCTCATAATTTTCATAGTTATGCAGATTGGTCTGATTTTACTATTGATTTCTTCATTAATGTACCAAATTTTGGTGAAGAAATGTATATAATGTCTCATATGTCTCATACAAGTAACAATGATGGTATTAAGTTGTATATTAATACTCTTGGGTATCTTTGTGTTTGGATGTATGGGGAGACTCTTGTACAGGTAAAGTTAAATGAGAATACTGACCATTATATATCAGTTGTTAGATATAAAGGACGTTTAAAAGTATATGTAGATGGAAACCTTGCTGGTTCTGCAAATGAAACAAAAGATGATCATGGTTACTTTTTAGACCCTCTTTATATTGGATGTAGTAAAGATGAAGATTCATACTTCAATGGTAAATTGAAAAATTTTCATTATAGTAGTGTTGCCCGTTGGTTAGGAGAACATTATCCTCTTGTTGAAGGATGGGATAATGTTAAAGATTTTCTCGAACCTGTACCTTGTGGATGGAGAACTGTAAGAATTGTTCTTCCTTTCACAGTTGATAATAAAATTAAAGTTGTTAAAAAGGATGATGGAAGTACTCTTCCTTTTACACAGCTTACAGAATTTAATTTTCCTAATGATTACAACGATGGATATGGCAATATTTTATATGTTATGATTCCATTTAATATATGGAATAAAAAAACTTATCATTCTATATATCCATATCTTCAGTCAATAGAAAGTCTGAACACTTTATCTTACTCAAATAATGCGCAAAATAATAAAGATACAGTAGATATTAGTGGTATTCATTTTGTTGATGCCCCCAATTATGCATCTATTGGGTTTACAGCTTCAAAAGAATTGTTAGATGCAACTTTTGATAAGTTTTATTCTTCTGTAATTTCAGTTTATGATTGGACAAAAGTTACTGTAACTATTGATTCTTCAAATACAGAAGATGGAACTCATCCTAATTCATTTTTTGATTTGTATATATACCCTGATAATTTTGGTAATTATACAAAAACTTGGGGGCTTCCATCTTATACAAAGTCAAAATATAAAATAAGTATGGATGCCTCTAGCTCAGGCTATGGTTTTGATTTAGGAAACTCAACAATAGTAGATGTTTACCAGTTCAACAGTGAATCCAATGTTTATGTTTTTACAGCTTGTGGGGATGAAGATAATTTATCTTCTATTGGAGGAGCTATACAAACTGGATGGAAAAACCCCAGTTTTAGTAGTTATATAAGACAACCTTATACTCCTGTTACAGCGGGAATTACTTACAATGGAAGTATTCATTATGGAGATAGAATAGGTTCTTCCAATGGTGATACCCTTGTTTTAAAAGATATTATAAATTTACATACATTATGTGGGTATCATGCCCCTGAATTTTATTGGAACAAATACAAAACTTTATCTTTATCTGTGGTTACATCACATGATGGTAATGAATTAGATTACTATACCTATTATTATCCAATAGATATTATGGATTTAGAAATGGGTAGTGCCACAGAAATTTTGTATACAACAAATAGATTATTAAGTGATAAAGATATAGCAGGACATATCATTGATGACAAACGAATCTCCTCTAATTTACCAAGATGTTATTCATTCTATTTGGATACAAATGAATTAGAGTTTTTAGATATGCCCTATATTAATAAGGTTGGGTGTTTTCCTTTAAGTGTACAATCAAAATCTATGTATTATAATCTTTATCTGACAGACCAAAATAAGGAAGCTAAACATGAAACAAACTATTATCTTGTTAGAGATATAGAGCTTACAAATCTTTTGAATATTGGTGCTATTGGATTTCCATATACACAATGGGGATATATTAACAGTACAAATCTTAATACTGTACCGTCTACAACACAGTTTGTTTCTAATCCAACAGATACAATTGTTATTAAAAAATGGGCTGTTACACCAACATTTATTGATGCTCCTTATGGTAATGGAACTCTAATGACAATTTATTCTGATAATAAAGATGTAGCAGAGTTATTTTTTAAGGAAAGAGAGAATCTATTTGAATCTATTGAAATATCAGCTATAAATCCAACTTATAACTGGTTTGATTTTAGTGGAAAACGTGGGGACTATGATGTTCCTGGTGAAATATTACATACATTAAAAACTCCTGTGTTTAATAGAAATTGTTTTGATGGTTTCTTTACGGATTTCTTGCAAAGAGATAGTATATTCAGTAAATATAACCAGCATTATTATGATGCAATGGGTATACAGAATGAAGAAGTTCAAACATCAGGTGAAATTGGTGAGGAGGCTGTTAGAGTAGATTGTTTTATACTACCACGTGTAAATACAAATCTTAATATAGCTTTTGCCTCACAAAGAATTCCAATGGATGATGTTATCCGTTTTGGAAATTTCTCTTACCATGGTGGTTCAAACTGTAATTTAAAAGTATATCCTTTAATTAAAGTTTTTAATTCAAATACCAGTGAAGAAAAAGTATTTGCGTTAGATCAGTATTATGTCCCTTGGGAAATAACAGAGCTTGTTACAGATATTTCTACACTTGAAGATAAATTTACAGCTATTGAAATGTACTCAAGGAACAACTTTCTTTCTTTTGAACCTTTTAATTCTCTATTGAATAATTTTGTTGGAAATGAATATAGTTTTCAATATGGATTTCTTTTTTATAGTACAAAAAATGATAACCATTTTGTATTAAGAGGTATAACTATACAACCTTTATTTGCTGATAAGAACATTTATAAAACCATAAATTATGGATTTTATAATGAAAAATTGGATTTACTTACAGATAATTCTTCTGATTTATCTGTGGATACTACAAGTTATGAAGTTAAAATAAAAAATCCAAATTCTCAGGCAGTGAGCAATTATGCTTTTCGTCTTGATTTAAGTGAATATGATTTGTCAGGTTTTATAAATGGAATAATTATACAGACACCTGCATTAGCTGATTTACCAACTGTATATGAAACAGGAGATAATGAGGAGGTTACTACTGATTTTACCAAATGGAATGGTCGTTATGTTTGGTTTAAAATAAATACAATTCCTTCTGGAGATGTTGGTGTTTTCTATATAGTTGATAAAACAAATAATTTTACTACAACAGATGTCTTTGATTTTTATGAAGATTTTGAAGTATTAGATACATCAAAATGGAATGTATCTTATACTGAACCGACCTATTCTGTTAGTGGAAATGATGTTGATAATGGTACGGGAAATACAAGTCTTTCAGATAGAATGATTGAGATAAAGCATTATCTACCATTAGATGTTAAGGATAGTAAACTGTATTTTTCAAATTCTGAAACAATATCTTTATCATCTACATCAAATATCTCAAATGATTTAGTAGTTGAGTTTGGTTATCAGTCAAGAAATACTTGTTTTGGAAAATATATTTATGCTGGTAGTTTTGTATCACCAACAGAAGAAATAGTTCCTTATTGGTTTCAAATAATGAAAGGAGATTATGATCCAGATGGAATTGGTGATGGTGGTGATGTTGATAATGGTACAGGGGCTACCAGTACTTCAGAAAGAGGATGTTTAACAGGTAGAATTATAAATTCCTTTATGTGGGTAAAGATGGATATTGTTGCAGGAGAAAATGTATTAAATATCTATCATCATTCAACAAATGGAAAATTACATGATTATGGCGACCCATCTGATGTATTTGATATATCTCGTGATTTTAGAAATAGTGATTGTAGTGGATGGGATGTTAGTTTTGATGGCCAAGTTAATTATTATACTAATCAATATAGATCAACTACATATGGTAGTCCTGATTTTAATCTTTATGTCTATAGTAACTATAAATTCAGAAATTGTATGACATTATATAGTAGTTATTCATCAAGTTATAATATGAGGACTTGGGGAGATGTTAGTTTCTATGGTGTAGATAAATCTTGTATAGATTTTAGAGTATATAATTGGAACTATCCTTGGAACGATGATTGTCGTTTAAAATTCTATGATGGTTTTAGAGATATTTATCGTGATGTAAATGCTTCTGGAAATGAGGAGTGCCATTATTTTAATAATAACTGGCGATTTTTACAAATAGATGTTAAAAAGATGACAAGAGATAGATTTACTTGGGGTCTTGAATCAGGAAGAGATATAGTTTCCCATTTTAATTGTGGTAATTTTTGGGGGGAGGAAATTGGAGACAAAACAAATCTATTTACATACAGAGAAAATTGGCAAGCCAGATGGGAATCCATTGATAGTTATGGGTATCAATACTGTAATGGTATTTTTGCTAATGCTATTCCAGAAAGCATAGGTATAAAATATGATAGAACAATTACTGAAGATGGTAGTTGGACTATAGGAGGATTTACTTATAGTAAGCGGACTCGTGTATATATACATAGTGAAAAAACTGAAAGTGATATTGTTTTAAAAATAAAAACAAGTAAACTTGGAATATCTACAGATATGGTGGTTACAGAATACAAAACATATAAGTATCAAGATGATTTATCATCATTTATTTCTATAGATATTTGTGGTGGTTCAGGAAATGTCCCTTTAAAGATTGAATCCTCTCAATTTACAGAAACAGAAGTTCCAGCAAATATTGTTGCTAAAGATGGTACAGAAGATTATCATATGAAGTTTGATTCAGTAGAATATAAAAATAATATTTATCTCTATTGGAATACATCAGATGGTAGTAATAAAACTTTTTCAAGAGAAGTTAACCGAAGAATATATTCTATTAGTGATAATTTTGAGGGTGATTGGTTTGATAATACAGTATGGCATGTTTTAAACCCAAATAATATGGAAGTTAGCAATGGAAAATTGCAGTACACAAGTAGAACTAAAATAATATCTACTTTACGTAATTGGAATATGCTACATAAATTTTATAGTTATTCTGAAAGTGGAAGGTCTGCGTATGAATCTGTTAATTTAATGTGCTTTTTTACATTAGCAAATAATGCTTATGGTGTTGTTACTACTGATGATGTTGGAGGATATGGAAGAGTTATTGCTTGGTTTTGGGATTATCAAACAACATCATCTATATATATTGGTGATTATGATATGTCTTTAAGAAATGATATGTTTTCAACATATTCTGGTATATCTTGTGTGTTAAAGTGTAAAGATGAAGAAAATATCTCTAAAAGAGCTATACGAAATTGTTATTCTATGATTGGAGGTAGAAAATGGCCTGATAGATTTGATTCACGAGATCAGAAAAGATATTATCATTATTTTACTTATTACAAACGTAATTTGTATGATAAATTTATTGATAAAACAGTTGAAAATGGAAGTTGGACTATAAATGGGGAAACCTATTTAAATAGACGTAAAATAACTATTGTAAATCCCCATGAGTACAAAGATGCTTTATATTGGCTTCCAGGCTTCATAGGAGATGATACAGGATATTTTAATACTACTATTGTTCATAACAATAAGTATAAATTAATATATCAAGTAGATACTGTTTCGACACCTGTAAAAGCATCAGTTAGATTTAAAGATTCTAATGTTTCTTATAAATTTCAACCACTTAGGAATAGTAAATGGTTTACCAATGAATATTCAGAAAAATCAATTGATATGAATTGTATTTCTACAGGTAAAATTGGGTTTATAATTAATGCTGGTGGAAAGGAGAATGGTTTTGAAATAGATTGGATTAGAGTAAGACAATATTCAGAGCTTGATTTAATACAATACAAGAATTCTGATATTAAGATTGTAATAGAGAAAAAACCAACTGATTGGTATCTATTTGATTTAACAACAAGTTATACTCCCAATATTACAGATATACAATCTTTATTTACGGTTATTTCTGAGAGGAACCGAAGTGGTTGGGATTTTAGAAAACTTGATAAATTTCAAGATGTTTCTGATTATAATAGTGGAATCCCAGGGGAAGGGAGTCGTTTTTTAGTATATAAATTAGAATAATCTAATATATAAAACAAAAAAGCCACCAGAGATAATATCAATGGTGGCTTTTTTATTTTGGTTTTAGGAGAAATTACTATTTAGCTATAATTATTCTCATATTCAACGAAATGTGTGTATCAGCTATGAGATTGAAATTTGAAAAAGTTGTTTGTTTAAAAGGTGCTATAGATTTAAGCACTAAGTTTTCTACTCCAGTAGTTCCTGCTGCTGTTCCTTCAACTCCTTCATAGTATACACCAACAACACTTATATTGTTTGTATCTGCTCCTGAATAGGTAGCATTCATTTTTACTTCATAAATATACTGACTTTCTCTTTCATACCTATCAACAATTGTTGGTACAACAGTAATTCCACTTACAGGGTTATTACATGGTGAGTTATCGAGTGTTGGATTTTCATCTAAACCTAAAACAAATTTAAATCCTGTAAGCAATGAGTCATCAGAAGAAATACCCCTTACATAATTAAGTGTAATTGGAGTGCCATTATCTGGTGCTGTAGAAAAAGACCAACCACCTGTTCCATCAGCTTGAATATTCCCACTTGCGAGATCAGTTCCAGTAAAATCACCGTTTACATCATCTGTAGCTGTATTGGAAGTCCCACTTGTAGTATAATTAAGAGTGCTATTTCCAAGTTTTACAGGTGTTGGAGTTACATTTGCACTAAAATCTGTTGTAGTTCCATCACCAATTCCTATAAGATAATTGTTGATATTTAAATCTTCTTGAATATTTGACCCAAAAACAGTTCCATTGGGAAAGTTATAAAAATACAGGTCATAAAAATTTGGAGTTACCTTATCAGTAGCAGTAGCTGTAAAGAGATTAATTTGGTAGTCCCCAGTTTCATCTCCGGCAACTACATACCTAAATCGAAGTTCCCCTGTGAGTTGTATGTTTCCAAGTTGCATTTTAATTTTCCTCCTTATAAAAAAGTGTCTACCAATTCCAATGTAGGTAATATTAATAATGTTTTAGAGAAAGATTTTATATTTTAAGAAATTAATAGTATACTTATACTAAAAGAATTTTATAAAGTGTAGGAGAGGAATTTGAAAATGAAAAAGATATTTTTGTTTATAGCATTGGTTATATTTGTTTCTATGCCTGTAGCTGTAACTTTTTCTTCAGATTGTGATCCGTATACAATTATGAAAGAATTTAAACATAAAAAAACTGGTAAGTTACTTGAACCCAGTATGAAAAGATGGCCAAAAGCGATTGTTAAGGTTGCCAGAAGGGCACACAGTTATATTTACTATCATGATAATAATAGTTTTGGGACAAGTCTTGGTGAGGCTGCACAAAAAGTTGCTGATGAAATGATTATGCATGGTAGAGTTGGTGTGCCTGTTGATGCTTTTTTAAGAATGGGTTTAATAGGAGAGACTCAAGCAGAATTCTTAAAAGACAATGGACAGGATACAAAAAGCCAGGATAAACTTCTTGAAAGATGGCGTTGGTTAAGTGCAAACCGTCCTTTAATTCTTAAAGCTTTATATTCTTATTATGGTATTAAATTTATAGATAAGCGTAAGAGAAAATATCATCCTGCCGATTTGGATGGGAATGGAAAAATATGTAATGAAGAATACTATTTGTATCATAATACAATACTACGACGCCGTTATTTTATGAGGACTTCTGAATCTTTCAGAAGGAGATGTAAAGAAAGATTTGGGAGAGTGTGGGTTCCTATTGATCCTGATATGTTAACTTATTATCCAGAGAAAAACAGAGGAAAGCCAACTCTTAAGGATATTGAAAATTTTAAAACTAAGTTACGTAGAATGCAGTTTAGAAAAGAAGGAAAAACTATAGTAGAAAACCATAAATTTCTTGAAAAAAGTAAAAATTTTAGATATAAATGATATATGGAAATATATGAAAAAAACAATATTAAGTTGATAAATGGGGATTCTCTTAACAGAAATATTCTAAGTGGTGAAGTTGCTGATTTGATATTAACTTCACCACCATATAATATTCAAATTAAATACAATTCCACAAAAGATTTTTTACCATATGAGGCTTATCTCAAATTTAGTAGAAAATGGCTAGAGAATTGTTTTGTATGGGCTAAACCATCTTGTCGTTTATGTCTTAATATACCATTTTGTATTAGTAAAGGAGAACACCAACCTTTAAGTGCTGATATTATTGTTATTGCACGAGAGATTGGATGGAAATTTCATTCTGCAATTGTTTGGAACAAGAGTAATTTTAATAGGAGAACAACTTGGGGTAGCTGGATGAGTGCATCAGCTCCATTTGTGATGGCTCCTATAGAATTAATAATTGTTTTTTATAAAGAGCAATGGAAAAAACTTCATTCAGGTAAAAGTGATATAAGGAAAGAAGATTTTATCAAATGGACTAATGGTTTATGGAATTTTAATGGGGAAATAAATGCTAAAAAGATAGGACATCCTGCTCCTTTTCCAAAGGATTTACCTTTACGTTGTATAAAGTTATTTTCTTTTGTTGGAGATACAATATTAGACCCATTTGTAGGAAGTGGAACAACACTTGTGATTTCTATGGCTACAAAACGGAAAGCTATAGGTATTGAAATAGATGAAACTTATTTTTCTTTGGCAAAAAAGAATATTGATTTAGAAGCTAAAGGATTATTTTAATGTATTGTACAAATGTAAACTGTCCAAATTTTGATATTCATTATAATTTAAACTGTTCAAAGTATAGGGACAATATCCGTAATTGTTCTTGTAGAGCATTTTCTCCAATCGAAGTAAATCCTTATCCATGTCCATTTTGTGGAGCTAAACCATATGTAAATCCTGAAATGCTAATAATATGTTGTAATAATCCGAAATGTAAATTACAACCAAAAATACAATTAGATGAAGCTAAAAATGGTATTTTGGATGTAGTTAAAGTTTGGAATACAAGGTGTATTTGAAGTGTTAAATAAATAAGAAAATTTTTTGAAATGTTCTATAGGAGGTAAAAATGGCAGTAAAAATAATAGTAAGTTGTGGAAATTGCAGGAGATGTAAACCATCACAGACACAGATGGGTATGTACAGTTGTAAGTACCGAGATAAACCCTTTTACCATAAATCAAATACTCCCTGTGAGAATTGGTTACCATCAAAAATTGATTTAAGAAAATGGTTAGAGAAAGATAGATATATTTGTGGGGTTAAATCTTCCATAAATTCTGAAGTAACAAATAATAGTTAATAGTTAATAGTTAATAGTTAATAGTTAATAGTTA
>Ga0190327_1000026_pt1 | contig 25671 bp, 19 predicted proteins | sample 48720401_MG_FD_161667 | JGI IMG/M metagenome (GOLD analysis project Ga0190327, IMG submission 161667) | Hydrothermal vent sediment bacterial communities from Southern Trench, Guaymas Basin, Mexico - 4872-04-0-1_MG | ecosystem: Environmental > Aquatic > Marine > Hydrothermal vents > Sediment ... | reverse complement strand
CCGATGGCAACGGCAAAGAATGATCCAATGGCGCCGGCTTCTGTCGGGGTGAACAGTCCGAAATAGAGCCCGATCATGACGACCAGGAAAAGAATGAGCATTTCCACGGCACCAGTCAGGGATTTTATTTTTTCTTTAAACGTGGTTTTTTCTCCCACAGGCCCCCATTCAGGATAGATGGTGCAAAGGACATAGACCGTTATCGTCAAAAGCAACGCAAGCAGGATGCCGGCACCAAGACCGCCGTAGAAAAGTTTGGCAATGGATTGTTCCGTGGAAAGGCCGATGATAATCAGGACAACACTTGGCGGAATAACCACACCCAGAGTAGATCCACAGGCAATAGCGCCAGTGCTGAGCATGGGTTCATACTTGTATTTGGTCATCTGGGGCAGGGCAACCGTGGTCATGGTGGCTGCTGTGGCTGCATTGGAACCGCAGATGGCGGCAAAGGCCGAGCATGCCAGGATCGTTGCCATGGCAATACCGCCCCTGATATGACCTACCCATGTAAATGCGGCAGCGTAAAGTTTTTCATTGACTCCGGAATAAAACGCAATCTGGCCCATAAAAATAAACAGCGGGATCACCGTTAATCCGTATTTGGCAAAGGTATCCCATGTGACTGTTGCCAGCATGTTGAATCCTGCAGTAAGAGAAATGACATAGGAAAATCCGCAGAATCCTACAATGCCCATGGAAAATCCGACAGGGATCCCGAAGACAAAAAGGATAAACAGTAAAACAAAGATACCGATAATGCCGATCAGGGTAAGGCTCATCAGGAGGTCTCCTTTTTCGGCAAAATGGCCTTTAAAAAATCTGTAAAGAGCGCCAGGGCAAGAATAAAACAACCGAATGCCACGGCAAAGGTAAAGGGATAATAAATAATTCTCAAGGTTTCGGAGAGTTCACCTGCATTTTTCAGTGTCAATGCTTTTTGAATAATATGCCAGGCAGCAATGGAAAAGAAGATGCAGCAAATTCCGTGGTTAATAATGGATACGATCCGTTTAAGTGGTTTGGGATAGGCATTGACCAGGACATCTACGGAAATATGCCCGTTGGTAAACTGGGTATATCCAAGGGCAAACGCTGTTACAACAGCTCCGGCATATCCCATGAGTTCAAAGGTGCCTCTGATGGGGATATAGAATTGCCGGATAAAGATGTTGGCACAGGTTAAAATAATCATGCCCAGAAGAAATGCACCTCCGGTCAGCGTGAGCAGCTTATTCAAAAATTTATTGATTTTTATTAAAAGATCCATGTGGAGTCTCCGAAACCTGGGGATATGGGGACAGATTTTAAAATCTGTCCCCGGACACATAATTTAGACAAATGGATTATTGGGCAAACGCTTTAATATCCTTGATAATTTCTTCCGCAGGAAGCCCTTTTTCTTTGGCCCCTTTAATCCATTTTTCAGTGATAAAATCAAGTTTGCCATCCCATTTGGCTTTTTCACCGGCAGAAAGGGAGATAAACTCAACATCATTGGCTTCTTTTGACCAGGCAATGGCTTTTTTGATCTGTTCATCCATGTATGTTCCAGTCCAGAGAGACTGTTCTTCTTTTAGATCCATCATGATTTTCTGCACATTTTTGGGAAGAGAATTGTATTTTGCTTTATTCATTACAACAGCAAAAGGATAGAGGACTGTTTCGGTCATGGTGACATATTTGCAGTTTTCAGCAAATTTAAAATCCTTCATGACTTCCAGAGAAGAGAAAAGGCCTTTAACCGTCCCTTTTTGCAAAGCCTCAACAGTCGCCGGCATGGGCATCCCCACAGGATTGGCTCCCCAGGCTTTCAGAATTTGGGCCGCACCACCGGAGGCTCTTAAATCCAGCCCTTTGATATCGTCAAGAGTTCTTACCGGAACTTTTGACATGACATTTCCGGGGGCATTGGTAAACATGGCCAGAACAACGACATCCTTAAATGCGTCGGGTTGATATTTTTCATATAATTTGAGAAGGGCGAGACTACCTTTTTTGGCATCTTTGATGCCAAGGGGAAGACTGGTCGCATTGGTGACAATAAATCTTCCCGGTTGATAGGCCATGCAGATGTTACCGATGTCTGACTGTCCTGCAATAACACCGTCCATCATGCCTTTTGCACCCAGAAGGGTTCCGCCGGGGAAGGTATTGATCTGGACCTGCCCTGCGGTTCGTTTTTCAACTTCAACTTTCCATCTTTCCATTTGGACGCAGGGGAATGTGGGAGCAGGGGGGAAGTTGGCATAATTGAGTTTAACAGTACCTGCCATTACAGGAGTTTGAAAGATAATCAGGCAGGTGACGATAGCAAATAAAAAAAGTGTTGCAGAAAAAATTGATCGTTTTACCATGGTTTAACCTCCGTTATTGAGAGCGTATTTGCTCTGTTAAAAAAAATATGTTAACCGTTTTTCTCCTTTAAAGCAGCCAGCACTTTTTCAGGCGTGATAGGGAGATCTTTAATCCTGACACCCACAGCATCATAAATTGCATTTCCAACAGCAGGAGCTGTTGGAACACACCCTGGTTCACCTATGCCTTTTGCTCCAAATGGACCTGCCTCATCCGCTGTTTCAAAAACAGGAGCCTTGATGTTAACTGCATCCTTGGCTGTGAACAATTTATAATCCCTGAAATTGGCATTCATGTTTTCACCGTTTTTTTGTACAACTTCTTCAGTAAGGGCATATCCAAGTCCCATGAGTACGCCGCCATAAACCTGTCCTTCTAACAGCAGTGGATTGATAGCCTGGCCAACGTCATGGGCGGCAATGTAATCCAGAACTTCTACTTTACCAGTTTCTTCATCCACGTTTACTTTAACGCCGTGAACACCAAAAGTATAGGTCGCAGAAAGATTACATTTAAAGTCTTTACCGAAACTTTCGTTATCAGGATCATAAAAATAATCTGCCATAAGCATGGTACCGTTCTTAGAAAAATGAGCTTTTCTTAACAGCTTGTCTATGGGCATGCTTTTTTCCTGGTCCCCGGGAACAAACACAAGCTTATTTTTAAATTTGATCTCTTCAGCAGGCACATCAAAAAGTTTTGAAGCAAATTCCTGAATCTTTTGTTTAACTTTTTTAGCAGCACCAAGGGCTGCATTCCCTGCCACAAAAGTGCTTCGGCTGGCATGGGCACCGACATCCCAGGGACAGATATCCGTATCTGAATGCACTACATTTATATCTTCAGCTAAAAGTCCGAGTTCTTCTGCTACAATTTGGGCGGTAATATTATCCATGCCCTGACCCATATCTGTACCACCGGTGAAAATATCTACTTTGCCGTAATCATCCATTTTTAAAATAGCGCCGCAACCGTCTGATTTATAGATCCTGGCCCCACCGCCTACATGTATCAGGGAGGCCATACCAACTCCCACACCTTTTTCTTTGGCTATTCCTGATTTGAGTTCTTTTTCTACTTCATTGATACATTCAGCAAGACCGCAGGTAGTGATTTTGAAACCCTGTGGTGTTGTTTCATTGGGCACATTCTGGTTGATTCTTCTGAATTCAATGGGATCGATTCCTGCTTTTTCAGCCAGCATGTCTATATTGCTTTCAATGGCAAATGTTGCCTGGGGGTTTCCATACCCGCGCATTGCCTGGGAATAGGTGTTATTGGTATAGACACATTTTGCATTATACCGGATATTTTTTACCCGGTAAAGCGAAGAAATGGGCATCATCATGACAGTTGGTGTTGTAGCCCCCCAGGATGTATAAGCACCGTTATCCAATATCATTCTGATATCCCTGAATGTGAGTTTCCCGTTTTTATCACATCCCTGTCTGATGTAGGTTACAGTAGGCTGTCTTGTTGAAGTTGCCTTGAATTCTTCCACACGATCAAAAACAATTTTAACCGGTTTTCTGCACTTGTATGCCAAAAGAATAGCAATATGCTCATAGGCATAGGTATCAAGTTTACTTCCAAAACCACCACCGATAATCGGTTTGATAACTCTGACTCGTTTATTTTCAAGCCCCAGGATCTTTAAAGTTTCAAGAAAATCTTTCTGAGCCAAAGAAGGAATCTGTGTATTAGTGTAAACAGTCAAATTTTCTGTTGCATCAAACAATGCCAGAGCGCCACTTGTCCCCATGCAGCAATGGGTAACCCCTGTTGTAGTGAATCTATCTTCCACAACAAAAGCTGATTCTTTTTCTGCCTTTTCCACATCTCCATAATGAATGTTCCAAGGCAGTTTCAATACATTGCTCTTGGTATGTTCATGAACAAGGGGAGCATCTTTTTCCATGGCTTTTTCAGGATCAAAGATACCGATCTGCTCTTCATATTCAATTTCAATAAGGTCAAGCGCTTTTTTGGCAATTTCAGGACTGATGGCAGCAACAGCAGCTACTTCATCCCGGAATGAACAGACCTTGTCTTTTTTAATGGGCGGATTATCTTTATAAAAGCCCATTTTCATCTTTTTTGGCACATCTTCGCCAGTAAGAACTACATGAACTCCAGGCAATGCCATAGCTTTTGAGATATCTATTTTAATAATTTTTGCACTGGCATATTTACTGTAAAGAATTTTCCCGTAAAGCATTCCAGGCATTTTGATATCCTGAATATACTCGGCTCTGCCCATGGCTTTCTGGGCTGCATCCAGTTTTGGGATTCGTTTACCTACTACACTAAACTCGCTATTATTCTTACTCATTTTGCCCTCCCATGCCTTTGACAGCCTCAACAGATTCAAAAATTTGTATATATCCTGTACACCTGCAGATGTTTCCGGCAAGGGCATGTTTTATCTCTTCTCGATCTGCATCAGGATTTTCATCCAGCAAGGCTTTGGAAGACATGATCATTCCAGGTGAACAGAAGCCGCACTGGATACCACCATTTTCCACAAAAGATTGTTGTATCGGATGCAGAGTCCCGCTGGTTGAGGCAAGGCCCTCAATAGTCTCTACGGTTTTTCCTTCGATTTCAATTGCCAGGTAAAGGCAGGAATTTACAGCCAGTTTATCAACAATAACCGTACAGGCACCGCATTCACCATTGCCGCATCCCTCTTTTGTTCCAATAAGTCCCATTTCTTCTCTTAAAAGGTGTAAGAGCGTCCAATGGTCTTTAACCTCGTAAGAGATCTCATCGCCATTTAATTTAAAAAATATGTTTGTTGCCATGATTTATGCTTTTCCTAAGAGTTATTTTTGATAATTTCCAGACATTTTAATCCCATCCGTCTCACCTGAACCCGTATCATTTCTTTCCTGTGCCAGGCTTTTCCCCTGACACTGTCCCTGACCTTGGATTCATCTGCAGCGATTTTGCCGGCCTCAATCAGGATGTCTTCGTTAATTTTTTTTCCAATTAGATATTTTTCTGCATCAAAGGCTCTCATGGGAACAGGTGCGGCAACCCCTAAACAAATTCTTGCTGTATTACAGATTTTAAGATTATCCGCTAAAGTTAACAAAACCCCGATACCGATCAAAGGCAATTCCATGGCAGCCCTGCGGCCAAATTTGATATAGGCACTTCCGGTATGGGGTGCCTGGGGCGGAATGGTTATTTTTTTCAGGATTTCTCTGGGTTTTAATACTGTCTTATAGGGTTCGATAAACAAATCCTTAACTTCCACGGACCGTTCACCGTCAGGACCGTGAAGCAGGGCTATCCCGTCCAGGGCAATCAAGGGAATAGCCCCATCAGCCGATGGCACGGCATTGATCAGGTTGCCGCCGATAGTTCCTACATTTCTGACCTGCAAAGACCCGATATTGGAAACCGCATCATAGATAATGGGATACTCATTTTGGATCATGAGAGATTTTTCAAGGGTGGCATGGGTGACCATTGCCCCAATGGAAAGCTCGCCGGTGGCATCGTTTTTATGCAGTTCACTCATTTCGCCTATTTTTTTCAGGGAAATCAGGTAATCCGGCTCCAGCCACCCTTCTTTAACTTTGACAATCACATCTGTTCCCCCGCCAATATATTTGGCTGTCTCGCTGTGTTGGTCATGAAAAGCAATGGCCTCTTCAACAGTTGTGGGGGATAAATATTTAAACGCTTTCATAGAGTTTCCTTTTTTTAGGTGCGGTTATCAAAGATACGCTGTGCCTTGCCCGCATACCGGGGCAGTTCACCGTACGCACAGATGTGAGCGTCACAACTGACCATGATCTTTGCCTTTATCGTTTTTTTAATTTTAGTCTTGATATCTTCCAAATTTGATAGCCCAATCCTCTGTCGAGTTTCTACTTTGATGGTCATGTACTCTTTGCCATCCTCTTTTCTGTCAAGGTACAGCTGGTACTCACTTCCCATTTCAGGGATGGAAGACAATACCTCATCAATTTGCCCGGGATAGATATTAACCCCTCTTAAAATGATCATATCATCGGAACGCCCCATGATTTTGTCATGCATGGGAAGGATATTCCCGCAGGAACAGGATTTGGAGATTTTGCGGGTGAGGTCCCTTGTCCGGTATCGCACAAGAGGGGCTGCTTCTTTGCACAGGGTGGTTACCACCATTTCACCGATTTCTCCGTCCTTAACCGGTTTCAGGGTGTCCGGGTCTAAAATTTCAAGGATATATTTGTCTGCCCAATAATGAATACCTTCATGTTCAGGGCAGTCAAGGCCGGTTCCCGGTCCGTAAAGCTCAGTCATTCCGGTGATATCAAACATGTCTTCAAGTCCAAGAAGCCTTTTTATTTTTGATTGCATGACAGCACTGCATCGTTCTGATCCCAGAATAATTTTTTTTAAATTGATCTGGTCCTTAATGTCTCGGTTATTGACTTCTTCAGCCATGAGAAGGGCCATGGAGGCGGTACAACAAAAAACCGTGGATTGCATATCCACCAGAAATTGGCATTGCATGTCAATGTTACCGGGGCCCACGGGAATGGCCAGAGCGCCGAATCGTTCACATCCTAACTGGAACCCCATGCCGGCTGTCCAGACACCGTATCCGACGGCGATCTGTACCCTGTCTTCTTGCGTAAGGCCGGCCATCTCATAGCATCGGGCAAACATGTCAAACCATATGTCTAAATCGTTCTGTGTATAAGAGAGAATTTTTCGTTTCCCCGTGGTGCCGGAGGAAGCATGAATGCGGACCACGTCTTTTTCCGGTACTGACAGCAAGGGCAGGGGATAGCCTTCCTTGAGATCGTTTCCCGTGGTAAAGGGAAGACGGGATAGATCGTCAAGAGACGTTATATCCGAAGGCGCCACACCGACCGCTTCAAATTGTTTTTTGTAAAAGGAAGACCCCTTGTAAGCATGGGAAACGGTCCATTTAAGCCCTTCCAGTTGATGATCAAAGAGCTGGTCAATATTTTCGAACTGCGGCATAAAACTTTTTTTCATTTTGTCCTTCCCTTATTTATTTTCACGGAGTTGCAGGGTTGCTGTAAGATCAAGTTCGAGAGAGTCAGGTTCAATAATAACGCCGTAATCTTGTTCTGCTTTTTCAACACTCACATAGCCATATTCTACATCCCGTTTCACAGCTTCAGGGTCCCGCTTAAAGGGATCCCCGTATCCGCCGCCGCCAGCACTGACAAATGAAATTCGATCTCCCGGGTCACAAAAGGTCAGGCCGCTGGGATCAGCAGTTTCCCCATTTTTAAGGAATTTTGCTTTTGAGCCGTCTTTCCCGCCGAATATGCCATCGGGTGGATAAATATAGCGTCCTGCCTGCACGGCTATGGAAGTTGTTCCGACAGAATTTTCACCCTCATCTGGAGACCGTATGATCATCTGCCTGCCAATACCACCCCGCTGTTTTCCCGGACCTCCCGAGTCTTGAACCAGGCTTCTGGATTCAACAATCATGGTGGTATCACTTTCAAGAATTTCAACCGGTGTATTGGCCCCGTTGGCCGGGAAAATTGCACAATGGTGACCGTCAAATTTGGATGAAGCGCCCATTCCACCACCACGGATAATCATGGTGTGCCATGGCTTGCCACTGGCAAAAGAGCCATGAAAGATGTTGGTCTGGGCAGGGGTTCCGCCGGAACCGGCAATAATATTATCAGGGGCTGCCTTGGCAAGTGCATTAAAAACCATTTCCGTCATAAAATGACCCACTACCATTCTGGCGGCCACGGCTGCCGGGAATGTACAATTGACAATAGACCCTTCCGGAGCCGTCATTGTTATGGGACGAATCGCCCCCTCGTTAATCGGTATGCCAGGGTCAAAAGCGGATTTAATTGCCATGAACACATAGGCATAGGTGAAATTGTAAACGACATTCACGCCCCAGTCTACCTGTTTGGATGTGCCGTCAAAATCAACATGAATGTTAGAACCATCTACGTTAACCGTCAGTTTGATGGGAATGTCCGGTTTGTTTCCTGCCCCCTCGATAATGCCTTCATGGGCATAAGTCCCATTCGTAATTTTTTCAATGGCTTTGCGCATGCTGATTTCAGTTCGATCAATAATTTCATCAGCCAGGTCATCCAGAGTATCAAGCCCTTCATCTTCCATCATTTCTATGATTTTTTGAGAACAAATATGATTGGCTGCTACCTGGGAACGGATATCCCCGTCAAATTCCGTTGCCGTTCTGACATTCCATCGGATCATGTTAACCAGGCTCTCATTGAGCTTGCCTGCATCATAGAGCTTTGTTAAAGGGATATAAAGACCTTCTGCATAAACATCACGGTTGTCGGAAGCCGTTCTGCCGCCGATATCAGTATGATGGAATACACATGCGGTAAATGCCACAGGCCTGCCTTTGAAAAAGATGGGACTCCATACACAGACATCATTTAAATGTCCAGCTAAAAGCCAGGGATCATTAATAATAAAAACATCTCCTTCATTATAATCCTCAAGGGGAATGGAATTGACAATTTTTTTCATGCCAAGCGCCATAGCACCTGCCTGGCCCGGTGTACACAATGTCCCCTGTACAAGTTCCTGGCCCCGGCTGTCTGTAAACATGCAGGTGTAATCGTGGGCATCTCTTAAAAGGCTTGAAAAGGCTGTTCTGATAACAGATGCATCAGATTCATCTACAATGGAAACTAACCGTTTCCAAAGAATTTCCAGGGTAATTGGATCAAATTTGCTTTTATTCATTAGTCATCCTCCCCAATCTGAATCCAAATAAAGCCATAGTCATCAACCCGGGCTTTGGCATCTTCACCCATTACAATGGTGGACTCACGTTCCTCAATAATGGCAGGTCCGTTAAACTCAGCATCAGCAAATAGTTTGGACCGGTCATAGACTGTAAAAGGGAGATACTCCTTTTTTATTATTGAAAATGCCTGGCGTTCACCCTTGATACAGGTCTGAAGATCACAGTTTTTTGTTGATAGTTTTGAAATTGAAAACGGTTTTTTAGGAAGGCTTGCCCGAACCTTGAACGTTACAAATTCCACAGGTGATTCAACAGAAGTTCTGCCGTAAAGCCGTTTATATTGTTCATCAAACATGGTTCGGATTTCATTTTTTGAAAATTTTGTAAAGTCTTTCATTTCAATGGAAAGATCAATCTCAGCACCCTGACCCACAAACCGCATTAAAAGAGTTCTTTCAAAAATGACTTCATCACCGCTTTGCGCGCCTTCTAAAATTTTTGCACTCTCCTGCTCAAGCTCATTAAAAAGCAGTTCAATTGTTTTAAAATCTGCTTCATCAAGTACTTTTCTATGGCTTCTTGAAAGATCAAATGCAACCGGAGCTGTAAAAAAACCAAGAGCAGACCCTACTCCTGCAAGAGGAGGTACTAAGATAGCATGCGCGCCGATTTTTTTAGCAAGTCCGTAGGTATGAACAGGGCCCGCACCACCAAAGGCGGATACGGTAACGATATTGGGATTACCGCCTTTTTCCGCAATATGGGTTTTGGCGGCCGATGCCATGGTCTCGTTGATCAGATCATGGATGCCGAAAGCGGCTTTTACCATTGTTGTGCCCAATGGTTTGGCAATTTTCTCTTCTATGGCTTTTTTGGAAAGTTCTATATCAAGCGCCATGGTACCGCCTAGGAAAAAATCAGGATCAAGATATCCCAGGACAAGATCTGCATCCGTTACAGTGGGATTATCTCCACCCTGTTTGTAACATGCAGGTCCGGGATCAGCCCCAGCGCTTTCAGGGCCAACCTGTAAAAGGCCAAGGTTGCTGATTTTGGCAATACTTCCCCCGCCCGCCCCAATTTCCATCAAATCCACAACCGGTACCTGGATGGGAAGACCGCTGCCTTTTTGAAATCTCTGTACACGTCCCACCTCAAAGGTGGAAACCAGGCCTGCGTGACCATCCTGAATCAGGCATGATTTGGCTGTGGTTCCCCCCATATCAAAACAGAACATGTCTTTAATATTAAACATCTGACCATAATGCTGGGAAGCAATAACAGCGGCAGTCGGGCCTGATTCAATGATCCTGACAGGGAAATCTTTTGCCGTTTCAATAGACGTGATTCCGCCCGAGGACAGCATGATAAAAAATTTACCATTAAACCCGATGGTGCCAAGTCTTTCTACCAGTTTGTTTAAATACCAGTAAGTGATGGGTTTTACATAGGCATTGACAGCGGTGGTACAGGTTCGCTCATATTCCTTGATTTCAGGCAGGACTTCAAATGATGTGGATAAAAATAGTTCCGGTGCCTCTTTTTCAATGATTTCTTTTATTTTTTTTTCATTTACTGAGTTTTCATAGGAATTGATAAAGCAGACAGCAATGGATTCTATCCCATCCTTTTTAAATTTTTCAAGGACATCCAAAACTTCTTGTTCTTCCACGTCCTTGAGTACTCTGCCGTCAAAGGTCAGCCGTTCATCTATTTCTGCTCTATCTGCTCTGGGAACTATTGGTTCCGGGTATTCGCTGAAAATATCATAGGCATCGTAGCGTTTTTCTCTGCCCAGTTCCAGAACATCCCTGAACCCTTTTGTAGTGATTAAGCCTGTTTTGGCGCCTTTTCTTTCAATAATGGCATTGATAACCAGAGTGGTTCCGTGAATGATTTCTTCAACAGTGTCCATAAACCCGGGCAGGATTTGGGCCAGTTCTCTGATGCCCTGTTCAATCGCATCCGACGGATCAGAAGGCGTGGTTAGACATTTATTGGTATAAAATTTCCCTGTGATATTATTTACCAGGACAAAATCAGTAAAAGTGCCGCCAATGTCACAGCCCAGACGGTAAGTCACTTGCTCCAAATAGCACCTCCTTTTTTTAGTAAAAATCCGGCTCGTTCCATTCTCCAAAAGACTCTCTGAATACACCTGCCATTTCTCCGACCGTGGCATAGGCATGACAGCATTTCACCAGATAGGGCATGACATTATCACTGCCTCTGGCTGCTTTTTCAAGCGCTTTAAGGCTATCCGTCACATCCTTGTCATTACGGCTTGATCGAAGTTTCTTTAAATTGGCTTTGGATTTTTTTGCCCATTCTTCGTTATATTCATGGAGTTCCACAGCGCCAGCGTCGGTTTGTTCTGCTTCATTATCTGTTTTTCCGGGAGTGAGGCCGACTTTTTTATACTCACCGGACTGGAGCCCTTTTTCATATTCATAAGCCTGACTGGACACCTTTCTTTGGATCATACCGTTTGATATGCAGTTGACCATGCCGCCCATTTTTTGAACTTCTTTCATCTCTTCAAGGATTTTTTCTTCCATCTCAAGTGTAAGCGTTTCAATAAAATAAGATCCTGCAAGAGGATCAACCGTATCTCGCATCCCTACTTCATCCATGAGCATTTCAAGGGTTCTCAAGGACAGCAGGGCAGAGCGAGGGGTCGGAATGGTATAGGCTTCATCAAAGGAACACAAAGCCGTGGTCTGGGCGCCGGAAAGAGCCGCTCCCAGGGCATAATAAGCCCCTCTCATGATATTGTTTTCCGGCTGTTCCTTGGTGAGTCCGGAGCCGCCTCCGCCAAACAGCCCCCTTAAAAAGAGTTTCTTCTTATCCGTGACCCCATATTCATTTTTCAGCATTTTTGCCCAGAGTTTTCTGGCCGCCCTGAACTTGGCAATCTGTTCCCATAAATTGCCGTATACATTAAAATTAAAGGAAAATCGGCCGACAAACTCTTCGGGTTTAATGCCCCTTTTTACCACATTATCAATATAAGCCTTGGCAATCTCAAAGGCATAGGCGATTTCCTGGGCCGGCGTGGCACCGGATTCACGGATATGGTATCCGCAGATACTCACGGGGTTGGATTTGGGCAGTTCTTTTACGGCATATTCAATAGAATCCCCCACAAGCCTTACACCGTGCTCAACGGGAAAAATCCAGGCGCCCCGGCCGATCATTTCTTTTAAAATATCATTCTGGGGAGTCGTGGAAATCTGGTCTTTGGCATAGCCGAATTTTTCTGCTGCTGCCTGGTACATGGCCATCATGATGGTGGCCACGGCATTGATGGTCAATCCGGAACCGATGCGGTCCAAAGGGATACCGGCAAAGGCCGTTTCAAAATCCTTAAGTGAATCAATAGCCATACCCACACGTCCGACTTCACCTTCTGCCAGGGGATGATCCGAGTCATACCCCATCTGGGTGGGCAGATCAAAGGCCACGTTCAGGCCGTTCTGCCCGTTGGCGATCATGAGTTTGAACCGTTCATTGGTTTCTTCCGGGGTCCCGAATCCCGTATACTGCCTTGTAGTCCAGGCCCTGCTGCGATAGCTTTGGGGATGAAGACTGCGGGTAAAGGGATATTCACCGGGAGCCCCAAGATCTTTTTCATAGCTAAATCCTGCCTTTTCAAGATCTTCAGGACCATAGGCCGGTTTTACCTTTATACCGGACTGATAGATCACCTCTTTTATTGCCCCTCTTTCATCCTTGATATATTTTGCTACACCCATTATTTTTACCTCTCTATTAGACGATTCATTCCTTTGGTAATTTCCTCAAAAGAGGTTCCGCCGGGAAACACTGCGGCGACTCCCATCTCTTTGAGTTTGGGAATATCCTGGTAGGGAATGACGCCTCCCACAGTCAGGTAAACATCATTGAGCTCCTGTTCTTTCATCATATTGATGAGTTTCTCACATATGGGCAGATGCGCTCCTGACATAATGCTTAATCCGATGATATCCACAGCTTCCTGGGTGGCCGTTTGCGTGATTTGTTCAAGGGTCTGGTGAAGTCCCGAGTAGATGACTTCGTAACCTGCATCTCTTAAAGCCAGGGCCACAATTTTTGCACCCTTGTCATGCCCGTCAAGGCCGGGTTTTGCAATCAGTATCCGAATTTTATTTTTGGTTTCCATAAATCGTTTTCCTTTATATCTTATTCTTTAATCATTGTTTTCAAAAATACAGATTTTACTGGTTATATGTTCAGCCGCGCTTAAGGGGTCTATTGAACCCTCTTGAATTTTTTGTAAAACTTCTTTGTATTCTTTTGAATTTTTCATGAGTAAAAGCAGTTTTTTCAGGGTCAGGTCCTGTAGCAGCGAATTGAAATAAGACGTTTCCATTGCATTTCTTTTTTGATCGACAAAATTATTTTTTTTCATGAAATCAAAATGGGATAAAAAGGTGTCGGCAAGTTCTTTTACCCCGGTCCCATTCTGTGCAATGGTTTTCAGCACCCTGGGGGTCCAACCTGTTTTACGTGTGATTTTCAGGTTAGGTGGTTTGCGCATGCTGATCATCATTTTAAGCTCGTACACAGAGGCATCCGCATCCGGTTTATCACTTTTGTTGACAATAAAGATATCTCCGGTTTCAAGGATGCCGGCTTTGACCGCCTGGATGCCGTCTCCTGTTCCCGGGATGCTGATAATTCCGGTTGAATGGGCAAGGGTGGTGATATCAAAATCTGCCTGGCCTGCGCCCACGGTTTCAATGATAATGATGTCATATCCCATGGCATCCAGAACAATGGAGGCATCTTTTGTGGCCCGGGAAAGGCCGCCCTTTTGCCCCCTTGATGCCATGGACCGGATAAATACTCTTTTATCTGTTGCATGGCGCTGCATGCGCAGTCTGTCCCCTAAAATGGCACCGCCGGAAAAGGGACTTGTGGGGTCCACAGCAATGACGGCAATCTTTTTGTCAAGTTTGCGGAATTCTGAAATTAATGCATCAATCAGGGTGGATTTTCCCACACCGGGAGATCCGGTAATGCCGATGATAAAGGCATGACCCACATGGGGATACAATTCTTTGAGCAACCCGAAGACGGTTGGATCATTGTCTTCAATAAGACGGATCATCCGGGCCCCGGCCCTCTGGTTCCCGGCCAGTATGTTCTTGACTTCAAGCACTCTTTTGTTTCATTTCCTCTTGTTTTAATTGAGTTAAAACTGCATTCTTTCCTTTAATGATGTGCGCCCTGACAAGCTTTTCAACTGCTTTGCCATCCCGGTTTTTAATGGCATCAAGCATTTTGATATGGTCTTCATTACTCTTATGGGCATATCCGGGTTGCCTTAAGATAATCTGCCTGAACATTGAGATTTGGGCCCGGAGCTGGTTGATCATTTTGATCAGTTTCGGGGTTTCGCTCAAAGCATATAGAAGATCATGAAATTCCGTATTAATTTTTTGAAGTTTGTCATTGTTTTCTTTTAATTCAAGGCAACTCTTAAATTCTTTTATCTTTTTTTCCAGAGGAAGCAGATCCCTGCTCGTATGGTTAACAGCCGCCAGCCGTGCCGCATAGGCTTCAAGAACACTTCTAATTCCAAAAGTCTGTTCGATATCAGCTTTTGTCAGGGTAACCACCTGGAAGCCGCCTGACCCGGTTTTTTCAATCCAGTCTTCTCTTTCAAGCTTATGCAAGGCTTCGCGCAACGGAGTCCTGCTGATCCCCAGCATGTCGGCGATTTTGCTTTCCACAAGCCTTGAGCCCGGCTCAATGGTCTGGTCAATGATGGCGTTTTTCAAATACTCAAATACATCATGGCCTAAGGAATTTCTTTCTTTAAAACTGTTATTCAATTTCATTTGGATAAAATTTCCCTTGCAATTGTGGTCTGTAAGACTTCATGGGTCCCACCTCCGTAAAGCAGAAAACGATTATCCCGATAATATCTTTGTACGGAATACTCCATGGAGTATCCATATCCCCCGAAAATCCGCATGGCTTCATCCGAAGCGCTGCAGGCAGATTCAACAGTAAAGTACTTTGCCATGGAAGCAAGATTGAGACATTCCTTGCCCTGATCAATCATATGGGTAACCTTATCCACCATGAGCTGGCCCGCCTCAAGATTCACCGCCATATTAGCGATTTTTGCCTGGATAAGCTGGTACTTACCAATGGGTTTGCCAAACTGTTCCCGTTCCTTGCAATACTTAATGGCATCATCCATGGCAGCCCTGTGAAGCCCAAGGGCCAAAGCTGCCGTCATGATTCTGATTTCAGACAGGATTTTTAAAAGTACGCCCAGGCCTCGTCCTTCTTCTCCCAGTCTGTACTCAACTGGCACATGGCAATCTTTAAAATATATTTCCGATATGGAAGAGGTCCTGGTACCCAGAAGGTCAAACGGCTTGGAGTAGGAGAATCCGGGAGTAGACGCAGGAACAAGGAAAAAAGCCAGCCCTCTTAGCCCAAGGGAAGGGTCAGTCTGGCATAAAACCGTATGAAAATCCCCTTTTGGGCCACTGGTGGACCATGTTTTCATGCCATTAATCACATACCCGTCACGGGTTTTTTCAGCTTTTGTCCGTACAGCACTTAAGTCAGATCCGGCATTGGGTTCGGTCAGCTGAAAAGCCCCCATCTTATCACCTTTCAGGGCAGGGTAAAGAAATTCTTCATACATTTCTTTAGTGCCATAAAGGTACAGGCCATTGGTTCCCATCAGACACTGCATGGCGGTAGTGGCAGCAAGGCTCATCAATCCCCTTGCAAGCTCCTGCATGGCAATACAGTAAAGGGTTGTATTTCCTCCTGAACCCCTTACTTTTTTTGGATACCGTATACCGAAAATTCCCATTTTTCCCAGTTTCTTAAAAAGATGCTGGGGAAATTCGCCTTTATTATCATACTCCGTTGCAACGGGAATCACTTCCTTGTCAACAAACTGGGCCATGGTAAATCTTACCATGTCTTCGGCGTTGGATCTGATTTTATTGGATTTATTTTTATTGGGTTGGGTCATGATGCACCTCCGCAGGACAGCTGCTTTATGAGTTCCGGTACAATTTCATGGACATCGCCGACAATGCCCCAGTTCGCCAGTTTAAAAATAGGGGCCAAAGGGTCATTGTTGATGGCAATGATATAGCGTGATCCTGTCATGCCTGCGGTATGCTGGACAGCGCCCGATATTCCGCATGCAATATAGATTTCTGGTCGGATGGTCTTCCCTGTCTGGCCGACCTGGGCATCATGGGGAAGAATCCCCTGCTCCATAATTAATCGGGTACAGGCAAGTTCACCTCCCAGAATATCAGCCAGTTCTTTGAGCATGGCAAAACCCTTTTCACCATTCACTCCTCTGCCGCCTGCTACAATTACGGTTGCATCTGAAATATCGGTCCCCGGTTTTTTCTGAGTTACCTTTTCAAGAATTTTTGTTCTGATATCCTGCTCTTTTAAAGAAATTTCATGCCGGATAAGCATTGGATTTTCAGGTTTATAGGGGGCTGATTCCATAACGCCCGGTCTTACCGTTGCCATTTGTGGGCTTGCGTATCTACAGGCAATGGTTGCCATGACATTTCCACCAAAAGCAGGTCTTGTCTGGAACATGAGTTTTTCATCAGGGTCAATGGCAAGCTGGGTACAGTCTGCTGTAAGGCCGGTACCGATACGCCTTGACACTCTTGGCGCCAGATCACGGCCCAGGGCGGTTGCCCCTATTAATAAAATATTGGGTTTATAGGTAAGTACAAGATCTTCAATAACAGTTGTATAGGCGATGGTCCTGAAATTTTCCAGAAGATCATCTTCAACAAGATAGACATTTTGGGCACCATGGTCATGCAGGGTCTGTATCAGATGAGAAACATCCTTGCCAAGCAGCACAGCAGACACTTTATGGCCCATATCTTTGGCAAGCTCCTGTGCCTTTCCTAAAAGTTCTAAGGCAACCCCGGCAAGTTTTCCATCGGTCTGCTCTGCAAAGACCCAGACACCTTCCCTGTCGGAAAAGTCGGGAACTTTTCTTGGTTTAATATCAGATTCTATGGCGTGGTTTTTTTTGCAGGCTTCAATACATGAACCGCAGGATGTGCAGCGTTCTGTAACAGATGCAATACCATCCTTCATTTCAATGCCTTCATAAGGACACGCCCTGATGCATCTCTGGCATCCGTCACACTTTTCTTCTATAATCCAGATTGTCATTTTTTCCTCCGAAAAATCCGGGTTTCTTAACGGTTACAAACGATAAGCAATGGTTGTATCACTTTTTTTCAACCGGTCAATAAGATCTGACACCACCTCTTTGTTTGACCCTTTCAATAATTCATTCTGGCGCTTAAAATTGGGTGTAAAGGTTTTGATCACATGGGTGTTAGATCCTTCCAGGCCCACTTCAATTGTCTTTACACCAATATCGGCAGCATTCCATACCGTGATGGGAGACTTTTGTTCACACGCAGAAATAAGCTGGCCCATATGGGGATATCTTGGTTCGTTCAGTTCTGAAATCACGGTCAAAAGTGCAGGCATTTTACAGGCTACACGTTCAAAACCATGTTCAAGTCTTCTTTTAACAACAATTTGTTTTTCATCCACAGATTCAATATCATTGACGTAGGTTGCCTGGGCAATATCAAGCCAGTCTGCCACCTGAGGGCCGATCTGTGCAGTATCACCGTCGATGGCCTGGTGACCGCAGAGTATTAGATCATAGTCCTTTATTTTTTCTATCCCTTTGCTCAAGGTATAAGATGTGGCCCAGGTGTCAGCACCCGAAAAGGCCCTGTCAGAAAGCAAAAAAGCCTTATCCGCACCCATGCCCATGGCCTGGGTCAACACATCCACAGCCTGTGGCGGCCCCATGGAAAGTGCCATCACCTTGCCCCCAGTTTCTTCCTTGATCTTTACTGCTGCTTCAAGGGCATGCAGATCATCAGGGTTCATAATGCTTTCCAAACCTTCTCTGATCAGGTTCCCTGTCTTTGGATCAAGCTTAATATTTGTTGTATTGGGAACCTGTTTTACAAGTACGATGATATCCATAATCTTGTATCTCCCTTATATAATTCCTTTTTCTTTAAATTCTGCAAGAGTGGCCGCATCATACCCCAGCAGATTGCCGTATATTTCCCGGTTCTGTTCACCGAATCTGGGAGGAAAGGAAAGTTTCCGGTCAGATTCTTTAAGAAAAGGTGTCATATTGGGTGGCGGGGCAAGGGTTACTTTTGTGCCGGTTTTCGGGTCTGTTGAAGTGAGAATTCGTTTTGCAATCAATGGGTCTTCCACGACTTCATTCACATTTTTGATCTTTGAAATAGGAACGGTAATGGAGTTGAACAACTCAATAATTTCTTCAGAAGTGTATTGTTCTGTGATGGCATTAATGGCAGCGTTCAGATTTGTTACATCGAAAATTCTGCCTTGATTTTTTTTATACGCTTCTTTTGCAAGGGATTTGAACATGTCTAAAGATACCACGGATTCCCATTGCCGATCATTGCCTACAGCGAGATATACAAACCCGTTGCTGGTTTTATAAACTGATACCGGGCTGAAAAATTCATGGGTGTTCCCGCGTCTGGAGATAGTCGCTCCAAAGCTCTTTGAAAGGGCGATGGGTACGGTCAACCAGGATACCGTGGATTCAAACATGGACAGGTCAATCCGGGTGCCTTTTCCAGTAGCTGCCCGTTTAAAGAGGGCTTTCATTAAAAGTCCGTATCCGTGTTCACTGGTTCCCATATCCGGCAGGGGAATGCCCAATACCTGGGGATCACCGTCCGCTTCTCCCGTAAGTTCCATTAAGCCCGATCTTGCCTGTAGAATCGGGTCATAGGCCCCTTCGTTGGAATCCGGGCCAAACCCTGTCAGTCCCAGCCAGATAATGTCGGGTTTGACGTCTTTCATTATTTCATAGGCAATGCCGAGTTTTTCATAGTTTTTGGGTAATTGGTTGGTGACAAAAATATCAACATCAAGTTCTTTGACCAGTTTTTTGAATATCTCCTGACCCTGGGGGTCAGCCAGGTTCAAGGACAGGGCTTTTTTCCCGGAGTTGATGCATAGAAAATAGGAGTTCATCCTTTTTTCACCCAAGACGTTCTCGCCGATGAACCGGTTGGGATCTCCATATACCGGGTGTTCCAGTCTTACGACATTCATTCCGTCCTGGGCCAGTCTGTAAGTGAGATAGGGGGCAACGGTTGCCTGTTCAAGTGATAGTACAGTGAGGGTCTTAAAAAGTTCCATGAGCGTCTCCTGAGGCTATTTTTCTGCCGGTTTCATGGCAGGTATCAAAAATCTTTAAGTTTTTTTCCTTAAACGGTCCGGGGCTGATACTATCCACCGTAGCCCTTAAATCATCTGCGCTCAAAGGTCCCACTCCAAAGGCGGAATAAAATGCAATCATGGCAAGGTTCGTGGACCTGGGAGACCCGAGTGCCATGGCGGTTTTTGCAGCTTCCATGGCATAGGGTTCAATTTGCATTTTATCAAGATAGCCTGCCACCCGTTCATCCGGGAAGGCATTGGAGGGGGCATTGGCAAAAAGCTTCCCGCCTTTTTTCAGATAGGGCAGGTGACGGTAGGCTTCTGACTCGTCCATTGATATTAGAAAGTCGGCGGCACCAGCCCGGATCAGGCTGGATCCTGCATCCCCGATCCTCAGATGGGACACGACAGAGCCTCCCCGCTGGGCCATGCCGTGGGTTTCTGCGCCCAATATATTATATCCTTTATTTAAAGCAGTTGTGGCAAAGATTTTGGTCATGAATAAAATTCCCTGGCCACCCAGACCGCTTAATACATAATTCATGGTTTTCATAGTGATAGTCTCCATATCGGGTTATACTTTTTTAATCGCATTCCGCGGACAGATCTGTAAGCAGACACCGCATTGGACGCAGAGGACCGGATTTATTTCAGTCTTTTTGGTTTCATCATTCCTGACCATGGCAGGACATTCAAACCTGAGATGGCAGAAACCACAGTCATCACAATCATCGGAAATTTCAATCTCGAATTTTTCAGGTATGGCTTTATCCTTGAATGCGATAACACAGGGATGGCGGGAAATAATCACTGCAATACCGCCGTCAGGATCATTCACATACTCGGCAGCTTCTTTAACCACTTTGATCATATGCCGGGTGTCATAGGGATCCACCACCTTTAAGTATTCAACACCACACCCTTTGACAATGGTTTCAAGAGAAATGGCATTTCCTTTCCTGCCGTCCACCCGGTCTCCCTGAGTAATGGCGGGCTGCATACCGGTCATGGCTGTAATATGGTTGTCCAGAATAACCAGGATAAACCGCGCATCATTGTAAACCGCATTGATCAGGCCTGTGGTGCCGGAATGAAAAAATGTGGAATCCCCTATGGTGGCCACGATGGGCTTTTTTACATCATCCTGGATATAGGCATTCCAGAATCCCGATGCCATGGTAATGCCGGCCCCCATATCAAGGACTGTGTCCACAACGCCTAAATTGATTCCAAGGGTGTAGCACCCGATATCAGATGGGAAAATAGCCTTGGGCAATGCTTTTCTGATGGAATAAAAAGAAGCCCTGTGAGGGCAGCCTGGGCAAAGGGTGGGTTTTCTGATGGGAAGTTCAAGGTTTCCCACAAGCCCGAAGGCCTCTCTGCTACAGTCGCTGTCTGACAATGGTTCCAGGGCGCAGTCTAAAAGCGCCGTGTTCAACAGCGCTTCAATTTTTTCAGGCAAAAGTTCACCTTCCATGGGAACGTGGCCGGACAAGCGCCCCAGCGTTTTATGTTTATCTCTTAACATATATTCAATCACCGTGTCGGTCTCTTCAATGACCAGAACCTTGTCACAGGCAGCCATAAATTCGTCAGCCAGATTTTCTGGAAAAGGATAGGGCGCCCCGAGTTTTAACACCGGGATATCGTCTCTTTTATATTCTTCAAACAGATCCCGGACAACACTGGACGGCACTCCACCGGTGACGATACCGAACGGATATTGTTTTCCGTTTATAAGCGTGTGCATATTATAGGGCGTCAGGGTGCTGAATTTTTTCGCGATCTGTACATGTTTTTCATTCAATGCCTTGTGCTGTATAAACCTGAATTTTGGGGTAGAGGCCCATCGTGAGGGGTCTCGTTTGAACTTGGCCTTGGTTATATTGCTTTCAAGCTTGTCATATTTGATGTTCTGCCGGGCATGACAGATCCTGATGGCGGGTCTTAATAATACGGGTATCTGGAATTCTTCAGACAGATGAAAGCCAAATTTAATCATTTCTCTTGCTTCTTCAGGACTTGCCGGGTCAAAGACCGGTACTTTGCCCATCCGTGCCATCATTCTTGAGTCCTGCTCGGTCTGGGATGAATGGGGACCGGGATCATCACACGAGATAATAATAAATCCGCCAATATTGCCGATATAAGCCGCTGACATGAACGAGTCCGCAGCCACATTCAGGCCCACCATTTTCATGCAGCAGGCCGCCCGTTTGCCGGATATGGCAGCAGCAAAGGCATTGTCAAAGGCCACTTTTTCATTTACAGACCATTCAATACCGGTGTTCAGGTTGGCTGCTTTTGAAAACCTTACCATCTCGGGAAGGATTTCAGAACTTGGCGTACCCGGATAGGATGTCATGATCTGACAGCCGGCTTCTAAAAGCCCAAGAGCCATTGCGCCGTTTCCTAATAAAAACTCTTCTTTCATTACAAGATCCTCGATAAAATCTTAAGTTAAAAGGGTTAAAACGTTGTAAATTCTGCAAGGTTCCATGACCGTCTCCATTTTTAAAACAGATCAGAGCTTACCGCAACAATAGATAGTATACTGTATACGGTATACACTCAATCGGTGTCAAGCGCTAAATTTTAAATCATCTGAAATTGAATGTGGATGGAAGTACCGCCTGAATTGAAACAGTCATCCGGGGTTGTGCATGCCCGGCACAAGTGAATATCACCGGGGCAGATATCATTATCGTTTGGTATAATGCCACACCGGTTTGAATCGATCCAAATTTTAAAGTGATATTGTTCAGAAAAAATTTTTATTCTCAGAAGATCAAATCCCCTGCCGCCGGCATTAAAATCATAGGGGTTTTTTGTTGCATAATCGATGGATTCCGGAGGGGTGAAATAATTTTTAACTATCAGGTGCAATTTTTCTTTGGTAAATCCGATTCCATAGTCTGTGACAATCAATTCCGGATAATTTCCTGTTTTTTTTAGAATAATATCAATTTTGCCGCCATCCGGGGTGTATTCAATTGCATTCCGGATGATCCCATTTATGATGATGTCAAGAATTTCAGGGGGGATATAAACGGGAATATTTTTGTCAATATGGGTGTTCAAAAGACAGTTTCGATGATGGAATTCAGGTTGGAGTTTTTTGATCTGTTTTATCAGATATTCATTAAAAAGGAGAGATTCAGATTGAATTTTTTTGGGACCAAAAAGATTTTCTATGGTGTCGCGTACCTTGTTTATAATATCAGTATTTTCAGTTTTATTTTCAATCAGGAGGGTTAATTCATCTTTGCAGGCATCAAGAAGTTTATTCAGAAGATGATAGGCCTTAAAATTTTTATTTCTCAGGAGATCTTCAACTTCGTATTGTATGTCCAGAATTCTGTTAAGATTTCTTTGCCCTCTTGTGAAAATTTTTTTAATCAAATGGGTTTCTACCCCCAAGGCCTTCAGTTTTTTTGACAAAAGCTTCATCGATGCGCTCAAAACTGCAACAGGGGTCTTCAGTTCATGGGCAAGATGGTTGATTACCTTGTCTTTTGCCCGATTTAATGTTTTCAGCTCTTCATAGGACTTGCGCAATTCTTCATGCATCCGGGTATTTTCAATGGGCAGTGCAATCGTACTGGCCACCGTGCTCAGAAGTTCAATATCTGTCGTATCAAATACTCCAAGGGTTTTATTGACAACGGAAATCACGCCAATGGTCCGGTCTTTAAGCTTTATGGGAACGGACAGGATGCTCTTTGTGGTAAGATCGGTTTCATCATCGACCCGTCTTAAGAAAAAAGAACAGTTGGCAGCATCGGAAATAAGAAGAGATTTCCCGGTTTTATAAACCCGCCCGGAAACCCCCTGGTCAGCCGGGAACCTGATTTTTTTAAACTTTTTTTCTGATTCCGGATTCCGGTACTGGGCAGAAAAAAAATAGAGTTGATCTTCTGATTCATCTGCCAGTAGAATAAAAGCGCCTTCCACAGATACCAGTTTTTGTATCTCCTTGTTGATAAGAGCAATAAGATCTCCCAGTTTCTGGTATTGGTACAAAGCTTTGGAAATCCTGAACATGACCCGGTTGCTTTTCGCCATCCGTTTTTCAATGGTCATGTCCCTTAGTATCAATGCCTGCCCTATGGGTTTGTTATGTTCGTCATATAAGATTGATCCATTAATCGATATATCAAGAATTCGTCCGTCTTTCGTATATCTCTGGGTTTCAAAATCATGAACCGACTGGTTTTCGAACAATTGTTTCATTCCCTGTTTTGCTTGATCAATCAAGTGATCGGGAACGAATTTAATATTTTTTCCTTTTATCTCTTTAAGTGTCCATCCAAAGACTTTTTCAAACGCCGGATTGACATATTCGACTTCATTATCAAGAGTGAATGCAAATACCGGGTCAGGCAGGAACTTTAGGAGCGTGCGGAGACGTTCTTGCGCAAGACGGGTTTTCTGGTACAATTTTTTGGCTGATTTTTCTGCGTTCTGTGCATCTTGAAGAGCTGATTGTTTGTCCGTCAATTCCATTTATACCTTCCGAGGAAAATGTAAAGGCTCATTATTTGAGATTATCCTTTATACTCAGGATGGTATCATGTTTTCAATATAATAGTTTAAAAATATTAAGGACGCCATAAAATTTTGTTAATTTAAGGATTCCCTTTTATTTTTAAAAATGATAAGTTACAGCCGATTTTTGAACCACAGGATCTGTTCCTGTGGTTTTGTATTTAATGAAAAGGAAATAAAACAAAAATGATAAGTGCGACCAACGTTAGCCTCGCCTATGGCAAGAGGGTTTTGTTCAAAGACGTTAATATAAAGTTTACACCGGGAAACAGCTACGGACTCATCGGCGCCAACGGCGCAGGAAAGTCCACATTTTTAAAAATTCTTGCCGGGGATATTGAATCGGACACAGGAACCATCTCAGTAGGACCCAGAGAGCGAATCGCAGTTCTAAGACAGGATCATTTCGCCTTTGATGATTACACGGTTTTAAACACGGTGATCATGGGTCATGAAAAAATGTATAAAATCATGATGCAGCGGGATGCACTTTATGCCAAGTCTGATTTTTCCGAAGCAGATGGCATCCGGTCAGGTGAGCTTGAACTTGAATTTGCAGAGATGAACGGCTATGAGGCAGAGTCTGAAGCAGCGGTTCTTTTAAACAGTCTGGGAATTATTGAAGAACTGCATGAGAAAAAGATGAAGGAACTTGAGGGCGGGGAAAAAGTGCGAGTGCTTCTTGCCCAGGCCCTGTTCGGGAATCCGGATATTCTACTTCTGGATGAGCCCACCAACAACCTGGACATCAAATCCATTGCCTGGCTTGAGGGGTTTCTCGACCGATTTAAGAACACGGTAATCGTGGTATCCCATGACCGCCATTTCATGAACCAGGTGTGTACCCACATTGCAGATATTGATTTCGGTAAGATCTCAGTGTACATGGGGAATTACGATTTCTGGTACCAGGCCAGTCAGTTGAATCTGAAACAGAAACAGATGGAAAACAAGAAAGTCACTGACCGGGCCAATGAACTGAAGGCGTTTATTCAGCGGTTCAGCTCCAACGCCTCTAAATCCAAGCAGGCCACTTCCCGGAAGAAGCTTTTAGAAAAACTCACTATTGAAGACATGCCGATATCGTCAAGAAAATATCCGTTTATCTGTTTTAAGCCGGAACGACCCTGTGGTAACGTGATTCTGAAAGTGGATGGACTCACCAAGACCATTGATGGGGAAAAGGTATTGGACAACGTAAGCTTTACTGTGAACAGCGGGGATAAGATCGCCTTTATGGGCAAAAACAGCCTGGCCAGGACCGCCCTTTTCCAAATTCTTTCCGGGGAGATGAAACCGGACAGCGGTAGTTTTAACTGGGGAGTCACTATTACCCACTCTTATTTCCCAAAGGAACACAGTGCTTATTTTAACGGTGATCTGAATCTTATCGACTGGCTCATGCAATTTGCGCCTCCCAAAGAGACCGAGAATTTTGCCCGGACTTTTTTGGGGCGTATGCTTTTTTCCGGGGAAGAGGCACTTAAAAAAATCAGTGTACTCTCCGGTGGAGAAAAGGTTCGCTGTATGCTTTCCAGAATGATGCTTTCCGAATCCAACGTTTTGATGCTGGATGACCCCACCAACCACCTTGATCTGGAATCCATCACATCCTTAAATGACAGCCTGGTTAACTTTCAGGAGGTAATTCTTTTTTCTTCCCATGATCATGAGTTTGTGAGTACCGTGGTAAACCGGATTATCGAAATTACCTCCGGTGGCGTTATCGATCGGCTCATGACGTTTGATGAGTATATTGA
>Ga0190327_1000025_pt1 | contig 25866 bp, 20 predicted proteins | sample 48720401_MG_FD_161667 | JGI IMG/M metagenome (GOLD analysis project Ga0190327, IMG submission 161667) | Hydrothermal vent sediment bacterial communities from Southern Trench, Guaymas Basin, Mexico - 4872-04-0-1_MG | ecosystem: Environmental > Aquatic > Marine > Hydrothermal vents > Sediment ... | reverse complement strand
ACCACCGTTTACAGCAAAATAATACATGAAAAATTTTGACAAAGCTACTGTTACTTATAGGATTGGTCTCGGGCTGTGGCCGGGGGGAACGCTATTGATAAAAACCCTGAAGACCTGCTTTCATCTGCATATAAGAATAGTCTTGATCTGGCCCTGTCCCATGGATGTGAATCTATTGCATTCCCTGCAATTTCATGCGGAGTTTTTAGATATCCCCCACAGAAAGCTGCACAAATTTCTATTTCGATATGCAAAAGATCTGAATATGAAGCATTAATAAAATACTTTTATCTGTTCAGCGATGATATGGTAAATATTTGGAAAGACGTACTTGAATCGTTATAAGGCAGGGCCAACTCGGTGGCCCTGCATGATGCGGTTTACTGGCTATCCCATTCCAATCATTTTTAATGCTTCTTCTACTTCAAAAAATGGTTTGATTTCATACTTAAAACCAGGCACACCGAAATATATTGCCATATAGTTTCCAAGAAACTCATTACCTTCGGCCATTTTGGATTTATCAAGCTCATAGATAGATAATCCGAGAATTCCGTCATTTAGACTTGAGTTGAAGTAAGGGCCTTTTTTTGTCATGAAATCTGGAATTTGAGGGGCCTCTAAAAATCTTTTTGCTATATCCTGAGTACTTTCTGTGGGATAGGAAATATTTGTTACAATAACCATGGGTTACATCCTTTCATTTTTTTTATTAAAATTAATTTTTAAAAAACATGTTTGTAAAAGTTATGAATTAAGCCCCAAAGGCAAACAAAAAGTTGCCTTTGGGGCAGGATGTGCATAATTTGATGGGTTTTTCCATTTTTGATAGATCCCGAATAAAAAAATTGGATAGCAAACAAAACAAAATTTGATATCTCTCTTGTTTATCAAGTATCAAGAAATAATAATAATCAGCGGAAGTATAAAGAATATGAACTCTGATATCGGTTTTTAATTTATTTATCCGCATATCTAAGCAATGTCAATAGGTGAAAACCCTGATTTTTGAATAAAATGACAGATTAGATGATTTAAGAGAGACGGCAAAGCGCCAGTCAGTGTATCTTTCAGGACAGTAAAAAATTGCCGTGCATTTACCCCAGTCCACTTCTGCTTATTATCCCCAGATACGGCCCAAGCGATGGAAATGGCTGGTTTTGACGGGCGCTGTAGCTCATGTATTCATTTTTTAACACTTTTTTGACTGTATTCCTTGAATGCCCTGTCTCTCTTGTGATTTCTCTGATCTTTTTGCCATAAACTCGGTGCGCAATCCGTATGTATTCATATTGATCCACTGTTAACATCCTCCTCTCCTCTGATAATAGATTTTTACTGCTCAAATGAAATCTTATCGTTGTTCTAACAGAAATGTTCTATCATCAATACACATAAAGAGGGATACCTGGTTTTTTTAGGGTTGTTCTATGGATAAAAATCAGATAACCTATAATGTTGACACCATCGAAGACTGCACAACCGATGATTCGAAAGATGACCATGCAAAGGCTATCATTTCTTAAAAGCCTTTTAATGTAAAAGAATCTTTTGGGGCAAAATTTTACCGATTACCGGCGCAATGCCGGTAAGACGGGACAATGCAATGGCCTTGCACTCCTTGTATTTGTTTTATTATTGCCATTTTACTCACACTTAATAAGGAGATGAAAATGGAAAAAACAAGTCAAAAAGAAAAAACCACCAACACGATCACCAGACGATCATTTATTAAAAAAACGACGACCCTGGGTCTTGGCGTTTATGCCACTGCCGGTATGGGACCCTGGTTTATTAAAGATGCATTGTCATCTTCGGGCAACTTGAATCTTTATACTTGGCCGGACTACTCAAAACCTGAAGTCATCAAAGCCTTTGAAAAATCCACTGGCATCAAGGTCAAGGTAACCAACTATTCCTCCAACCAGGAGTGCATGAATAAATTGCGTGCTGCCCGCGCCAAGGGATTCGACATTGCCCAGCCCTCCCTGACCGAAATCACACTGCACATGGAATTTGAATTGTACCAGGCAATTGATGAAAACAAAATTCCAAACTTGAAAAACCTTGAACCCTCTTTCTATGAATCATCCAAAGAACAAGGCGGTGTTATCAATGGAAAACGCGTGGGTCTGCCCTATGACTGGGGCACAGAGGCGATCACCTTTAACACTGATAAACTTAATTATAAATATGGTGACCTATCCTATGGAACCATGTGGGAACCTGAATTTAATCAAAAAGTGACCTGTAGACCGCATTCGGTATTTGTTGGTGCCGGATTATACTTGGATGCAACAGGCCAGGTTCCTTCCAACAGGATGTATGATACGTATGAAAGCGAAGCAAAAATGCGTAAGGTATATGATGAAATTCTCAAGTTCTTAATTTCCAAGAAAAAGAATGTTAAAATGTTTTGGAATAATGCCCAGGATCACCAGCTGGCATTTTTGCAGAATGGCTGCTTGATCGGCCAGACCTGGGACGGTCCTATCCTGACCATGAAAAAAGAAGGTAAGCCCGTGACTTATATGGCACCAAAGGAAGGGGCCATGACCTGGGTTGATTCCATGAGTATTGTAAAAAATGCCGAAAACCTGGAACAGGCCTATGCCTTCCTCAACTGGGCCTATACACCCGAAGCCGGAGCGATCATGGCAAAAAGCACCGGTTACAACAGCCCTGTAAAAGGGGTTGATGCTCTATTGGATGAAAAAACCAAACAGGGGTTTAAAGAGGCCTATCCAGGCAATGCCCTTGAAAATCTATGGTGGTATCCCAATGAGTCACCCTGGTTTGTTCCGGCACGTACCGAATACAGAGATAAATTTCAAGCGGCCTAAATCAGGGGGAAAAAGGCCCATGTCCTGTTCCTTAAGTTTTCCTGCAACAGGGCCTGCGGCCTTTTTATCATCAAACAAAACAGATGATCGCAAAGAGACGGTTGTTTCAAAAATATAACCATGCAAGGGAATTACAGGATGGGGCAAGATGTTGAACTATTGGATGTCAGCATGCGTTTCGGAGAAGTTTACGCAGCTCGTGATATAAATGTACATATCCAGGCCGGGGAGTTTTTCAGTTTTCTAGGACCGTCTGGTTGCGGTAAAACCACATTGCTGCGTCTGATTTCAGGCTTTATGGATCCCAGTGAAGGCCAGATAAAGATAGGCGGCAAAGACATGCGCAAGATTGGATCGAACAGTCGTCCAACCGCCATGATATTCCAGAACCTGGCGCTTTTCCCCCTGATGACGGTGGAAGAAAATATCGGATTCGGCCTGGAAGTGCGCCACGTGCCAAAAGCGAAACGAATTAAAAAGGTGGAAGAACTCATTGAGCTTGTGGATCTTTATGGAACCGGCGATAGAATGGTCAGCGAACTGTCTGGCGGGCAAAAACAGCGGGTGGCCATAGCCCGTGCTCTGGCGGTTAATCCTGCCGTTTTATTGCTTGACGAACCATTGTCCGCCCTGGATTTGAGGCTGAGGAACCATATGCGCGCTGAGTTGCGTAATATTCAACGTCGCACCGAGGTCACCTTTGTTTATATCACCCACGATCAGACCGAAGCATTGACCATGTCTGATCGTGTGGGGGTGATGTCCATTGGCAAGCTGGAACAGGTGGCCGAATCCGATGTTATTTACAACACCCCAGAAACCGCTTTTGTGGCATCCTTTGTCGGCGAAAGCAATATTATTCAGGGTGATATCATCAGTATTGATGGTGACTATGCACTTCTTAAGACAGCATGCGGATCATTTTTTTGTAAAAACCCCCAACACATGGCAAAAGGAGAGCCCGCCACTATTTTTATCCGACCCGAGACCGTATTTTTAGCAAAAGACCCCACTGCAGAAAACGGTTTGGCTTGTCGTACGAAGACCATCAGTTTTGAGGGCGCTTATGCCGTGGTAACACTTACAACCGAACAGGACCAATTATTTACCATGCGACTCAATAACGATGGTTCAGTTCCAAAGCTCCAAGAGGGTGAACATATCAAGGTGCGGTTCAGCCGGGAAAATGCGTTTGTATTAAAAAACGGGGGCACCCCCATTGCGTAATTTTTGGAATACTGCCTTAAGGGACTTAGGTAAAATAGGCGTCGCCTATATTTTGATTACAGTGGGTGTCTGGCTGGTGTTCATGATTATAATCCCCCAGCTGATCATGTTTGATTATTCGTTAAGGCCCATGTTGCCTTTGCGGGATATCGGGGGGCCCAAAGATGTATGGACCCTGAAAAATTATATGGTGTTTTTTTCCAATAGATTGCATATGGCGATTTTTTTTAAAACCATATGGTCCAGCATCATCGTCACGTTGACAGCCCTTGCCATCTGCTACCCAATCGCCTTTTATCTTGCCAAAGTAGCCCGGGGTGCCAAAGTCGGTTTGTTGATGCTGGGATTGATCATCCCCTATTGGATCAATGAATTGCTGCGGCTTTTCGCCTGGCAAATCATCCTGGCAGATATGGGCATCCTGAATCAATTGCTCATATTCCTTGGCATTATTGCTGATCCCATTAACTTTCGTATGGGCAATGGAGCCGTTATTTTGGGGATGACCTATGCCTATATTCTTTTCATGGTTTTTCCCATATACAATGTCATGGAAAGTCTGGACAAAAATCAACTGGATGCGGCCCGGGATCTTGGTGCATCCTGGCTGCGCATTCACTATAAAATCGTCATGCCGCATGCTAAACCTGGCATCGCCGTGGGCTGTACTATGACATTTATGCTGGCGGCCGGAACCGTTGCAGCCCCACAGCTTTTAGGCAGTCCCAGCAGTTTCTGGTTCACCCAGGTCATCAACACCAATTTTGAGTGTGCCAACTGGAACCTGGGAGCGGCCTATGCAACCTTATTAATGCTGCTCTGCGTTGTTTTTATGTTTATAATGCTTAAACTATTTAAAGTCGGTTTGAAAGAGCTTACCCAATGAAATCCGCATCTATTTTCAGAATTGTGATCGGCCTCTATCTGGTCTTGTTTTTTGCCTATATGTTTCTTCCCCTTATTTTTATGACGATTATTGCCTTTAATGCCAATGATATTCCACAGATTACGCCCTGGAAGGGGTTTACACTGATGTGGTTTGGAGAACTGGCCAAAGATGACCAGATGTGGAGTGCCCTTTGGAACAGCTTTATTGTTGCATTTTCAGTGGTCGCAATATCTGTCCCCATCGGACTAGGCGGGGCCCTGTTGCTGACCCGGCTACAGTTTAAGGCCCGCAATTTTTTATACGGGGTCCTGGTTTCCCCCATCCTGACCCCGGGTATTATCCTGGGAATTTCAACCTTTTTGTTCTGGGACAGTTATCTGAATATTCCTGGCGGTTTATGGACCGCCATTCTCGGTCAATCGACCTTTATATCCTCTTATTGCATGCTTCTGATCATGTCCCGTGCCCAGCGCTTTGATCTGACCCAGGAAGAGGCAGCCTTTGACCTGGGAGCAACCCATCGCCAGGTATTCTGGAAAATAACATTGCCCTTTTTAAAACCCGCCTTGATTTCGTCCATGGCCCTGGCTTTTATGCAGTCTTTTGATAACTACAACACGACCTTGTTTGCCATTGGTGTTGAGCAGACATTGCCGATTTATATTGGCACCAAATTACGTAGCTTTATCAGCCCGGCTATGAATGCCTTGGCAGTGATTTTTATCATTCTGACGGTTATCGGCGCGGTTGTCTACGAGGTCAGACGGCGACGCGAAATCATCAAAGCCGGTGTGAAGATAACCCCCAAACCCGCTGCTCAAGTTATACGTATGTGAACTTTTCAGACATGACTTCCCTCTGTGTGCATTCGACAATTGAAAATTGCTAAAACTTTCAAATATTCAAAATTTCAAAGGTCAATTATAATTTTGTTACGTCAAGTTGGAGATAAAAATCAAGCGATATCCATTCTTATATGGTGCAGATTAAGCCTATGATTTTTCTCCCTCAACGCTGGATTTAAAGGCCCGAACTATTATTGACAGTCTTGCGTTTTCTGGATTAACGATGGGAACAATATCTTGTTGTTTTGGAAATATTATTATGTAAATCTTTTATTTTGTTATGGTTAAAGGCTCCTGCCGATAAGGTTCTCAAGGAAGACTACCAGAGGCATCCGGCAGCGGGATAAGGACGCATGAAAGAGTTGGGATGACAGACCAGGAGGACATTCTTTTAAAGGAAACATTCATAGAATATCACACTATATAAAACAGCAAACGATGTACCAATGATGTACTGGGTGAATTTAAACGACAAAAGGCTTCAAGCGGAATCCGCCGAAAGCCTTTTATGTCGTGGTGCCCAGGGACAGAATTGAACTGCCGACACGGGGATTTTCAGTCCCCTGCTCTACCGACTGAGCTACCTGGGCTCAAACAACAGAAGGGTTTATATTCTTTTTGACTATCTATGTCAAGGAAAAATGTTTGATAAATTTATGCTTTTACATGTCACCGAGGAGATGTTGAACCAAGGTGCAGCTTGAAATGGAAGCAGTTTCAGCCCTTAAAATTCTGGGGCCGAGGGAATAAGACAAAAAGCCTTTTCCTTTTGCCATTATCATTTCAGTTTTTGAGAATCCCCCTTCAGGTCCGATAAGAACAAGTACCTTTTTATTGGAAGATGCTCTTTTCAGTGTATTAAGTCGCTGGGTTGCCTTTTCCCAAAACGCAATTTTTAAATCATAGGATGCGGAGTGGACTAACAATTTTTCAAAACTCAAAGGATTTGAAATCTGTGGCAATCGGCTTCTCCTACACTGTTTTAAAGATTCTTTCGCAATGGTTTTCCATCGATTTTTTCGGTTTTCCATTCTTTTTATGTCAGGGGTGGGAACGGATCGTTCACAAAAAAAGGGAATCCATTCTCGGATGCCAAGCTGTGTCAGATGTTTGATTACAAGATCCATTTTTTTGTCTTTCAGCATGCCTGAACAAAGTGTGATATCAATGGGAGACTCCGTTAAAGAGTCATATTCGTCAATGATATCAAGTCCTATGTTAGCAGGGGAGATAAATGTAATAATGGCTGTAAAATCTTTTCCTTCCCCGTTGGTAATTTCAATGCGGTCTCCTTTGTTTAACCGGAGAACCTTAGAAATATGTTTTGCATCCTGATCCTGAATAGTTGCTTTTGAGGGTACGGCATTAATTTTTTGAATGATAAATTTTTGCATTATGTGATTGTTTAAAACAAAGGATGGACATTGTAAATGGGTTTTTTAAATAGTTGACACTTTGATCTGGCTTTGGTATTTTTTGACGGTCGCAGATATTGGATAGCACATTGTTTTTAATATCTTAATCAAGTGAGGATGTTATGACCGATACGACAGATTGGGATGATGATATTTTAAGTGAAGATGAGACAGATGATGATATTATCGACCTGACGGATATTATTACTGAGAATTCCGCCGCCGCAACCCAGGAAGATATCATTGAACTGGAAGACGAAACCTCTTCTAACGAAGACTTTGAGTTTGAATCAAATGATCTGATAGAGGACCCAATAGACAATCCGGCAGATGATCCAGCGGACGATTTGATGGACGATATTTCAATTGAACAGGATCAGGAGATAGTGTCACCTCAGGAGTTATCGTTGCCTCAGGAGCAATTAGAGGCTGCGTTGGAGAGGGTCATTGAAAAAAAGTTTGGTGATAAAATAGAAACCCTTCTGTTTGAGGTCATGGAAAAAGTAATTGAAAAAGAAATTGCCAAGATTAAGGAGAGTTTTCAAAAAGAGCTTGACCGGTAGGGAACGTCTAAATTTAGGCGAAATATATATATAAAAAGGTTATGGGGATTCATTAACAAGGTCCCCTTTTTCATTAATAAAGGGTTTTAGGAGTTGAGTTATGGGTTCCGGTTCTATGGATAAAGGGTATGAGCCATCGGGTATTGAAGAAAAATGGTATAAATACTGGCTTGATAATGGATTTTTTAAGGCAGAGGATACGAGCAATAAAAAAGCCTTTTCTATTGTTATTCCACCGCCAAATGTCACTGGCGTACTTCACATGGGACATGCATTAAACAATGTCATTCAGGATATCATGTGCCGGTATAGAAGGCTTTTGGGTTATAATGTCCTGTGGATGCCGGGAACAGACCATGCCGGAATAGCCACCCAGAATGTGGTTGAAAGAGACCTTGCAGCAAAAGGACAGACAAGAGATCAACTCGGCAGGGAAGAGTTTATAAACCAGGTCTGGAAGTGGCGTGAGAAATCCGGCGGGGCTATTATCAATCAGCTTAAAAGACTGGGTGCTTCCTGTGACTGGGACCGTGAACGATTTACCATGGATGAGGGTCTTTCCGATGCTGTCCGGAAGGTATTTGTAAGGCTTTACAAAGAAGGCCTGATTTATGAAGGTCAATATATTATTAACTGGTGTCCCCGATGCAAAACAGCCCTTGCTGATCTTGAAGTTGAATATGAAGAAGAAGACGCTTATCTATATTATATTAAGTATCCCTTTGTGAATAAAAAACAAGGGCTTACCGTTGCAACCACCCGGCCTGAAACCATGTTTGGTGATACGGCTGTGGCAGTAAACCCGACAGATGAGCGGTTCCGAGATCTTGAAGAAAAAGAGGTAATGCTTCCTTTGACGGACAGAATTATCCCGATTATTAAAGATGAGTATGTAGATATCCAGTTCGGAACCGGTGCATTAAAGGTGACGCCGGCCCATGATCCCAATGATTTTAATCTGGGCGAAAAGCATGGGCTTGAAAAAATAAAAGTCATTGATGATGACGGGATGATGCTGGATGATGCCGGTCAGTTTAAAGGCCTGGATCGGTTTGAGTGCAGGGCTAAGGCGGTTGAAGCACTTACAGAACAGGGACTGCTGGTCAAAAAAGAACCATTAAAACATAGTGTGGGAAATTGTTACCGATGCAGAACAGTGGTTGAACCCATCATTTCAAAACAATGGTTTGTTAAAGTCGCCCCCCTTGCAAAAAAAGCCTCTGATGCCGTTCGTAATGGCAGAACCCGGATTATCCCTGACAACTGGTCAAAAACTTATTTTGAATGGATGGACAATATCAGGGACTGGTGTATCTCAAGACAGATCTGGTGGGGCCATAGAATTCCGGTTTGGAAATGCCCGGCCTGTAAAGAGGTGATTGTTGAAGAGATTGATCCGACGCACTGTCCGGCCTGTGGATCAAAAGAGATTGTGCAGGAGACCGATGTATTGGACACCTGGTTTTCAAGTGCGCTCTGGCCGTTTTCAACCATGGGGTGGCCGGAAAATACGGATCTTTTAAAGACATTTTATCCCACCAATGTGTTGGTAACCGGTTTTGATATTCTTTTTTTCTGGGTGGCCAGAATGATGATGATGGGCACCCATTTTATGGAAGAGGTGCCGTTTGATGATGTTTATATCCATGCCCTTGTACGGGACGAGCATGGTAAAAAAATGAGCAAATCAAAAGGAAACGTCATTGATCCGTTAAAAGTGATTGATGAATATGGCGCGGATGCTTTTCGATTTACCCTGGCTGCCTTTGCGGCCCAGGGGCGAGATGTAAAGATGTCTGAATCAAGGGTGGAAGGATATCGCCATTTTGTCAACAAGCTTTGGAATGCATCCCGATTTGCTCTCATGCATATTACCGCTAAAGATACTCAGATTGATTATCAAAAGCTTAATCTGGTTGAAAAATGGATGCTTTCACGATGTGCCGGCACTGCTCTGGCCGTAAAAGAAGGCATTGAAAACTATAAGTTTAACGAAGCCGCATCTGCCGCTTACCAGTTCGTATGGCATGAATTCTGTGACTGGTTTCTGGAAACTGCAAAGCCTGCGCTTTATGAAAAAGAGGGCGTTCAAAGAAGAGATTGTGCAAGAAGTGTTCTGTCAAAAGTCATTGAAGATATTATGATTATGCTTCATCCATTTATGCCTTTTGTTACCGAGGAAATTTATCATGCCCTCCCGGCAACCAAAGGATCTGTTATGGCGGCCTGTTTTCCCTATAACGAAAAAGAATATGAAGCCAACAGGAATGAAGCGGTTGAAAAGGAGATGGCGTTTGTTTTTGATCTGATTTCCGGTATTCGAAACATCAGAAGTGAGATGAATATTCAGCCATCCACGAGGATAAAGGTATTGGCACATACAAAGGATGAAAAGGAAAAAATCAGTATTGCTGAAAATAAATCTATTATTGTAAATCTTGCAACACTTGAGAGTTTTTATTTTTGTGAAGCGGACAATATCCCTTCCTCCAGTGCATCCTCCGTTACCGGAAATTCCATATGTTTTGTTTTGCTTGAGGGAGTTGTTGACTTTGATAAAGAGATGAAGCGGCTTGAAAAAGAATTGAATAAAAACACCAAAGAGCTCTTGACTGTACAAAAAAGACTTAACAATGAAAGTTTCCTTGAAAAGGCGCCTGAAGAAGTAATCCAAAAAGTAAAAGACCACTATACCGATCTTGAGGAAAAGAATAACAAACTCAAGGGAAATCTTGAAAGAATACAGGAAATAAAGTGATCGATCATGAACACAATTGAAAATATAATCAAATTAGCCCTTTTTGAAGATTCAGGGCTTGGTGATATTACAACAGAATGTATTTTATCTCAAAGTTTTTCAGGCAAAGGCGTGATCGTTGCCAAAGAGTCATTTGTTCTTGCCGGAATTGAAGTGGCAAAAAAGGTATTTAAACTTTTAGATCCCGAATGTGAATCCTTTTCTTCGTTTTCAGATGGTGATCCTATACGAAAGGGAGAGATTATTTTTGAAATTCAAGGAGATCTTTTATCCCTTTTAAAAGGAGAGCGGGTGGCCTTAAATTTTTTACAGCGACTCTCGGGAATCGCAACATTGACCTGTGCCTATGTGAAAGAATTAAGCTTCCCGAATGTCCGTCTGACAGATACAAGAAAAACCACTCCCGGGTTACGCAGCCTTGAAAAAGAAGCGGTCAGAGCGGGAGGAGCGTATAATCACCGCATGTCTTTATATGACGGTATTTTGATTAAGGATAATCATATTGCGATAGCCGGCTCCATCAAAAAGGCAGTGAGGGCTGTTAAAAACAGAACATCCCATTTAATGAAAATAGAGGTTGAAGTTTCAAATCTTGATGAAGTTAAAGAAGCAATTGATGCGGGAGCCCATGTGATTATGCTGGATAATATGAATTATGACCAGATGGCCGAGGCGGTAAAACATATTAATGGCAGGACAGTTGTAGAGGCATCCGGGAATGTCTCTTTAAAAACACTGAACAAAATCGCCGCCACAGGCGTGGATGTGATTTCCTGTGGGGCGCTCACCCATCAGGCAAGGTCCGTAGACTTAAGTATGCGGATCAATCGGGTCTAACGCTATGCAACAAGATAGGTTAATTTATTCCTGCCGGTATTCTTTGATTTATAGAGAGCTTTATCGGCCCGTCTGATAAATGATTTGAAATCTTCTCCCTTTACAAGTTCGGTGGCACCGACACTGACAGTGATGGATGCTTTGATGCCCGGTTCAGGCTCAAATATTTGAGCGCCGATCTTGTTTTTTATTCTTTCTCCAACCACACAGGCTTTTTGAAGCCCGGTTTCCGGTAAAAGAACGATAAATTCTTCTCCCCCATATCGATAAGCCGTGTCCATGGATCTCATACAGGGTTTGATGGTTTTCCCAATTCCCATGAGTACTTTGTCCCCGTCAAGATGCCCCCAGGTATCGTTGTAGTCTTTAAATAAATCAATATCCAGGATCAGTAAAGACAGGGCTCGGGAATATCGTTTGTATCGGTCGATTTCAATTTTTATCTGGGAAAAAAAATGCCGTGAGTTATAAAGTCCGGTTAATGCATCGGTAATGGCAAGTTTTCTAAGTTTTTTTAAGAGGGTGAGGCGTTCTTTTTTAAATGAGGCTTCTCTTAAAACTCTATTTATTCGTAAATTCAGCTCTTCAAACCGAAACGGCTTGAAAATAAAGTCGCTGGCGCCTGCCTGAACCGCTTTCTCATATGAGTATTCGGCACTGTAACCAGTCATGACCATGACATCACTATTATATGATTCTTTTATCTTGCGGGTGAGTTCCAGCCCGTCCATGCCTTGCATCATGATATCTGTCAGTACAATATCTACATTAAATGAAGCGAGCATTTCCAATGCTTCTTCTGCATTTAAAGCAGTTCTGACCTCATATTTTAAAAGTTTCAGATACTTTTCTACAGATTCTTTAATTGCCATATCGTCGTCAACAATCAGAATAGAATATGTCACAAATTTTTCTCCAAAGTTATGTTTTTACTGTATGAGCTTTTCTTGACTCTTTTCAATGCAATTGATAGATATATTTTTTAACTGGATACTTATGTTTTGTCAATATATTAATTTGGAGAAAAATTGAAGTTAGATATAAAAAATATTCGAAATTTCAGCATTATTGCCCATATCGATCATGGAAAATCAACCTTGTCTGACCGCTTGATTCAGCTTTCCGGCATTATTTCGGAAAGGGATATGAAAGAACAGATACTGGATTCCATGGACATTGAGAGAGAAAGGGGCATTACCATTAAAAGTCAGACCGTATCACTTCCCTATACAGCAGCGGATGGCACCCAATATCTTTTAAATTTGATCGACACACCGGGCCATGTGGATTTTTCATATGAGGTATCAAGAGCGCTGGCATCCTGTGAGGGAGCGCTGATACTGGTGGATGCAAGCCAGGGAGTTGAAGCCCAGACACTGGCAAATTTGTACCTTGCCATGGAACATGACCTTTCCATCATACCGGTGATCAATAAGATAGATTTGCCGTCTGCTGAGATTGACTGGGCAAAAGACCAGATTGAAGAAGATCTGGGGCTGGATTCTGATGATGCCCTGTCGGTTTCTGCAAAAACAGGTGAGGGCGTGGATAAAATTTTTCAGGCAGTTGTGGAGGAGATTCCAGCACCTGTTTCAACGGATGATACTGTTTTCAAAGCCTTGATTTTTGATTCCCATTATGATGCTTTCCGGGGAACCGTCATCCATTTCAGGATTTTTGATGGCAGTGTTAAAAAAGGGAATAGAATTCAATTTATGTCCAACAATGCCCAATACAAAGTTGAAGAGGTGGGGTTGTTTCAAATAGAGCGAAAACCTCAAAAGGAACTTGTGGCAGGGCAGGTGGGATATTTTATTGCGGGTATTAAAAATATCAGTGATGTAAAAATCGGTGATACCGTCACCATGGCGGATAAACGCTGTGACAAGTCCATGGAAGGCTTCAGAGAACCGACACCGGTTGTTTTTTCATCCATGTACCCGGTGGCATCTGATGATTATGAAGAACTTACCGAGGCATTGGAAAAACTTAAACTTAATGATGCTTCATTAATTTATGAAAAAGACAGTTCTACAGCTCTCGGGTTTGGATATCGGTGTGGATTTTTGGGTCTTTTACATCTTGAAGTTGTTCAGGAACGGCTTGAAAGAGAATATAATGTTTCTTTGATTTTAACCTCTCCTTCGGTCATGTATGAAATTACGTATACAGATGGCACGGTAAAAATTATCGATAATCCGGTTCAATACCCTGATCCGGCTGAAATCTCCCAGGTTCGAGAGCCCTTTATTAAGGCGTCTATTATCGTGCCGGACAAATATATGGGAAATGTCATGAAAGTCTGCCACGAATTTCGAGGGGTTAGTGAAAATTATCAATATTTAACCAGTAGCCGGATGGAAATGAAATTTATACTTCCTTTGGCTGAAGTGGTGTATGAATTTTATGATCGACTCAAAAGTGTCACCCAGGGATATGGGTCCTTTGATTATGAAATTGCCGGATACCAGGAAACAGACCTTGTAAAACTGGATTTCATTATTAATGGCGAACGGGTGGATGCCTTGTCTCAATTAATCCATAGAGATAAGGCAGAAGCACGTGCCAGAACTGCCTGTAAAAAACTAAGAGAAGAAATCCCCAGACAGCAGTTTAAAATCCCCATCCAGGGCGCCATTGGGGGAAAAATTATTTCCAGGGAAACCATCTCAGCATTCAGAAAAGATGTGACCGCAAAATGTTACGGGGGTGATATATCAAGAAAACGAAAACTGCTTGAAAAACAGAAAAAAGGCAAAAAACGAATGAAAATGGTGGGGTCTGTTGAGATCCCCCAATCCGCATTTCTTTCTGTTTTAAAAACCGATTAGGGTTAAAACAGGGTGAAATCGTTTCAATTTGTGTATTTTAATCATTTCTTGACTTTAATATGATATTTTATTTAAACTATAAAAATACATGAAAAAGTCAAGGTAAACATAGTATGTTCCATTCAAGATAACTTTTATATCAGGGAGAACTATTATGATCTCTTGCACTTGCAAAATCATAAAATCGGTTTGGCTGATCTTGGTCATGTCCATAATTCTATGTTTTTTTTCTGTTTCTGCCACTGCCTTTGATGTTTTTATAGGAACATCAGCCCCCGGGACATTTTCTCACTTTACCGGCCGGCTGCTTGAAAGGGTTATCAATAAACAGATTAAGGATATAAATTGCAAGGCAGTGCCTGCATCCGGGGATATTCACAATCTTACAAATCTTTCGCAGGGATCTCTGGATATCGCATTGATCGATTCACACATGCTGCACAATGCAATAAACAAAACCGGAAATTTTAAATTTCTTGATATCAATTATCAAAACTTAAGCATTCTTGCCCCTCTTTATGATGTGCCATTCACCCTTATTACGGGCAATAATACCGGCATCACAAAGCTGGACGACCTCAAGGGGAAACGGATCAATATTGGTGCGCCTTTATCTCTTCAACGTCTTTCGGTTGAAACGATTTTAACGGCAAAAACATGGTCAAAAAATAATTTCAGCATGGTGGCTGAAATTTCAGATTCCCAGTCACAGGACACTATGGCTTTTTGCCATGGTGATATAGATGCAATGATTCATGTGGGTGTGCATCCTGATTCTTCGTTGAAACAGCTATTCAAGCTCTGTAAAGCAAAAGCAGCAGACATGAATGATAATGATATTCAAAATTTTGTTCGTCATCATCCAGCTTTTTCAAAATTTACCATTCCGTCAGGAACTTATCCTTCTCAGATAAGAGACATCATGACATTTGGAACACAAACTCTTCTATTAGCATCACAAAATCTTGATGAAAAAACAGCATATATCCTTCTTAATGCTATATACAAAAGTCATAAAAGGCTTTTCAATGCACATCCTTCATTAATATTAAAAAAACCTGACATAAAGGAAACAAATTATGTTGACATAAAATTACATGCAGGAGCGGTTAAATATTTTTCAGAACACTGATAAATTAGGAGAATTCCATGGATTATGATTGTATTATTTATGAAAAAAAAGATAAGATCGGTCTGATTAAACTGAACAGGCCCAAAGTGCTTAATGCGATGAACCGGCAACTCTGGATTGAGATGCAGGATGCCCTTGAGACTGTAAAACAGGACAATGATATTAAGGCGCTGATCATCACTGGTGAAGGCAGAGCTTTTTCAACCGGAGCCGATCTGAAAGATTCAAAAGATAGAAGTATTGAAGATTACCGGATATACCTTGAGTCCCTGCAGGAAGCATCAAGGAAGATCATACGGTTTGAAAAACCAACCATTGCAGCCATTAACGGTTACGCGCTGGGTTCCGGTTATGAGTTGGCGCTTGCCTGTGATATCAGGATTGCGGCTAAAGAAGCGCTTATCGGATCCCCTGAGGCAAGGGTAACTTCATCCGTCACCGGTGGCGCATTCCGTCTTGTTCAGGACCTGGTCGGCCCGGGCAAGGCAAGAGAACTTCTTTTTACTGCAGAAAATATTACGGGAGAAGAAGCTGAGCGTATTGGCCTGGTTAATAAAGCCGTAATATTGGATGAGTTGATGGATGAAGCGATTGCCATAGCCGAAAAAATTGTTGCCAATTCGTCTTTTTCCTTGAAACTCATTAAAAAAGGCTTTCTTATAGCCCAGGGAGAAAGCAGCCTTGAGGCATTAATGGATTATGAGGTTGAGGCATGTCTCGCCTGTGTTTCAACAAAGGAAAGAGAACAATCTTTAGATAATTTTGAGCAAAGAAAAAAATAAATAAAGGAAAAGAAAATGTTAGATAAAGTGCTCAATGCCGAATCCGTTGCCATCATCGGTGCATCAAAAAATAAAACAAAGCGGGGATACCAGGCCATAAAAACCCTTCTGGCAGATGGTTTTGAAGGACAGATTTATCCGGTTAATCCAAAGGCGGATATGATTCTCGGACTTCGCTGCTATAAAGATATTACAGATATTGAAGGCTCTGTAGATCTTGCCCTGATTACAACTCCTGCCAGAACGATTCCGGGTATTTTAAAAAGATGCGGTGAAAAGAACGTTGCTGGTGCTGTCATCATTGCCGGTGGTTTCAGGGAACTTGGAGACAAAGGGAAAAAACTTGAAGAAGATGTTGTCACCGCAGCAAAAGAAACCGGTGTCAGATTAATCGGACCCAATACGTCCGGTATGATTAATCTGAAGAGCAATATGAACCTTGTGGGAATCCAGAATGCCCCTAAAGGACACATCGCGCTGCTCTGCCAGAGCGGCAATATGGCCTTGACACTTATTACCGAGGCCACAATCCGCAAGCACGAGGGGTTTACCTATTATGTCGGGGTTGGGAATGAATCAGATATCAAGTTTCATGAGTATCTTGAATTTTTTAGAAATGATCCGGATACCAAATCTATCCTCATGTATGTCGAAGGTATGAGTGAGGGACGAAAATTTTTGCAGGAAGCTCATAAAACAAGCATTGAAAAACCGATTATCCTCTTAAAAAGCGGCCGGTCAGCCACGGGTAAAAAATCCGCAGGATCCCATACCGGTTCCCTTGCAGGAAGCGGTGAAGTAGCAAAGCGGGCCTATGAACGCGCCGGTATCATCGTGATTGAGAACTCAGATGAATTGTTTCCAGTGGCAGAGACGCTTTCCAGTCAACCGTCGATTAAAAACAATTCCATTGCTATTCTTGCAGATGGTGGAGGGCATGCCACTATCGCTGCCGACCTTTTAACAGATTATGGCATTAACCTGCCTGAACTGTCTGATAAAACAAAAGAAAAATTAAGGAAAATTTTGCCGGAAGCGGCATCGGTGGTCAATCCTGTCGATGTGGCAGGGGGAACAGATTCTGATCCCAGCCTTTTTGCCGATTGTGCCAAAATTATACTAAAGGATTCCAATGTCGGGGGATTACTTGTGGTCGGACTTTTTGGCGGATACGGTATCCGGTTTGAAGAAAGCCTTGCCATTGGAGAAGAAGCGGCTGCTCATCGATTCGGGGCAATGGTAAGAAAGAGAGAGAAGCCGATTTTTGTACATTCTCTTTTCGGTTCATACAAGTCTCACGCTCTGGATCTGTTGCGGCATTATGATATACCGGTTCATGATTCTCTGGACATTTCCTGTAAGTGTGTGGCATCGCTTTGTAAATATGGCAATTATTTAAAATCATATCATGCAAAAACCAATTTTGTTTTTAACTGGCGGGTTATGGCAAAAAAAGAAGGGGTGCAGATTATTGAAAATGCCAGAAAAGAAGGCCGTCATGTGCTTTTAGAGCATGAGGCAAAACAATTGATCAAGCTTCACGGCGCTCCAACCTCTGTGGGCCAAGTGGCCAAAACCGAAGACGAGGCATGGGAAATTGCAAGTAAGATTAAAGAAAAGGTGGTATTAAAGATAGTTTCTCCGGATATTCTGCACAAAAGTGATGCAAGGGGCGTTAAGCTGAATCTGGCTTCAGAAAAAGAGATCAGGAATGGGTTCAAGCAAATTATTAAAAGCGCCAATGCCTATAACCCGACTGCTGACATTCGCGGTGTTCTTGTTGCACCCATGGCGCAAAAAGGGCTTGAAATTATAATCGGGACCAAGATAGATGAGCAGTTTGGCCCGGTCATCATGTACGGGCTGGGCGGTATCATGGTTGAAATTATGAAAGACGTGACATTCTGGGTTTTGCCTGTCTCTCCTACTGCCGGCAAAAAAATGTTGAAAGATACCCGGTCTTCAATTCTTTTAGATGGGGTAAGGGGACAGAAAGGATATGATAAAAAGTCATTAAGTAAGCTGATAACCCTATGTTCTGAGCTGATCGAATCCTACCCTGAAATCGAGGAAATGGACCTCAATCCGGTGATTCTTTATGAACAGGGCCTGGATGTGGTTGATGCTCGAATCATCTTGAAAAATAAGACCGAAGCATTGCCATGATTATAATGGTGTTGTTCTGAACATTGAGAGTTATAGGCGTTCTGTGACAAGTCGTTTTTAACGCCTTCATGTTAACACTTTATTGCCCAATTGAATAAACATGTCTTTTAAAAAGCACTTTTCCAATTTCCAGTTAGAAGAAGATATGATGTATTTCTTCTATCTGGGAGAATTGAAGAATTACGGGCTATGTGTCTTCCTTAAAGAGGCTCTTTCCCGTATTTACAATAAAAAGTATGAATTTATCGCCATTGTTCCCGATATACTGGAACAATACAATTACAAAAATATTATTGCCATTAACCCAGGAATGGAGGACTGTCGTAAAAGTTACAAAACCAATGTAGCCTGCCGGGTAGCAGCCGGAGAATTTGTCCAGGCTGTTTCACAGGATACTGAGATTCGGTCCCTCATCAAAAAAATTTCACAAAAGCAGAATGGGATTTTCATATATATGTATGAAAGCCTTTCTGAGATGACTCTGGATGAGATAGAAGGTGTATCCATCCTTGGCCCTGATAAAGAAATCGCTATAAAAGTCAACAATAAATCCTTTCAGATGCAGGCACTTGAAGGTTGCGTTCCAATCGTAGATTTTCAGACATGTGATGGATATGAATTGCTTATGGCAACCTGTGAAAATCTCTTTAATACATGGACAGATGGTATCTTTGTGACTAAAGAATATTCGGCTGCAGGGGTCAATTCCATTGTGGCCCATGCTATGCAGGATATCAAAGACAAATTTGACGGACAGGATGCTCCATATCTGGTAACCCGGTTCATGCCTCATACCCATGATCCAACAGTGCTGGGTGTTGTTGCCAATCCTAATGAGGTATACATAGCCGGCGTGGCTGACCAGTGTATCCAGGGTGGGAACCGGTTTACAGGATCAACCTTCCCCAGTGTACTTTCTATCGATCTTCAAGAGCAATTGATTGTCCATACCCGGAACGTGGGTTCCTGGCTTGCAGAACAAGAATATAGAGGTATTTTCGGCTGTGACTATATCATAACAGAGAATAATGAAATTCGATTCTTAGAAATCAATGCTCGAAAGCAGGGTACCACTTTAGAATTCTGCTGCACATTGGAACAGAATCTGCCAAAGGGATCTCCTATGCTGCCGGAGATAGAATATTATGCAGTCCGTCATGGTAAATTCCCGGAAAGTACGATCGAACCAAAAGGGAATGTAAGCCATATTCATTGGGGGACCTATAATTATAAAATTCATGATCCAGTCTTTACTAATGGGTATATCCCCCAAGGGGTATATGAACGTGAATCCTTTAAAAAGATCGCCACAAAAGAATTGATTAAAGATTATCTGATCCTTGAACATACCGGATCTGACTTGTTTGTGACCCAAGGATCATTTGTCGCCAGAGTTGTTGCTTTAGGCCAAGATCATCAAAGTGTTATCCAGGGAATCGAACAGGGGTGTAAAACAATAGAATTAACCTTTACTAATCATTCCATTAATGGAGAATAAAATGCTACTTCTCCCATCCAATAAAGAAAGTCTTGATTCATTTACACTTGAATTATTTAAAAAATTGTTCTCGGGGCACACGGCAACGCCTTCAAAAGTCCAGAAACAAAAAATTCAAGACCTGGTGGACCGTGTTGAACAACAACCGCTTACCGCCCCCATCATTGAATTGTTTTCCAATCTCAAACAGTTGAAATCCCATGAAGGCTTGACTCCCGAAAGCTTTGGCCTTTCCAGGGAAAAGTTGGCTGGGTTTGCTGTCAAACACCAGACGCAGGATGAACATTCGGTTTCCGTTGGCGGAAGATTAACCAGGGCCTTTCCCATTGTCAGCGAGGCCAATGACCGGGTGGACCACTATCTTAAAGAAAGCCGAAAGGTGGCGCCCAGTGGGGTTGAGCTATGGGAAGCTGTCCTGGAAACTAAGGAACGCATCAAAAAACAACTCTCCATGTCCGAAGACGATTGGAATTCCTATTCCGGCCAGATTAAAAATTGTATTGATTCTGTGGAAGATCTGGCTAAAATAGTTGATTTGCCGGAAAAAACCATTCATGATGTTACCCGTGTCACCCAGACCTACCGCATGCGCCTGACTCCCTATTATGCCAGCCTTATCCAATCCGGTACGCCCAATGATCCTGTTTTGCTCCAATCGGTTCCCACCGGTGAAATGGTGGATAATGTGGGTGAAGAAATCCCCCCTGTTGCAGCGGATCACTCCCCTGCCAGGCTCATCGACCAGTTTTACCCCAGGGTGGTCACCATCAAGGCAACCAATATGTGTGCCATGTACTGCACCCATTGCCTGCGCATCGCCCATATCGGACAAAAAGATCGAGTTTATTCCGACCAAGCCTACGAGGAGGCCTTGAACTATATCCGCCAGAATACAAGAATCCGTGACGTACTCGTAACCGGAGGAGATTCTTTTGTTTTGCCTAATAGAATAATTAAAAAGCTCCTATCCGCCTTAGATGAGATTGATCATGTCAAAATCAAACGGCTGGGAACCCGGATTCCGGCGACCGCCCCCCAGAGAGTAGATAATGAACTTTTAGATATCCTGGCAGAAAGCAATGATAAAAAACCGATCCGTGTGGTTACCCAGATCAACACGGCTCAGGAAATAACGCCCGTATCAGGTAATGTGTTTAAACAGATTTCCAAACAGGTATTTGCCGTGTTGAACCAGGCCGTTCTCCTTAAAGGGATTAATGACACACGGATCAAAATGTGGAAATTGTGTGAAACCATCCAGGAGAATTATGTCCGGCCTTATTACATTTTTAACTGCTCTTACAGGAATCCCCAGTTTGCCCATTTCAGGGTTCCGGTTGAAATTGGCCGGGATATTGTTGAAAGCATGTACGGAAATATCTCAGGAGATTCCATTCCCAGGTATATTGCGACGGCCGGAGGCAAAATTCCCTTACATAAAAGCAATGTTATCAAAACCGACAAAGAAAAATTAATTTTGGAAAAACCCTGGAGCAAAGAACAAGTGTCCTACCCAGATGCGGATAAGTTTGTTTATGAGAACGAAAACTTTTCCTTTTTAAAATAAAATATGACATAACTGGAGATCTTTTTGAGGATGTTTCCATTCTTAAATAAAAATCCAATAAAATTTTAAGGATAAGTTACCCATGAATCCCTTTCTAATGACACTGTTGCTGATTGTCGGGCTGATTGTTTTCGGCCGTACCATGTATTATAAAATTCAACTGCTTAAAGCACTTGAACCCACAGACCGTTTCGATCGTTTAGCAGATCGGATAAGAAGTGTCGTGATTATTGCCCTGGGCCAGAAGCGTTTGGTGGGCAGGAAAAAAGAGTGGGCTTCAGGTATTATGCACGCTTTTATTTTCTGGGGATTCTGCATTCTTCTCATCCGCAGCTTAAGTTTATATGGAGAAGGATTTGTCCAGGGATTTCAGCTGCCCCTTTTTGGCGACGGTTCTATTCTGGGGTATCTGTATATTGCCTTAAAAGACATCATGGAAGGAATTGTGTTATTGATGGTGATTTATGCCATTTACCGCCGTGCCATTGTAAAGCCTGCACGGCTGCACAATACATGGGAAGCTTATTTTGTCCTTGGCATGATCGGGGTGCTGATGATTTCCGATCTTTTATATGATGGTGCCCGGTTTAATTTGATTACCCAGTTTGGCAATTCAGACCAACTCCACTTTTTCAATAACCCGAAATATGGCAACGAATTCATCTGGACACCTGTTTCCGTGGCAGCTGGATCCATTATTTCCGGATTAAGTGCAGATTCAAATGCCTTGATCATGACCCTCATGTTCTGGGTTCATATCATTACACAATTGACGTTTTTGAATTTTCTTCCCTTGGGAAAGCATTTTCATGTCATCACAGCCCTGCCCAATGTGTTTCTAAAGAATCTGGATTATCCCCATGAAAAAACCAAACTTCTGGATCTGGAAGATGAATCGGTCTGGGAAGATGAATCTTTGGGTGTAAATCACATCCACCAGCTTAACTGGAAACAGGGTCTGGATCTTTACACCTGCACCGAGTGCGGTCGCTGCAAAGAGGTCTGTCCCACCTATACCACGGACAAACCCCTGAATCTCCATGATTTTAATGATACTTTAAAAGCTGAGCTCTTTGAAAATGTAGAAAATCTGATCCAGAGAAATAAATTGTCCGCCACCCTGAAAGAGGATGGGGATGCCGAAGAAAATGAAGAGATTAAAGCCCAGATGGCTGAGCTGAACAGCAAAAAACAACTCATCGGCGATGTAATAACAGAGGAGACTCTCTGGGGATGTACCACCTGCCGGGCCTGCGAAGAGGTATGCCCTGTGACCATAGAGCATGTTCCCAGGATCATGGCCATGAGACAGGGCCAGACCCTGATGGCAGGAGTTTATCCTCAGGAGTTGAACACAGCTCTTAAAGGGCTTGAACGAAACGGGAACCCCTGGGGTATAGGATATGACAAGCGGGGTGAATGGGCAGACGGCTTGGGTGTCACAACAATGGCCGAGAAGTCGGATGTGGATTACCTGTTCTGGGTCGGTTGTGCAGGTTCCTTTGATGACAGGAGCAAAAAAGTATCCATTAGTCTTGTGAAAATACTGCAAAAGGCAGGTATCAGCTTTGCCATCCTGGGTAAGGAAGAAAAATGTACTGGCGATTTTGCCAGGCGTGTGGGCAATGAAATGATGTACCAGATGATGGCCCAGGAAAACATAGAAACCCTGAACAATTACAAGGTCAAAAAAATTATTGCTGCCTGTCCCCATTGCCTCAATACCTTAAAGCATGAATATCCCCAGATGGGCGGAAACTATGAGGTGATCCACCATACCCAGTTCATTGATGAACTCCTAAGCTCCGGCAAGATCACCCTGAACAAATCTTTGGAAGGATCTTTAACCTACCACGACCCCTGCTATCTTGGGCGGTACAATTCCATTTATGACCAGCCCAGATCCATTTTGCAGTCCCTGTCAAAGGACGGACTCAAAGAACTGGACCGCTATGGCCGGGAAAGTTTCTGCTGCGGCGCCGGTGGCGGTAGAATGTGGATGGAAGAGACAATCGGCAAAAGAATCAATGTGGATCGGGCAGAAGAAATCGTTGATCAACAGGTGGCAAATGTTGCTGTGGGCTGCCCCTTTTGTCTGACCATGATAGAAGACGGCATGAAAGTACTCAATAAAGAGGAAGAACTCATGGTCCGAGACGTTGCTGAACTAGTCGCCGCAAATATTGTTTAACTTCCCGAGAAAATAATAGAACTGAAAAGAAGGTTACTGTCCTGATGTATATGAAAAAATTTGTATCCAAAAGATGGACTCCAACATGATAGAAGAATTTAGAAATTTTCTTTTAAAAAATGAAAACGACCAATTTCGTTTGCTGGAGAAATTGGTTCTACAACCGAGCTTTTCTGGAAATAAGCAGGAAGTTGATAAGTTAGGTGTAATTATTTCTCAAGAACTGTCTTCCCTGCCGATGTCTCTGGAAACAGTTGAACAGTGCAAAACTGGAAACCACCTTCTATTTCGTTCCCCTGCCTGTAGTAGGCACAAGAATTCCATACTCTTGGTTGGTCATATGGATACTGTATTTCCGCCCGAAAGCGGTTTTGATTGGTACCGGGAAGAAGGGAAGAAAGTGTTCGGACCGGGTGTGATCGACATGAAAGGTGGGCTGGTCACAGCGATTTTTGCATTAAAGGCGCTTCAGCATCAGGATTTGCTCAAGAAGATCCCTATCACTCTGATCTGCAACTCCGATGAGGAGATCGGTTCTCCTACATCAATAGAGCTCATCACCGAACAGGCGAAAAAAGGACTTTTTGGCCTTGTATTCGAATGTGGAGGACTTGATGGGGAGATCGTTACAGGGAGAAAAGGTAAAACAGGCTTGACCTTGGATGTTAGCGGGAAAGGTGGTCATGCAGCTTTTGCAGGGTCCGACAAACCGAGTGCTGTTTTAGAACTGGCCCATAAAATCATCGCAATTGAACAGCTCAATGATCCGGAACGACAACTTGCGGTGAATGTTGGTACAATTGAGGGGGGCATCGGACCAAATACGATTCCTGAAAAAGCCGTCGCCAAAATAGACACCCGATATCGAACCCAATCAGATGGAGATATTGTTGCCTCATCACTTCGGGCCATTGCAAAAAAGTGTGTAGTGCCCGGCACCACAGGTGTGTTGACTCATACTTCATTCAGGCCGCCAATGGAGCAGTCTATGAACAATCTGATTCTATTTCAGCATATTAAAGATATTGCAGATAGACTAAAGATTACAGCAAAGGCAGAGATACGTAGTGGTGTTTCAGATGCTAACATCATGGCCGCCGCCGGTTTGCCTGTTGTCGATGGCATGGGACCGATAGGTGACTGTGACCACAGCGATTGTGAATACATGATCCGGGAAAGCCTGCCTTTGAAAACTTTGCTGTCAACGGTTGCTATTGCTGATGGATGGCACCGTATAAACAGGAGAACCTTTTTTCCATAGGCATTAAAATTGATATAGTCTCTGGCCTTGCACTGATCCATTTAAAATCAAGTAAATTTTAAGCCGGCAATGATATTGAAATTTTGCAACTGGTATGAAATGATGATTAAAAAACTATTGTTCATAGTTCTCGTGGGAATATTTACCCACACAACAGGTTTTAACGTTCCCAGGACTTTTGTATATTAGTTCTGCCTCGCATTCATGAGGCCGGTGATTATCCCAAAATCAACCTTTGAGGATCACATTTTTCTCTCAGTGTCTTTAGTTCGGTTTCGGTGGGGGGCACAGCCTGGCTTGCCTGGGAAATATTTACAGAAAACTGCATATTGTCCAGTATTGTTTCGGGAGTAACCCCTGGATAGTACTGATCCAGATACATTTCACCGCTTGTGGAATCCATCCGCATCACTGCCATCGGGGATTACGACTTGACTGAAACCAGGTTCTCAGGCAAGTTGTAATCCCCGATGGCAGTTGTATTAAGATTGCCGTATTTATCTATCTGGGCCGCACCAAGGATGGCGATAACCTTGTCACCGGTGATGTAATTATCCAGATAATGATTTAAAGGCTTTCAGGTTTTACAACCGGGTGTTCCTTTAAATATTCCAATCTGTTTAGACCGTTTATATAGGCTAAGGCGCTGGCAGTAATGATATCCGGGTCAGTTCCTTTTCCCAGGGCTACGATACCGTTTTCCTGTAGCCGGACCGTTACTTCACCCTGTGCATCCGTCCCTTCGGTTAAAGCGGAGATGGTAAATCTTAAGAGTTCTGATTTGGTACAGGTCAGTTTGGATATAATATTATATACCGCATCAATAGGGCCACTTCCTTCTGTTGCTCCTTGGACAGGACGTCCATTGATGTTGAGCTGAACACTGGCGGTTGGGAAAACAGTATTCCCGGATAAGACATGAATATATTCAAGTGTAAAGACTTCTGAACTTCTTAATACCCCTTCATTGATTAATGCTTCAATATCTTCATCCTGGATGGTTTTTTTCTTGTCAGCCAGGTGTTTGAATTTTTCAAACACTTTGTCCAGTTCTTCTTTTG
>Ga0190327_1000024_pt1 | contig 25896 bp, 19 predicted proteins | sample 48720401_MG_FD_161667 | JGI IMG/M metagenome (GOLD analysis project Ga0190327, IMG submission 161667) | Hydrothermal vent sediment bacterial communities from Southern Trench, Guaymas Basin, Mexico - 4872-04-0-1_MG | ecosystem: Environmental > Aquatic > Marine > Hydrothermal vents > Sediment ... | reverse complement strand
TGAAGCCAATACTTCCTGTCGGATGGAACCTTTATTTATTTCTCCAAAGGGATCGTGTTCAATGAAATGAATACCCGGGTCAAGTCGTTGGATTTCAGACAGGGTAAACTGTGTAAACACCTGATGTCGCCTCTTTGGGAAAACCGCTGCCACGTTGGTGGTTCGCTGTAAGGAGTCATCGTGAAACAAGATTAATTGTTCATCCCGGGTAACTGCGATATCTGTTTCCCAAAGGTCTGCCCCGACTTTAAATGCCTGGTTTGCTGCAGCAATGGTATTTTCCGGAGCAATGCTTCTTGCTCCCCTGTGCGCAATAATTGTGGTCATATATATTTCCTGAAAATGAAATAGATTATTAAATTCAATAGTACATTGTTTTTATCCAAATATCCATTATAATATGCCTTGCCTGCAAATGAAAAATTCGTACCTGATTGGGGATTTTTTTGCTATTTTGAACGAATTTGAAAAATCGAGATGATATTATGAATAAAATAAAATACAAAATTTTAATAAAGGAGAAAACTGATGATAAATGGAATAAGTCGTTTTTCGTTTCCAACCATGGTATCATTCGGCCCCGGTGCAATAAAACTGCTTCCTGAGAATCTTGTTGAAGTGAATATAAAATGTCCTCTTATTGTGACAGATCCAGGACTGTTGCAGACCAACGCATTTAAAACAATAGAAGCTGTCCTTAAAACTGCAGATATTCCTTTTGGCGTATTCAGCGGTATTCAGCCCAATCCCCTGGATGAGGATATTGAAAAAGCCATGGCAATTTATACGACAAAAGGGTGTGACGGCGTCATTGGCTTGGGTGGCGGGTCTGCCCTTGATTCAGCCAAGGTAATACCAGTCCTTGTAAAAAATGGCGGCAAAATAAAAGATTATAACTGCAGTACCGGCGGTAATCAAAAAATCCAGGGCCCGCTGCCCCGGGTAATTGCCATACCCACAACAGCTGGAACCGGAAGCGAAGTGGGAAGATGCTCAGTTATATCCTCTGCATCAAACGGTTCAAAATATATGATTTGCCATCCGTTAATGATGCCGGCACTGGCAGTACTTGACCCTGAACTGACAGTCAGTCTGCCGGATTTTCTTACCGCCTCAACCGGGATGGATGCATTAACACATTGTGTAGAATCACTGACTGCCCCTGTTTTCCATCCAATGTGTGACGGCATTGCGCTTAAAGGTATCGAGCTCGTGGTAGACAATCTTGAAAAAGCCGTAAAAAACCCCGGGGATATCAGTGCCAGAGGATACATGCTGATTGCTGCAATGATGGGAGCTGTCGCTTTTCAAAAAGATCTGGGGGCAGCCCATTCATTATCCCATGCTCTTTCTTCCGTCTGTGGATTACAGCATGGCCTTGCAAATGCAATATGCCTTATTCCTGTCATGAAATATAATATTGAAATTTCAGCAAACGAATATGCAAAAGTGGCGGGGGTTTTTCATATTAATACGTTTGAAATGACGGATATCCAGGCCGCAAAAAAAGCAATACAAGCCATTGCCGATCTCAATTCAAAAATTGGGATTACCGGGTCTCTTAAAGATGTCGGTGTGAAAGAAGATCAGCTTGAAGAAATTTCGGTCAAGGCTTTTGCTGATCCGTGTCACCAGACAAATTCAAGGCCCTGTACAAAAAAGGATCTGCTTGATATTTTAAAAAAAGCTTTCTGAAAAAGGAGAATGATATGAACAAAGGATTTACCGGAACGATTCTCTCGATAAATTTGAGCAGTAAAAAAAATGAAAAGATAGAACATTCCGAGGAATTTTACAGAAAATATATGGGGGGAAGTGCCATTGGCGCATATTTCCTGCTGAAAAGAACAAAACCTGACACCAGACCCTTGGAGAGTGAAAATGTCATCACCATTGCTGGGGGGATTACAACGGGAGCTGCTGTCTCCGGAGTGAGCAGATGCTGCATCACCTCACTTTCTCCGGAAACAAATGCTGTCGGCGATACCCAGGTGGGAGGAAGTATCGGACCCATGATAAAAAAAGCAGGGTATGATGCTGTTGTTATTTCAGGTAAAGCCTCATCTCCTTCTTATATTTTAATCAATGGTGAAGATATCAGCATAGAAAGGGCAGATGATATCTGGGGGAAAACAATTCTTGAAGCCCATGATATCTTATCAGAAAAATATGGAAGTAAAAATCTGAGCATCCTCCAGTGTGGCCCTGCCGGAGAAAATCTTGTGGGGTTTGCATGCCTCATGGGAGATCTGAATGATGCTGCCGGAAGGACAGGGATGGGGGCTGTTTTCGGAAGTAAAAACCTGCGTGCCGTTGTTGTAAAAGGCAATGGGAAGATCCAATTTCACAATAATGCAGGCTTAAAGGCGATGGCAAAAAAAGGAATTGACAGGATTCCCGGTTCAGGATTCCCTGAAACACTTAAAAAATATGGAACTCCCGGTGTTGTTGGTGCCCAGGCTGAAGCCGGAAACATGGCAACACATAATTTTTCAAAAAGTTTCCATGAAAAATATAAAAACCTGGATGGTTCTGTTTTTGAACCTGAAATTGGTGCAGGCGGCACCACATGTTTTGGTTGTGCTGTTGGATGCCGCAAAAAAGTTACAGCTCAAAAACCATACAGGGTAACGGACAGACTCGGTGGCCCCGAGTTTGAAACACTGGGACTGTTAGGGACTAATCTTGATATTACCGATGCCGTCGCAGTGGCAAAGGCCAATGAACTCTGCAATAATTACGGTCTTGATACCATCGGCATGGGGGGAATAGCATCTTATCTTTTCGAATGTATGGAAAAAAAAGTTGTAACTTCTGATCAAACAGATGGCAGAATATTAAAATTCGGAGATGCCGACGATCTGCTATGGCTCATTGATAAAATTATTCATCGTGAGGGAATCGGCGATATTCTAGCGGATGGTCTTGTAAATTGTGTAAAAAAACTGGGTAAAAAAACTGCTCCCTATGCCATACATATCAAAAACCATGTTCCTGCAGTCCACATGGCCCAGGTAAAACCAAGCCTGGCCCTGATGTATGCTGTTTGCCCCATCGGTGCAGATCATATGTCCTCGGAACACGACTGGCTTTTATCCAGTGATTCGGAAATTTCAAAGGGCCTTGGAATTTTTGGATCAGACGACCCGGATGGAACCGGGCTGAATAAAGTCCGTATGACAGTTTATTCTCAGTATTTTTACAGTTTTCTTGATTCAATCTGTTTATGCATGTTCTGCTGGGGATGCGGAAGTCTATACTCATACTCAGATGTTGAAGATCTTATAAATTCAGCAACAGGATGGGATTGTACATTCTGGGAATTGATGAAGGTGGGAGAACGAAGAATGAATATGCTGCGCATTATAAATGCACGCAGAGGATTTTCCAAAAATGAGGACAAACTGCCTGAAAGACTTTTTAAACCGCTTAAAGGGGGGCCGGCTGATGGAAAATGTGTCAATAAAGAAAACTTTCCTGTGATGATTGAGCAGTATTACGGCCTGATGGGATGGAATGAAAACGGCAATCCGGGAAAAGGAAAAATTTTAGAACTTGGCCTGGAGTGGACAGTATAAATAAACTCCCCGCCGCAAGCAGCGGGGATTAAAAAACGCCTCTGGCTAGGATTGAAACCGGGAAGGGATACCGCCTACAATAGGTTCATAATACCGGTAAAGGGTTTTTTCCCCCAGCAATCCATCTATCTGGATCTGGATAGCCATACGTTCCTCGCTGTGCATCCATTTGTTCCAGTCGTCCAGAGTGTTCCAGGTGCTCATGATCAGGTACTCATCATTACTATCCAGGCAGCTGAAGGTCTGATCAGTGAGAAACCCCGGCTGAATCGCGGCACGGGATCTGAGTTGTACAATCAAAGGGGCCAGTTGGCCTGCCGTTGCCTCATCCTTTACAGTTCGTCTGATAATAATAGAAACTGCCATAATGCCCTCCTTTTTTTAAAACAATTAATGTCAGTGTCACAACCTGTTCCAATCTATCAATTTGTCTGATTTATTGTCAAGTTGATTAAATTGTTTTATTCCCCCAGATACGCTTCCCTGATCTTTGGATTGGCTAACAAAGACGGTGCTTCATCTTCAAGGGTAATCTCGCCCGTTTCAACGACATACCCCCTTGATGCTGCCTGGAGCGCCAGATTTGCATTCTGCTCAACCAGCAGGATGGTGGTGCCTTCTTCCTTGTTGATTTGGGCGATAATATCAAAAATCTGCTGTACAATAATGGGTGCAAGCCCCAGGGATGGTTCATCCAGCAACAGAACCTTGGGTTTTGTCATCAGCGCTCTTGCGATGGCCAGCATCTGCTGTTCTCCGCCGGACAGGGTCCCGCCTTTCTGGCTTTTTCTTTCTCCCAGGATGGGAAACATCTCATAGGAATGCTGGATATCTTTCATGATCTGATTGGTATCATCCCTGTAAAAGGCTCCCAGCCTTAGATTTTCCATAACAGTTAATCTTGGAAAAATCCGTCTTCCTTCAGGTACCTGGCAAAGTCCCATGGTGGGCAGTTTTTCCGGCGGGACTTTATTAATCACCTTTCCCCGATAAAGGACTTCTCCTTTTTCAACTTTGACAATACCGCAGATGGTCATGAGGGTGGTGGATTTTCCGGCACCATTCGCGCCGATAATGGCCACAATTTCCCCGGGCATGACCTTGAGGGAGATACCTTTCAGGGCTTTGATGGATCCATATCCCGAGTGGACATTTTTCAATTCAAGCATCGGTTGTATACTCATCAGTCTTTAGCCCTCCTTTTCTTCAGATCGGGTTCCCACGCGCTTGGCCGGTATCAGACCGGCAGGCCTGAAGAGCATCATGATAACCATGGTGGCACCAAAGATCAGCATTCGATAAGATTCAAACTCACGAAAAATTTCGGGTAGAGCAATCAAGGCGGCAACACCCAAGATAATCCCGGGAATTGAGCCCATCCCGCCCAGAACCACCATGCACAAAACCATAGCTGACTCAAGGAAGGTAAAGCTTTCGGGACTGACAAATCTCATCCTTGCAGCAAAAAATGCACCGGCAAGGCCTGCAAATATTGCACCCATGGCATAGGCTAACAGCTTGTAAATAAAGGTATTAACCCCCATAAGTTCGGCGGCTGTCTCATCTTCCCGGATGGATTCCCAGGCACGGCCCACCCTTGAAAAATTCAGCCGATGAACGCATAGAGCTGCTACAATGGCCAGACCCAATGCAAAATAGTAAAAAAGCTGGAGTTTTTTCATCCAGAAATGCTCAAAGGTAAATCCATTTTCAAATACCGGTAAAAAAATACCAATGGGTTTGACCCCGAGGATGCCGTTGGGACCATTGGTCAGCTCCATCCAGTTGTTGAGAATAATCCGGATGATTTCCCCGAATCCCAGGGTAACAATGGCCAGATAATCCCCTCTCATGCGAAGGGTTGGGTATCCGACAATACAGCCTGCAATACAGGCGAAAAAGCCCGACAGGGGCAGGCAGACCCAGAAGCCCAGGCCGTAAGTGGTATTAAGAATAGCATAAGTATAGGCGCCTACACCGTAAAATGCAATATATCCGAGATCCAGCATGCCAGCCAGGCCCACCACCACGTTGAGGCCAAGACCCAGGCAGATATAAAGCAGCACGCTAATGGCCACATCAGTGCCGTACCGACCTGCGAACTGGGGATAAATCAATGCAACTATCAAGCCTGCACCAAGCCAGATCCAGGTGGGAAGGGCAATGGAAGTGGTCTTGATATTACCCGCAACCCGGGATATTGGATCTGCGATAAATTTTAAGGAATCCGTGCCCTTCAGCACATAGATCATGAGGCAGACAAAGGAACCTGCCAGAAGATAACTCCAGACAGTGATAGTTTTCTGAAAGGTCAGGGTGCCGTCGGGATGAATGCCTAAAAGAGGCCAGAGCAGCCCTAAAAGCCAGAGCATTCCGATAGTATATGGTTTCCAAACTTTTTTAAACTCTTGTATCATCGATATTCTCGCCCATAATTCCATTTGGTTTAAAATAGAGGACTGCGATCAAAATAATGAAAGCAAACACATCCTTGTACTCACTTGAGAGATAGCCGGCACCAAATATTTCAACCATTCCGATAATCAGACCACCCAGCATGGCACCGGTAATATTCCCAATCCCGCCCAGTACAGCAGCGGCAAAGGCCTTGATACCCGGAACAAATCCCATGTCATACCGGACCGATCCATAATAAAGGCCGTACATGATCCCGGCAGCACAGGCAAGCCCGGCACCAATGGCAAAGGTCAGGGAAATGATCCTGTTGCTGCCGATGGCCACCAGGGCTGACATGGTCTTATCCTGGGCCGTGGCCCGCATGGCCATGCCAACTTTGGTTTTAAAGACCAGCAGGTTGAGACCCACCAGCAGAAAGGCTGTCAATGAGACGATCATAATCTGGAGGTAGGATATGGTTACCATGCCGAAATCAAACCTTCCCTGGAACAACTCACTGGGATAAACCGCATCATATACTCCCTGGGTGAGCATCAGACCGTTGGAAAGAAAAATCGACATGCCAAGGGCAGACAACAGTGCTGCCAGCCTGGACTCTTTCCGCAGGGGTTTGTAAGCGATTTTTTCAACCCCGACGGCCAGGTAGGCACAATAGGCCATGGCCATTGCAAAAGAAGCGGTCAAACAGATTATCGGATGCGTTTCCATATATCCAATTCCGGCAAAATAACCCAGGGCAATGGCGCCCACATATCCGCCGGCGGCAAAGAATTCGCCATGGGCAAAATTGATGAGCTGGATCACACCGTATACCATGGTATACCCGAGGGCGATCAATGCATACATCCCGCCAAGCGTTATACCGTTTATCAACTGCTGAATAAAATATTCCATTTTATTTAATTTTCTTTACTTCGTGGCGTAAACTACAAAAATGCGGCCGGAATACAATGCCGGCCGCATCACGTTTTACAGGACTACTTGATCAGACCGTTCATGGGTTCCCAATAGGGAACAAATTTACCGTCAACAACTTTAAAGGCAATATAGGAAGAACCGGAATCTCCATTGGCTGCAAACTTGATTCGTTTTGCAACACCCTGGTAATCCTGTTTCATGAGTTCAGCCTTGATTTTGGCAGGATCTGTGGAACCGGCAGCCTTGATCGCCATCAAAAGAGAGGTGGCGCCGTCAAAGGCATAGGTTGCATAGGCTGCAATCGCACCGTATTTAGGCACATATCTGTCTTCAAATGCTTTGTATTCCGGTGTAGAAGGATCGGTAAATCCATAGGTCAGGTAGACCCCTTCTGCAGCATCTTTAGCCACTTCCATAAATTTGGGCTGGAACACGGCATCCTGGGTGACAATCTGGGATTTCAGACCCAGGCGTTTTGCCTGGAGTGTCATCATGGAAGCAGGAGAAAATCCCTGGAGAGACATGTAAAAAACATCGGCATTTTTCTGTTTTGCCATGGTTAAGATGGCAGAAAAATCTTTATCGCCCTGGTTGACATGCTCATGGCCCAGCACTTTGATACCCAGTTTTTCAGCGGCTATACGGACACCGTCTGCAAGACCCTGGGAATAGGTGGTTTTATCATCCACGAGAAAAATGGTTTTGGCACCCAGAGATTCTTTTATAAATTTCGCAGCTGCAGGAGCCTGGTCATCATCTCTTCCACACATTCTGAACATATATTTAAGGCCGCGATCCGTTACATCCTGGTGGGTGGAAGCAGGGGTAATCATGGGAATGCTTTCTTCGTCCAGCACTTCAGATGCCGGAATGGTTGAAGAAGAGCAATAAGCGCCTACCACACCGACAACTTCAAGATTGAGCAGCTTGTTGGCTGCGGCAACAGCTTGTCTTGGGTCACAGGCGGTATCCTGGGGGAAAAATTCAATCTTGTCATAACCCGGCATTCCACCGGCTTCTTCAAATACTTTAATGGCCGTCCAAACACCGTTTTTAATATCTGTTCCATCAGACGCATAAGGACCTGTCAAGGGACTCATGGAACCGATTTTCAGGGTTTTTGCAGAAACGGCAGCGAACAGAAATGGAACCAGAATAAGGCCCATAACTATCATTGATAAAAGTCTTTTTTTCATCCTTTCCTCCTAAAAATTATTGGTTGGCAGGCTGACCCAGATATGCCTCAATTACCTTTGGGTTATTCTGAATTTCTTGAGAATTACCTTCAGCAATCTTAACACCATGATCAACACATACAATATGATCACACACTCCCATCACAACTTTCATGTCATGCTCCACAAGGAGAACATCAATACCCAGTTCTGATATACGTGTAATGTCTTTCATTAACTCTGAGGATTCAGAGGGGTTCATGCCGGCGGCCGGTTCATCCAGCAGCAGCACTTTGGGTTCAGAGGCAATGGCCCGGGCAATTTCAAGCCGTCTCTGCAGGCCATAGGGCAGACTGGATGCCACATCATCGGCATAGTTTTCAACACCCATGAAAGTCAGAGCTTCCATGGCTTTTTCTTTTATAATGGCTTCTTCCAGTTTCTGGGAAGGGGTCCTAAAAATGGCTCCCACAATCCCTTTCGCAGCTCTGCAGTGCCGGGCCACCATGGCATTTTCAACCGCAGTCATGGCGGAAAAAAGGCGGATATTCTGGAAGGTTCTGGCAATCCCTTTGTCAAAAATCACATAGGGGCGTTTGCCGAGGATACTTTTCCCGTCAAAGACCACATCCCCTTCAGATGCCTGGTACACACCGGTGAGAACGTTGAAAACAGTGGTTTTCCCCGCACCATTCGGCCCAATCAACCCGACAACCCCGCCACCACCGATTGTAAAGCTCAAATCAGATATTGCTAAAAGCCCGCCAAACCTTACAGTAACATTTTTTAATTCTAGTTGTGCCATACAGATCTTTCAACCCATTAAATTTTTAACTCTCTGCAAACTGCTTTAAAAGCCCTTCTATTGCCTGATTTTAGTTTTCTGTAGCCCATATGTTATATGTTGTCAATCAATTTTAATTTTCAGCAGCATATCATTCTCTGGTTTTATTCTCTTTCAGTTCAATATACCAGTCATCCTTCCCATAAAGTTCCTCCATACAGCCAGGACACAGGCTGTGGCTGAACAGAGCTGTGGAATGCTGCTCAAAATAGCTTTCAAGCTGGTTCCAGTATCCCTTGTCATCCCGAATTTTTTTACAGCTTGAACAAATGGGAATAAGGCCACCAAGGGTTTTTACATCCTTGAGGGCTTTATTCAGTTGCTTAATCAACTCTTCTCTCTCAAATTCCGCCTCTTTCCGTTCGGTAATATCTTTATTCGTCCCTGTACGTCTGATCGGATTCCCATTTTCATCCCATTTGGAAACCTTCCCACGACCAAGAATCCATTTGTATTTCCCCTCCTTGGTTCTTAACCGAAATTCCCGGGACCAGTTCTTTTTCTGACGAATTTGCTCATCCACATAAGCGATACTTTTTTCCCTGTCCTCAGGATGGAGCAAATTTTTCCAGGTTTCTCTGGTGGCAGGCAGTTCATAGGGTTCATATCCAAGCATGGTATAATACCGCGGGCTGAAATAGGCTTCATTCCTTTGGTAATCAAAATCGAAAATGCCGTCATTCACCGCTTCAATGGCCAGGCGAAGTCTTTCTTCCGAAAGTTTTATGCTTGAAAGCTCATTTTCTAATTCTTGTATATGACATTCAAGGTCTTCATATGTGGGTTTTTGATTCATATCACTTTTTTTAAAAAATATATTAACTATTTTAGTTAAAAACCATGAAGTATGGTTCTTGAAACATCACACGCTTTTGACACACCGGTTAAGACCATTGCCTGTTCAAGTTCTGTCCTGATTTTATCAATATAGCGTTCCACGCCTTCTTGAAGACCGCCAACGGCAGCAATAGAAAAGGGACGTCCTATCATAACGGCATCGGCACCAAGTGCAAGCAGTTTTAGCACATCACCGCCCGTTCTCACTCCGCCATCAGCAAGAATCGTTATCTTTCCTTTAACGGCATCAGATATACCCGGAAGCACACTGGCAGCACCCGGTGTAAAATCCAGAACTCTTCCACCATGATTTGATACCACAATGGCATCGGCACCGGCATCAACAGCAGACAGGGCATCATCAACCGTCATAACACCTTTTAAAATAAACTTGCCCGAAACACGTTTAATGATCTGTCCCAGTTTTTCAACGGTTTTGGGAGAAACAGGCCTGCCCATTTTCTTTAAGGTAATCAGTCCTGCCGCATCAATATCCATTCCCACAATACCGGCACCACTTTCCTTCACCTTGTCCAGTTTTTCAAAAAGTTCCTTATCCTCCCAGGGTTTGATAAACGGGATACCATGACCTCCGGCTTCCTTGATGACACTTAATCCGGTTTCATGGATAAAAGCGGGGACGCCATCGCCTGTACACCCGATAATCCCTTTTTCCCTACATCCAAAAATAATAGATTTTATATAGGCTTCTTCAGAAATACCATCGCCCATATTAAAGGATACACCGCCGATGGGTGCTGCAAGGACAGGAAGGGAAAATTCTTTTCCAAGAAGTGATACAGCTGTATCCGGTTCAACCACATCATGAACCAGGCGCATATTAAAATTAATCTTTTTTAAGGCATTAATATTTGCCTTGAATGAGGACGCTGTGCCAAGCCCTCCCATACCGGGGACTTCACCGACACAGGCATTTCCATTGCATTCTTTGCATACCCTGCAATAGCCTTTCATTAAAACCTTTGCCGTTTCATATATCTCTTGCATACTGTTTTTTCCTTATCATCATATCAATACCATACAGATTATATTTATTTAATCGGATATCATATCGATCGTGCGATTTCTTCAGCTTCACTGATGCAGTACATCAAATGCCTTGGAGATTTTGCATCACCGATCAGATGAAACTTTGCTTTGACTTTTTTCTCAAATTTTTTAGCATCCCTGATAGAACTCTGCTTTTCCGAAATCACCACTGAATCAAAACCGGTTAATGTCTTTTCATCTCCATTGGCCTTAAATACAACCCCGTCATCTGTAAATTGTTTGATCGATACATTTTTATACAGGGAAACATTCCCTTTTTTCAATCGTTCCCTCAAGTAATATCGGTCATTGCTGGACATTTCCTCTGCAAAGCTCTTTTTGCGATTTAAAACAACCACCTGTTTTCCCTGCTCTGCCAGAAAATCAGCTGTGATCAACCCCGTCATTCCACCACCCAGCACGATAACGTTCTTTCCAACCTGCTCTTTGCCGCTGATCACATCAACATTTGTCACAAGATCCATTTTTGTTTGGAAAAGCCCTTTAATCACCGGCATATCCGGCATTGACCCTGTGGCAAGAATCACCTTGTCCGGATTGATATCTTTGATCAGATCCAATGAAAGCTCTGTGTCATACCGAATTTCAACATCAAGCCGATCCATTTCATGCCTGAAAAAATCCAAAATATCATTGAGTTCCCCGCGACCAGGGGCTTTTGATGCAAGGGACAGCAATCCGCCGACATCTTGTTTTTTTTCACAGACGATGGTCTGGTGGCCTTGAAGTGCAAATTGCCGTGCCGCTGCCATGCCAGCAGGGCCCGCACCGACAATAAGTATTTTTAATAATTTTTCGGGCTTTTTTTCATCCTTGAGTTTATATTCCCTTCCCACATCAGGGTTGACGACACAGGAGCCAGGCTCCTTGGCAAGCACAGCATGGATACACCCGAGACAACAGCCGACGCAAGGCCGAATCTGTGAAAAATCCCCCTTTCTGGCTTTTTCAGGATAATAGGGGTCGGCAAGAAACGACCGGCCAAAGGCGACCATGTCTGCCTTACCCTCTTTAATAATCTCATCGGCATGGTCCGGATATTTAATCCGACCCACGGTAATCACGGGGATGTTAATATGTTTTTTGACTTCTTCGGCCAGATGCACAAAGCAGCCATGCGGGGTATACATGGAAGGAATGGTTAACTCTGTGGACCCGTAAACCCCGCCTGAAACATGAAGATATACAACACCGGCTTTTTCAAGCTCAGGCGCAATTCTTACCGTATCTTTCAGTTCCCATCCGTTTTCGATATAATCATTTCCATTGATTCGTATTCCAATGGGAAAGTCTTTTCCTGTCTTTGCCTGGATGTCCTCTATAATTTCAAATAAAAACCGCGTCCTGTTTTTAAAAGATCCCCCATATTCATCTGTTCTGATATTACAATTGGGTGCCATGAACTGGTTGATCAAGTATCCGTGAGCACCATGAAGTTCAACAAAATCAAATCCTGCTTCCTTACACCGCCTGGCTGAATCGCCAAAACAGGAGATCAATTCTTTTATTTCAGCAATTGTGAGCGCCCTGACTTCGCCCTTCACCACAGCAGGCGCGGGTATGGGAGAAGGTGCCACTTTCTCAGGAAGATAGGACTGACGCCCGCCATGCATGAGCTGCACTCCGAAAAGGGTATCATGCAACTTTACCCTTTGAACCATTTTTTTAAGCGCTGGGATGCAAGTGTCATTATACATCTGGGGAAGGTCAGGCAGTTCCTGACCTCCGGGATGAACGCTTCCTCCCCCCACCAGCATCATGCCAACCCCGCCTTTTGCTCTTTCTACAAAATACTCAATTAATTGATCTGTCACGCAGCAGTTTTCGTCCACACCAAAATTTATACTCATGGCAGACATTAAAAGCCTGTTTTTCGAGGTCATATTGCCGATCCGGATCGGGCTGAAAAGATTTGATAACATGTGATAGAATTCCTTTTGAATTATCAGTCAACAAGTTTTAGGTCCGGCAGTCAATATACGCGAATTTTCCATCCGGATACAAGTTTTTTATTAAAAATTCAATCCATCGTCCAAAAGTTTTGACTTCAGGCTCCAGCGATGCCAGTAAAGCTTAACAATGTGCGATTTCCGGGAGGCTTTCTCAACTTTAACAAAACATCTTTTTGTGCCATATTTGTTCCATGAACAAAAGGAAAAAAGAGGTTATCCCAGAAAAGGCGAAATACAAACAAAGGACCGACCCGGACAAAACGGCAGCAATCAAGTGTAACGAGGTTTTTTATTTTTTTAATGGCGGATTGGGGAGTCCTAAAAATCATAAAAAATATTAATTTTACTTTATATACCAGTTGGCATATTTTGTCCCTGTTGTCTTGTTACTTAAAAAAATAGAGGAGAAACATGCTGTTAACATTCTTAAAAGGATTTGGAATCGGAAGCGGTTTGATCATTGCCATTGGCGCCCAGAATGCATTTGTTTTAAGCCAAGGCGTGAGAAAAAACCATTATATTGTTATCCCTTTGATCTGTGCTGTTTGTGATGCCCTGCTCATCCTTCTGGGGGTAACCGGCATGGGAACCCTTATCGCTTCGAGCAAAAGCCTTTCATTAATCGCAGGCATTGGCGGGGCTGGTTTCCTCTTTATTTACGGGATCAGATCATTCAGGTCTGCCATCAGGGGAGGAAGCCTTTCTGCGAACCAAAAGGCTGAATCATCTTTAAAAGCGGCTATTCTCACAACCCTTGCCGTAACATTGCTCAATCCTCATGTATATCTTGACACCGTTATTTTGCTGGGCAGCATATCCAGTCAGTTTAAACAGCCCGGTCACATCTTTTTTGGTGCCGGCGCCGTCATGGCATCATTTGTCTGGTTTTTTTCCCTAAGCATTGGCGGAAAAATGCTTGCACCTCTGTTTACAAAAGAATCCTCCTGGAGAATTCTGGATACCCTTGTGGGGATTACCATGTGGGCGATTGCTCTATCCGTGCTAAAAGGAGTATTCGTCTTTTAAACATTCTCCCATGAACAGCCTGTTTTTGGACGTGATATCGGTGGGAATTTATTTCCCTCTACCCAACCTCTCATTCATCCGGGCAAGCCTCAGGACCTTATGGACAGGGGTTTCCCCCAGACCGGGTATGGTGATTGTCTCGGGTTCCGATAAAATCTGGCCCTTTGCCTGTTTATATGTCTCCTCATCAATCAACATGCATTGATCGCCAGCCTGACTTTCCAGTTTTGAGGCAAGGTTCACAGAGTTGCCCAGATAGGCAAACTCTGCTTTAATATGGTTGCCAAGAATCATGGAAAATATTTCTCCGGTACTGATGCCGATGCGAACATTGATCTTTTTGTCTGTTCCATACACGTCAATCAATTTCCGGTTTTTATGTTTCAGTGCCCGGTAGATGTCAATACCCGAGCGGACGGCATCCATCACTTTTGAAGAAGAGACTGTATCGCCATGTTCAAATATGGCCATGAAGCCATCTCCCAAAAACTTGTCAATATACCCGTTATACCGAGATATAATCAGGGACATGCGATCGATGAACTCATTCACCATCTGGATGATCTGACTTTCATCTGATTTTTTCATTAAATTGCTGAAACCCACAATATCCACAAAAAGGGTGGTGGCAAACAGTCTTTTTTCCATCTGACCACTTCTAAAGGGGCTGAAGCTCAAATTCAGCCGATTCTTCACGAAAGTATCTTGATGAGCCAGATTGGATGACAACAGCTCCCTGGACTTATATTTATCAATGACCCTTGCGGCTTCAAAGGACCGAATAATAATATCTTTGATGCCAATCATCATTCCAACCTTGGCTGACCGGCGAAAACAGTCATAGGCTCTTTGTTCCTGATCCATCCGGTAACAGGTCTGTCCCAACCCGTAAAATGCATCGGCAACGACCTGTTCTACCCTTAAATGGTGATTCTTTGACTGCTCAATTATTTCTTTGAATTTTGCTTCAGCAAGCTCATAATCCAAAATCTTTTTATATGTCTTTGCTGCCAGAAGACTCGCCTGCATGCTCTCCTTGACCATCCCTCTCTTTTTCAAATCAAATTCCAGGGCCAGGGCCATTTCCAGGGCTCTGCCCACATGGTTGATGGCAAATTTAAACTCAGCCGTTTCCAGGTCGGAGATCATCCTGCATTTTTCGTTATCAAAGCGTGACGCTATTTCGGCAGCTTCACGGAGATTGTTCTCATTTTCCTGGTCCACTATCCCCATCAACCGTCTGATGCGGCTGTGATTAATCAATGCATAGGCGTAAATAATACCACCGCTTTTATCCGAGGGGTCCACATGATATCGTCCATGACACACCTTTTTCCCCAAAGTGGCATACTGGTTGGCCTGGTGGTGGCGACTGAGCAACAAGCTTACCTGACTCAGGCAAATATAAATTTCCCCAAGAAATTTATTCAATTCAGGAATGGATTTTGCCAGATCCAGGGCATGTCTCAGATAGAATTCAGCATCCGGATAATTCCACTGGGCACGGTGAGCATATCCCAGGGAGAGATAAATCTTCACCTTCCAGCGAAGAAACAGGTCCTCTCCTTGTTCTTCAATAACATCCAGGGCTTCGTCCAACAACTGCTCTGCCCTCTGAAACAGAAATGCCTTCTGGAGAAACAAATTCTTATACCACTTGATAATTGCATTCAGGTGAGGAATGGCAGTGAACCGGGCCGTCATTTTTTCAAAATCGGCCAGGAGTCCGAGGATGTCCTGCTTGGAACCTTTTATTTCAAAACAGCGAGCTGCCGTATCTATTTCGTCAATATTTTCCTGAATCAGATTGGGGTCAACCATAATGGATAAAACTCCCTTTTAGACATTTTAAAAAAAACCGCCGGATGGACGGCATTCATCGTTGCGTTTTGATAACAAAGCTGAACAGGCGCGTCAACAGGAAAAAAAGTTTTATACTTCTCTTGACAAAAAATAAATTTTTATCTTAATTCGATTGTATAATTGACGGCAACTGCTGTATAACACTTTTAATTATTAAACAAATTGATAGGTTTTTCGAATGAAAAAAAAAATAATTATTGCCATTATTCTTTTATCCGGAATCAGCGTTTTAGGCTGGCAGATCTATCAAAAAGTTTCTGATTCCACAAAGGGGTTTAAGCACCAGCGTCAAAACATACCCGTTGCCGTCGAGGTTGCACTCATAAAAAAAGCTTCCATACGGGAAGTTGGGAAGTTTACCGGATCTTTGCATCCGCTTTCTGAGTTTATTATGGCACCAAAAATCGCCGGGCGTCTCGAAAAGCTATTGGTTCATATAGGTGACACGGTCAAAACAGGGCAGCTTGTGGCCGTACTGGACAACGATGAATATCACCAACAGGTCATCCAGGCAAAGGCGGAACTTGCGGTTGCCCGGGCAAACCTTGAAGAACGAAGAAGTACCATAGAAAACGCAAAAAGAGAGTATGAACGAACCAAAGCATTGAGGAAAAAAAAGATAGCCTCCGAATCCCAGCTTGATGCGGCAAAGTCCGAATTTAAAACCCAGCAGGCAAAGCTGAAAGTTGCCAGTGCCCAGATATCTCAAAAAGAAGCGTCCCTAAAAATGGCTGAAATACGCCTTTCTTATACCATGATGAAAGTCTCTGGAAACAACACCACAGGCTACAAAGTGGTGGGGGAACGCTTTGTGGACGAAGGGGCCATGCTCGCACCCAACACCCCGATCGTCTCTATACTCGATATCGAAAGACTCATTGTTGCCATCCATGTGATCGGACGGGATTATCCTAAAATTCAGACGGGACAGGAAGCAGTCATTTCCACCGATGCATTTCCGGGAGACACCTTCAGAGGAAAGGTGATTCGCATAGCGCCTATTCTAAAAGAAAAATCCCGGGAGGGCCGTGTGGAAATCGAAATACCCAATAGTCAAAAGCTTCTGAAACCCGGTATGTTTGTGCGGGTTCAAATACAATTCGATGAGCATGATAACGTCACCGTGATTCCGATAGCAGCCCTTGTCAAGAGAAACGGCTCACAAGGGGTTTTTGTCGTCGACCCCCAGGAACAAAAAGTCAGGTTTATTCCGATTACCCTTGGTATTGTAAATGGCACCCAGGCGGAGGTGGTGAGTCCGGTTATAACAGGTGAAGTGGTGACCCTGGGACATCATCTGCTGGAAGATGGGAATTCGATTATGCTACCCGATAAAAAATTATCCCAAGGCAAGCCGGGAAAAGAAAAATCGTGAACATCTCCCAATTTTCAGTCCGCCGTCCGGTATTGACCGTCATGGCCTGTTTGATCGTCATCATCCTTGGTGTGGTTTCCCTGTCCAGGCTTTCCATCGACCTGATGCCCGATATCACATACCCGACGTTGAGCATTTCCACTGAATACGAAAACGCCAGTTCCGAGGAAGTCGAAGAGTTGATCACCCGCCCGGTTGAGGAGGCAATGAGTGCCGTACCGGGAGTAGAAGAGGTCACCTCGGTCTCTGCTGAAGGGCGAAGCAGCGTTCGGGTTACTTTTTCATGGGGGACGAATCTTGATGAAGCGGCCAACGATATTCGGGAACGTCTGGATCGCGTCATTCCGCGCCTTCCGGAAGATAGTGATCGACCCAGACTGCGGAAGTTCGATCTGGCAGCTTTTCCGATTTTAATCATGGGAGTCTCCAGTGACCTGGAACCGATTCGGATAAGAGAAATTATCGACAATCAGGTAAAAAATAGAATCGAACGTATTCCGGGGGTGGCTTCTCTGGATATTCGTGGTGGGCTGGACCGGGAAATTCATGTCAATCTGAATGCGGAAAAGATCAAAGCGCTGGGACTTCCCATCGATCAACTGATAAACCGCCTCAAGGAAGAAAATATTAATCTTCCGGCCGGTACCATCGAACAGGAGATGCTCGATGTTACCATTAGAATTCCCGGAATTTATACTAGTTTGAATGAGCTGCGAAATACAGTAGTTGCCATGCGGGAAGGGGTGCCCATACAACTAAAAAAAATAGCCACCGTAGAAGATGCCTGGGAGAAAGTAACCCGGATTGTACGGATAAACGGCAAACCGGGTGTGCGCCTTTCGATCAACAAACAATCGGGAAAAAATACGGTGGAGATAGCAACCGGGGTACTCAAAGAAATTGAACAGATCAATCGGGACATCCCCCAGCTTCAGATCATCCCTATTATCGACACATCAGATTATATCAAACGATCTATAACCAATGTGGGCACAACCATCCTCTATGGCGGAGTGCTGGCTATAGTCGTATTGTTATTTTTTCTTCGTAACATTTACAGCACTGCCATTATTGCCACCACGATTCCCATATCAATGATTGCCACTTTTGCCTTGATGTATTTTAACGGGTTTACGCTGAACCTGATGACCCTCGGGGGTCTCGCGCTTGGCATCGGCATGCTGGTGGACAATGCCATTGTGGTGCTGGAAAATATCTACCGGCTCAGAGAATCGGGTCAGGAATCTGAATCGGCAGCAATAAAGGGCAGCCAGCAAGTGGTGGCAGCGGTTATTGCCAGCACATTGACCACACTTGTCGTTTTTTTACCGCTTGTTTTTGTGCGTGGCATGTCCGGAATTATGTTTAAACAACTCGCATATGTGGTGACGTTTTCACTGGGTTGCTCCCTGGCAGTAGCGCTGACGCTGGTGCCCATGCTGGCAGCCAGGTTAAAGGCTCCGGTTACACTTAAGAAAGGGCCCGGTACTGCTCAAGGCTGGAAGATATTTCATATATCGGACCGGTTTTTTGCCGGTTTGGAGACTGATTATGTAAAGTTACTTGGTTTTGCTATCAATCATCGGGGGTTGATATTAGGAAGCGTACTGCTGGTGTTTTCAGGAAGTCTTCTTCTGATTCCGCTGGTGGGTGTTGAGTTGATGCCTGCCGCTGATGAGAGCGAAGTACGGATTAATGCCGAAATGGCAGTCGGCACAAAGCTGGATCTGGTCGATAAGACCTTCCAAAAGATTGAAGCCATCGTGAAACAGGAAGTGCCGGAAATCAAAAACACCGTATCCCGTATCGGAGGTTCCTCCTGGCGGGCCCGTGGATCCAATACCGGTGAGATGCGGATTGCGCTGAAACCGGTTAAAGAACGAAATCGGTCCAGCGAGGAAATAGCAGCAGCGCTTCGCAAAAAGCTCGTTTTTATGCCGGGCGCCACAATCCGTACCCGTGCCGGTCAGGGACTGTTTCTGCTCAAAATAGGTTCCGGGGGCGATGAAAAAGTTCAGGTGGAAGTGCGCGGGCATGATCTTGAAACATCCGACGCCCTGGCCCATAAGGTTGAAGAGATCATAGGAAACGTGGCCGGTATAACCGATACCAGAATAAGCAGGGAGACCGGAACTCCGGAAGAGCTTATTGTCGTGGACAGGCAAAAGGCCGCTGACATGAAACTTTCGGTATCCAGAATTGCCAATATGCTGCAGACAGTGCTTTCCGGGACATCTGCCGGCAACTACAGGGAAGGGGGAAACGAGTATAGAATCCGGGTAAAAATTGAGGGTTCTGAGAAAAAAGAGCTGCGGGATATTCTGGACCTTCCCATCATCAATACCGACGGCGAGCCGGTAGTTCTCCGAAACGTAGTTGATGTTCGCCCCAGGCGCGGGCCTGTGCTTATCCAGCGCAAATCCCAGGAACGCGTGGTCTATGTAACGGCCAATATCAGCGACCGGGATATGGGCTCTATTCTGGCAGATATTCGGAAGGACTTGCAATCAGTACCTGTACCCAGAAATTTCAACATCTTTTTTGCTGGAGATTATGAAGAACAGCAGAAATCCTTTCGCGAACTTTTGATGAGCTTTGTGCTGGCGCTGGCGCTGGTATATATGGTAATGGCATCACTCTATGAGTCGCTGCGATATCCCTTTGTAGTGATGTTTTCCGTACCTCTTGCGGCTATCGGAGTGATCCTGATGCTATTTTTTACAGATACCACTTTTAATGTCCAATCCTATATCGGTTGTATCATGCTGGGCGGCATTGCGGTGAATAACGCTATCCTGCTTGTGGATCATATCAACTTGCTGCGCCGACGGGATATGCCGGTTCAAGCAGCCATTCTTGAGGCTGGCAGAAGACGTCTCAGACCTATTCTTATGACCGCTACAACTACTATTTTGGCCATGACGCCATTGGCCGTCGGTATCGGCGAAGGCGGCGAAGCCCAGGCACCAATGGCCAGGGCCATCATTGGCGGACTGATCAGTTCGAATTTGATTACGCTTGTTGTGATCCCCACAATTTATGCGCTCTTTGAACGAAAAAAAATGAAATCTGAGGCCTATGCCGTTATGGCGCCTGCTGAACGCAATCCCCGGAAGACGACTGGCGAGGAGCTGAAATGATGAAAATCTTATGCTTTCGAAAATCATTTGTAATGCTGTTTGTTTTGAGTTTTTTTCTTTTCCCGATATCCTGTGTAACCTCTAAAGACATATGGATCGCAGAGAAGCAAATCCCGGCAGCAGTTGAAATCAAGCCCATATCCAAACAAATCATAACTCTTCCTGAAAAAGGTCCGTTTAACATCACAGTAGAAGATGCCATCCTTATCGCTCTTGCGAACAACCGTTCGTTGTCAGTGGAGCGGATGAATCCTTCTATTCAAAAAACGTTTGAGGATCAGGAACGGGCCGTATTCGATCCAGTTGTAACCGCAGGGGTTTCTGTTCAGCAAAACGATAGCAGGACGCTGAACTCGTCAGGAAGCTATGCTGATGGTTCGGTAATCGATGCCTTTGAGGGAAACGCGTCTCTTAAAAAATTCTTCCCCACCGGTACATTTGTGAAAGTCGCGGCCGTTACAGAAATCACAGATTCAGACCAGTATAGTGGATCATACGCCGCCACCCGCTTGGGATTAACGGTAACGCAATCACTTCTTCAAGGATATGGAACGGATGTGAACCTGGCGCAACTTCGTCAATCACAACTCGAAACAGACATCACCCAATACGAGCTTCGGGGATTTAGCGAATCATTACTGGCACAGGTTGAAACCACCTATTGGGACTATGCACTTTCCCAGCGGCAGATTGAAATTGTAGAGGAATCGCTTAAGCTTGCCAGACAGCAGATAATAGAAACCGAAGAGATGATCAAAGTGGGAACAATGGCAGAAGCAGAGCTTGCTGCAGTACAGGCCGAAGTTGCCGCACAGCAGCAGGGGCTGATCGATGCTAAAAGTACTTTGGAGTCTAACCGCCTCCGGCTTATCCGGTTGCTTAACCCGCCAGGGGATAATCCCTGGGAAAGAGACATCACTCTGGTGCATCCACCCACATTGCCGAAAATAGAATATGATGAAGTCGGGGCACATGTAGCGGTAGCGATGAAGATGCGGCCGGAGATGAACCAGGCAAAGATAGATATTCAAAAAAACGACATTGAAATCGTTCGAACCAAAAACGGATTGCTTCCCAAAATGGATCTTTTCATTACCCTTGGAAAAACCGGGTATGCCGACTCCTTTTCAGGGTCTGTGAATGACGTTGATGGAGACAGCTATGACATGATGGTGGGACTCAACTTTGAATACCCTGTCTTCAACCGCAATGCCGGAGCGCAGCAAAGAAGAGCACTGCTTAGTCGAGATAAGGCTGAGGTGGCATTAGACAATCTTAAACAGATAATTGAGCTGGATGTCCGAAATGCTTATATTGAACTGAATCGCACAAAAGAGCAAATTTCGGCAAGCAGTGCAACAAGAAAATTTCAGGAAGAAAAACTACGGATTGAAACTAAAAAATTCAGGGTGGGCCGCTCCACTAATTTGTTTGTGGCTCAGGTCCAGCGTGATCTTCTTATAAGCCGTATCAACGAAGTGCGGGCTGTCGTTAACTACCTTAAAGCGATCGTACATTTTTACCGGCTGGAAGGCTCTCTTTTAGAACGCAGAGGTATAAGCGCCCCCGGTCTCAACCCTGTTGAATATTCGACAAAAAAAATAAATCTTCAATCCAAGTGAGGTGGCATATGAGTTTTAAATCCGATAAACAGGCCCTTTCATTTTCAGACTTGGAACTGTCCCGGAAAAAAGCAAGAAACAACACGCTTGAATATTTAAAAAGTCTTGATCAAAGCATAGAATGGGCCCAGATCGAATCCACCCTGCTGAAAAACTATCCCACTGGGAAAAACAAGAAAGGACCGCAAGCCTATTCTCCTTTAATGCTGTTCAAATGTATGTTGCTCAGAAACTGGTTTCAAATCAGATCTGATGTTGAGTTGGAAAGCCTGATTAATGACCGATTCTCATTTAAAAAATTTATTGGCCTGCCAATGGGAGAGCCTGCCCCGGATAGTTCGACATTTTCAAGATTCAGAAAAAGGCTTACCCTGGAAAAATACGACCTGGTTTTGTCAGATATTTCAGACCAGTTATCCTGTAAAAATATTATTATTAACATGGGCAGCATTACGGACATTCGGATCATCAACCCTACCTGATATCGGCATTATACAGCCACAAACTGTTCGTCACCACCGATATGCTGCTGACAGCCATGGCCAGGGCAGCTAAGATAGGATGAAGCTGTCTTAAAAATTCCGGAAACATATCAAAAGGCGCCAGAATTCCCGCTGCAACAGGGATCAGAATAATATTATAAACAAAGGCCAGAAACAAATTCTGTTTTATGGTGGCAATGGTTTTCCGGCTGATTTTAATGGCTTTTGGAATACCGGTCAGCTTCCCGCTCGAGAGAATCACGTCTCCTGTTTCAATGGCCACATCGGTTCCCGTGCCAATGGCGAAACCGATATCGGCCTGTGCAAGCGCCGGGGCATCATTGATTCCGTCTCCCACCATCCCGACCAGGACATTATTTTGCTGAAATGCTTTCACCTTTCCGGATTTTTCTTCAGGCCTCACTTCTGCCTGCACATCATCCACATCCACTTCTCCGGCAATAGCTCTGGCTGTCTGTAAATTATCTCCTGTCAGCATGACCACTTTAAGATCTTCAGCGTGAAGCTCTTTGACAGCTTGTTTTGACTCGGGTTTTAACACATCAGAGACAGATATAATCCCCTGCACATCCTTGTCTTTTGCCAATACCATAACGGTTCGACCCTTATTCTGCAATTTTCGGATCACCTCTTGAATGGCATCCGGCATACCGGAATCCTGTTCAAACCATTTCGGCTTGCCAAACCTAAAAACTTGATTATCAAGACGAGGGTCGTCAAGCTGTGCCTCTACCCCGAAACCACTGTGGGCTTTGAAATTTATCGGATCATTTAATACCAGGCCTTTTTCCTGTGCAAAGGTGACAATGGCTTTTCCAATGGGATGCTCAGACCCTTTTTCAATGGATGCGGCAAGGGTCAGAAGTTCATCAGAAGATAAGCGAGACGTCTCGACTGGAATCTGGTCGACCACAGTGGGTTTACCCATGGTTATCGTACCGGTTTTATCCAGCACAATAATTTCAAGCTTGGCTGCATTTTCAAGGGCTTCGCTTCTTTTAAATAAAATCCCGTTTTCAGCCCCTTTTCCCGTGCCCGCCATAATGGCTGTCGGGGTTGCAAGGCCCAAGGCACACGGACAGGCAATCACAAGAACCGCCACCATCCTGATCATTGAAGGAACAAATTCTCCGGTAATTCCCCACCAGATACCAAAAGTAATCACAGCAATACCGATGACAGCCGGAACAAATACGGCGGCTACTCTATCTGCGAGAGCCTGGATCGGTGCCTTGCTGCCCTGAGCCTCCTGGACAAGCCTTATAATCTGGGAAAGCGCTGTATCTTTACCGACACGGGTGGCTTTAAACTTTAAAAGACCTTCGCCGTTAACAGTGCCTCCGGTAACCCTATCATCTTTTGCCTTATCAACCGGAAGGGATTCTCCACTGAGCATGGATTCGTCAACAGCGGATCTGCCTTGGATAATAACCCCGTCAACCGGAAACCGTTCTCCGGGTCTGATCACGACGATATCACCCCGCTTAACCATGGATATGGGAATTTCTTTTTCTTCACCATCCTCCACAATAGTGGCTGTCTTTGGCTGAAGTCCAATCAATTTTTTTATGGCACCGCCTGTTTTTCCTTTGGTCCTGGCTTCAAGGAGCTTGCCGAATTTAATCAGCGTAATAATCACGGCAGACGTCTCAAAATAGACATGCCCGCCAAGTCCCGGCAACACAAGGATGGCCAGTGAATAGAAATAAGCCACCGAAGACCCCAGAGCAATTAATACGTCCATATTGGTGGTTTTATTTTTTAAATTTTTATAGGCACCTATATAGTAATCCAACCCCGTATAAAACTGGACCGGTGTGGCAAGAAAAAGAAAAAACCAATTCACCCAGGGCGCATGACTCCAGGAACCGATCAGGCCGAAGTCCCTTGACATGCTGATGATGAACAATGGCAGAGCAAAAATAACCCCCACAATGAATTTTTGCATCTGGTCACGGATTTCCGCATGTCTTGCAATCTCTTCCACATCTTTTTCATCCTGCCCTTCATCGGCAACGATCAAATTAAACCCGATTTTCCTGATCTCTGAAACAATGGTGTCAAGGGAGACAATGGACGGGATATAATCGACAAGCAATCTTTCCGAAGCAAAATTCACATTGGCATCTGTCACCCCCTCCAGTTTACTAACGGTTCTAGTAATATTTGCAGCGCAATTGGCGCAACTCATCCCGGTAACGGGCAGATTCAAGCTCTGTTCATTCATCATAGCCTCCTAAAAATACGGTCAGGGCGCACATTGCCGTTTACTACAGTGTTGATTTAATATAATCATAAATTATTCGTTTGCAAAATTTGAAAAATTTCCATATTTTAAGGCGATGACCATCCTGAATGCCATATTCCCGATATTTACACTACTTTTTCTTGGTAGCCTTCTCAAACACCTTGGCATCACCAATGAAACCTTTCTTAAAACCTCAGACAAACTGGTATATTTTATTTTTTTCCCTGTCATGCTGTTCTGGAAAATCGGAAGCTCAGCCCCGGATAAGGGCGTCAGTGTTAATTTATGCGCGGCTTCCATTATGGCAGTTCTCATTGTCTATCTCTTAAGCCTTTTCGCCATCCGATTGTTTCATATCACAAGCTTTCAGGCGGGTTCTTTTTCCCAGGCATGTTTCAGATTTAACACTTATATTGGCATGGCCATTGTCATGAATACCCTTGGAGAGTCAGGTATCCGATACTTTGGCATCCTCATCGGATTTGCCATCCCCATTATTAATATACTGGCCGTTTCCACCTTGATCTGGCATTCCGGAAAAAAGGGAAGCCTAGGACAAAACTTCACGTATCTTTTAAAGGCATTGATTTCCAATCCGTTGATCCTTGGGTGTGCTGCGGGAATCCTTTTTTCCAGATCACACGCTTCTTTTCCACTCTTCATCGACAACACTTTCAGCCTCATGACCTCTGTCACCATGCCGTTGGCCCTGATTTCCATTGGGGGTTCACTGAGCCTTGCAGGACTCAAACACAACACCAAAATTTCTTTGGTTGCATGCATGCTGAAAATATTAATCCTGCCGACGATTGGATTTTTCCTTTTAAAAACATTCTCTGTTACAGGAATTCCTTTCAAAGCCGGTATGATCTTTTTCGCTCTCCCGACCTCCACGGCCATATATGTTCTTTCGGCTCAGTTGAACAGTGATACAGGGCTTGCTTCTGCTGCAATCATGCTGTCAACCTTGCTCTCTTTTATGTCACTGTCTGTTGCGCTTTTAATTTGAATTAGCTGTTCTTTTCCGGGAAAAAGAGTGATCTGATCCATCCCAAAAATGTATTGCCTTCAAGAAATTCTTTCTCTGCCGATTCAAGGGCATGCGCCATTTTACGTGTGCCCTTCAGGCTATCGGTATCTGAAAACCGGTCTTTCCGTGTAATGATGGGTTTAGACGGATCAAGTTGTTTAATAACTTTGACAGGGTTGCCGGCTGCAATCACATTAGGCGGTATATCTGAAGTCACCACAGACCCTGCACCGATAATACTGTTTTTTCCAATGGTCACCCCTTTACAGATGATCGCACTGTCTCCAACCCATACG
>Ga0190327_1000023_pt1 | contig 25956 bp, 27 predicted proteins | sample 48720401_MG_FD_161667 | JGI IMG/M metagenome (GOLD analysis project Ga0190327, IMG submission 161667) | Hydrothermal vent sediment bacterial communities from Southern Trench, Guaymas Basin, Mexico - 4872-04-0-1_MG | ecosystem: Environmental > Aquatic > Marine > Hydrothermal vents > Sediment ... | reverse complement strand
CTCTGGAATCAATTGTATGAAAACATCAATGAAATGGTATTGAGTGATACGGGTAATACTGCCGCTGTTGTTCAGGTGACATCAATGTCACAGGCGGATATTGAAGTGTTTAAACAAGGGATTTTTTCTTGTGCGGTGAATGGAAAAGCGATCGAGAAGAATTTTTTGAACATCTGGGATATCAGTTTTGATGCAAGTGGTGACAATGTGGCATATGGTGCCAGACTGAATCGGACGGATTATACCATTGTTGTTAATGATACTGCCTGGGATAAAAAATTTCAATCTGTATGGAAACCAGTGTTTTTTTCAGGCGGAAATTCAGTTATTGCGCCGGTAAAGCAAGGCGGCAAATGGGTGATTTATAAAGATGGTCAACCTTTTTGGAAGACGCAATACAATCAGATCTGGCGGCTTGTGGTGTCACAAAATACCGGAAATGTAGCGGCGATTGCATCGGACAAGTTTGGGGAATGGACGATTTCTGAAAATGATAAGACATGGAATATGGCAGCAAATCAGATGATTTCAGATCTTATCTATTCTAAAGATGGGTCTACTCTGGTTGCTGTTCTCAAAGACAAGGACACCTGGACACTTGCGGTCAATCAAAAAAAATGGAACCTTGCAGCAGACAAGGTGTTTCATCCGTGCATCAGCCCGGATGGAAATATTGTTTCAGTGGTCATTGAAAAAAAGGGTCAATATTTTCTGGTGGTCAATAATATTGTGATCCCCACGGGCTATGATTTTATGGCAACGCCTGTCATTAGTCCCGATAACACAAAAATTTTGCAAAAAGCAGTGAAAGATGGTGTGTATCAACGGATCATCATGTCATTGGACAAAATTTTATAAAAGGATGTTCTTTCAAAGGAGACAAATATGAATGCCTTTATAGATTTTATTATGGGGCCAATGGTCTGGGTTGCTTTTTCGATTTTCATACTCGGCCTGATCTTTAAACTTATTATTATTATCAAAGATGTGAATGCTAAAGAGTCATATATTTATTCGTATTTGACCCTGAAACACAGCTTAAGATCAATCTTTGCCTGGTTGATTCCGTTTTTTCCTCAAAGTACCCGTCAGAGCCCGATTTTTTATGCAATATCTTATATTTTTCACTTGCTTCTTTTTATAGTGCCTATCTTTTTGATGTCTCATATTGTTTTGATCAATGAAGCATTTCAAATTTCCTGGATAGCGATGGATGACGGCCTGGCGGATATATTAACACTTGTTATCATTTTTGCGCTGGTATTTTTTGCCATTCGCAGGCAGAAAGTCCCGGAAGTGAAATATTTAACCTCCTTTAAAGATTATGTGTTATTATTAATGGTTGCCTTGCCTTTTATTACAGGCTTTTTAGCGTATCACCAGTTTTTTTTCTATAAACAAATGGTGATTGTTCATGTGATTTCGGGTGAGATTATGCTTATTCTCATACCGTTCTCAAGATTCTCTCATATGATTGTTGCCCCGTTGACAAGAGCTTATATGGGATCTGAATTTGGAAATGTCCGGCATGCAAAAGACTGGTAGAAGTGATAAGGAGATGAAAATGTCAAATGAGCTGAAAATAAAGGATGGATCAAGTATTGTGAAAGAAAAAAATACAGATGAAGCGGTTGAAGCAGGCTTGGCCAAACTGACACCCGAAAGAATAAAAAATACCATTAATCAGGTGTTTCAAAATGAGACTGGACCCAGATTTAAAGCCTATGTTGAAACTTGCATGCACTGCGGTCTCTGTGCGGACGCCTGTTTGTATTTCCTTTCAAATGATCGTGACCCGACTTATTCTCCGGCAGGAAAGGTAAAACAGACCATATGGGAAATGTTGGATAAAAAAGGAGAGGTCTCAATAGAGTTTCTTAGAAGAGCCGTGCATATCGCCTATATAGAATGTAATGTCTGTAAACGGTGCGCCATGTACTGCCCCTTTGGTATTGATGTTGCCTATTTGATGCTGATGGTGCGAAGAATTTGCCATAAGCTTGAGATCACGCCTTTGTATATTCAGGATACAGTAAACAGCCATTCTGCCACCATGAATCAGATGTGGGTAAAGGAAGATGAATGGATTGATACCCTTCAATGGCAGGAAGAAGATGCAAGAGAAGAATTTGAAAATTTAAGGATTCCGCTGGATAAAGAAGGGGCGGATGTCATGTATTCGGTGATCGCACCGGAACCCAAATTTCAGGCAGGGTTGTTATATCAGGCGGCCACTATTATGCATGCGGCTGGAATTAACTGGACCATGCCCTCAAGTCCGGGGTGGGACAATAGTAATATGGCCATGTTTACCGGTGACAATGAAATTTCCGGCCGCATTGCCAGAGCCTTTTATGAGACAGCGGCAAGGCTCAAGGTAAACCGCATTGTCATGGGAGAGTGCGGTCATGCGTTCCGGTCAACCTATGATGTGGGGAATCGCTGGATCGGTTGGGCAATTCCGCCGTTTGAGGTGGTGCATGCAGTGGAATTCTATCATGAATTACTGACTTCCGGTCGGATAAAGATTGCCAAAAAATTTACGAAAACCGTTACGCTTCATGATCCTTGTAATATTTCCAGGGGAAGAGGGCTTCATGATATGGCAAGAGAAGTAACCCATATGCTGTGTGAAAACTTCATTGAAATGACACCGAACCGGGAACATAATTTTTGCTGTGGTGCCGGCGGCGGTGTGATTAATTGTGGCCCTCCCTATAAAGGGGAACGGATGGTGAACAACAGGAGAAAAGCGGAACAATTAAAGGCAACCGGTGCAGAGGTTTTGATTGCCCCCTGTCATAATTGTCATAGCGGACTTGAAGATATTGTTGAATATTATGATCTGAACATGGAAGTAAAGTTTTTAGGGGATATTATTTATGAAACCATGGAAAAGAAAATTTTTAACCCCGGAGAGCCAGGAGAATTGAAATGAAACATAAAATTATTTTTATGGGTTTCATACTGTTTTTGTTGACAGCCGTCGTTGCATTTTCCGATATTGAAGTAGAAAGATTGGATCCTTCAGTATTTGAAAAGCCCCATAGGCCAGGTGCGGTATTTGAACATGACGGCCATAATGAAATGGCGGGAATAGAAGATTGTGCGGTTTGTCATCATGTGTATGAAGATAAAAATCTGGTTACGGATGAATCCAGCGAAGATTCTCTTTGTTCAGAATGTCATTTTTTAAAGAAAACTCCGGAAAATTCAATTCCTTTGGAGGTTGCATATCATAAACGATGTAAAACCTGCCATTTTGAGGAAAACAAGGGGCCGGTACTTTGTGGTGAATGCCATGTTAAAGAGTAAGGAGGGATGTGATGAGCAAAAAAATTATGATCGTGGATGATGATCCTGCCATAACAAAATATCTAGACACACTTTTTACGGATAATGGGTATGACACCTGTATTGCAGTAGATGGCAAAAAAGCAGTTGATGTATATGAAGCTGAAAAACCGGATTTGATCACACTTGATCTTGAAATGCCTGAAGAATGGGGACCCAGATTTTTTAGAAAAATCAGCAAATCAAAGGGATTTAATACACCGGTGATTGTTGTCAGCGGTTTGGCAAGCACGAAGTATTCAATTCCAAAGGCAGCGGCTGTTTTTGGAAAGCCGTTTGATGCGCAAAAGCTTGTAGAAAAAGTGTCAGAACTATTAAGCTGAAACCATGTTTATTCAGCAATTTAGATATTCAACCGACAATCTTGGATATCTGGTATACTCGACAAGAGAAGGTATTGCCATTGATGTAGGGGATGTGGAAGCGGTATTGGTGTTTGCTGAAAAGAACCATATTGATATTAAATATATCACCAATACCCATTCCCACTATGACCATACTTCTGGTAATGAGGAGTTGCTTAAAAAAACGACAGCAGAATTTATTGATTGCAGAAAAATCAAATCCGATCAAACCCTACCATTGGATCATGAAATTTTGGAGGTGTTTCACACCCCCGGTCACACGGAAGATTCGGTGACATTCAAGGCGAATGATTTTTTAGTAACCGGCGATACCTTGTTTAACGGAACCATCGGCAATTGTTTTTCAGGGGATCTGAATGCTTTTTTTCAATCCTTGAAACGGCTGATTTCTTTATCGAAAAATACCAAAGTTTATGGCGGACACGATTATGTGATCGACTCCATGAAAATGGCAAAAATTATTGAAAAAGAGAACCCGTATATTGAGGAATATCTTAAAAAATATAATTTCGGGTTAATTGTGTCGACTTTGGATGATGAATTAAAGGCAAATCCATACGTAAGATTTAATGTCCCGAGTATGATAAACAATTTAAAAGAAAGGAACCTGCCGATAGATACCGAGTTTGATAGATTTAACTCAATAATGGAAATATATTGATTTAAAATTTTACATCATTTGTTGCCCTTGATCATTCATTGTTTAGGTCTTATCATTAGGAGCAACATTTTTTTTGGTCTTGCAGGATAGCAGGATGTGCCAGATATTTTTTTATTCATTAGCGGAGAAAGCATTAATGCTTGGTAAAAATATTAAATTTGTTGGTGATTCTAAACAGGATGCCTGTTTTGCCCTGGGAAGACAACTGACGATTGAGTATTATGAATGCGGGGCAAACCTCTTATTAGACAAAGACCGGGTTGAAACATCGTTGTTGAAAGCTGCAAAAGAGAGTGGTGCAACGATTATCAGCTCTTCGTTTCATGAATTCAAGCCCCAGGGAATCAGTGGTGTCGTTGTGATAGCCGAGTCACATTTTACAGTCCATGCATGGCCGGAATATGATTATGCTGCCGTCGATATATTTACTTGCGGAGACAATATAGACCTGGAAATTGCCATCAATTCCATGAAAGATTCTTTTGGATCTGAAAATGTTGTCATATCTTCCGATCAAAACCGAGGAATTATTGCCAAACCGTTTGAGCAAAAAAAAGTCGGTGAGATTATTAAAAATTCAAAAATCTATCCGATCTCCTGGAAAAAAGAGTATGAAAGAAAAAATCCATGGGGGGTTTTAACCTCTATTGATATTTATAAAAGCGACCCGAAAATTATCAGGAATGCCAAACGCATTGAACGATTTGTCTATGAACTGTGTGATCTGATCGATATGAAGCGGTTTGGAGAATGCCAGGTCGTCCATTTTGGAGAAGATGAAAAGGTCGAAGGATTCAGCATGACGCAATTTATTGAAACCTCTTTGATTTCAGGCCATTTTGCCAATGCCTTAAATACGGTTTATTTAGATGTGTTCAGTTGTAAGTTTTATGAACCCCGTGAGGTTGCAGAATTTGCTATGTCGTTTTTCAAAGGGGATCATTATAAAATGCAGATGGCGGTAAGACAATAAATTAAAGATGAAAAATTATAGTAAAATAAATGACGGTTGGTTTTCGGAAATTTGTCCCATGTGGCCCGGAATATCTTTGTCTCTTGAAATAGAAGAAGTTCTTTACAGCAAAAAAAGTAAATTCCAGCAGATCGACATGTACCAGACCAAAAATTATGGGAAAATGCTGGTGCTGGATGGCATTATTCAGTTGACTCAGTCAGACGAATTCGCCTACCAGGAAATGCTGGCTCATGTTCCTCTGTTTGCACATCCCAACCCTGAAAATGTTCTGGTTGTTGGTGGAGGAGATGGGGGGATATTAAGAGAGGTTGGCCGTCATGATTGTGTAAAACATATTGATTTTTGTGAAATCGATGAAGATGTTGTCAAAGTATCCAAAGAGTTTTTGCCTGATCTTGCCTGCGGATTTAATGATTCCAGGGTTAATGTTCATATTGTTGATGGTAATGTATGGGTTCAGGAACATAAGAGTAAGTATGACGTGATAATTGTGGATTCCTCGGACCCCATCGGTCCTGGTGAAGTTTTGTTTGAACGGCCGTTTTACGAAGGATTAAAAGCGGCCCTCTGGAAAAACGGTGTTATTGCCACCCAGGGCGAATCTTTTTTTCTTCATAAGGAGTGCGTTGCCAATCTTGTGAAGATTACAAAAGATCTGTTTCCGGTTCAGGCCTATTCGTATTTTCTGGTACCCACGTATCCAGGTGGGCATCTTGGTATTTGTTTAGGATCTCTGGGGCCGGAACTAAAAAAGCCGTGTCGGATCATTTCTGAAGATTTCCAGAAACAATTAAAATATTATTGTCCTGAAATACATGAAGCTTCTTTTGTTTTGCCCTATTTTGCCCAGAAGATGTTTGAATCCATAACATCAAAGAAAAGTGTTTAAAAATGTCAGAAGGCCCTTTAACGCACCTTGTCATAGAACCCATTAAATCCGCTTCAATGAAGGAGTTGACCCTTCTCTACAAGGAAGCTGGATGGTGGACGTCTTCCTATGACAGCCACCCTGAATTTTTAAATGATATTGTGAAAGATTCAGCTCTTTTTGTGGGGGCTTTTTGGGGAAAAAAGCTTATTGGAATAGGGCGGGCCCTTTCCGATCTTGCAAGTGATGCTTATATTCAGGATGTTACGGTGTTAAAGGAATTCAGGGGCAAAGGGATTGGTAAAAAAATCATTCAAACATTAATAGAAAAATTAAAGGAAAATAATGTTGACTGGATCGGGCTTGTTGCTCAACCGGGAACATCTTCCTTTTATGAAGAACTTGGTTTTGAACCCCTTAAAAATCACATTCCGTTAAAATATAAGGGCTGATAAAATGGTTACGGCAGGAGCGGTTTTACAGGAACCGCAAAAAATAAAATTTCCAAAATTTAATCGATTTTTATTAAAAAACCGGGAGCTCTTTCAAACATATATTGATACGTTTAAGCCCTTTTCGTGTGAGTATAATTTTTCAAATCTTTATGCCTGGCAGGATGCTTACAAACTGTCATGGACCCTGTACCAGGAACGGCTTTTGGTTTATGACACGATTTCTGACTGTGCATTTATGCCTTTGGGTGAAGACTTTTGTCCTGAAGAACTTGTCATTTTATCATTAAATTTGAAAAATGTGGGTCTTACGCCTGAAATTAGTCTTGTCACGCCAGATTATTTAAAAAAATTTCCTGAAATTGGAAATTATTATATCGTCAAAGAAGAACGGGATTATTCAGAATATATTTACGATGTTGACAGTCTGTGTGACCTTACCGGGATAAAACTTCATAAAAAAAAGAATCTGATTTCACAATTCAAACGAGGTAATTCTGATTTTGAAGTACACTTGTTAAAGGGGGAGTACCGGCAAAAAGCCCTGGGGCTGGCACTGAACCAATTGAACAGGCGTAAAAAAAGATCCCAAACTCTTGATCAGGAGTTTGGGGCCATAAAGACATCATTTGATCATTTTGAGGAATTGGGGCTGGAGGGGCTTGTGATAACGGTGGGGAACAAGATGGTTGCTTTTTCTGTTTTCAGTAAGTTGAACCCTTCAACCTATGATATTCAGTTTGAGAAGTCTGATATGGCTTTTAAAGGGGTGGCTCAGGTGATCAACCATGAGACAGCAAAATATCTTAAAGATAGATGTCAATACCTGAACCGGGAGCAGGACCTTGGGATTAAAGGCCTTCGCCAGGCTAAAATGTCATATGATCCTGTAAAATTAATCACCCCGTACAGCCTTACCTTTACACCGATGAATTAGTTTGGAAAGGAGAACCATGTTACAAACCAGTGTTACACGACTACTTGGCATAAAATACCCCATCATCGGCGGTGCCATGATGTCTATTTCAAAGGCTGATTTTGTCGCAGCCATATCCAATGCGGGCGGGCTTGGTATCCTGGCATCGGCCATTTATCAGACAAAAGAGGAGTTTGCCCGGGCCATTGACAGGCTCAAACAACTGACGGACAAGCCGTTTGCAGTGAACCTCAATCTTTTTCCTTCCATGCGGCCCATTGATAACAATGATTATCTGGATATTTTGATTGAAAAAGGGGTTAAGATTGTTGAAACCTCCGGGCATTCCGCACCCGAAGAGTTATGCAGACGGTTCAAGGATGCCGGTATGATCTGGATCCATAAATGTGTGGGAATCCGGTATGCTATAAAAGTGGAAAAAATGGGAGCAGATATTGTCACTGTGGTGGGATATGAAAACGGAGGTGCCACAGGCAAGCTGGATATCGGAACCCTGGTTCTGGTTCCAAGCGTTGTAGATGCGGTCAAGCTTCCGGTGATCGGCGGCGGCGGCGTTTCAGATGGCAGGGGAATTGCAGCACTTCTCAGCCTTGGCGCCGAGGCAGTGATAATGGGAACCCGTCTGTTATTGACCAAAGAATGTCCCATTCATGACAAGTTAAAACAGGCCCTGTTTGATGCATCTGAGCTGGATACCATGCTCATCATGCGGTCTATCGGTGCGACCCACAGGGTCTGGAACAATGCAGCCGCTCAAAAATGTTTTGAAATTGAACAAAATAGCGGCAGTTTTGATGAAGTGATTTCCATAGTTACAGGCGATAAGGCAAGAGTGATGTTCAATGACGGGAAAACGGATGTAGGGGTGATTTCCTGTGGTCAGGGAATTGGCCTGATCCATGATATTCCCACTGTAAAAGACCTGTTTGATACCCTGATGAAGACTACAGAACAACAATTATCCGGGTTGCTGAACCGGTGATTTTGATATTGACAATTTCAAAGACCCTGCACTCTACAGGATCTTTTTTTAACTGTAGTGTTTTTTATGCCAATCATGAAATATTAATAAGGATTTAATTTTGTTCAAACCAAACTATTCATTTGAAAAACGCCAGAAAGAATTGGCAAAAAAAAAGAAGAAAGAGGAAAAAAGGCAACGCAAGCTGGAGAAAAAGAAAAATCCTGACGGGGAAAAGGAGACTCTTTCCGTTCCGGATGATTAACAGCTTTAAGCCCTCTTTTTTGACCGAAAGTAATCTATGTCATGGGGCGCCTCTTTGTGGGTTTATCCTGACAACTGCCAAGGCCTGATCGGCGCAAGATTACCAAAGGAGAATGCAGCAATAGATCCCATGAAAATGTTGTGAATTTAAAATTTTAATTCATTTAGCGCTTGACTTTTTTTGTTATGGGTATAGTATAACAAAATTCGCGCTGCTTTATGTAAAGCGCAAAGGTTTCATTCTAAAGGAGAACAATCCAACGAAAAAAATGGTATTTCCCTTAAAGTTAGAAACTAGTATTTTTTATTTTTATTACAGGAGACTGCCAACATGGCTAATGGTATTGTAAAATGGTTTAATGACACAAAAGGTTTTGGATTTATCGAACAGGAAGAAGGAAAAGATGTATTTGTGCATCACTCAGGTATCAATTCAACAGGTTTTAAATCCCTGAATGAAGGAGACCGCGTTTCATTTGACATCGAAGATGGACAGAAAGGTCCTGCAGCAACAAATGTAACCGTGTTATAGTTAACCGTTTTATTTGTTTTAAAGAGTCATCTTGGTGACTTGAAAAATTAAAGCCTCTGGACAGGATATCGTCCAGAGGCTTTTTGTTTTCGCGGAAAACCAAAAATAATTCCTACACTTTTAAAGTTCATAGGGTGTCAGGCTTTCCCATCCATTTTCAGTTACAAGCAGTGTTTGTTCAAACTGTGCGGACAAAGATCCATCATCGGTGACAGCGGTCCACCGGTCTTCAAGGACATGCAGGTCTTTTCTCCCCAGATTAATCATGGGCTCAATGGTAAACACCATACCGGGAACAAGTGATATGCCTTTTCCCCTGGTTCCGAAATGAAGAATTTGGGGCTGTTCATGAAAATCGATGCCCACTCCATGACCGACAAATTCCCGGACCACGGAACAACCGCAAGATTCTGCATAGTTTTGAATGGCAAAACCGATATCTCCCAAGGTTGCACCGGGAGCTATTGTTTCAATCCCCCTTTTTAAGGATTCGGCAGCTACACTGACAATTTTTTTTCCCTGTTCCGTCGGCGTCCCCACAAAAAAAGTTTTGCTGGCATCTGCATAATATCCGTCAAGTATGGGGGTGATATCTACATTGACAATATCGCCATCTTTTAAAATACGGTCGCCGGGTATGCCGTGACAGATGACGTCATTGATCGAGACACAGACACTTTTAGGGAAGCCCCTGTAATTCAAGGGTGCTGGAATCGCTCCGGCCTTAATGGTTTTTTCATGGACAAAGGTATTAATATCTTCTGTTTTGAGCCCAGGCTTAATCATTTTCTCAACCTGGTTGAGAATTGACATTAAAAGCTCTCCGCTTTTTTGGATGCCTTTGATTTGGCGGGGCTCTTTTAAATAGATATCATATCTTCGTTTGTATTCTTCCTTTATGCTGACTTCCATTTTTTTATTTCGGCAACAATTTTTATATTTTTTTCCACTTCCACATGGACAGAGGGTATTTTGTCCGATTTTTACTGCTTTTTTTTTCATTTTTTCTCAAACTCCCACAGGATGACCCCATAATGAATGGGGATATGCGTTTTTAATTTTAATCTTGATTATATCGCCTATATTGACATGTTCGGATGGAAAATGCACGATTTTATTGGACTCGGTCCTTCCGGTCATCTGTTCCATATTTTTATGGGTTTGCTCAAACCCACCCCGTTTTTTTATGCTTTTACCTTCAACAAGAACTTTAAAAGTTTCCCCGATCAGTTCTTTGTTCTTTTTTCCAGTATACTGTTCCTGTAATTGTAAAAGATTATTTAACCTTTCCCGTTTTTCTTTTTCATCTATCTGGTCGGAAAATTTGGCCGCAGGTGCGGATGATCGATCAGAATAGGCAAAAGCAAATATGGAATCAAATTCAATTTCACGTAAAAGATTCATTGTATCGTTAAAATCATTATCGGTCTCCGATGGGAATCCTACAATGATATCCGTTGAAAGCGCAATATCAGGGCATTCCTTTTTTAAGGTAAGAATTCTGTCAATATATTCTTCCCGTGTGTATCCCCGGTTCATTTTTTTAAGAATTTTATTTGACCCGGACTGTACCGGCAAGTGCAGATGGTTGCAAACCTTATCAAGATCCCGGATAGCATAAATTAAATTTATGGAAAGATCTTTTGGGTGGGACGTGGCAAATCGTATCCGATGGATTCCGTCTATTTTATTTATCCTTGCCAAAAGCTCTGGGAAAGACATTTGAGCTTCTTTCTGGCCATAGGAATTTACGTTCTGCCCTAAAAGGGTTATCTCCTTGACACCTGACGTGGCAAGTAAAGAGATCTCCTCCATAATGCTTTCCGGTTTACGACTTCTTTCTCTGCCACGGACATAGGGCACCACACAATAAGTGCAATAATTATCACATCCCTGCATAATGGTGACAAATCCGGATATTTTATTTTCATCAAAACAGGATGCATCCGGCATGGCTTCATAAATCATTTGGCAGTCCTTTGTATCCACCACTCGTTGGACACCGGATTTTATCGCATCAATATGCTGACCAAACCTTGAAAATGCCTGGGTGCCCAAAACAATATCAAGATGCGGAATACGCTCAAATGCTTTTTCACCCTCCTGCTGGGCCACACATCCTGCCATGACTGTGATCAAATGAGGATTCTTTTTTTTAATTTTGGCAAATCTGCCTAGAAAACTAAATGCTTTTTCTTCTGCTTTGTGTCGAATCGAACAGGTATTGCAGACAACAATGTCAGCTTTATCCATATCATTGGTTTTTTTAAACCCGTAAGAATTTAAAATTAAGGCCAGTTTCTCAGAATCGTATACATTCATCTGACAGCCAATCGTATATATATAGGCATATCCATTATACTTCATTAAACATAAAATCCTTTTTTAAATTCTCAACGATCATTTGAGCTGTTTCTGTTCGATCCGGTGCGATGGCAAGCCGGATATGCCCCTTCTGGGGGTCCAGAGTTGTTGCAATTGCCACACCCTCATGGCCCTCAAAAATAAACCGGATAAATCCGATCTTGGTTTTATCAACCCTATATTCTTTGTAGATTGTTTTCATAAATTCCACCCCTGCTTTTTTTAAACGAATTAATATACCATTATTGCTTAAAACTTCAAATAGCTAACCCTGTAATTGCCATAAAAAAAGAATTTTACAGTTCACTTTTTTCAGCTTAAACTTGTAATTTCTTTCAGAATCCTTAACATTGAAATAGTAAAAAAGTTTTAAAGACTTGTGATATTTACAAATTGGCTTCACTAAGTTTAAGCCGGAGTGATAACATAAATGGAAAATAAATCTAATCTCCATCATTTGGTTCTCGGAAAACTCAATGATTTTTTGACCGGTTCTGTTTTAGCAGACACGCTTGATGAAAGATATCGGCAAAAAATTGCAAAAAATCTTGTAATAGACGGCAGATTTGAAAAAAAAGATATTAAAAGTAATATCACCCTTGAAGTTGTTGCGGGACATAAAAGGGCTGCCATAAAAGTTGATTTTCTTGTCACATATCAGGGAAAAACCATTGCAATGATAAAATATGCACCAGGATCCCTTGTCACCAGGAGACTTTCTACCCTGGCAATATCAAGAATACTTAAACCTTACCAGATCCCAATTGTTGTTGTCACTAATGGAGAGGAGGCTGAGATCCTTGACGGGAATTCAGGAAAAGTAATGGCTACCGGGCTTGAAAATTTACTTGATAAAGAAAGTGTAAAAAAAAATATGGTATCTTTTTTGTTTAAGCCGATTAAAAAGACCCTGTTCGATCAGGCATCAAGAATTGCATATGCCTGTGAGGTTGACGGGACCTGTCCCTGTGACTCAGATGTCTGCATCATTGAATAAGAATTTACAGGGGTTTCAGGACAATAATGTGCAGTGGTTCCTTAACTTATTTATTTAGGACTTTTTTTAGATAATAGCCTGTGTATGATTTTTTATTTTCAGCAATTTCTTCTGGTGTCCCCACAGCAACAATTTTTCCACCCTTGTCTCCGCCTTCAGGTCCAAGGTCGATGATGTGATCTGCGCATTTGATGACATCAAGATTGTGTTCTATGACGACCACTGTATTCTTTGAATCAACCAGTTTATCCAGAACAAATAACAATTTTTTAATATCGTCTGAATGGAGGCCTGTGGTGGGTTCATCCAGGATATAGATGGTTTTCCCGGTCCCTTTTTTTGATAATTCTTTTGCCAGTTTTATTCTTTGGGCTTCTCCTCCGGACAAGGTTGTGGCAGCCTGTCCCAGCTTTATATAGCCGAGCCCAACTTCTATGAGGGTGGTAAGTTTGGTTTTGATAGATGAAATATTTTCAAAAAATCGAATGGATTGATTGATGGTCATGTCTAAAACCTGGGCAATGTTTTTATCTTTATATTTGATATCCAGAGTTTCCCTGTTGTACCGCTTTCCCTTGCAGACATCACAGGTCACATAGACATCGGGTAGAAAATGCATTTCAATTTTAATAATACCATCACCAGCGCAGGCTTCACATCTACCGCCCTTCACATTAAAGCTGAATCGGCCGGGTTTATACCCCCTTGCTTTTGATTCACGGGTTTTAGAAAATAATTCTCTGATATGATTAAATACCTGGGTATAGGTACCCGGGTTGCTTCGGGGTGTTTTTCCAATGGGAGATTGATCGATATGAATCACTTTATCAAGATATTCAAGCCCTGTGATGTCTTTAAACTTACCGGTTGTTTTCCTGGAACGGTTGATCCTGTTTGCAAGAATTTGATAAAGTGTGGATAAAACAAGGGTTGATTTCCCTGATCCGGAAACCCCGGTTACACAGACAAAACATTCCAGGGGAAATGACACATCAATATGGTTAAGATTATTTGAATTTGCCTGATAAATAGTTAATGATTTGCCTGTATTTTTTCTTCTTTTTTGGGGGATTGGGATGCTTTTTTTACCGGACAGATAAAGACCGGTCAATGAGGTCTCACAGTTTATAAGTGCTTCAGGGGGGCCTGAAAAAACAACTTGTCCACCGTTTACGCCTGCGGCAGGACCAATATCAATTACATAATCGGAAGAAAGAATGGTTTCTTCATCATGCTCAACCACCACCACGGTATTGCCAAGATCTCGAAGATTCATTAAGGTGGTTAATAACCGCGCATTGTCTTTTTGGTGAAGCCCGATACTGGGCTCATCCAGTACATAAAGAACCCCTGTCAGTTTAGAGCCGATTTGGGTGGCAAGTCGAATTCTCTGGCTTTCTCCTCCAGATAAAGTCGCGGCAGATCGGCCAAGGGTAAGGTATTCAAGGCCAACATTCTGTAAGAAACTTAACCGTTCTTTCAGCTCTTTAATAATTCTTTCCGCAATAATTTTATCTTTATCTTTAAGATTTAAAGATGACATATACTCAATTGAATGCTGTATGGAAAGAGAAGTAATTTCCCAGATAGTTTTATCCCCGACCTTAACAGACCCGGATGCTTTGTTGAGTCTTGTGCCATTACAAATAGCGCAGGGTCTAAAATTTAAATATTTTTTTATGTCTTCTCGCATATAGGTGGAGTTTGTTTCAAGATACCGTCTTTTCAGATTTGGAATCACCCCTTCAAACGATTTTTGATATATAATTTTTTTCCCCATTTTTTCAGTATAAAACGGTATTTTTTCTTTGTTTGATCCATATAATAAGGCCTGTTGAAATTCAGGGGATAGATTTTTGAAAGGTTTATAAATATCTTCTTTATAATGGGTCACCAGGGCATCAAGAAATTCCATGAATTGAACGGAATCCCTGTTTTCCCAAGGGATTATCGCACCTTGTCTTAAAGAGATGTCATGATCCGGAACAATTAAATCTGGATCAAATTGTGTGACAGACCCTAAGCCGTCACATTTGGGGCAGGCCCCTTGAGGTGAGTTAAAAGAGAAAGAAGCTGGCGTGAATTCAGGATAACTGATTCCGCATTTCACACAGGAGGCTTTTTCACTGAAAAGGGTTTCCTCATTTCGGGTCAGGTCAAGGATGGTTACAAGTCTTTCCGACAATGAAAGTGCAAGCTCCAGGGAATCTGCCAGGCGATTTTCAATTCCCTCTTTAATGATCAGTCGATCGACAACAGCATCAATGGTATGTTTTTTATTTTTGGAAAGTTTCGGAAGATCATCAATCAAATAGATTTTATGGTCAACTCTGACCCTGGCAAAGCCATCTTTTTTTATTTTTAAAAACAGTTTTTCATGGGATCCTTTTTGTCCGCTGACTAAGGGCGCTAAAATCACAATTTTTGATTTTTTATCAAGGTCCATCACCCGATCAGTGATTTGATCAATGGACATGGAAGAAATGGGTAACCCACACTTATAGCAATAAGATTTACCGATTCTTGCAAATAACAGCCGTAGATAATCATAAATTTCTGTGACGGTGCCAACTGTTGATCTGGGATTATGGCTGGCAGGTTTTTGTTCAATGGAGATGGCAGGACTAAGACCGATAATAGCATCTACATCGGGTTTGTCCATCTGCCCTAAAAATTGTCTGGCATAGGTTGAAAGGGATTCAACATATCTTCGCTGGCCTTCGGCATAGAGTGTGTCAAATGCCAGAGTTGATTTCCCTGAACCGGAAAGTCCTGTAATAACTGTTAAACTGTTCTTGGGTATTTCAACATTAATATTTTTAAGATTGTGTTCCCGGGCCCCTTCAATGATAATTTTATCTGTATCCATTTATTGGTCTTATGGTTATTCTGGTTTAGTTATTTTGAAACATTTTATTGTTGGCCTGAAAGGCTGCCATTTTAATGGCTTCTGTTAGACTTGACGCATCTGCAATTCCCTTCCAGGCAATGTCATAGGCGGTACCATGATCTACTGAAGTCCTGATAATAGGAAGGCCAATTGTTGTGTTTACGCCGTCTTTAAAATGGATAAGTTTGAACGGAATAAGGCCCTGATCATGGTACATGCAAACGACTGCATCATACTTTCCCTTCACAGCCTGGTAAAAAACAGTGTCCGGGGGCAGGGGACCAAGAACTTCCAATCCTTGGTCTTTTGCAAGTCTGACAGCAGGAGCGATGATGTCTTCTTCTTCATGACCAAACATGGAGGCTTCTCCTGCATGGGGGTTTAGTCCGGCAACGGCAATTCTGGGATGGGTGATATTAAACCGCTCTTTTAGAGAAGTATGGGTTAATCTTATTTTTTCGATAATTCCTTTAATTGTAAGATGTCCCGATACTTGTGATAACGGAATATGGATCGTCACTAGAACAACCTTAAGCTTCTCGCCAGCCAGCATCATGGCATAATCTTCAGTCATTGTCTGATGTGCCAGTAATTCCGTATGTCCGTGAAATTGAGAGCCTGCAAGCTTTAAAGCCGTTTTTGTGATGGGACAGGTCGCAATGCCGGAAATACGGTTAGCCAATGCAAGGTCAATCCCTTTAATGATATAGTCCTGCATGGCAATTCCAGTTTCAATGGTTGGTCCTGAAAGATCGGAACCGTCCATATTAATATTGGAAATATCAATGATATCCAGCGTATTAAATAGATATTTACCTTGTTTGGGATCATGGATGATATTGATTTCAGGGTTGCCGTTTAAAAATTTCAATGCCTGTTTGATAATATTGGAATCACCAAGAATAAGAGGTTTGCATAAGGCATAAATCTTGGGATCGTTTAACGCTTTTATCAGTATTTCCGGGCCGATCCCGACAGGATCTCCCATGGTAATGCCAATAATTGGAAGGGTGTGTGAATGTTTCATTAAAATATCTATAGTATTAAGGGTTAATAATGCAAAATAAAGTGCAATATACTATTGGAAAATGAAAGTGTAAATATAATTTATGTCATAAAATTGTGAAACTACTGTTAACCTCGTGCTTTTTAAAAAAATGGAATTTTTATTAAATTTGAAGCAATTAAAAGAAAAATGGAATAAATCGGAGGAAATTTATTTTTTTAGAAATTAAAGATTTGCTTTGAAAGGTTGAAATCTCTTGGAAAAATAACTAGTTGTCGAAGTGGTTGTAATTTTTAGAAAATTTTTTGTTCCACAGAAAAAAAGTAATAAAAACAAATAATTAAAAAATTATGCCAACCAGAAATTTAAGATTAAGCTAATATGTCTTATTCGCTTTGACCAATAAAAAATATTTCATTAATTATAATCATACTTTTTTTAAATGTCCGTTTTATCCGTTAGTGGTTATTAAATTTGCTTTATAAACAACTGTTTCAATTGTTTCAATTTTGTAGTTGAAGGGGAGAAGTCTTTTTTGGAAAACATGGGGTTATTCTGGGAAGAAGTAAAAGGCCAAATCAAAAAGACATTGCCCGATCATAGTTACAGGATGTGGATAGACCCTGTAGAGCTTCTTGAGCATGATAATCATCATATTAAATTATCCAGCCCGAATACCTATTTTATCAAACGGTTGAAAGATAATTATCTTCCGATGTTTGAAAAAGAATTTTCAAACATCGGAATTAGTGATATCCATATTGAATTTAAAGTATCTTCCCCAAAAAAAGCAAGTGCATATCCAGCAGTTCCTTTACCATCAAAAAAATTAAAGCAAATGCATTTGCCCGGGCTTAACATAAGATTTAATAGCGGCCGGATGTTCAAAAAAGGATTTACCTTTGATGATTTTGTAGTGGGGGACAATTCAAGTTTTGCCTATTCCGCATTATTATCCCTTTCCCAGGGAAAAATAAAAGGATCGAATATTCTTTATCTTTTAGCTAAAACAGGCCTTGGAAAAAGTCATTTATCCCAGGCCGCCGGATATCATATGATTACAAACAACCTTTCCAGAAAGGTCTACTATATAACGGCAGAAGATTTTACCAATGAAATGATATTTTCTTTGAAAAATAATACCATAGCGCAGTTCAAAGAAAAATACAGGGAAAAATGTGATGTATTAATTCTTGAAGATGTTCAATTTCTGTCCGGAAAGGATGCAACACAAAAAGAACTTGCCATGACATTGGATTATCTTCTTGGAGCCGATAAAAAGATCATTTTTTCAGGATGTGAGCTTCCGGATGATATCCCCAAACTAAATGATCAGTTAAAGTCTCGCTTGACCCTTGGCGTTGTCACACAAATTGATGCACCGGACTATACAACTCGGGTCAGGATATTAAAAAAGAAATCAAAAAAATTTGGATGTGAAATTCCCGACCAGGTCACCGAGTATATCGCCCAGGAATTGTGCGATGATGTTCGCCAGCTTGAAAGCGGTTTGTTTGGGGTGGCCGCAAAAGGGCAGTTAATGGGGTATAATATTGATATTGCATTGGCAAAAAGTGTTCTGGAAAATATCACAAGAACGAAAAAACGAATTACGGTTGAATCGATTAAAAAATTGGTTTGCAAAGAGTTTTCAGTCTCTCAAACTGATATCGTATCTGCTTCCAGAAAAAGAAGGATTGTAAAACCACGGCAACTGGCCATTTTTCTTTCCAGAAAGTATACGGATCAGCCCATCAAAAAAATCGGTACAAGTTTTAATAAATATCATGCAACTGCCATATATGCCATTAACGCAATTGAAAGAGAGTTAAAGCAAAAAAGCGTTCTTTATGAACAAGTAACTTATCTTTCTAAAAAAATTGAAACAGGAAAATTTTAAATGGAATTTTCTAATTCTGTTTACAGACATCTTCAAAAGATATCAGGAAAATCAAATGTCACAAGAGAAAAAGAAGAATTGTTGTGTTACTCCTATGATGCTACGGGAAACTCTTTTCTTCCGGATGCCATAGTATTTCCAGGCTCAGAAAAAGAAGTCTCCCGGATTTTAAAACTGGCATCAAAAGAAAATTTGGTTGTGGTACCTCGTGGAGCCGGTTCCGGGATGACGGGAGGAGCCGTGCCGGTAAAAGGTGGTCTGATAATAGTCACAAGCCGTATGAACAAAATTTTTAATATTGATGAAAATAATTTTTTAGTGAGAGTTCAACCCGGTGTTATTGTTTCTGATATCCATAAAAGTGTAGAAGAAAAAGGATTGTTTTACCCTCCGGATCCTGCCAGCTCATCTATTTGTACCATTGGGGGAAATATTGGTGAATGCGCAGGTGGACCCAGAGCGGTAAAATATGGGGTCACACGCGATTATGTCTTGGGATTAAGAGCTGTTCTGCCTTCAGGAGAAGTGATTCAAACAGGTGTTGCCACTGTAAAAGGGGTTGCCGGGTATGATCTGACGCGTCTGATTGTGGGATCTGAGGGCACCTTGGCAGTGGTCACTGAAATTACATTAAAACTATTGCCTTTGCCTGCAACGATCAAAACAATGGCTGTCTTTTTTGACAGCGTGCAAAAGGCCGCCAAAACCGTATCCGGGATTATGCGGGAGGCGGTTGTCCCAAGATGTGTTGAATATATGGATGAAGCCTGTCTTGATCTTGTAAAAGATAATCTCAGCTTTGATTTACCTGAAAGCATTAAGGCCTTATTGATCATAGAACTGGATGGAGATGTCAGCAGTGTTGAAAAAGATGCCCGGAATATTAAAGAATTGTGTTTTTCTTATGGTGCCCTGGATGTCATCGTTGCAAAAGATCAGATAGAGGCACAAAAGCTGTGGGATGCCAGAAAAGCATTGTCTCCGGTGTTATACAAAATTGCAACCAACAAGATTAATGAGGATATCGTTGTCCCTATCGATAAAATACCGAATATGGTTCAGGTCACCCAAAAAATTCAAAAAACATCCGGGTTAAAAGTGGTCAGTTTTGGCCATGCAGGGGATGGAAATATCCATTGCAATATAATGTATAATAAAGCGGATGAAAATGAATTAAAAAGGGCAGAAAAGGCTGTTGATGAGCTTTTTAATGCAACGTTAAGCTTAGGGGGTACTATTACCGGAGAACACGGGGTTGGTATGACGAAGATGAAATACCTGCCCCTTGAAATCGGTGCCACACAAATTGAACTAATGAAAGGGATTAAACGGGTGTTTGATCCCCAGAATATATTAAACCCGGGTAAGATTTTTCAATGAATATAAAAAAAAGCTAACGATCCGGATGCACAAATTTTTGACTTGAATTTTTCTCCTATAGACCAAAACAAAAATTATTGAAGTTTCATTGCATAGTGGTTGTGGATTAATAATTTTTCCAAAATATCAATTTTTGGATTTTTATTATGCAGGATGCAGCATCGTATAGATATTGAGCAATACTTTGAACAAAGCTTGTTTTTTTTGTTAAATTCTCCAAAACAATCCGGTATGTCTAAGGCGTCTTTTTTAATCGAATTGTTGATCAGTATCTGGTCCAGTTGTTTTATTTCCATATTCATTCCATATATAGATTATTTTTTCCATATTTAGTGTAAAAAATTCTATTGGTCAATACCTAATTTTTTTTATATCGAAACCATTGATTCTAATTTTTCAATCAATGGTTTTAGGGCTTGTTTTTGGGTGGCGGAAACAAGAACACCTTGGTTTAGCAACCATTTGTCCTCAAAAGTATCAAGATCAATTCGGTCTATTTTATTAAAGACGTAGAGGGTAGGGATTTTATTTAGGTTTAAATTTTTAAGAATTTCTTCTACTGATTTTTTTTGTTGGCTGTAACGGGGATTGCTGATATCTATCACATGTAAAATAACATCTGCATCAGCCAGTTCTTCCAGAGTGGCATGAAATGATTCCATTAATTCTTTTGGAAGATTTTGGATAAATCCGACAGTATCCGTGATAATGACTTCTGTATCCTTAGGAAATCTCAATCGCCTGCTGGAGGGGTCAAGGGTAGCAAACAATCGATTGGCTGCAACAATCTTACTTTGAGTTAAGGTATTCAATAGAGTTGATTTGCCGGCATTTGTATAACCAACAATTGCAATAATGGGTAAATTCCTTCGTTTACGCCTGGATTTTTGTCGATAGCGTTGTTTACGGATTTTGACAATCTCTTTTTTTAACCGGTTGATCTTTTCTCTGACCCTTCGTCGATTAATTTCAAGTTTCGTCTCGCCAGGTCCTCTGCCACCGATTCCGCCGATCAACCGTGACATGGCCGTATTCTTAGTGATCAGTCGTGGTAAAAGGTATTCCATCTGAGCAAGTTCCACCTGGAATTTACCCTCCCTTGACTTAGCCTGTTTGGCAAAAATATCAAGAATCAGCTGGGTCCGGTCAATGACTTTCATTTCAACAAAATCAGTAATGGAGCGAATCTGGGAAGCAGATAATTCCCTGTTAAACACCAGCAGAGTCGCATACTTTTGAATCGCTTGAATAATCAGGCTGGACAGTTTTCCCTTACCGACAACGAATTTTGGATCAATGGTTTTTCTTCGTTGGATGGCTGTACCGATCACGTTGATATGGCTTGTTTTGCAAAGATCTTTAAGCTCTTCCATGGAAGCCCAGGCTTTTTTTGGATCAGAAGTCGTTGCATTAATTAAGAATGCATTTTCAGTGCCTGATTCAGGTTTGTATAAAAAATTATTTCTGGTCAACTCAGATTCAAGTGCCAGAATTTGAGACAGGCAGTCAATGTTCAGTTGATGAATGGTGCCGGGTGCTGTCACCTGATAGGGTGTTGAATTTTCACCTGGAATGATATGCCCGGAATAAACGGTTCCGGGTTTGCCGCCCGGTGTGATACAAATAGCGGTGATATAATCCAGCTGCAACAGCGAAAGATCTGTGAGATCATCCCTTGTCAAGGGCTCTTTTTTTAAATGGGTATGAATGAGGCGCAGCCCCTTGAGCCTGCCGGGAAGGGCCATAAAGCCTGCAGTTACCGGAATGACAATTCTGTGGGACTCTCCGACAATAACATAAATAATTTTTCCATTCCGGTCGATGAGAAGACCGATCTGCCGTCTGATATCATGGGAAAGTTCAGCTAAAAGGACTGCCAGTTCCGGATTTATAATATACTCGGGTGGTGTGCTGTAGTTATAGAGATTTTCAATTCGTTTGATCTGGGTGTTTCTCAGACCGGAAGTGTTACCGGAAAGTTTTTTCTTCATTCAAATTCCTGGTACGAATCCGGTGCAAGTTCTTCAAATCGTGTATATTGACCCATAAAATGCATAAATGCAGTACCGGTAGCCCCGTTTCTGTTTTTGGAAACAATGATTTCAGCCGTACCTTTTTTAGGATTATCCGGTTCTTTATTATAGACCTCATCCCTGTAGATGAAGGCAACAATATCTGCATCCTGTTCCAGGGCACCGGACTCACGAAGGTCAGACAGCATGGGACGTTTATCAGAGCGCTGTTCAAGCATACGGTTCAGCTGGGATAAAGCCATGATCGGAACATTCAACTCTTTTGCAAGCGCCTTTAAAGATCGTGAGATTTCAGCAATTTCAAGATCTCTTCGTTCTGTCCTGAACGGGGGTTTCATCAACTGAAGGTAATCAACAATAATCAGGCCGAGTTCATTATGTTTTTGATACAGTTTTCTTGTCTTTGCTCTTATTTCCATTACCGTAATATTGGGTGTGTCATCAATAAAAATGGGCAGTTCATTTAAAATACCTGCCGCATCTGTTGTATTTTGCCAGTCTTCCTGGCTGATAAAACCGGTTCGAAGCCGGTTTGAATCTATGCGTGCTTCTGAAGTCAGCAGCCTCATGGAAAGTTGTTCATTGGACATTTCAAGGGAGAAAACGGCAACAGGTTTGTGTTCCTCAATGGCAACATTTCTGGCAATATTTAACGCAAAGGCTGTTTTTCCCATGCTGGGCCTTGCTGCCAGAATAATCAAATCAGATTTTTGTAATCCGGATGTAATATTGTTTAACTTTACATATCCGGTCGAAAGTCCTGAAAGCCCCCCATCTTTTCCCTGCCGCTCTTCAAGTTTATCAATATTTAAATTAATCAAATCTCCTAAATTTTGAAAGGCACTCCCTGATTTTTTTTCTGAGATATTTAAAATAGAGGTTTCGGCAAAATCAATAATATCTTCAACATTGCCTTTATCTTTCAGACACTTTTCAATAATACCTGAAGAAGCAGTTATTAATTGTCTTAAAGAGGCTTTGCCCTTAATAATTTTGGCATAATGAACCGCATTTACAGCAATCGGAGCTGCATCGGAAATGGCGGCAAGATAGGCAACTCCACCGATACTTTCAAGTTCTTCTTTTTCTTTGAGTCGATTGGCAACCGTCACTAGATCCGCAGGTTCTTCTTTGCTGGCAAGTTCTATTATTGCCCGGAATATTTTTTTATGAGCACCTTTATAGAAGTCCTCATAAGATATGATGTTAATAATATCATCAAGGCTGTCATTATTAATAAATATAGCACTTAATATTGATTCTTCCGCATCAATATCATGGGGAGGCGTTTTGATGAGAAGTGGGTCGGTGGCTATTTTATTTTTTATGGTCACAATATAATTTTTAATAGGTGCCTCCGGGGAAATTTTAAAATTTCCCCGGAGGCAGGTTAAAGATTATTTTTCTTCTTCAGCAATGACATTAACTGTAATTGCAGGTTCAACATCCTTATAAAGACGGATAGGCACTTTGTATTCGCCGATTTCTTTTATCGGTTCCGCAAGAAGGATAGATCGGCGCTCCAGCAGGATATCCTGAGCATTTAATGACTCTTTGATATCGTGGGTTGTGACGGATCCATACAGACGGTCTTCTTCATGAACCTTGGCTTTAATTGTACATACAACATTTTTGATTTTAGCCGCCATTTCCTCGGCAATTTTTCTTTCTTTGGCAATCTGAAGTTCAAGTTTTGCCTTCGCCTGTTCCATGACTTTTCGGTTCTGGGGCGTAGCAAGAATGGCTTTGCCCTGAGGTAAAAGATAGTTGCGACCAAATCCTGGCGCCACATCACATTCTGCTCCTGCAATGCCAAGCGTATCAATAGTTTCTTTTAATATAATTTTCATTTAAACCTCCAAACAAGTTCAGCCGTTTTTTCTTTTCTTCAATGAGGCTGACTTTTAGTTTATTTTTTTTATCGTGTAGCCGTATCAAGTTTTCTAAAATTGATCCAAGTATCAAACAATCCTAACCCAATGACAAGGAACAAAAAAAGAGGTTGAATTCCAATTAAGATGTAAAAAAAAAACTTTAATGCAAAAGCGGCGTTCTTTTTTTGAAAAAAAAAAGATACCACCGCAATTCCCTGAAAAAAATATACAAACATTAAAATTATCAGGCAGTTTACAGCAAAGAATTTTAACACATCTATGGGTAAAAATATTAAAAGAGATAAAGCAATTACACCAAATACTAAATAATCGGGTGCTTTCCATTGATTTAAATTTTCAATACTTTTGACAATAATCCCTTTTTTTGACAATAACTTTTTTATTAATAGAATGTTAAGCCATACCATAGTAAGGTATGAATTGATAAATATTCCCGGAAAAATAATAACAAACAATGAACTTGCTTTTTCAAGCATTTGCTGGTCAACTTGCATTTCCGGATAAAGTTGAGCCGATTCTGAAAAAAGTTGGGTTGATAAAGCTTGATATCTGGACACATAATTTGAAATTAAGTGTCCAATTCCCTGACCTTGAGTTAAAGAATAAATAAGCAAAACAGCACCACAGGCCCCAAGAACTGTAAAACCTGTGTATAGCATAATTTTTTCAATACTTAAGTGGTTTTCTATATATTCACCAAGGAAAAAACCTGTCATCAATAAAGAACCAAAGTAGAGCGTATTAAATGCAACGTTATGGGTAAATACAATTAGCACAGCCAGGCTTGTCGCCATGATAATACCGCTACCGTTTCTTCCTACCTTAAGCCTGTAAAACAGAACAGGCAAAGGAAGGAACAGCCAGGCAAAGATACCGATCAATGGCATGACATACATGATAGCAATGATCAGCATACATAAAAGGATACCGGTTAGAATATCCTTAATCGCTGTAGGTTGTATTAGTGTACCAGTCACCTGCATCACTCCTGCTTTTTTAATACATCGGTCTGCCGACAAACGGCAGCAGCGCTAACTGGCGAGATTGCTTGATGGCGACAGTAAGCTGACGCTGATGTTTGGCACAGGTGCCCGTGATTCTTCTGGGAATTATTTTTCCCCGTTCTGTAATGAATTGTCTGAGTGCTTTCGGAGTTTTGTAGTTTATTTCAAGATCATTGTCCACACAGAATCTGCATATTTTGCGCCGTTGATAAAATTTATTTTTACCCCCGCCTTTTTGATTTCTACGGTTATTATACATTGTCATTTCCCTTCAATCTTAATTATTCCGTTTTTTTTTCGGTTTCTTCAACTTCTTCAACTTCTTTGGAAGTCTCTTCTTCAACAACCTTTTCCTCAACAGCTTTTTTTTCTGTCTCTTCTATCTGTTTGGATTGGTTTTCTATTTCCAGAGCTTCTTTTTCAAGTTGTTCCGCCGTTACATCATCAGAAAGAAGGAGGGTCATGAATTTCATCACATCATCACTGAGACGGAAGTTTCTCTCAAGTTCTTTTATAAGATCACCGGTTCCGCCGTAAGTGACACATGTATAATGACCCCGTAATTTTTTGTTGATTTCATAGGCAAGTTTTTTGTTGCCCCACTCATCAAAATTTAAAAAAACACCATTTTTCTGCGCAATAATATTTTTGACTTTATCAAACAGGTCTGCGCGAGCTTGATCCTGAAGATCAGGGTCAGAAATAAAAACAGTTTCATACTTCCTCATTTTTTCTCCTTACGGATATAAAGCCCTGACAATCAGTCAGAGCAAGGATTAATGCAAAAATCAACACCTGCCTTTCAGGTATTGTCTAAAAACTATTTTGTATATCATTAAAATCTATTTGGGTCAATATTTATCTTGATTCCACTATATATTTACCATAAATGCCCGCCCTCAAAAAAAGGGCCTCATTTTTAAATATTTCTATAAACCCATGAATCGGGCAACGCAACCCGCCCATGGAGATTCGGGGTGACTGATCACCTATGGAGATTCAGGGTGTCTTATTCTCCATAGTGCCTGAATAATTTTTGAAAGTTCTCAAATCTCTTCCATTGGACGGCAAAAACTCACTCGTTCCTCGTTCAAACAGTTTGCCGTCTTAACCATTC
>Ga0190327_1000022_pt1 | contig 26209 bp, 24 predicted proteins | sample 48720401_MG_FD_161667 | JGI IMG/M metagenome (GOLD analysis project Ga0190327, IMG submission 161667) | Hydrothermal vent sediment bacterial communities from Southern Trench, Guaymas Basin, Mexico - 4872-04-0-1_MG | ecosystem: Environmental > Aquatic > Marine > Hydrothermal vents > Sediment ... | reverse complement strand
CTCTGGAGTGTGAGCCTTTATTTTCCATAACTCATCATGGTTGGGGGTTAGGGTATCAAGGAGATTCAAGGGTGTCTTGTTTGACCGGTTTGTCTGTGATTTTTGGTAAAGTTCCAAATATCTGAAATGGTTAAGACGGCAAATTGTTTGAACGAGGAACGAGTGAGTTTTTGCCGTCCAATGGAAGATATTTGTGAACTTTCAAAAATTATTCAGGCACTATGGAGAATAAGGCACCCCTGAATCTCAATAGGTGGTCTGATTTCCCTGATCTGAACAATCGATTTAATTTATTTCTTTTTAAACCTGTAATATGATAAGACTCTTCTGTGGTTTAATCTGTTTATCATTTAATTTTTATAAAACCAGTATGATGAATATTGGAGGAATGTATGGAAAAAACGACCCCGAATATCCTGATTATAGGAGGCGGCGTTGCCGGAATCGCTGCGGCGCAACTCTTTTCTGATCAGGATGTTATTGTACATCTGGTGGAAAAAAAACCCACCCTTGGCGGGCATGCTGCCATGTGGGCATGTATGGCAACTGATACCTGTCAAAACTGTGGTGCCTGTCTCAGTATTGAAATGGCGGCTCAGGTTCAAAAACAAAAAAATATTATATTGCATCTCAACACCCTTATTCAAACCATTCATAAAGAAACACACGGGTATACGGTAGGGTTTGAAAACAACGAAACCTTCTGTGTAGAAAAAATCATCTTGGCCACAGGATTTTCCCCCTTTAACCCGAGCCAAATAAATTCGCTTCACTATGATGCATATAAAAACGTAATCACCTCGGCTGATTTGAATACCATACTGCGAAACGAAACACTTTCTGAATATTTTAAGGGAAAATCGAATCCAAAAATTGCCTTTATCCAGTGTGTGGGCTCCCGAAACCGTGAACAAGGCAGAGATTATTGTTCCCAGGTATGCTGCAAGATATCCATGCGCCATGCCAACAAGCTTATCCATCTTTACCCTGAATCCGACATTACACTCTTTTACATGGATCTCCAAATTATTGGAAAAGAGATACGGCCTCTGTTTAACACACTTTCCCAAAATATTGACCTGATTCAAGGTGTCCCTGCGGAAATTCTTGAAAATACAGAAACGAATATGCTGACCATTGTGGCAGAAGACAAAGAAACCCAATCCAGAGTTTCCAAAGCCTTTGATCTTATCGTTCTCTCTGTCGGTATGCAGCCCGCTCAAAGCCTTGAGGCACCAAATGGTATGCCGGCCGGCATACTTGATCTAAAACCCAATTCATGGGGGTTTTTCAATACAGATCAGGCAGCTCTTGCAAAGGATGTGGTTATTGCAGGTTGTGCCAATGGTCCCAAAGATATCCTTTCTTCCATACAGGAAGGCAGGGTTGCAGCTGCAAAAGTTATTGAAGATCTTGGACTGACCCCGAAAGACCAATTACCCATAGCCGTATTAGGACAAGGTGCTCAGGCCGATAAAATAATCAACGCCTTTTCTTCAAAAGGATATGCCACTTATCTGTTCGGATCGGGAACAGGTCAGACAAATGACCGAAAAATCATTTCCATCAGCGGTACTGCCGGTAACTTTTCACTCTATTATGAATCAGAAAATGAAAAGAAAAATCTCACTTGTGCGGCCATTGTTGCTGCATTCGAGCCAGAGCCATCATTGAACCGGCTGGGCAGCCTCAAAAATGATTCCCTGAGCCTTGATGCATTCTCTCAAATGCTTGAAGAAGCACCTGACACCTGTCCAAAGGATAATATCATTCTGCTGGATTATTTTGGACCTGAAATTAAATCTTTTGCACGGCTTGCCTTGGAAACCGCTATCAAAGCAAAGGCATTGGGGAAAAATATTTCAATTATCATGAATAAAATGCTGGTTCACGGTGCATTAGGCCAGCGTCTCTATGATACGGCAAGGCGGCAGGGAGTCAATTTTTTCAGATTTGAGACCCGTGAAGATCTGCAATTTGAGGATTCCGGTACTGGCTTTCTGATCAAACTCAAAGAGGCGACACTGCCATCCATTGAGTTGAATCTCAATTGTGACGGCCTTATCCTGCCACCAAGCCTGACGCCGGCAAAAGGATTTAAAGATGCCGCCGCACTCTTGCGTCAGCCCCTTGACAAGGAAGGCTTTCTACAATCTGCCAACATTCGTCACCGGCTGACCCAATCCCCTCGAAAAGGCATCTTTTTTGCCGGGACCTGTCATGATGAGACTGACAAAGATGACCTGAACAATGAAATTAATGATATTCTATCTGCCCTTTCAACCGAGTCTTTTGAATTGCCCCAGACTAAGATCGGGGTGGATACCGGGGTTGAAATCAATCAGAAAAAATGTGCCCAGTGTCTGACCTGTATCCGGGTCTGCCCGCACTCGGCCATTGTAATGAATGAAAAAAACAGACCCCAAATTGTACCGGATGCCTGCTTTTCATGCCATCTTTGTGTGTCTAACTGCCCAGCCTATGCCATTGAATCAAAAACGTTTACCAATGATCAGATTGCCCAGAAAATTGAAAAAGACAAAATGGTCATTCTGGCCTGTGAACGCTCGGCTGCCCTTGCAGCAGGCAGCCTTACACTGCCGGATCACATCACCCTGATCCCCATTCCCTGTGCCTGCAGAATCAGCAGTGATATAATTCTCAAAGCACTGTTAAATGGCGCATCAAAAGTAATGATCAGCGGTTGTCACGAAGAAAACTGCAGATCCATGGAAGGCAGCCATATTGCTGAGGCAAGCATGAAACAAGTGTTAAACATTCCAGAAATGGATGCCTCCAAAGTAGTGTGGGAACCCATAGCTGCCAATGAAAGTAAAAAATTTGAACATATCATTTCCAAAGGATAACCCTACCGCCGTATGAGAATAAAGGAAAATAAAGATGGACACTGCCATAATAAACAAAGAATCTGATCTATACAAAATGTTGAACCAGTTTGAGCTGGGGGACAATATTTCTGAATGTCTGACCTGCGGCGCCTGCAACTCCAGATGTACCTGGTTTGACGGTGAAGGCGGGCCCCTACCCCGCCAGATTATCCGCATGGCCGCCCTGGGGCTTGATGAACAGCTTGTGAACAGCAATATGCTCTGGGATTGTCTTTTATGCAACCGGTGTACGCAAGGATGCCCCATGGGGATTTCCATGGACAAGGTTGTAAGAAAAGCCCGAAGCCTTGCCATTGCCGATGACAAAATCTCCAAAGACATCAAGAAGGGAATTAAAAACCGTATCGAACTGGGAGATGTCAACGCCCTGACCAAAGATGAGTTTGTGGAAACCATTGAATGGCTCAGTGAAGAATTTGTTGATGAAGTGGATGATCCAAAAGCTGAAATTCCCCATGATATTAAAGGAACAAAACTTCTTTATCTCCCCAACCCAAGAGAGCTTGCCACCAGCCTGCTGCATTTAACTGCCATGGCAAAGCTCTTTTATGCCATAAAAGAAACCTGGACCCTGTCTTGCCATCATACTGATGTGACCAACTGGGCCTATTTTGCGGGCAAGGATGATCTTACAAAAAAAATGGCCATGATGGTGGTTGAGCCGGCTGAAGAACTCGGCGTTGAAACCCTTGTGCTTTCAGAGTGCGGGCATGGATATCATACACTAAAATACCTTTTGGAAGATATCATTGGAAGAAAACCCGGATTTGAAGTGGTCAGTATGCCGGAACTTGTCCTTCGATATGCCCAGAAAGGCGTGTTAAAATTTGATCCAGGCGTGCATCCTTATAAAATTGCCTACCATGACCCCTGCAATATTGGCAGGAAATCGGGCGGATATGATGCGCCGAGACAATTGCTTTCCATGATCTGTGAAGGCCTTGTGGAACTCACCCCCAACAGGGAAGACGGCATCTGCTGTGGTGGCGGTGGTGGTATGTTGCAGGACAGCACCACTACCGTGAAAAGAATGATTACCGGAAAACCAAAGGCAAACCAGATGAAAGCAACAGGTCTGTCCCATCTTGCTGCACCATGTTTGTCCTGCCACAGGCAGCTTGGGGAGCTTTCTGACCATTATAAACTGGGAATAAAGGTTGATACGGTGGCATTCCTGGCATCGGAAGCGTTAATTTTATAAGTTACCGGAAGTTTTGGACAAGACATATCAATAAAAGGAGATTAAAAAATGACGACGACCGACGAAACGCAAAAAAAGTCACTCTGGTTAGGAATTGAGGAATATCTACTTGAGCTTAACGCAGGAGAACTCTCAGGACAAGCCAAGGAAGCAGCGATTCAAAAAATTATCGGTGACCTTGACAATGCGGGTTTTAATGTTTCCACAAGCGGAGGCAGGATTATGCAGTTGCGATGGGCGATGGATGACATGCTGGAAGTTGGGAGGCCGCTGATGAAGGATTTTAACGATGCGATCTCAGCGCTTTCATTGGAGGACGTACTCGATCCTTATTCAACGACCACTAACCTTATCGACAATCTTGGTGAAACGTGGAAAGAATTCAGGAATGTCGAACATAGACCAGACATAATACGGATTGTCGAAGAGACAAGACTCAATTTGCTTGTAAAAAAAACAAAAGAACTGTCTGAAAATGAAAGTATCCGATACCTCATTGGAGAACAGGTGGGACGCGAGGTGATCGTAAACAAATTAGGCATTACAGAAGAAAAAATGGCCGAGGTGGAGGCTGAGATTGCAAAGGAAAAGGCAGAGAGAGATAGAGTGACAAACCTGCTGGAAAAGGTTGACGGCAAATCACAAGAAGAAAAGGTGAAGTTCTTAATTACCAATAATGTGGCAGAGGAGTTGATCATAGAGATGGCGGAAGTTGACCAGGATGCTATTAACAATGCCAAAAAAACCATGGAAGAGGAACTCAAGGAGCAACAAAGATTAGCAGAGGAAGCAGCCGCGAAGAAAAAGGCGGAAGCTGCAGGCCCTGCTTTGGAAGATATTACCCCGGATGATATGATTGACCACATCGATTCAATTCGTGAAATCATGGAATTCAGCGAAGTAGAGAAAGAAATCAGGACGATGTGTGAACAAAGCGCTATCCCACAGTGTCTAGTTGACATTGCCGTTTCTGATCCTGATAAACTGGATGAACTCGAAAAAAAGGCAGAAGGATAATATTGTTGGAGAATTGAAATGCAATTATTCATCGCTGTTTGCCAAAAACCCTTAAGGATGTCAGCAATGACCTCTTTGAACTGGTTGAACAGTTCAAAGGAAATTCCCATGTAACTGAGATGTACAGTTATTAATTTGATAATAGTATTAAATATGAAATAAGGAAAAATTAAATGCACCTTACAGATATAATTCCCATAGAAAAATGGGAAGCCTTTGAAAAAGAATTATATGATCGCTCCGAAATGAATGCGTGTGTGTATGACAATCAAGGGAATCGTATCACTTCCTATGTATCATGGGCAAATGAAATTTGTCCGACAATCAAGTCTTATCCTGAGGGGATTGCTGCTATATGTGCAGTAGCAAATCAATATTTTGCTAAAGAAACAGCAAAAACAAAGCAACCTGTTGTTGACGAATGTGATGCAGGCTTTGCTAAATTTGCCGTCCCAATTTTTTATAAGCATGAATTTTTAGGCACTGTGGGCGGGTGCGGTCATATTCTTCCTGATGGTGAAGTTGAGACTTTTTTTATTGAAAAAGCGATTGGGGGAAACGATCTGGGACTAGAAAAAAAAATTGATACCGTTAAACAGATTTCTGAAAATGATATAAATAAATTGGTTAATTTTGTTCAAACATACCTGAAGGACATATTACCGGAATAAACAGGAATATGTTTGTTCTAAAATAGCATCGGTGTTGGGAAAATTGGCGGTTTCGGGCGGGCACTATTTATGCCTGGTTTGATAAAACACGCCTCTTTCCTGTCTGCTTGTTTCGATTTTCCCATCATCTTCAAGCACGCCAAGATATTTATTGATCTCATTAATATGTATTCCGAGGATGATACTAAGATCATTGAGGGTGCACGGTCTTCTGGAAATTGTTTCTAAAATAGCAGTTTCAGTATCTTCACGGTATGACTTCATGTTTTTCCGTTCGGGTACGGATGCGATTATTTCAGTATTATTAAACTCCCAGAAGGTAACAATTTGCTGCAATTCAGCTTTATTTGCCGGTCTTAAATTGTTGACAGTTCCCGGTCTGTCTAAAGTATTCAGCTGCACTTTATCGGGATTTATTTTGAGAATTGCCTCTTTTAGCAAGAGTAAGTCGTTGATACTGTCATTTATATCCGGCAAAATTAAAATTTCAAGCCAGATTTTACCGTTATACTCTTTTCGAAAATCAATCAGTCCCTGAATATAATTTTCAATCTTAATTTTATGAAAAGGTCTGTCAATCTTATGGAAAGTTGCATCTGAAGCTGCGTCCAGAGAAGGTAAAACCAAATCAGCTTTTAAAATCTGTGTTCTGACCTGTTCATGGTTGAATAAGCTTCCATTGGTTAATAAAGCTACGGGGATATCAGGCCAATTTGTTTTAATAAAATTTAATACATCGCCTATTCTCGAATTCAAGGTTGGTTCTCCAGCACCGGAGAAAGTAATATAATCAGGAGCAGGATTATTTTCCATATAATTTTTTAATTCTTCGACAACAACATCATAGGGAATATACTCTTTTCTCTGTAGTGTTAAATTTGTTGTTGGTCCGCATTCGCAATAAATACAATTTAAAGAGCATACCTTATGAGGGACCAGGTCAACTCCGAGGGACATGCCAAGCCGTCTGGAAGGCACAGGGCCGAAAAGATATTTATACATATATAGTCCTTTTTTTAATCAAATCCTGATCCGGCCCTCAAATACCAGGGTGGCAGGGCCGGTTTTAAAAATATGGTTGGTTTCTTTATCCCAGTGAATCTCAAGGTCTCCGCCATCCAGGTGAACAATGGCGTTGTCCCGCGCCCTGCCCGTCAGATTGGCGGCAATAAGCGCGGCACAGGCACCGGTACCGCAGGCCAGTGTAATCCCGGCTCCCCTTTCCCATACTTTCATCTTTAATTCCGTGGGGCTCTTCACTTCAATAAACTCAACATTGGTCTTTTCAGGGAATCTTTCATGGGTTTCAATGGATCGTCCAATTCCTTTGACATCCACTTTTTCCACATCATCCACAAAAATAACGGCATGGGGATTTCCCATGGATACAGCTGTAATCCGATATGCCTTATCCCCGACCGTCAAACGCTCTTCAACGGCTTTCTCATTTGGGCTTTCAAAGGGGATATCTCTGCAAAAAAGAACGGGTTCTCCCATATCTACCTTTACCAAACGAACTTGTTCCTTATCATTGGTAATCACCTCCGGAATGACGGTTCCGGCCTTTGTATCCACCCTTATCTTTTTTTGGAGGATCATCTTATTTTCATAGAGATATTTAGCAAAACACCGGATGCCATTGCCGCACATCTGGGCCTGTGAGCCGTCAGAATTATATATCCTGAACTTCATATCATGTTCAGAGGACTCAAGAATCAGAATAATACCATCTGCCCCGATGCCAAAGTGCCTTGAACAAAGTTTTTTTGCCAGCGCAGAATAATTTTTATAGTGTGCTATCTTTCCTTCCCGGTCATCCAGAATGATAAAATCATTACCGATACCTTCCATTTTAGCGAATTCAAGTTCCATATTTTTCTCCATCATAGTTACCTATACCCAAGGGTTGAGATAATATTTTCACCGATCGCTTCCACCTGCCAGTGCCTTACCTGTTCAATCTTTAGAAGGTCTTCGGATGTTTCAGGATTTTTAGCTGCAATGGCACCAATCACTGCATTATTCAATAAAAATCCCGGTTCCATCCCAACGGATTGGCTTAACTTTTCTCTCATCTTTTTCAGACGTTCAATCCTTTCCTGAACCCGGGCGTCTTTTCTGGGCCTTCTGGTTTTCGGATAGGAAGGCAATTCCTTGTTATCAAGATTTACTGCCTTGACAATGGCTTCCGCACACAATTTTCCATACATATCTGTCTGTCTTGAACTGATGGCCCTTATTTTCAGCATCTGATCAATTGTCACTGGTTTTTCGCAGGCCATGGTTATCAAAGAAGCATTTGACATGATTTTAAATAAGGGCTGATCTTTTTTTTGTGCAATCTTCAACCGAACCTGCAATAAATTTTCAAGAACGGCAAGGCTTCTATTGTCTATTTTACCGGCACCTTTAAATTTCATGAACAATGGCAACAAATGATTGTTTTCATACCGAACCTGTGCTTGTATTTCAAACTCTTCTTTAGCCCAGGACAGTCGCCCTTTTGCCACAAGGTTCTGATGAATAATATCCTGCAACGCTACCAGATATGCCACATCCCCCACAGAATATTCAATCATTCCCTGGTTAATCGGGCGTTTTGACCAGTCTGCTTTTTGATATTTTTTATCTGTATCGACATTAAAATTTCGGTTTAACAAAGCGGCCAGCCCCCGTTCTTTGATCCCTAAAAACCGGCTAGCAATTTCTGTATCAAACAAATTATTCACCCGTGTCTGATAATCTCTGTCAAGACTTCTGATATCAAAATCAGACCCGTGAAACACTTTCATCACATCTTTATTTTCAAGCACTGTTATAAAAGGGGAAAAATCTTTAATTTTAAACGGATCAACCAAAAAAGCTTCTGTTGCTGTGGCGATCTGGATCAAACAAATTTTCTCCTTAAAGCAATACATGGAATCCGCTTCCAGATCCACACCGATTATTTTTTCACTTAAAAGTGCATCACAGACGTTTTTCAATTCTATATCTGATTCAATAAACTTGTAATTCAATATTTTTTCCCTTGATTGTTTTCATCACTTCTTCTAAAATTCATGTTTTACATTTAATAAACAACAAAACACAATGGAAAACAAGATGATTAACATAACATTTCCAGACAATAGTATAAAGAGCTTTGAAAACATTCCCACAGGAATGGATATTGCCAAAAGTATTTCAGACGGATTTGCCAGAAACTGTGTGGCAATGAAAATTGATGATCGGCTTTTGGATTTAAGCGGGCTCATCGAAAAAGATACTGCCATCAGTTTTATAACTGCCAAAGATGAAGAAGGGCTTGATATCTTAAGACATTCTTCTGCCCATGTCATGGCGGAAGCCGTGTTAAATATTTATAAGGATGCAAAGCTGACCATCGGCCCTGTAGTGGAAGACGGATTTTATTATGACATTGATATGAACCCCATCTCAAAAGATGATTTTGGTGCCATTGAAGCGGAAATGAAAAAAATCATCAAGGCCAAAAATACGTTTGAACGAAAAGTGGTTTCAAAAAAGGAAGCCCTTGAAGTATTCAAGGACAACCCGTTTAAATGTGAACTCATCAATGAACTTGACGGAGCCGAAGACATATCCCTTTATCAGAACGGTAAATTTATTGATCTTTGCCGAGGGCCCCACATTCCCCATACCGGCATGATTAAAGGGTTCAAGCTGTTAAAAATATCCGGTGCCTATTGGAGAGCGGACCAGACAAGGGAACAACTCCAGCGACTTTACGGCATCTCGTTTTTTGATAAAAAAAAGCTTAACAAATATATCCACCTGATTGAGGAAGCCAAAAAACGAGATCACCGAAAACTCGGCACCAAACTGGATCTTTACTCCTTTCATGACGAAGCCCCTGGCATGCCTTTTTTCCATGCAAAAGGCGTTGAAGTATGGAATGCCCTCCTCGAATACTGGCGTGACGAACACAGAGCTGCCGGTTACGTGGAAACCAAAACCCCTGTCATGCTCAATAAAAAACTCTGGGAACAAAGCGGTCACTGGGAAAATTACCGTGAAAATATGTATACGTCCGTGATTGATGATGAAGAGTATGCCATAAAACCCATGAACTGCCCCGGCGGCATGCTGATTTACAAAACAAAGGCTTACTCCTACAGGGACCTTCCCATAAGAGCCGGTGAAGTCGGCCTGGTTCACAGACACGAATTTTCCGGAGCACTTTCAGGTCTTTTCAGGGTTCGCGCCTTTCATCAGGATGATGCCCATATTTTCATGACACCGGATCAAATCGAAAATGAAGTCCTTGGCGTACTGAAATTATCCCAGAGAATCTATAGCAAATTTGGCCTGAATTTTAATCTGGAACTCTCCACCCGACCCCAAAAATCAATCGGATCAGACGAACAATGGGAAGAAGCGACAAACGGTCTTAAAACTGCCTTGGAACTCTATGGTCAAGGATATGTTATTAATGAAGGGGATGGTGCATTTTACGGGCCTAAGATCGATCTCCACATCAAAGATGCATTAGGCAGAACCTGGCAATGCGGAACAATCCAACTGGATATGGCTTTGCCGGAAAGATTTGACCTGACTTATAAAGGCCGTGACAATGAAAAGCACCGCCCCATCATGGTCCACCGCACTATTTATGGGTCTCTGGAAAGATTTTTCGGCATCCTTGTGGAACATTTTGCCGGCAAATTCCCGTTGTGGCTGGCGCCGGTTCAGGCCATCCTGCTTCCCATCAACCAGGATCTGGCCGCTTATGCCGAACAGATCAAATCAGAGCTTGAAACCTGTAAAATCAGATGCGAGGTGGACAAAAGAAATGAAACCCTGAAAAAGAAAATCAGGGATGCTCAGTTAAACTATATCCCTATGATCATCACCATTGGAGATAAAGAAAAAGGGAGTGAAACTCTTTCTGTCAGAACCCTTGACGGAAAGGTCAGGATGGGACTTTCCATGGATGAGTTTATCTCGTCGGTATCCCATCATGTTAAAGAAAGAACATTAAATAATGAGGCCATCTTCTAACACCCGAACCTGATTATTTTCTACAGACTGCCGGTCATTGCCTTGTATATTCAGCATCCAGGTCTGCAACCAGTTCCCGGGCTGTTCTGGCAAATTCGTTTTTAAACCCCTCGTTTTCCGTATTGGTAAAACTTGTAAAATCGATAAGTTCCAGTTCTTTCACAACATTCAGTAAATCAAGTATATGATTTTGTGCGAGGGTATTATAGGCTGACAGCCGCATTTCTTTACTTTCAGCTTTTACCCCTATTGCTTTCAACTCTTTATACAAATCTTCAGAATCTTGAAACCGTTTGTGCAATCCCTCATATATCAGCAGAAATAACGCATCAATCCTATTGCTTTTGATCACTGTGGGGCTATGTAAAAAAGAATAATTTTCATTGACCGGCACACCTGCCTTGCCAAGGTATTCCGTCTTTTCAAACCAATTCATAGTATAGGAAATATAATCTTTGCGCTCCCACTTGTTTTTCTCCCAGATATGGGCCCGGGTAATTTTGGGCAATTCAGAAATACAGGCATCATGAGTGTCATAATCAAAACTTCCCAACAGGGCACCGGACTGAAAAATATCTGCGCCGGGTCTGCTGGCATATTCAGAACACTCTATACAGATCATTCGATCTTCTTTACCCGGCCTCAGGATTATAATTTTATAGGACGGCTTTCCCTTTTCAATCCGCACCAGTTCTCCAGCCGAATCCGGCGGGACAATGGCATCAGCAACAAAGGGGGGTAAAAAGGCGGCTAAAAGACCGGGACTCAGATCAAGCTGTTCCAGAACCTTTTTAAATACCGACAGGTCTTTTTCTTCCAGAGGAAAGACCGGGATAAGTCTTCCCGGCTCTATATCAGCAAAAAATCTCTCCATAATAGCCTCAAGGCCTGCCTGCCAATGGGCACTTCTGGGGTCTTTTTTTTCATCAATCCATTGTTTTACTTTTCGGGCTATTTGATCCATTAAACCGTCCTCTTTTTAAATTTTGCCTATCAAACCAAATTTTTCCTTTTGTTGTCAATCTATTTTCTGTAGAGGACTAAATAAATTAATCAGAGACAGCGCCTTGCGGTCATCTCTTTTTTTGCTTGACTTGCAGGGTGAATCATCTATGTTTGAGTAAAAACCCTCAGACGGTCAAAGACTTTTCCACTTTATATGAATGAAAGGAATAAACGTGGGTATTGAAAAAATTACTGAAACGCTAATCTATTGGGCAACCACATACTCAATAAAATTGATTGCCGCCATTCTTATTTTTATAATCGGGAAATGGATAACCGGAAAACTTACGAATCTGATTACCCGGGTTCTTGAAAAAAACAAAGTAGATATTACCCTGACTAAATTCCTTGAAAGTATTACTTATTATACCCTGATGATCGTTGTCATTATTGCAGCTGCAGGGCAACTGGGAATAAATACCACATCTTTTCTTACGATTGTCGGGGCAGCGGGTCTTGCCATCGGCCTTGCTCTGAAAGATTCCCTGTCCAATTTTGCTTCAGGGGTCATGCTGGTCCTTTTCCATCCCTACAGAGTGGGAGACTTTATCAGTGCAGCCGGTGTATCCGGAAATGTCATCAGTATCACCCTGTTTAATACCATACTAAACACACCGGATAACCAGAGAGTCATTGTCCCCAACTCAAATATTACAAGCACTGTCATCACTAATGTAACCGCCAATGATACCCGAAGAGTGGATCTTGTAATCGGTATCGGCTATGACGATGATATTAAAAAAGCAAAGGCGATTTTAGATAAAATTATTAAAGAAGAAAGCAGGGTTCTGGATACACCGAAAACGAAAATTGCTGTTTCCGAGCTTGCTGACAGCAGTGTGAACTTTGTTGTCAGGCCCTGGGTGAAAACATCTGAGTACTGGGATGTTTATTTTGATTTAACTGAAAAAATCAAAATTACATTTGATGACGAAGGCATCAGTATTCCCTATCCGCAACAGGATATTCATGTTTACAACCAACTGGCAGATAAAAAATAAAACTTTGCACTATTAAATGAAAACCGATTACAACGTTGGGAGAAATATAAGATGACTCAAAAAGCATTTCAAGATTATTATTCAGATGATTTCAGTCATTGCTACGGATGTGGCAGATTGAATGAGCACGGGCTACAGATAAAAAGCTATTGGGATGGAGAGGAAAGTGTGGTTAAATTCCTTCCCAATGAACACCATATTGCCATTCCGGGATTTGTTTATGGCGGTCTGATTGCATCTCTTATTGACTGCCATTGTGTGGGCACTGCTGCTGCTGCAACCTACCGGGCACAGGGCAGGGAGATGGACACAGAACCGTCCCTCCGGTTTGTCACTGCATCTTTAAAAGTGAATTATCTTGCTCCGACCCCTCTGGGTGTGGAACTTGAAATCCGTGGTAAAGTTATTGAGGTAAAAGAAAAAAAAGTGGTGGTCGATGCAACATTACTGGCAAATAATAAAGTCTGTGCTACAGGGAATGTTGTGGCTGTCCGTTTACCGGAAAATATGATAATCAAATAAATTTATCAAATTTTAATAAATTAAGGCGTATAAAAAATGGAAAATCAAAAAAAAGTGCTCTTTGCATTCCGGGGTGATCCCCTGTGCTTTGTCCATGTCCTTCTCAATGGTATTGATCTGCATGAACGCGGCCAGGAAGGATTAATTATCATAGAAGGTGAAGCCGTTACACTCGTTCCCGAGATGAGCAAACCAGGGCATTTTCTTTCAAGCCTTTACCAGAAAGCAAAAAGCCTTGGCATATTACATGCCGCCTGCAAAGCATGCTCCATTAAGCTTAAAGTTGAAAAAGAGATTGAAAAACAAGGCATTCCCCTTATCGGCGACATGTCAGGCCATCCTTCCATGGGAAGCTTTATGGAAAAGGGTTACCAGATCATCACCTTTTAGCGGCCGGTATCCCATTTAATACAAAATTGGGCTGGGTGGATATTTCAGCTCTATAAAAATTTCATCATCATTGGAATGCTTCTAATGCTTGTGTCTTTCGGCAACGTAGCATTTGCTCGAGGAGGAAAAGGCGGTGGCGGGGGTATGGGGGACAACCTCGGAGCCAGCCGTAACGTACTGAAGATGAATCAAAAACAAAGCCAGAACCAGAACCAGAATGAAAACCAAAATCAAATTATAAATACTGAAAAAATTCTGAAAACTGACAATTAACTGTTTCAAAAGATCTTTAGGAACCCAAGGAGGGCATTTCCTTTCCTGGTAAAGTTACGTCTCCGAAAAGATTTGAAAGGGCAAAAATATTTCTCGAAAGCAAAAGGGCTTGGGGTATCCCGCAAGACTCTTTCAGCCTTGCTAAAAATCCGTTTTTGGACGATAGTGAGCATACATGGCGATCGTATTTAAAATTTTATTAATACTAAGTTCAATAGCTATATTTTTTAGCTGCTCACAAAAACAGCATAAATTTAAAATTATTGATGATAAAAAACAAACTATTTCAAAGCCTACAGAATCGGACAAAAATTTTATTAAGAATGTAATCCTGAAAGAATTTGAAGAATGGGAAGGAACTCCTCATAAGATGGGAGGAAACAGTAAAAGAGGAATAGATTGTTCAGGTTTCGCGCACTACGTGTATACAAAATTATTTAACATAAATGTTCCGAGGACAACGAAACAGTTTTTTGCTGCAGGAATAAAAATAGACAAATCACAATTAAAGCCAGGGGATTTAGTTGCTTTTATGCCTCACTCCTATCCAAGGCATGTCGGGATTTATATAGGAAACAATAAATTCATTCATGCGTCTACATCAAAAGGTGTCATGATGTCTGATCTCAGTGATCCCTACTGGGAAAAACATTATGTTATGTCTCGACGAATTATGAAAAATTAAGATGATAAAAACATATTGAAAAAGAATTGTGAAATTGAATCAGAAATTGCGTTTAAAAACCGGACATTTCTATTTGTCACTAACATACTTTGAAAGCGAATCAGAATAATATTCGTTAGATCTTTTCAAGCATAACGGCGGCTGTTAAGCTGCGAGCATCGCAGGTCTTTGAAAGATGCATAGTCCGTCCGTCACAGTTTATCCCCTATCTGCCAGTCAGCGGTCTTCCCAGGCTGTAAATCTCACCGCACTGTTCATAGGGAAGCGCCTCCTCAAGGTTTTTTATCTGATCAAACTGATCCCTGATTTCTTCTGCCTTTATCGGTCTTTTTGTATCGCCAATGCAGCAGCCTTTGCCGGAAACCATTGCTGAACGGGCAAACCAGCCGGCACTCATGGTAAAAATCATTCCGGATTCCCGGTTTTCTTCAGAACACAGAAAGGCCACAATAGGCGTGTTAAATTCCGGCTTGATTCTTTTGGCCACCTCGTCGGGAAAAACCCCCTGGGTCATGCCGGTGGCGGCATTGGGCGCCACAGTATTGATATTAATATCATATCTGCCAGTTTCCAGTTTTAAGGTGTTCATAATGCCGATAACCCCCATTTTTGCTGCCCCGTAATTTGACTGACCAAAATTTCCATACATGCCGGAAGACGAGGCGGTAAATACAATTCGCCCGTACCCGTTCTCTTTCATAATTTTTACAGCCGGCTGGGTGACACAAAAAGCGCCTTTCAAATGGACGGCAATGACATCATCCCACTCTTGTTCTGTCATCTTCATAAATGTCCGGTCCCGCAATATCCCAGCATTATTAATCAGGATATCCACCTTACCGAAATGATCCATGGCTGTGTCAACAATATGCTGACCACCTGTCATGGTGGCCACAGAATCGAAACTGGCAACTGCCTGGCCACCGGCTTTTTTTATTTCATCCACAACCCTGTCTGCTGTCCGGCACTGATCCGGGCCATGGCCGATATCATTGACCACAACAGCCGCCCCTCTTTTGGCAAGGTCCAATGCATATTCTCTTCCAATCCCTTCCCCTGCGCCTGTTACAATAGCAACCTTGTTCTTAAAAACAATGGGTTCCATTCAGCCTCCACCCTATTAAAGTTTTTATCCATAGTATCCAATATGAACTCTTACGGCAGGGTACCGCAAAAATGGATCCATAACAAGGCATCCTGGTATAGAAATTTTCGCTTAAAACTTTAAAACTCAGGGGACTCTATGTCCGGATTTAATGATTAAAGGTTAATACTATCGGCCGGGTTGCCTTTGAATGATCATCTCCTGAATCATCAAACACGGCCATGGCAAAACTATACCTTTTCAAGGGATTAAACTTTACATCGTCCCCGTGTCCGGTATCCAGTTTTCTAGAAATCATGACCGTCCAGTAACCCTCTGCCCATTGACTTTCAGCTTTAACATCAAACCGCGAACCGCCAGGTCTTACAGGCAGCCGGAAAGGAATAATATCTCCGGCCTTGAAAATCGAATAATCCTTTATTTTTATTGCGTCTTCCTTCAGGAGAAACCCGGGTACCGTCTGCTTTTTCCTTGGGTCCTGCATGTAAATCGGTTTTGATTTGTCCGGGGTATGATTTTTAATGTCCCCACCTGTTCCGGCATCTTTTCTCCTGCCGGTTTCACGGTATGATCCGGTTGGATTACCGGCAATGGTCAGCCAGGCATCATCTGCATATTGATAAGGGGCGGACCGGGCAGATTTCCAATGCCACAAATCGCCTTTTTCAGTACTGGTACTGGTGGTAAATTTCCAGTCTTTTTTAGGAACATCCGGAGGGCTGTGACATGTCACCGCACACCCCCGTGTTCCAAATTTATTGATCCGGGTAATTTCAAAAAGAAGGGCGATCCGGTCTTCATTCCCTTCCTGGTGATGCCAGTTGACTCCATCAAATTTCCAGGAATGCTTAACAACACTTCTGGTCGGATCCTTCCATTTTAATTTAAAATAAATGGATTCATCCGTGTAAGCTGACTGTGTGGATACGATGCTTTTTGATTCCGACAGAATATCTCTTCCCTGAACGGAAACAGGGATAGATGAAATTTGATTCCAAATCGGATCTTGCAACCCTTTCGGGGCCTGCTGAATATGTTCGGCCCTTATGATAAATATGTCTGCGGCCAGACAAATGCTTTTACCGGTCCACAGAAAAAATAGAAGCGATACAACAGCAAAAACCATAAATAATTGTTTGTCTTTACGCATGATACACCTTTATTAAAAATTATATGTCTTAACTTCTTCGCACATCCTAAATTACGCCAAACTTATCCGGTTTTGTCCAGACAAACATTAAACGTATTAATTCTCAACCAGGACAAAGTGTTCCATATATCCCATGATAGACAGTATGAAAATGGCAACAACTATCGCAGCAGCAGGCAAAAGAATTTTCCATCGGCGGGTTGGGTGCCGATGGGGGGAACGATCTATAAATGGCAAACACAGCGCCAGTCCTGCCAGTCCTGCGGGAATTATTGTTGATCCCAACACGGCCAAACTGCCTTTAAAGACAGATACGAGCTGGTTCAAAAACAGGACCCACCACTCTGGTTTGGGTATATATGAAGAATCTGTGGGGTCGGCCGGGTCACCAAAAGGTGGCGTCCAATGCCAACTGATGACTCCCAGAATGATAGAAACCATAATGAACAGGAACAGCCAGCGATTCACCATATTCGGATAAAAAGGAATCCTAGGCCGGGAGACCGGATCTGAACCCATTGATTCTGCCAACCCACGATGACGGATAAAATGAAAATGAACCACTACAAACAAGGCCAGCAGCCCGGGCAACATCAGGATGTGGAGTACATAAAACCGGGTCAAGGCCACAACGCCAGTCAAAGAACCGCCCTGAAGAAGTCGAGCGGCAAGATGACCTATCCCCGGGACGGATGAAATGATACTTAACCGAACCTGGGTTGACCAGTATCCCTTCTGATCCCAAGGCAAAAGATCTCCGGTAATGATAAACAAGGGCACGAACAACAAAATTATCACACCCGTGACCCAGATCATCTGCCTGGGAGCCTTGTAACTGCCGAGGATCAAGGAGCGACCCAGATGGAGTCCCATAACCATGAGCAAAAGATTCCAGGAATAATGATGAACACCTTTTACAACGCTGCCAAAGGGAACATTAAACAAGGCAAAATCAACACTGTCATAGGCTGTTCCCGGAATCGGTGAATAATAAAAGGCCATGAAAATTCCCGACAAAAACAACAATACAACCAATACAAGAAGCAGAGCACCACAAAAACGGGTCCATGAAAGAGCATCTTTCGGGACCTCAAAGGCGAGCAGTCTGTCGGCACTCTTTTCTAGAGATAAAAATTCAAGCAGTTTTAAAGATCGGGGTTTCATGGGTATATTATTCACCGGTTCCACCTTGAAAATATCTATTATTTAAATTTAAGGGCGATGACTTCAGAATCATAAGAATCTTCATCACCGGAGTTATCAAAAAGCGCCATGGCAAAATTATATTTTCTTTTTGGATTAAAGGCGGTATCATCCGGATTTCCAGTATCCAGTTTTCTAGACAGCATGACGGTCCATTCTCCGTTGGCGTAACGGCTATCCGCTTTTATGTCGGCAAAAGAGCCTGTCGGTATTTTAGGCATCCGATAGGTAATGGTATCCCCATCTTTGAAAACAGCGTAATCCGTAATCTCCACAGCGTGGCCGCAAGTAAAATCCCGTTTTTGGCCAAAGCCTTACCCTGGGCCAGTGTATATTTGGGTTTAGATTTATCCTCAGTGATATTTTTCTTATCACCGCCGCTTCCCTTATCTCCCTTTCGACCGCCTTTTTTCTCACTAATCTTTGTCAGCCAGGTATCGTCAGCATAACCTGCCGGATCTGAGCGAGCAGCTTTCCAATGCCACAGATCACCTTTTTCAGCAGTTGTCAGGGTACCAAATTTTCCATCCTTGGCATTGGTTGCGCCGTCGGAAACATGGCAGACAATGGCACATCCCTTGGTGGCAAAATTGTTGATCCGGTTAATCTCGAACAACATTGAAATCCGATCCTCGTTACCTTTCTGCTGGATCCAACTTCCCCCTTCATACTGCCAGGCACCCTTGGTAATACTTTGGTTTGCATCCTTCCATTGATAAAGGAAAAAAATGTTGTCCTTAGTGTAAACTGCCTTAGTGGTCACACTGGTATGTTGGCCTGCGAATACTTCCTTTCCTTCAAAGGGAACGTCAATCCCCTTAGCTTTTCCCCAGGCGGCATCATCCAATCCTGCCGGTGCAGATTTTACTTTGGCGGCAATAAGCACTTGTTTGGAAGCCCCCATGGCTTCCTGGGCAGTGAAATGCAGGGTGCTGATAAAAACTGCCAGGCACACACTCAAACTGATAATAAATTTAGTACGCATAATTCATGTTCTCCTAATTATTACGGGTTAATATTACACTTTCATAAAAACCATTAAATTACCGTCTGCAACTTTATGTTCCAAAACCGTTAAAGGGCGGGACGGCGGACCGGCAATGGGCTGCCCCTGTGCATTGAACCGGCCGGAATGGCAGGGACATACAAATTCTTGTGTTTCTTCTTGCCAGATCACGTTGCACGCTAAATGAGAGCAGGTTGATGAAAATATTTTAATCTGTTGTTCTGCTTCGGCCTTTGCCCACACAAAACCTCTCTGGGGAAGGATTATCCAGCCGTCTTTCACCATGAATTCATAGGAAAGCATATTAAAGTTGTCCGGTTCCAAATCTTCAACAGATCCAAAATCAATCCAGTTACCCGGTTCTTGTTTCAAAGACGGTAAGATAGCGTAAGTAGCCAGTGGGATTCCCGTTACCAGGGCTGTGCAGCCTGTGAGAACGGCGGTTTTTAAAAATTTTCTTCGTTTCATCTCTTTAAATCCTTATGTACAGATTTTTTTGTTTTCATCTTTTTATAAATAGCGCATTGTGCATAATGATTCTGGCAATAGAAAAGCGCCATTGAGATTTTGTTGCTGTTCATATCGAGAAAATAGCAGTCCTTTCCCGGAGATCCGATAAAGGGACATTTTTTTTTCTTTTCTGAGCGTGAAACAGTGGATTCATCAGATTTCATAAATTTTTCCATTGGTCTTCATTCTCTGTCAAAGTTAATAAACTCGCCGATACACGCAGTAAATAGTGACGACACAAATTTAATCAGCAAGAGACGTGCCACTTGTATTTAAAAACTTGTCATGAGAATAATTCTTATTTTTTTCAGATAGTTATGAAAGAATACAAAGGAATAGAGAAAACAAAAAAACCTGACTGGGACTGTGACAGGTCACACTAATGGGACGTCACACTAATGGGACATGCCACACTCAGATCTGTAATTCATATTTTAATTTTTTTTAATGGTCGCTGATATCATGGTGGGACAACTTTCGGTAGATGGTTTTTCGGTTTATTCCCAGCAGCCTGGCAGCCTTGGCTTTATTACCGCCTGTCATTTCGAGTGCCTGGAGAATATCCTTGATATCTACGGCAAAACTCTCTTCAAAAGAAGGGGGTACTCTTTTATGATATGTTCTTATTTCCGAAGGAAGATGATCAACCGTAATAAAATCCGTATGACACAGCACGAAGGAATGCTCCAGTACATGTTCCAGCTCTCTGACATTCCCCGGCCAGGGGTAATTGGAAAAAATTTGAATGACATCATCGGAGACGTCTTCAATCTCTTTGTTGAATCGTTTATTAAACACTTTACAAAAATGTTCGACCAGCAATGGTATATCATTGATCCGCTCACGCAGGGGAGGCAGATTTACTTCCACTACCTTGAGGCGGTAATAAAGATCTGCCCTGAACTTTTCCGTTCGGACCAATTCCTTAAGCAATTGATTTGTGCTGGAAATGATCCTCACATTCACCTTTACCGGTGTTGATTCCCCTACCCGTTCAAACTCTTTTTCCTGAATAACTCTGAGCAGTTTTAATTGTAATCCGGGTGAGATATCACCGATTTCATCCAGCAGAATACTGCCGTTGTCCGCCATCTCAAACCGGCCCGCCTGGTCTTTTACCGCACCTGTAAATGCGCCTTTGATATGGCCGAACAATTCACTTTCAAGCAAAGAATCTGCAAGCGCTGAACAATTCACTTTCACAAAGGGGTTTTGTGCCCGATGACTGCCATAGTGGAGGGCTTCGGCAACCAGTTCCTTACCCGTGCCGCTCTCTCCTGTGATCAGGACAGTTGTATCGGAATCAGCCAGATCGTCCAAAAGGGAATATATTGCCTGCATTTTTTTACTTTTGCCAATTATATTCATAAATTTTTCACGGGGTTTTAATCTGCCTTCAAGATCACTTTCCCTGGTTACATCCCGAATTACCAGGGCCGCGCCTGAAAAATTATTTTCCAAATCATGCAAAGGTGAGCCGGTCAGAACAACGATCTGTTTGTTCCTGTCATGACGCCGACATTCAAGCCGACTGGTTTTGACTCCCTTTTGGGTGCGTATAATTTTTTCCAGAACATGACAGCATGTTTGGCGGCACTGGACGGAAACATCAGACAGCCGCCTGCCAATTATCTTTTTGCCATTCAATCCGCAAATTCGCTCAAATGCGTCATTCACCTTTGTCACTTTCATCTCATCATCAACGGTGACAATGCCTTCTTGAACACTCCTGAAAACTGTATCCAGTTCAGAACGGTATTTTTCTTTCTCAGTCTCCATCCTGTCTTTTGCTGCCATAATTGAATGATATTGAAGGGCACGATTTGTTATTTTTATCAGATCATGTTTTTCAACCGGCTTGGACAGATAATCATAAGCACCCAGACGAACGGATTCTGCAGCTGTTTCAATACTGGGTTGTCCGGTAATCATGATGACCGGGCACTCCATACCTTTTTCTTTGACTTTCCTGAGGATATCGATCCCTGTATTGCCGCCCAGGATAATATCGGCGATGATCAAATCCGGTTCAGACTCGGAAATAAGCTTTATGGCAGAAGAATAATCTTTGGCGGTTATCACCTCATGGCCTTCTTTTAAAAGAAATGATTTAAAAGTAAACCTTAAAATTTCTTCATCTTCAATGACCAGAATCCTATTTTTCCTTTTCAAAATCATCCTCGCTTTGAACCGGCAGGTCTATTATTACATTGGTATAGGCCCCTTCGACACTGTCAAAATTCAACCTTCCACCATGATCTTTAATGATAGAATGGCTGATACTTAATCCTAATCCCGTTCCCTCGCCCGACGGTTTACTGGAAAAAAAGGGGTCACAGATTCTATTCATTATATCTGCCGGTATACCCGTTCCGTTATCAAAAAAACTCAACCGAACATACTGCCGGGTATTACTATCTATCAATTGCCCCTTGATTTCAATTGTTTTATTCTTCCGGACAATAGCTGCACCTTTACCGAGAGCATATCTCGCATTGCTGAGAATGTTTAGAAATACTTGTTGAATATGATGACTTCGCACCCTAATTTCTGGAATTTTATCCGGAATATCCACCTTAAGGTCTATGCCTTCCTTTCGTATCTGTGTTTCGGTTAAATCCAGACAGTCAGACAGCAGGCTCTTTAGCGTAACCAGTTGCGGCTCATCTTCCGTATCCCGGGCAAAGGATAGAAGGTTACGAACAATCATGGCGATCCGTCCGCCAGCCTTAATGATTCGCTGGAAGATTTCCGCCTGTTCGCAGCCTTCTTCACTTTCATCGATAAGCAGTTGGGCACAATTAATAATTCCATTGACAGGATTATTTATTTCGTGTGCAACACCGGCCGCAAGTTCACCGATTGAAGCCAGTTGACCACTCCTGACAGCTTCTGCCCGTAACTGCTTTTTCTCGGTAATATCCCGATACACAACAATCAATGTTGTTGGGACACCCGCCTCAGAGCGAGTGGCCACACTAGCCGTGTACCACAGGTCCATTCGAACGTCATCTGCCCCTATACATTCAATCTCATCCTCAATACCGCGACCGCTCTGAAAACACTTTTCAATATGGCATGTGGTAGAGGGCGTATTCCGGGAATGAAAAACATCGTAGTATTTCTTACCCAAAGGATCCGTGCCGAAAAAGTCAGCCGTGACATTGTTGGACCAGACAATATTCAAATCCCTGTCAACAAGAATAACAAAATCGGTAAACGAATTAAGAATTCCTGCCAGTTTCTCCTCACTTGCAAGCAATGCTTTTTCAACTCGCCTGCGTTCTTTAATGGTCTTGTTCTCCTTTAGCCAGACCAGTCCTATTGCAGATAAAAGACCAAATACGACAATAGATAAAACCTTGGAAGAAAATGATAAGAGCTTGTCAAATTTTTCCTTCCGGTCTGTGATGTCATAATAAATTTCGAATGCCCCCAAAAAAGTATTTCCGCTCATTTGCGGTACATATGTCTCCACTACGTCAGCTGCCAATTTCCGGCCTTCCAGAGATTTGGTATCTTTTTTCACCATGGTTGCATAAACATTTCCCCGGGCTACGATGTCATGAAAATATTTTGCTCTGTTAATTTTTCCGATATCACCCGGTTCTGAAGAAAAAATGATTTCGCCTGTACTTGAAAACACCTTTAATTTATCCAATTCAAAGGTATCGATTATTTTATCGATTTCATACTGTATGTCGGTATTAAAAGACGATTGCCTTTGTTCTGTCTTTTCCGGCATAAAGGTTGTAGCTAGATATTTCGCCACGCGGACCGCATCGTTTTTAGTGTTATCAACGACCAGTTCAGTAAGCGAAGGGTAAATAAAAAATATATTATAAATGGAAAGCGCCGTTGCCATTGAAAGAAAAACGATTAAAATATTTCTCAATAATTTGATTTTGAGAATCTGTTTTTCAGATATTAATTTTGGCATTTTCCATTCCATTTTTCCACTATTTTATATTAAATACAGAGGATAAGAATACCAGACAAAAGTCAACCTTTTTTTCAAAAGGAATGGATTCCATCCAGCCTCCAACCGATTAATTATACTGTGACCGGATATCTTTTTTACTGATTTTACCGACACTGGTTTTGGGAATCTCACCGTTTAATACAATTTTTGAAGGAATGCCGTATTTTGGAATCACTCCCTTTTCCACAAACGTCATACAAAAATCCTGAATATCCTTTTCCGTAACTTTATTCTGAAATTCATCTTTGAGCATCACTATGGCAAGCGGTCTTTCACCCCATTTTTCATCAATAATCCCCACAACTGCGACTTCATTGACGGCTTCATGTTGACTGATGATGTCTTCTATCTCAATTGAAGACACCCATTCACCACCGGTTTTTATAACATCCTTCAATCGGTCTGTAATCCTTAGATAGCCTTCCGTATCAATCACACCAATATCGCCGGTATGCAGCACAGCCCCCATCATGGGAACGGCAAAAAAACATTCCAGATACCGGTGGGAGTCCCAGTCCATAACCGCTACCGTGTCCCCGGGCTTTACACCTAATGTTTCAAGCATGTTTGCAAGCTTTTTAATTCTTTTGTATAAAGTGACATAGCTGTACCTGAGCTTATCCCTGTATACAATCTCCTGATCAGGTGAATAACGCTTACATCATTTCAATGGCACAGGCCATGGAGACTCCGCCGCCACCGCAAAGCGTGGCAAGCCCAAGGGTATCACCCCGTTTTTTCATAGCATACATCAAGGTGACCATGATCCTTGCACCAGTGGAACCCACAGGGTGTCCCAAACCAATGCCGGAACCATTCACATTGGTGATTTCCCGGTTCAGGCCCAATTCTCTCTCACACCCGATGTATTGTGAGGCAAACGCTTCGTTGACTTCAATTAGTTCAAAATCATCCATACCAAGGCCGCTTTTTGCCAGAAGGTTTTTCACAGCTGGAACCGGAGACATACCCATGATGGTTGGATGGCAGGCACCCATGCCGGACGCTTTTATCCTTGCAATTGGGTTCAGACCAAGTTCCTTTGCTTTTTCAGCTGACATGATGATCATGCCCGTGGATCCGTCATTGAGGCCACTGGAATTCCCAGCGGTAACCTTTCCTATTTTTGGAATAAAGGCTGCCGGCAAGTTCTGAAGCTTTTCCATGGTCATGCCCGGTCTGAAATGTTCATCCTTATCAAAAATAAGAGGACTTTTTTTGCGCTGAGGCACTTCAATCGGCACAATTTCTTCTTTAAAAGACCCGTCATTGGTTGCCCGTTCGGTATTATTGTGGCTTCTTAAGGCAACTTCATCCATTTCTTCCCTGCTGATATTAAATTTCTGGGCAATAAATTCAGCCGTATGTCCCATGATATAGGGTTTGCCCATAAAATAGCTTGCCGGTGCCTGTTCAGTATTTAAAGGCGCTGATTCATCAAAAGGCAAAACATAGGACCCGCAATGAAGCGCATGAATCATGGCATCCACAAACTGCTGATCTTGAAGTCGGCATCCCCATCTGGCATTGGGCACAGTATATGGCACCCCTGACATATGCTCCACACCCCCGGAAAGTATTATGTCAGCCATACCGGCCTGAATCATGGCAGCCCCGGAAAGGGTGGCTTCCATGCCCGAAATACAGACCCTGTTTACAGTAACTGCAGGGACCGTGTCCGGTATGCCTGCCATGAGTGCTGCCACACGAGTTGTATTCAAGGTATCGTGATGCTCAATGCAAGTGCCGTATCTTACATCATCAATGAGTGCAGGGTCGATCCCTGCTCTTTTTATAGCTTCTTTCATGGTAACACTGGCAATCTTTGCCCCGTTCAAATTTTTTAATGTGCCGCCGAAGGCTCCGATGGCTGTTCTACAAGCTGAAACAATAACTATATCTTTCATATTTTTATTCCTGTTTTAAAAATTTTCGTTGAATGCATTAGCACTCAATTTATTTGATATTTATTTACCACCAAAGGCAGCTTCGGAGATATCAATAACTGCCGAATCATTGGAAAGAATCATATCCATTTTTCCTCTGGAAACCGGTAATACCGTGTTCATAAAAAACTGGGCGCTTTTAAGCTGTCCTTCATAAAACTCAATATCTTTCTTTTTAGGATTTCCGTCAAGTTTTTCCGTTGCCAGAACAGCCCTCCAGAGAAGCATCCATGCCATGATCGTATCCCCGGTGACATCAAGAAAGGGAGTGGCATTGGCAAAGGCTGTCATTATAGTTTCAGATTTGGCGGTTTTGCCAATATTTTGAGCCACCTCTTCCAGCTTATCAACCGTCTTATCCAGCGTTAAAGCAAAGGACTTAAGATTGCCGATTCCCTTAGCTGTATCTATGATTTTCCGAATCTCATCCAGAAGATCATTAAAGGCCTTTCCCTTGTTAAGGCCAAGTTTTCTTCCTAGAAGGTCCATGGCCTGTATCCCATTGGTGCCTTCATATATCTGAGTGATCTTACAGTCTCTTAAGAGCTGTTCCTGTGGATATTCTTTGGTAAACCCGTATCCGCCAAAAACTTGAACCCCGTGACTGCACATTT
>Ga0190327_1000021_pt1 | contig 27618 bp, 28 predicted proteins | sample 48720401_MG_FD_161667 | JGI IMG/M metagenome (GOLD analysis project Ga0190327, IMG submission 161667) | Hydrothermal vent sediment bacterial communities from Southern Trench, Guaymas Basin, Mexico - 4872-04-0-1_MG | ecosystem: Environmental > Aquatic > Marine > Hydrothermal vents > Sediment ... | reverse complement strand
TCAAAATGAGTTACTACTATTAAATTAGTAGTAACTCATTATAAATTTTTTATAATTTAATAGATTCACCGGATAAAAAAATTATATTGATGTTGTTATCTGGAGAAGTTATGAGAAATAAATATATTAAAATAGCAATACCATATAATAAAATTATTGATATATTAAAAAATCAAAAATTTAAACGAATTATTTTTTATATAGATTTACAATCTATTGCTAAAGGATTATATCAAAAAAATAATATATTTTTTGAAATTAATTATTATATTAATAATGGAAAACCATCAAAACAATTATTAATTGAATATAAAAATTTATTAAATCGTATTTATAAAATATGTAAATTTTATTCACCATTTTTTATAACATTTTATGATGATGGAATTAATCAACAAAACACAACAATATCATCAAATTATAAAGGTGGAAGAAGTACATTTTCAGATTTTTTAGAAAATGATGATGATATAAAATTATTTAAAAAAATTAAAAAGAATTATTTTCTTCAAATTGAACAATATTTTAATAAACCAAATTTAAGTAAAGTATATTATTTGAAAGAATATGAATCTGATTTAATTCCTTATTATGTCATCAAAAATGATTTATTTAATAGTAAACAACCAACTACATTAAATGTTATTTTAAGTAATGATAAAGATTTATTACAAACTTGCAAATTTAAAAATACAATTCAAGTAACAAATAGATTTTTTCCAAGTAAATTAGGAAAGAAACAATTAGGAATGGATATATATAATAATAAAACAGCTATTCAATATATTTATAAAAATTTTAAAATTGGAAATTTAACTGCTGAATATATTCCATTATTATTATCATTAATAGGAGATAAAGCAGATAAAATTTTAGGATTAAAAGGTGTAGGTCCAGCAAAAGCAATTAAATTAATTGAAACTTATGATCTACCACCTGAAATATATGAATTAAAACAACATTCCAATTTACCAAAAATTATATCAGAAAATTTAGATTTAATAATTCAAAATTATCAATTAATTTCTTTTGATGAGCAATTACAACGTACATCTATTTAAATATTTTTTCTACGGCAATTTTTTATTTTATTATTTTTTAAAAGGAGGCAATGAAGTGAAGATTGATGAATTAAATTCATGTATTCGAGACATATTTAAAAAATTACTAACAAATGGGTTTAATAAATCATCAATTAGTGAAATTACATTGGGTAGAAGTTTTATACCGCAATGTATTAAATTTATTGATGATGTTGATTTGGGTTTAAAACCTTTAACTCGATTAATTGATCGATTAGGTTATCAGGTTCATATTGTTCCTGTTAGGCCAGATGATGAAGAATTTCAAAAATATATCAATAAAAAGACAGAAGAATTTCATAATGAATCATATTCTGAAATTCTTGATTATTTAGATAATAAACCATTTACTGCTAAACCTATTAAAATAAATAAAACATTTGAAAATATTATCAACCAATTATTAGAAGAAGAAGAAGAAGAAAATTAAGGATTAAATTATGCAAACATATAATAATTTATTATCAGCAATTAAACGATCATTAGGTAGTAAATTAAATTTATTGGAAATGACAGATGATGAAATTATTAATGGAATTAAAGAAGATGTGATTCCACTATTTTCACAATATTCGCCGTTGAAAAAATATTGTACAATAAGTGCAGATCAATTAATTCAATCAAGTATTTCATCTGGTTATCCAGAATGGTCATATAAAATGCCAATTGATCCAGATGAATATGTTATTGATATTATTGATTGTATTACTACATCAGACACATTATTTACTGGAACAAAATATGAAGGTGGAATTAAAGGATCTATCAATATTTTTGAACCTGGTGTCAGTGGTGTAGTAGGATCTGGTTTAACAGATGCATTAATTAATAATACTTATTCAGATATGATTAATTCATTATCACCATCAAATACTTGGGAATTTCAACCACCATCAACACTTATATTTGATTTTGAGGTTATTTATGGAATAGTAATTTATAATACAACTCATAAAGAATTAAATACAATATTACCAGATTATTATCATAGATTATTTAAACCATTATGTATTGCAAATGTTAAATTATGGATTGCCGCATTAAGATCAAAATATGAAAATATTAGTACTCCAATGGGTCAAATATCTGTAAATTATGAAAAATTAGAAAATGAAGCTCAACAAACTATTGAAATGATTACACAACAATTACAAAATATACCACCTGATCATTTTGTTTATTTTAAGTAAAATTATAAATTTAATTATTTTTAAAAAAGGAGAATTAAATGGGATTAAAACCAATTTTTAGCAAATCATTTCCAGCAAATAATCTGTTAGATATATCATTAGTATATGATGATGATCCTAATCGTCCATTTTATAGACCAGCATATTTTATATTTCTGTCTATGACTCAAGGTGTTATAGCAGAAAACGGTCAAAGAACATTTGATAAAAATTCACGAATTACAATTAAAACAGATAGCGTAAAAATATTTGCTTTTTCAAATGCTATTAAAGCTTTTGTTAATGGTCAAGGTACAACAATAGGACAATTTCAAATTTTTGCAGATTCAGGAAAAAGTCATTATGCTACTGAAATGGGTAATGCTGGTGTTATAAAAATGGCTTTTGTTTCTGAATTTGATCAACAAATGAAAAATAGTAATACTGTTAAAAAAAATATTGCAATTTCTATGAAACAAGGTAATAATAAACCAATTGGAGTATTTTATAGTCTTGCAGAAGCATTAGCAATAGCTACTATTTTTGATTTTATGGCGAATAAATGTTTAGAATTGGATTTCAATTCGAGAAATGTAAATATAGGATCTGTACAGCCACAACCACCACAAGCACAGCCACAGTCGCAACCACAGCCACAGCCGCCTAATAATTCTGCAACACCAATGCCAGATGAATATTCATCAATACCAGATGAACCATTTAATATTGAATCACCATTTTAATATTAATTAATTATGTAAACTCAGTAAACTAAAAAAAATATTTTAGTTTACTGAGTATCTTTTTTATTATAATTTTATTTTTTTATAAAGGAGTTTAAAATGTCTGAATTAATAACAGAATATGAAGTAGATCCAGAATTAATTTCAAATAAAATTTATATGATTGAAGTTATTGCTGAAGCAATTAAATCTTCATTTCCAGAATCATTACATAAAAAACTTAGTTTAACATCTACTCGTAAACAAATGCTTGCTGATTTTGGTCCAAAAGCATTTTTAGATCCTGATAATCTTAAATATCCTATAATTAATCCATTTACAAAAAAAGTAGATTGTAGATTAATTACTGCGGCAAAAAAGAGAGCAGCTCAATATCATAGAGAAAATATTCTGAAAAAAGCTGAAAAAGCATATCAGGACAATAAATGTGAATCAACTGTTAAACTTAAAGTTGCTAAAGAATCCATTGATGTAGAAGATGCTTTCATTTTCTTTGAACTTGAAGAAACTAGTAAAGATATTAATAATCGCAAAGAAGAATATCAAAAAATTGTTCGAGAAACTATGCAAAAATATGGTATTAAAAAAATTTCTGATTTAAAGGATAAAGAAACAAAACGTAAATTTTTCGACGAACTTGACTCTAAATGGACATCCAAAAGAGAAGAACAGGGTCTTGATCGAGATTAATTTTTTTAAAAAATAAGGAGGTATTTAATATGTCTTCTCCGATTTCTAGTCGAATAATGCAATTATCTGAATTTGAAGATGCTGTATATTTTCGGCTGGCATGTGGCTGCGATAATCCGTCGCATGATACTACTCTTGAGCTAGAGCATGACGCAGAATCTAATAATATTTATTTACATTTTTACGGAACCACTAATGTGGTTGATACTTGGGAAGATTTAGGGTGGTTTTCTAAATTAAAATTGAGGATCAAAAAGGCTTATCATATTTTAGTGCATGGGCGTTTTAAATTTGAATTTTCTATAATTCTTGACGGAGAAGAACATATTAAATCTTTTATAAATGCTTTAAAATATGGTGTGGATAAGTTGTCTGTATAAAACACCTAATTTCTTGAAATCAGAACTACAATAGACTTAATTAAATATTCACCTTGGAATGTTACTCCCAGTCAATATTTTAATCATAATTTTTTGTTAATATTCTTTTTTTTGAAATAGAAATATATAAATAAATAAAAAGAGAGAAATTATTAATTTTTTAAAAAAAAGAGGAGAAAAACTATGGAAATCATTTTAAAAAAAAACGACAAAAATCTTTTTGATGCATTGAATAAGGAATTTAAATCATTCCAAAAAAACAACGCAAATCTTTTTATTATAGATATTACAAATGATCAATTAAATTTGATATTCAAAAAACATGTTCAAAAGACTCCGTTATTTCGGTCTAACCCTGAATGGGATTGTTCATATTGCAGACATGCGATACGCAATGTAGCCAAAATTGTATGCATAGAAAATAATAAAAAAATATCATTTTTGCAATATTTCATGAATAAATATAATTTAAAATTTAATTATTTATTTCTTTATGACATGTTTTTGGATTATATAAATTTAGTTCAATCAACAGATATTTGTAATGTATTTTATTATGTAGAATCATCTACAATTGGAATAAAAGAGAATCTTGATCCTTCAACGGGCTTAGTTTTTGATCATTTTTACTTTAATGTTGATCCAAAATATCAAGTTCGACAAGATGTAAATAATAATTTTTCAAGATTAAAAGCAGTTATATCAAAATATCATTCTCATATTGATATTTTAAAAGATATAACTTTTTATATTGAAGAAGGTCATATTTACAGAGGATCAGAAAAATTACAATTAATAAAAAATGTAATAAATTTTCTCCAACAATTTAAATCTGATAACGATTTAAATTTATTCATCTGGAAAAATATTTTCTCTGAATCCGCATTTTTCAGTAATGATGTTATATCTACTCTTGCAGATAATTTAATTGCTGGGGAAGATGTAGATTCAGCTGTACAAAAATATAACACAAAAGTTGCACCAGAAAATTACAGACAACCAAAAACAACAATTGTAACATCCACCCAAATTAATCAATGTGAAACAGCATTGAAAGATATGGGATATGATAATTTCACTGAAGGTTTCGCTTTTGCCGAACCACAGGATATTTCAGTTTTGGATGTTTTGTGGACCAATAGAAAAGTTACAAAGACAGGCAAATTGTCAGATCTGTTGGTTGAGAATATAAAACCATCAACAATCAATAATAAAAATATGACAAAAATTTCTTTCGTTGATTTTTTGAATTTACTCAAAACAACAAAAGAAATAGAAATTGATGATACATTGGAAAAAGTTGTTTTAATTAAAGATAAATTTAATGAGCCTGTATTTGCTTGGAATAATCATATTAATTTTTGCTATCAAACAGGATTAGCAGATACAGATATGGTTAGTCAAAAAGTCAAAGCAAAAGGAGGAAATATTGATGCAAAAATAAGATTTTCCTTATACTGGGAAAATTTAGATGATTTAGATTTGCATTTGGAAAATAATAATTGTCATATTTACTGGGATCATCAGGATGATTCTAATACTTCTTTTCAACTGGATATTGACATGAATGTTTCTAGTCCTGTCAGAGGTGCAGTTGAAAACATATTTACAAAAAGAATAAATAAGAATAAAGATATTGATCAGGAATTTACAGTTTATGTTCGTAATTTTCGCCAAAGAGAAAATCCACAAAAATGTTTATTAAATGTTTACTATAATAATAAATTGATAAAACAATATAATTTCAAAAATCCAGAAGATTCAAAAATAATAAAATTATTAAAATATAAAATAACAAAAGATGAAAAATTGGAATTTATATGGTCTAATAAGCAGGTAGAAAAGAAAGTACAGCTTGAAACAAAGTTTGTTAAAGTTGATACTGTATTACTTTCTCCTAATTATTGGGAAAATGGAAAAGGAAATAAACATATATTCTTTCTCAAAAAAGGGAAAAATATTGAATTAACTAATTTAAGGCCGTATAATATAGAACAATTAAGGCCTGAATTGATAAAATATAAAAAGGTATTACAACTTTTATCACGTAAAATCGAAATCAAAGGAAAACCACAACTTACTGGTTATGGTACATCCTTTAGCAAAAAAAGAAAATTACTGATAAAAATAAATAATAAACCGTATATATTATCGATAGATCCATCGATTGAAATTGAAAAAAATAACTTAAAACAATTAATGTGTGCATAAAAAGGAGAGATTATTATGGACTACAAAAACTTTTTTGATGCTTGTAAAATAAATTTATATTTCTATTGTGTAGAACACCTAATTTCTCGAAATTAGGACTACAACAGGCTTGATTAAATGTTCACCCTGGAATGCCACTCCCAGTTCCAGGCTCTGGAGGTGTCAGTGATATATTATATATTATATATAATATATCACTTAGTCCTCATTGTTGATTAGTAGGTAACGAAGATCAATATTACATTTAATCAAGCCGAGGGAGACCAACCTAATTAATTAAGCCGAGCTTTTAATTAGCTTTTATTTTAAGTTAATTTTAAAAAGCAAATAAATTGGAGATAAAAATTTTTAAATATGATTGCATTTGTAATGGATTCACAAGGTAATATTGGACATCCAACACGAAATTGTAGAATGGTTCGAAGATTATTGAAGAAAGGCAAAGCAAAAGTAATAGCTGGTGGTATAAAGAAAGGTCAGCCACTATTAATACAATTACTTGACAAAGTATTTAATAAATCAAAAACAACTAATGCAGAATTTCGTATTGGAATAGATCCAGGCTATAAACATATCGGTTATAGTTTATTTAAAATATATAAAAATCATATTGAACTGTTACTATCTGGTGAAGTAGAAACTAGAACATCTAAAGTTACTGAGAATTTAAGTAATCGGAAGATGTATCGAAATGCCAGAAGATATTATAGACGAAAGAATGTTAAACGTAAGTTTGGTAAAGCTAAATTTCGTCATCCAAGATGGAAAAATAGAGCTAAACATGCTTTTCAACCAACTCACAGACATTTAATCAATAGTCATATTAATTTACTAAAATGGCTATTTAAAAGAGTACCAAAAAATCAGTGTGAGGTGCATTTAGAATATAGTAAATTTGATGTTCAAAAGATTATTAATCCAAATATTCATAGCTGGCAATATCAACATGGTCCTCAATATAATTTTGAAAATGTGAAAGCATATATTCGTGATAGAGATAATTATACTTGTCAAATATGTAAGAAGAAAATAGCTAATATACAAAATGAAGTTCATCATATTATACCAAGATCTAAAGGTGGATCAGACAGACCGGATAATTTGATTCTTTTATGTCAAAATTGTCATGCAAAAGTACATGCTGAAAAAGTTTCTTGCACATCAAATTTGATTAAGAATAAAAACTTTCGCGATACTGGTGTATTGAATTCTTGTATGAAATGGATGTTTGATAACTTTAGCAAGAAAGTTTCATTAGTAAAGACTTTCGGATACATTACAAAAACTATTAGATTAAATAGTAAGATTTCAAAAACGCATGCTCATGATGCTATGATAATTGCACTTTGCAATGAAGATGGTCCTGAGCGCAAGTTTAAAAAATATACTAGTTATGATCATCATGTAACAGTCAATTTTAAACAATATCATAGACATGTTCGTAATTGGATAAATCAATATAAAGATCGAAAATATTATATTATTAATTCTAAGTATCCGAAAAAAACAGTTGCTTGGAATCGTAATCGTCGATCAGGTCAAGATAAAAAGAAACAAAGTTTAACTGAATTAAAACGTTATTTATTAGATAATAAAATATTAAATAAAGTTCAGATTATAGTTAAGCCTAGTCAGAAAGTGTATCGACAAAATAATAAAAATATATTATTCAGACCTGGTGATATAATTAAATGTTCGAAAGGAATTGATGTTGTTCGAGGCTGGTCTTCTACTCAGCGTAGAATTATTACTGAAAATTTAGGTATAATCAAACAAAAAGATTGTACTAAAATTTTAAATAATGCTGGAATGTGTATCGTTTAAAAAATATTAAATTATCCAATATTCACCAAAATAAACCATATATATATTATCTATAAACCCAACAATTAATGTATGCATAAAAAGGAGAGACTATTATGGACTACAAAAACTTTTTTGATGCTTGTAAAATAAATCTGTATTTCTACTGCAAAAAAGGCATTTTGTCAACGTATGATCTATTTAAATTGCCGATCGATGATTTGAAAGATATTTATGTTATGTTGAAGCAAAAAGCCGTTGTTGATGACGATCCCATTTTGTCTGGTATAACATCTAATGACTATAAAACCGATCTGCTCAGATTCAAGATCGTAAAAGATATTCTATTGTATAAACAAAATCAGGCAAAAAAGAACGAATTGCTTGCAAAAAAGAAGCAACTTGAAAAAATGCTTGCCGATATCAAGTTGAAGCGTTTGCAAGACGATCCAGATGCCATTACAAAAGAATTGGATGAAATCAACGAATCTTTGAAAGATTAACAATAAATCTTTTCCTGGTGGATTTAAAAAAATCTACCAGGAAATATTTTTTTGAGAGATTAAAATGTTATCATTTATTTATCTGTTTGGTGTAGTATCCTCTTTTATCCTTTGGTTATATTTTTTTCATCATTGCGAGTTTCAAGATATAACTATGCAACACGTCATAATAATATTTTTTGTATCAATTTTCTTATCTATCATTTCAACATTTTGGGTACTATATTTAATAATATATTATAAGTATGAAGAAGTTGTTACAAAAATATTAGATTATCCAATATTTACTAAAATAAATCATTAATTTAATCATAAATATTTTTTTAATATTTTCAGATTTTAGATAGAAATATATAAATTATATGTAAGCTACTTTTTTAATTTAATTCTTTCTAAAAAAAAGGAGGTGATGAATATATCAAAAAAATAATCATAACATTAATAATTTTTGGATTTGTTTTTACATTAAATAATAAAGCATTAGCTTATTTTTCTAATGTAACTTATCAACAAATTCAAAAAAAATATTATAATATGACAGATATTCAATTTTCCAAATATGCAAGATCATTAATAGGTCAAATTGTAACTTGGAAAGGAAAAATTATTAATATTTCTAAAAATCAATTTAATTCAAATTATATAGTAAAAATTAGTACAAATAAAACTAATAATTTTAATGTTCAATTTGATGTTTCAGAATCACAAGCTTTTCGATTGAAAAAAAATGTTGATTATTATTTTACAGGAACAATCAAATATATTATAATAACAGTTGACAGTTTTAATATTGAAAATAATATTGAAATTAATGGTAAAAAAACAAAATGTCAAACTGTTGCATATGAAGGAAAAACAATTATATTTCAAAATAAATATATTATTAAAAACCCAACAATTAGAAAAAATATTTCAATAATTATTATTTTGGAAAATGTTAATTTTGAATGAACATCTTAATTTAATTTTTTAGAAAAAAGAAGGAGAAGAGTATGAAAAAGTTTACAAGTATAATTGCTATAATTACTATGTTTGTTGTGTTGCTGTTATCTACATCAGCACATGCAAATCTTATGAAAATGTCAGATTGGGGATTTGATTTGACAGGCACAGGAAATAATATAATAAGTCCCATTGATGAAATAACGTTACTTTCGTTAACGTTGAACAATAGCACACCAACATCTTTTGGTCATGGTACTTTCAAAACATTGAGTGCTATGCAGGCTGAACATTTTCAGAATGATAATATAGCAATTACGCCATCTGATTTAGGATCATTGTATGAAATAACTGGTGTTATGCGTACAGAAGGTTACTATAATCGCAATTCAACTACCAATCTGAATGATTTAACATTCACTAGCGGCACGTTGAATTTATACGTTGCTAATACTTTAAATTATGGAACCAATAACGGTTTCTTTGGAGCTGATGATGGTATTTTAATTGCCAGTTTTGAATTGGATTACGGATCCGGTACTATGAATTATGATATTCCAAACCCTGACGGTCGAACCGATTTGATTTGGAAATCAACATATCTCAAACCCGGATATTGGTATAGTCCTAATTTGCAAGATATGGCAGATACAATGGAATTAGCTATAACTGATTCAAATAATACTATCATTCGCAATCCATCAAGTATGGCTCAAAGTGAATTTTTGGAAGATGGAACAATGGAATATACATTAGCTGGTGATACATCAAATACTCAAAATTTTATCAGCTCTAATGGGTCATTTGTTCCTGCTGCTCCTGTTCCTGAACCAGCAACTTTGTTGTTATTTGGTTCAGGTTTGATATTTATAGGAGTTATAAGCAAAAAATCAAAAGTATTTAATAATTAATAATTAAGCACTCCTGATAGAAATTAAAAATCTATCAGGAGTACTTTTTTTAAAAAAGAGGAAATATGCCATATAACTACGTTTATACTACTGGATCGATTATTGAAAGAGGATTGAATAAACAATTACTACGGCCATTTGTCAAATATTATTTATATTCTCTATTTAATTTATTTAGTGCTGGTGATAGTTTTGGATTTGACTCAATAGACATCAACGGACATAAAGTAAAAAAATTCTATAATGGGTTGTATCCAGATGAAACTTTATTTATAGATAGTGGTGGTTATTCAATTATTACTGGTGATATACCACATCATCACATTACAAAGTTTTTAGAATGTTATATATATTTCATTGAAAATTATCATAATTATTTTAATCAAATATTTTCTTTAGATATTCCGATATTTATTAATGAACCAAAATATAATACTAAAGAAAATCTTAGAAAATTAAATTATCAATCCAATTTAAAAACAAAACAAATATTAGAAAATAATAAAAATTTATATAATAAATTTATCTTTGTTTGGCAATTTAAACTTAAAGAACAACAAGAAATTTTTAATGAAATATATAATAATGTTTGGAAAAATTCTCGATTAAAACACCATGCTATTGGAGGTTTAGTTAGTTTACGAAGAATTGCAAATATTAAATTTTCTCCATTTATAGCCCAAGCATTTAAAATTTGTAAAATTATTGAAGATCAATCTTCTTCAGATGAATCTTATTTACATATATTAGGAGTGTATCATAAGTATGATAGATTTTGTATGATGTTTTTGGATAAATTATTCAATAATGTATATTTAAAAAATAAAAAACAAAAAATCAATATTACTTTTGATACTATTAATTATACATTAACATCATTATATAAAATTAGAGAACTACCATTTTTTGAATTTGTAAAAACTGATGAAATGTTACATAAATTTATTCCAAATGAACAAGTTTTTAATATAATAAAAAAAGAAAAAGAAAATATTGAAAACAAAAAATCTATCGAAAATCCACAATTATATTCATTATTACATATTATATATGAATATATTATTGATGATATAATAAAAAATTTTATTAACAAATATGAAATTTTAGAATTATTTTTAAATAATAATTTTAATGTATTTAAAACTAAATTAAAAATATTATTAAATAATATTGAGAGAAAATATCCAACTGTATTTGACCAAAATATTAGTTTTGGAATTTTAAATACATTTGAATATATTAGTTCATTTCATAAAGCGTATATCGATGGTGCTGATATTAATAGATTTGATAAAGGAGTATCACTTTTTATAAAAAAAATTGGTTTCCCATCTATTATCAGCTAACTTTAAAAAAGGAGAAGAAAATGCCAAACGTAGTTAATATTGGATACATTAATCAAATAATTACAACTATTCAAGGAGAAGGCAATACAGTTGGTTATCCAATTATTTTAGTCAGATTTGACGGTTGTAATTTAAAATGTCCAATGTGTGATACTAAACATACTTGGACACCAAGTAAAAAAAATAGATATACATATGAAGAAATAAAAGAAAAAATTGATGAACAAATTAAACAATATCCAAATATATTGAATTTACTAATTACTGGTGGTGAACCATTTTATCAACCTGAATTATTAAAATTTTTAATTAATGAATATTCTTTGCGATATAATATTGAAATTGAAACAAATGGATATATAATTTTAGATTTTAATTATTGGGATATATTAAAAAATAATTTTATTCAGTTAAATATTTCTCCAAAATTAGAATTAGAAGCATATCCATTTCGTAAAATAACTAATGAAGATATTTTAAAAACATTTTATAAATTACATAAAAAAATAAAAGAAAATCATATAAATTATATTTTCAAATTAGTATATTGTAAAGAATGGGAAGATAGAATTTTAAATTTTTATAATTTTATAGACACCACAAATATTGAAAGAATAATCTTTTGGATGATGCCATTAACACCACCATATAACACTTCTAATTTTGCAGAAAAATATAGAAAAAATTGTTTAGATACTGTTACATTTTGTAAAAAATATGGATTTAAATATTCACCAAGAATCCATGTAGATTTATTCAAAGATGATATTTGTGAAAAATCAAATTTAACGTAAAGGAAATTTTATGGAAAATACCGTTAAACGATTAGGATATATTTTAGCTATACAAGCTGAAATTGAAGCAATGAAAATTGCAAATCTTGAAAGAAAAGAACAAGGTTATGCGTTTGCTTATGATGAAGCAGATTTTCAAGAAAAAGCTGAAGAATTAAGAACAATCGCATCAAAACATAATGATCAATTATAATTATTATTGACCTAGGTTTAATTAATGCCTAGGTCAATTCATTTTTTTTCAACGGCAAAATTTATAATAATCTTTTTTTATAATTTTTGTTGTTCAAAAAAATTATTAATCTTTAAAAATAAGGAGAATTATTTTGAAACTTTCAATATTAGATATCGATAAATTTATTAAAGATAAAAAAATAAAACAGGTTACTAGTTCAAAATATTACACAAGTGCTAAAAAATTTGATCCTAATGGATTATTTTCAGAAGAAATATTTGATCCTATAGGTTTTCGCACTAGAAAAACAAAATTTGGATATATAGATTTAAAATCTAAATTTATTCATCCTGAAATATTTTTTATATTGACATCAATTAATGCAGATTTTTCTAGTTTACTAAATAAAAAGAAAAAATATAAAATTGAAAAAGGTATATTAATTCAATCTGATGATGGTGAAACCGGATCATTATTTTTTATAAAAAATATTAAAAAAATTAATTGGGATGAAATTAAAACCGAAAAATCAGAATATGTAAATTATATAAAGAAAAATTTAAATAAAATATTAATTGATAAATATTTAGTCCTTCCAGCTGGATTGAGAGATATAACTTTTAAACAAAATAAAATTCAAATTCAATATTCAGATATTAATATATTATATATGAGATTAATAAATTATACTAATATGTTATCTAATAATGAAACTGATATATTAAATATTGAATTAAATACTGATATATATTATAAAATTGAACAATTATTAATTAATATTAATAAAAAACTTAAAGAATTATTAAAAGGAAAATATGGAATTATTAGGGGAGGAATATTAAAAAAAGTTGTTGATTATTCTGCAAGGTTAGTTATTGTTCCTGATTTATCTTTAAAACTTGGAGAAGTTGGATTAAGTTGGCATGTATTATTAAAATTATTTGAACCATTTTTTATACATTATATATTTCAAAAAGATTCTGATAAAATAATATTAGAACAAATTCAAAATTATTTAGGTATTAAGAATTTAAATGAAATAGATAATCATACTATTTCTTTATTTGTAAATAAAGTATATGAAGAACCTGAAAGTATAACTCCAATGTTTAAAGATATTTTAATATCAACCATGAAAGAAATTACAAAAGATAAACAAGTATTATATAAACGTGATCCTGTAGAAAATAGAGAAAGTTATGTAGCTGCAAATATTGTTGTATTTGATACTAATAGTGTATTAAAAATTAATCCATTAAATTGTGGACGAACAGGTGCTGATTTTGATGGTGATACTATGGCAATTTATAGTTTACTAACAAATGATGCAATAAAACAAGCAAAAGAAAATTTAAATCCACAAAATACAAAAAGTCAATTATATAATTCTGTAGATCAATCTATTAATTATTCATTAGAACATGATGCAGTTATTGCTGTTTATAATGCTACTTGTTAAAATAAGAGGATAATATTATGCATAGTTTTATAACAGAAGATCTAGGTTTTCTTGGTAATGTTTTAAATTCACCAATTAATAATCCCCGACAACAACGTCAATCAACATCTGAATTTTCTTATAATCAACAAGGTATTAATTTATTTAAATATAATTTTGCACCATGGCAACGTCAAATTATTGATGCTTTAAGAGCAAATGATTCAATATATGTTGTAGCCAGTCCTGGAGCTGGTAAAACTGCTCCAATATTATATTCATGGGCACAAAATATTTTAAAAGTAAATCCAAGTATGCTAAATCAACATGGTCAAAATCAAAATTTTGTTGAATTAATTAAAAATATTATAAACATTTTGACAATGCCAGAAAAATTTTCTAAAATTTTATATACTGTACCTACTAGAACATTATGTGATCAAGTATATGAAGAAGTTAGTCAATTATTATTTGAAATTTTATCTACAAGTATTACATTAGTTCAATCTGATCCTAATAGTAATAATTATAATCTTTTACGATATATCCAACATGGTCTTAAAATAAATTTACAAAATGAAGTATCTCAACGGCAAAATTTAATGAATCAATATAATCAATTACAAAATGAATTTAATCAAACACATAATATTAATATTGAAAAAAATATATCATTAATAATGCAACATATTAATAATATTGATTCAGATATTCATGAAAAAATTGCCAATGCAATTAAAAAATATGTACAAAATAAATTAGTTCAGCGGGCAACAAAAATATATACCCCAGATACATCATCTGCATTATTTATTATATCTATACATCAATCCGCATATAAGAAAGCATTTTTACCAGTAAAAAAACAAATTAAAACTATTATTATTGATGAAGCTCATACTGTGCAAGCAATGCCTGATGAAAATGATGAAAATGTTATTCAAAGTGCAAAAACATTATATAAAATTTTATCAGAAATATCATTACATACTAATGTAATTTTATTAAGTGGAACAATTAATCCAACATCAGCACATAATTTAATTACTTATTTAAATAAATGTTTTAATTTAAAAATAAAACAAATAAATAGTACATCTGGAAATGCTTCTAAAATTTCTATTATTCCAAATAATAGTATTAATAATTATAATACATTAATTAAATTATTAATAGATCCTCCAGATACTGGTAATTTAATTATTATATTTAGTAAAAAAACAATTATATCATTAATTCAACAAGCTTTGAAACAAAGTAATATACAATATACTCCCGATAAAATTAATAGTGGTGTATTTACACCTTCAACTTTTAGTCCATTACCTTCAGCAAAATATCAAAGAAGCGAAACTAATAAACCAAGTCGTAATATTCAATTTGATAATAAAAAATTAATGAAATTGGCAACTAAAATGCCAGGTGCGGAAGAGATTCAAAATCCATTATTACGAACAGCAGTATTACATGGATTTGGATATATTTTTAGACCAGATGCAGAAGATATGTCACCTTCTCAATTAAAGCAAGCTATGAAAGATCAACAAATTGTTATAAAGTTATTTAGTTCAGGAAAAATTAAAACTCTTTTAGCATCAGATGCTGTTGGAATTGGATTAAATATTAAAGTAAAAAATCTTTATATTCCATCTATAACAAAATTTTCAGATGGTGAATTTCAAAAATTAAAAGTTTCAAATGCTTCACAATTATATAACAGACTTGGTCGTAGAGCTTTTGAAGTATCTACTATTTATACACCAAGTGAAAATGTAGATGATATATTAAATGCTATTTCACTTAGAAATGCTGGATTTGAAAAACGTGAAGTTATTGATGTGTCAAAATTAAAATGTTCATATTCACATTTTATTAAATTATATATGCCAGCATTTAGAAAAATTAAAAGTAAAATTATTTCAAAAATTCGTAATTGGTAGTAATAAATTTATTTAAAAAAAATTAAAAAAGGAGTAAATAAAAATGGTTAAACAACTTGCTAATCTTATTGATCAAATTCTTTATCCATCAGTTAAAATTCAATATTTAGATAATTATGATATTGAAAAATTTGGTCATATTAAATATGCAAAAACTGGTGATTGTTGTTTTGATTTAAGATCTTGTGATGAAAAAATTACATTAAAACCAAATGAAAATGTTTTAATTAATACTGGTCTTAAAATAGAACTGCCAAATAATGATTTTTTTGAACTTCAGATTAGACCTAGAAGTGGTATAGCACACAAACATAAAATAATTATTTCAAATTCTCCTGGTACTGTGGATTCTAAATATAGAGGAGAAATTAAAGTTAGTTTAAATAATATTGGAACAGATGATTTTATAATTAATTATGGTGATAGAATTGCACAAGCAAAAGTATCATTCGTTCCTCGTCCAATTTTCAAATTTGTTAATCAAGTTAATAAAACAGAAAGAAATGAATCTGGATTTGGAAGTTCGGGCCGCAAATAATTAGAGGAGTAATAATATGTCTGATTGGAATCTAGATCAAGTATATGAAAAACTACAACATCCAGAAATAAATTTAAAAACACCTTTTGCGTTTAGTCATAAAATAAAAACAAAAAATAAAAATAAAACATTATCATTGGGTAAAATTTGGTTTAATATATTATTGCCAGATGATTATCCTTTAATTACTTTCACAGTAGATAAAGATAAAATTGATGAAATTTTAAAAGATATTTATGAAAAATATGATTCAAATGTAGCAACAGAAGTTGTCAATAAATTAAACAAAGAATCATTTAAATTATCAACTATAGCTCCAATATCTTTAAATGTTGAAAATGTCATACCTTCAAAAAAATTTGAAAAGATGAAAAAGGAGTTTATAGAAAAAGCTCAAAATATGACAGATAATGAATTTAAAACAGAAGCAAATAAATTATTAGATATTATAATGAAAGAAAATATTCAAGATACTACATTTAGTAAAGCTTTAGAATGTGGAGTATCTGGTAAATTATCAAAAGAAACATTTAAAGCACTTATGGTTTCTAAAGGATATTGTACGGATATAGTTGGAAATATTACTAGAATACCTAAAGCAATTTCTGATGGTTATAATATTGAAGAATATTATACTGCAGCAAGTGAAGCTAGAAATGGATTTTATATTAAAACTCAAGCTGTTCGTACTCCAGGATATTTAGCTAGAAAAGCAACTATGGCTGCAGCAAATGTTAAATTAGATGATAAAAAATGTCAAACTAAAAGGTATTTAAATTTATTAGTTACTAAAAAAAATATTAATACTATTCAAAATAGATATTATGTAGATGATAAAAATGAATTAGTATTAATAACAAAAGAAAATAGTCAAAAATTAATAAATAAAAAAATTAATCTTAGATCCCCATTATATTGTAAAAATAAAGATGGAATTTGTCCTATTTGCTACGGCGAATTAGCAAATCAATTAAATACTCGCAATATTGGCATTTTAGCTGCTGGTGCTTTAAATATGGTAGCTGTTAATATTATGATGGGACTAAGACATAAATCTGAAAGATTTGAAATTATTGATGTTAATTTTAAAAATATTTTAAATAAATCATCTATTAATATTGATGATTTATTTGATGTTAAAAAAACAAAAATATATGCTAAACGAGACAATATTACTATTCAAATAGATTTAAAAGAATATTCAGAATCTAGTTATTCAGATTTACCAGATAAAATTACTTTGCCTGGAATAATTGATGTTGAATTTGATGACTTTGTAACTACTCTGCCATTCACATTTGATGTTGATTTAATGAAACCAAAACAAACTATTCAAAAAGGAAAAATATTTACTTTTATTTATAATGCTGGAGAATTAGTTATATCAAAAGATAAATATACTAAAAGTTTAAATCCAGAATTAGTATCTAAATTATTAGATGGAAATGTTAAATATATTAAAGATGAAGTAATTTTATTAAATTCTTTAGTTAAAGAAATGCCAAAAATGGGCTTAGTCCATTTAGAATTATTAGTATCAATTTTATTTAGAGATGCAAAAAATCTAAATATCCCAGCAAGATTAACTAATTATAAAAATGTTAAAATTGTTGGTGTTAAAGAATTACCGTTTATAACAGGGTCTTTTATTTCTAAATTAGGTTTTCAAGATATTAATAAAGCAATTAAACTTAGTCTAATTGATGAAAATAAAGATAAAGAATTATCACCAATCGACAGAATTATGATTAGAAATAATAATTATAATTAATTTATAAATTTAGGAGACTAATATGACCGATCGAACAAAGAATAAATCTAAAGGTAATAGATTTGAAAATGCAACTGCTAAATTATTAAGTAAGTGGATGTTTAATGGTGATTTATCTATTTTAGGTCGACATTTAACTTCTGGTGCAATTAAAACTGCATGGATTGGTGATATTGTTCCAATAAAGCAATTACCAAATAATTTTAAATCTTTTCCATTTTTAATAGAGTGTAAACATGGTTATAAAAATAATATTCCAACATTTATTTCATATACACAAATTCAAAAATGGTTAATGAAATCATTAAAAGAAAGTGAATTATCAAAAGAGCAAAAAATTATTTGGTTAATTGCTAAATTTAATTATCAAAAAACTATTTTAATTACTAATTATCTAATTGATATTAAATTAATATTATTTACTGTTGCTATTCCTGTAATATATAATAATAAATTAATTTATTTTTATTGTTATATATTGAATGACTTAATGAAATATAATTTTTTTAAATTATTTTTTAATAAGGAGAATTTTAATGATTATTAATGAAACTACATTATCAAATCTAAATGATAATTTAATTGTAAAAAATAAACTACAAATTTCTAAACCAACTGTTTTTTTGGTTATTCCTGACTCTAATGTTGATTTAATTAATTTTTTACCAAATTTAAAATTTTATTTATCACAAGCTGCTGCTTTAATTAGTCCATCACAAATTTTTACTATTGGTAATAAATTATACAACGGCAAAAAACAAAATTTAAAAATAAAACAAGAAATGCGACAACAATCTGATTTTAGAAAAATAAAAGTTGTAAGTAATTTGCCGCAGTTACAAAAATTAAAATCAGATGAAAAAATATTTTATTTATATGATTTAACATTATTAAGTGAAGCATATAATACAATATTATCAAAATATAGTCCAAAAAAAGCTACTCTTATTTTGTTTTCAGAATTACAAGATTTATATAAATTAATTAAAAAACAAAATCCAACAATTAATGTTGTCCCTTTATTCTTAATAAAAAATACAGAAGGTAATTTATATAATCTATTTACAAATATTAAAATTAATTTACCACTTGATACTTTTCAAAAATTATCTTTTTATTCATCTAAAACTTTAATTCATACTCCAAGTACTGTATTTCCAATATTCAGTAAAAATAAAGATGATGAAAATATTGTTATAATTAAAAATATAAATAAATTAAGTTCATTATTAACAGAAATAAAAATTGAAGGTAAGAAAAAAATTGAAAAAATAAAATCTACAGAAATAGTTACTTTTTTATCAAAAGATAAATCTATTTCTGCAACTATTGATAATAAAAAATTAGCTAAATTATTAAAAGCATATAAAATAACTAATCCTGATATTGTAGCTAATGTAAATAATTCTATTCAAAATTATTTAAAATCTGGTGGAAAATTAGATAATTTATCAGCTTCTGAATTAGTATTTAAAGCAATAAATAAAACATTATATAATACGGATGAAATTAATCCTGATTTTATTGCACATCCTGAAAAATTATTAAATAAAATTCAAAATATTAATAATAATAGAACTCCATTAAATTTTTCTCCAGTTGTAACTAATCAATTAATTAATCCAAAAAAAGTAGTTAATATTGATTATACAACAAGTGCATGGAGACAAAAATATGAATTTGAAGAATCTATACATAAAAATATTGAAAAATTATTTTCCACTTTAGAACAAACTTCAGATCATCCTGTTAAAGTTAAAAAAATTAAACATGAAATTATTGATAATAATACAGATAGAATAATTCAATATACTATAACTTTACAAAATACTAGTGGAAAAAATAAAAAACCATATGATGTTATTTTAAATATACCTGGAATCATAAATGATAGATATGTGAAATTAAATGGATCACATTATATCATGTCAAATCAACAATTTATGAAACCTATTACAAAAACTGAAAAAAATAAAGTAAGAATATTAAGCAATTATGCTATTATTCATTTATCATTAGAAAATAGTAAATTTGATTTGTCTAATATTGAAAAAATATTATTACATATTCAATTAAAATATCCAACATTAATAAAAACAAAAAATGATGATGAATGTATATTTTCAGATGGATCGATTATTCGTTTTTATGATGAAATTATTTATGAAGATAAATTTGAACAATTTAAATATGATAAAGAAACAAATAAAATTTATAATAAAGATGGACAAGCCATTTCTAAATCAAAATATGAATTAATATATGAAAAAGTTATTGAACAAATTCATAATATTAATCCTAATGATTCTTTAGGAAAAACAAGTAAATCATTACAATATATTGCTATATATATTGGTGGATTAAAATTGCCATTTATTATTTATCTGTGGCAACAAAAAGGATTATTAAGTACATTAAATGATTTAGAAATTGATTATGAAAAAATTAGTAATATAGATGAAGCAAAGACTGAATATATTATTAAACTGAAGAATAATGAATTTTTATGTTTATTGCCAGATTCAGAAAAACAAAAGTTTATTTGTAATGGATTATTAGTTTTCAAATTGAAGAAATCAATTGAAAATTTGGATGATCCTACTGAAATTCATCCATTAATTAATCAATATTATGGTCAATTAGCATCAAGAAATTTAAAATTATTAAACGATTATGAAATAGATCCAGTTACTAAAGAATTATTAGAATTTGAAAATTTACCTACTAATTTATCTACTTTAATTTCTACATATTGTTTAGAAAAACTATTAAATGGAAAAATTGAAGATCTATCAGATTTGAGAATATATAGAACTAGATTATCTGAAATGATGTTAAATATTGTATATAAACAGTTAACTATGGCTCATAATGAATATAGAAAGAAAATTGACCTACAAATTGAAGATGCTAAAATTAATATTATGCCAGATTATGTAATTAAAAATATTTATAGTCAACCTGGAGTTTTGCAGTATACTACGGCGCCAACTCCAATAGAAGGAATTACATTAGCATCACAAACTATTAAAACTGGTCCAAATGGAGTACCTAATGAATTTTCTTTCAAAAAAGAACATCGAAATATTAATCCAAGTCAAATTGGCAATTTAGCCGCATTAACTACCCCAGAATCAAAAAATGTTGGATTAAATGTAAGTCATACTTTAACACCAACTATAATTAATGATTTTGGAAATTATAGTATTAATGATCCATCTTCTTTATCTGGATTTGAAGCTGTATCAATAAATGAAGCTTTGACTCCTTTTATTAATGAAGGAGATTCTGATCGAATGACTATGGCAACAACTCATGCTAAACAAAATACTCCATCTGATGGAAATGAACCACCATTAGTTGGTACAGGAGCCGAATATATAGTTAGTGAATTAAGTTCAAAAAGATTTATTGAAAAAGCATCAAAAAATGGTATAGTATCAGATATTGATCCAAATAAAACACTAACTGTTACATACGAAGATGGAACCAAAGAAATTTTTGATATTATACCAAGATTATCAAAAACATATATGGGTGCATATATTCAATTAGAAATGAAAACACCTAAAAAAGGTGAAAAAGTACAAGCTGGTCAACCTGTTGCTTGGACTAAAAATTTTAATAAATATGGAATGTATTGTGCTGGAAAAAATGCAACAATTGCAGTTATGCAATATAATGGATTAGTTTATGAAGATGCCTATTTAATTTCTGATGATATGGCTAATAGTTTAAAACGAGATATTATTAAACAAATCCAAATTATAATTCCACCAAATACAAAAGTAATAAAATTAGAAAATCAAATAAATAAAGAAATAACAAATAAAGATGTATTAGTTGAATTTATGTATCCAGATACATTAAATGATTATCTACAAACATATAATTTAATTGATCAATCTGATGATACAATAGATGAAAGTAATTATAATCAGAGTGATAATACTATTAAATTAATGGGCAAAAATGGACAAATTGTAGATATCAAAATATTTATAAATAATAAAAATAAAGTAGATAAACAGATAATTACAAATCATAAAAAACTTGCCGAAGAAACATTAAAAACTTTGAAAAAATTAGAAAAATCATATACCAATAAAGATGATAAAATTAAAGCTCGTGATAATTTATCTTTGGAATTTTTAACTTTTGGAAATCATAAGTTATCTGGAGGTGCAGAGTTTGAAGGTGCTCGTATTGTTTTTTATATTAAACAACAAGAAACTCTTCAAATTGGTGATAAATTAGCTTCAAGGTATGGAGCTAAAGGATGTATCTCACATATTATGGATAAGAAAAATAATCCATATACCAAAGATAATACTATGATTGATGTTTTTATAAGTCCAGTTGGATTATTTAGTAGAAAAAATATAGCTATGCTTAAAGAAATATATTTAAGTAAAGTAATATATTATTTAGATAAACAAATAAAAGAACAAGCAAAAGATGTAAATATTCCTACTAGAAATATTATTAAATTAATAATAGATGTATATGAAACATTAGGAATTGAAGAATTAGTAGATAGTATTAAAGATTATTTTAAAAATACTAAATCTTCTGATTTTCGTCAAATGCTTAAAACAGATGAAGATTTTCAATTAACATTTTTAGTTCCACCTTTTAAAACTGTTAAATTTAAAGATATTAAAAATGCAGCAAAATTAATAAATATTGAATTAGATGAATATGTTTATTTACCAGAATTTAAAACTTGGACTAAAGATAAAGTACCTGTTGGAAAATGTTATATGCAATCTTTAGAACAGACTTCCAAATCATATGTTAATGCTAGATCTAATTTAGGAAAATATAATTATATTTCTGGACAACCAGTAAAAGGAAAATCTAAATCTGGTGGGCAAGCTGTTGGAAATTTAGATTTATATGCATTATTAACAACTAATGCTGATAATATTTTAGATGAATTATATACTTTACGTTCTGATGACCATCAAACAAAACGTGAAGTTATTAATAATATTATTGCTAATGGACAATCAGATATGCCCAAAAATATTAAACAAGGTACCACTTCTTCAATAATGAAAACCATTACAAATTGTTTAGGTTTACATTATTAAAATTTGTTAATATTTAAATTTTTCATATAGAAATTAATACTATAAGATTATATTATACTTTATGAACCTTTACTTTAAAGGAGGTATTATACATGAAAATGAGGTATTGGGTAACAAAAGACACCAGGCGTGGGATCCTGGTGATCAGATTGGAGAAGTTTGTTAAGCTCTCTTTAATTAAAGATGAGCTTAATGAAGTAATAAGAAAAGAGTGGCCAGATTGTTGTAACTGGCCGCGAAAATTTACAAAAAAAATCTCAATTTCATCGGATATGATTTCCGATGAAATTACAATTCCTGAAGAGAATTTTGCATCTTTCAGCGATGCAAAAATTTCTTCACTGGTGAAAGAAGCATAGTAGGGTAATAGTATAATATAAATTGACAGAATTGCAATTTAAATTCTGTCAATTTATATCTTTTTTTAAAAACCTTTAAAAGGAGGATTTCAATGAATTTGAAATTCCCATTAAAAAAACAAATTTTATTATTTTTAGAAGGTAATGTTGAACTTAATTGTATTATTAAATATGCAGGAAAGGATACATTAATATGTGAAAATGTAAAACAATTAATTTATGAAAATGGTGAATCATATTATGGTGAATTATTTAATAATGAAATAATATTAGATAGATCTAAAGTACTTGGATATACTAACGTAAAACAAGAATATGATTATAAACCTAAATTACAAATTATCAAGTAAGGAGTTTTAAAATTGGCTAAAAAAAATATTCCAAAAAAATGGTATTCAGATATTATACTTTCTGCGGCAAAAAAGACAAATATTAAAAATACACATCAAAAATTAAATAATGATGGATTAAATTTTATATTTGATAATTCAAAAGAAGCATCATTATTTGAACTTATGATTGGTCAATATATATTGAGATCAATTCGAGAATATATGCGTGATAATAATATTGATCGCAATGCATATTCTACAAATTTAATGTTTGTTACTGATCGAAATGATTTAGTTGTTAATATTTACTGGTAGTAGAAAAATCATTATAAAAATTATTGTAAAAAATATTCATGTTCACGTACAAGGAGTTTATCAAAAAAAATGTTAAAAGAACTAGACTTTGATTTTTACAAACATTCTGACATTACATGTTATTATAATGATAATGATGATGATATTAATGAAAAATTAATATATCAAAAATTAAAAGATATTATATCATTACCATCTTCATTACCAGAAGAAGATATTGTAATATCACCTTATTCATTAATACAAGATTTTGTATCACCGCAAGAACAAAAAAAATATTAAAAAAGGAGATTTTTTTATGAGTGATTTAATCAATGAATCAATTGATAATATTGTTAATAATTTAGAAGTACCATTTGATAATGGAATAGAAGAAGAAAATGTTGAAATTGAAGATCAATTTGAACCAACAATTGATGAAGAAGAAATTATTACTGAAATTAGTCCTGCTAATTTTGATAATATGACTAAAATTTTAGCAGTATTATGTAAAGAAAATAATGATACAATAATGATTAGAGATTCAATTATTATACAAAGTAATGTAGATAATATTATTCAAGCAGATATGAGTCAAATATTGAAAAATAAGAAAAATGAAACTGTTTCATTAGATATTATTGATCCTAAAAAATATGTTAAATTATTTAGTCAATTTGCTGGTAATAATAATATTTTTATAATATCAGATGATGAAAATAGTAGATTTATTGTCACTAATGGAGAAATCAAATTATTTTTACCAAAGCAAGATAATATGGTTCAACAAAATAATAGTGAAATATTTGAAATATCGGATGAAAAAACAGAGATTACAAGTTTTGTAATTGAAAAAAATGAACGAAAAATTATTAAAAATTTAAGTAAAGATTCTGATTATATTGAATATCTTATCAAAGATAATAAAGTAAAAGGTATATATATTCCAGATATTGCTATTTATATCTTTCCTGAATATAAAAAAGAAAAAGATATTCAAAATTTAAATGAAAATAATACAGATTTAAATTTAAGATTAAATAATTTTTTACCAATAGAAGCAGAACAATATACAATAAATATTATTAAAGATAAAGATAAATATTTATCAATAACAAATTGTATTATTGGAGGTAAAATTAAAATCAAAGCAATTGAATCTATTGATGAAACAGATCAAGGCAGTTTAATTTTTTAATAAAGGAGAATTTCTAATGGCATGTAGATTTGTTACTCGAATTACAGATAATGGATCAGGGCATGGATGTTATCCACCTAGACCAGCAATTACAGGATCTCCAAATGTATTCGTCAATAATTTGGCCGTAGTAAGAGTAACAGATAAATATGATACTCATTGTTGTGGTCCTTCTTGCCATGATGGATTTCTGGAAGAAGGATCTACAACAGTATTTGTTAATAATTTAGCAATTGGCCGACAAGGAGATCCAATTAATTGTGGTTCATTTGTTGATGAACATAGCCCAGATACATGTGCTGGTGATTAGAGTATAAATATAATGTATAATTTAATAATTAAAAAACCAATTAATAAAACATATAATTTAATTAAAAAATCAATTAATCATATTAAACAAATATATAATATTTATTCAGTATTAACTAAAATAGTTAAAATTGATTTAATAGAAGATGATTCAATTGTATTAACCTTTAAAAATAATGTTCTTATACATACATTAGGTCATTGTATTATTTATTCTGATCAAGAAAATATTATTAAAGCTAAAAAATTGCATTTGAATCCTACGGCAAAAATTAATATCAAAAATAATGCTGAAAATATTATTAAAAAAATTAATGATAATAATTGTAAAAAATTATTATAATTTACAATTTAAAACTTTCATATAGAAATTATTAAAAAAATAATATATATATTTTTTTAATATAGGAGGATAATTGAATGACAATAAGAATCGATGATAATAAAATTGACGATGTTGTTCTTGATCAATTACATGAAATTATTAAAAACCAATATATAAATTTTAATAATTTAGGATCAGATTTATTAAATTATATAACTGATCCATATAAACAATTAATTTTAGAAAGATTATTAGAATATTATTCAAATCACTATAGTCCATTAGCTCTTGAATTGCATGATACTGTGGACTTAGGACATAAAATATATCAATTTATATGTTTAGATTTTTATAATACTATATTGCCATCATTTTTAGAATCAAAAAAACTTCAAAATTATATACAATTTGAAAAATATATAAATAATAGATTAAATAATTTAGAATATGTTAAAACTGAATTTATAAAAATTATTCAAGAAATAATTTCAAAATTCAACAATCTTGAAAAATTAGATAAATTTATTAGTCAAGATCAAAAATTTATTAATATTGTTAATAAATATACATTTTATCAATTATTATTTAATAATATAGATATTAAAATGTTTCTTGAAAATTATATATTACCAATGTTTGCAAAGAATGAAGATGAAATACTTTGGAAAATATAACTCAAATCAATTATTTATATAATTAATTCTTTTTCAAAATATTATTAATGCTTTTTTAGAATTTTATAATTATATAATTTTTTCTAAAATAAGGATATTATGCTTATTTTACAAATTTTTTTATTTTTATTTGAAATTGGTACATTTCTAATTACTTTAATTATATTTATGATTTTAGTTATTAGAAAATAATTAAAATCAATATCAGTGTAAAAAAGGAGAAGAATTTTTTTATGAGAAAAATTGATCAATTTGTGATTAAATATATAAAAATTAATGACGAAATTTCTAAATTGAAAAAAGAATTAAATCAATATCGAAAACAAATTGAAAATTATTTATATAAAAAAAATCTCGGTAAATTAGTTGTTGTTGATCCCGATGATGATGAGAATAAAATCGAGTGCAAGTATAAGCGTCGAAAACAAAAGAAAATTAATTATACTTTATTAGCTGAATATGTATCAGATTTAGAAAAGTACAATCAAATAGTAGAACAAAAAGAAAATACTTCACTATTTATTCGAAAAGTAAAAAATAAAAAAGAGAATAAAATTCCTGAAGTTGTTAAAAATCAATCAAGTATTGACCTTGA
>Ga0190327_1000020_pt1 | contig 28259 bp, 24 predicted proteins | sample 48720401_MG_FD_161667 | JGI IMG/M metagenome (GOLD analysis project Ga0190327, IMG submission 161667) | Hydrothermal vent sediment bacterial communities from Southern Trench, Guaymas Basin, Mexico - 4872-04-0-1_MG | ecosystem: Environmental > Aquatic > Marine > Hydrothermal vents > Sediment ... | reverse complement strand
GTTTTTTAGCATCGGTGGGCTCTCGATTATTATGGGAGTCTCTTTTTTCAAGTTTTCCCGCGTGAAGGATTTTTTTGGAGAATCACCCACGTTGACCGCATTTTTACCCCTGGTGGGACACCGCTCTTTCTGGATCATGGTTGTTCTGTTCAGCCTTGGCGTTATCGGGACTCTGGGAGTGTATTCCATGCTGCCGCTGTTCCTGGTTGATATCCATGGCATGACCAGGGCCCAGGCCAATTCTTTGATTACCATGTCCAGGATTTTAACGCTGCTCATGCCGCTGTTTATCGGATGGGTGTCCGACCGGGCCGGCCTGAAACCCACGCTGTCAGCTGTACTCTTTTTAACCGGGATTTCAACCCTGCTGCTTGGAGTTTTGAACGGACAATTTATTAAGATGGTCATTTTCTGCCAGCCATTACTGGCGGTCTGTTTTTTTCCACCGGCATTTGCCGCCTTATCTCAAATCGGATCAAAGAAAATACGGAATATTGCCATTTCTTTTACCATTCCCATTGCATTTCTTTTTGGCGGCGGTGTTGTCCCGAACCTGATTGGGATATTAGGGGACCATGGCTATTTCTCCATGGGATTTATTCTTTTCGGCAGCTTGATCTGCCTGGGGGCGGGTATCCCGGTTTTTCTTAAATTTCATCAGGACAATGATTAGATAGAGCAACGCTAATCTGTGTCTAATAGCATTTGCCCATGATAGCTCAGCCGGGCAGAATAAAGCAGACTGCCCGGCTGGTACAATTATTTATTCTTTTTCAAAATCGTCTTTTTCAGCGCCACATACAGGGCAGGTCCAATCATCGGGAAGATCTTCAAAACTTGTTCCAGGGTCAATGCCATTGTCCGGGTCACCCTCTGCAGGGTCATACACATAACCACAAGGTCCGCATACGTATTTGTCCATTTTTTTCTCCTTAACTATAGTTAATCATTCATAATATATCTATATCATAACTGATTATATTGAAAGTACAAAAATAAATCAGTTACAATAGATCCGCTTTTTTAAGAGCAAATATAATGCCTTTATAAGATGCCACGATCACAACGCCATAAAGTATCAAAAGTAATGCGGTCATAAATATAAGTTCCTTTTTTTATTATCTTTTAATATGATTCTTCATTGGTGACGTCTTCTTTGGTCAGTTTTTTTGAATCCATCAGTTTCCAGACATAGACAACATAGCCAAGGACAAAAGGGATGCCGATTGCCACATAGGTCATGATGGTCAGCGTATAATGACTGGAAGAGGCATTATAGATGGTAAGGCTTGATTGAAGATCAAGTTTTGATGGATAAAAAGCTGTGTTATTGAAGGCCGGGAGGCACAGGACAACAAGACCCACAAATATAGTGCCTAATCCGCTGAACCATATCCCTTTATAACTCCCTTTAAATGTCGATAAGAGAACGCCATATAATACCAGAAGAATCCCGATAACCAGCAGTATCAGTAAATGGGGCATGGCTAAAAGATTTGATAAATATTTAGAAGAGACTAAAGAAACAATGCCTGCATCATCCACGTTAAATCCTTTCATAAAAAGGATAGAGCTAACCACATAAATTAAAAAGGGCAGGGCAATTAGAAAACTATTCCAGGTGTGTTTGCGTAATCTTGATTCAAGATCCGGTGTTGAAGAAAGGTCAATGCTGTTTAAAAGATATTGTGCCCCTAAGACCCGGGCATTAAAGACAAGAAAGATGCCAAGGGAAAGATTGAATAAGGAAAAAGCCGCTTCCAGTCCTCTTAAGTTTACACCCCATAAGGTATAATCCCAGGTGACGCTGTTGTACAGATCAAGCGTAAAATTGGAACCGGTGTAAAATGTCCCTATTGCGGCACCAATCAGCAGAACACCGACAGAACCATTTATAAAGAGAAATAATTCGTAAACACTTGATCCAAGAAAATTATTTGGTTTTTTCCGGTATTCGTAGGAGACTGCCTGTATGATAAATGAAAAAAGGATCAGCATCCATACCCAGTAGGCACCGCCAAAACTGGTGGCATAAAATTTGGGGAAAGCGGCAAACAACGCACCGCCAAACAAAACAAGGGTTGTAAATGGCATTTCCCATTTACGTCCCAGAGAGGTGATGACCAGTGTTTTTTCAAGGTCGGTTTTGGCGACCTGCCACAAAAGGGTCTGTCCGCCCTGAACTAAATTAAGAAACAAAAAAAGAGCGCCAACAATGGAAGTAATGATCCACCAGAGTTGCTGCAAGGTTGCATAATCAAGGTTTATCATTTTAACGGCCCTCCCTCCGGTCCAATGGATATTTGTTTTAGCATAATGCTTATTTCAGCGGCAAGCAAAAGCGTAAATACCACGAAAAACATGAAGAACGTCATCTGAACATTTCCGGCTGAAAGAGTTGTTGTTGATGCCTTAACGGGCAAAAGACCATAAATAGCCCAGGGCTGGCGGCCTACTTCTGCTACCACCCATCCGGATTCCTGAGCCATTAATCCGAGAAAACCGGAGATTAAGCCCAAAGGCAGTAGGTATTTTTTCAGGCTTTTTCTGGTAAGAGAATTTTTTATGGCATAAAAAAGAAAGGCAGCGAACAGAACCGGAAAGAAAGTGCCTAAAGCCACCATGATATGAAAGGCATAGTAGGGAATAGCAACCGGTGGAACTGCTTCTTCAGGGGCGTCAAGATACCCGTATCCCATATAATCCTGATTTTCCTTAAACCTTGCCAACGCCAGCGCTGCTTTTGGAAGATTGTTTTCTTTTTGGGCCTGTTTAAACGCCGCAAGATCATTTACGGCTGTTTTGCCTTTGGTTATTTTTGATGCAGTCGATTCTATTCCCTGTTCTTCATTCCCATAAACAAGATCGTCAATTCCTGGTACAAATGAGGTGAAGGAACGGTTTGCCAGAAGAGACAGCATAAAGGGAATTTTGATTTTTACAAGAAAAGGATCTTGACCGTCTCCGGGCTGTTTATCACTACGCAGGATGCCCGCAGCAACAATCCCGGCTTTTGCTTCTCCCTTGTATAATCCTTCGATGGCTGCCAGTTTCATGGGTTGTTTCTGAGCAACCGCATAGGCAGATTCATCCCCGCTGAAAGCAACAAAACTTGAAGACAGCAGACCAAAGACAGACGCCACAATAATGGATCGTCTTGCCATCTGAAGATGCCGGCCTTTTATAAGATACCAGCAGGAGATGGTTAGTACGAATAAAGAAGCAAATAAAAATCCGGAACTTGAGGTATGAACAAATTTGGAAACAGCCACAGGATTAAAAACAACCTCAAAAAAATTTTGCATTTCAAATCGTGCTGTTTCCGGATTAAAGGCCATGCCAACTGGATGTTGCATCCACCCATTCGCCACGAGAATCCAGACTGCTGAAAGATTTGAACCGATGGCGACCATCCATGTGGAAAAAAGATGAAACTTTTTTGAAACCCTGTTCCAACCGAAAAACATGACAGCAAAAAAAGTGGCTTCAAGAAAAAAAGCAAAAAGGCCTTCAATAGCAAGGGGGGCACCAAAAATGTCTCCAACTATCCATGAATAATTAGACCAGTTTGTTCCGAATTGAAACTCAAGGATAATTCCGGTTGCCACACCAATGGCAAAATTGATGCCGAACAATGTCATCCAGAATTTTGTGATGGATTTCCATTCTTTGCTTCCAGTGCGGACATAAATAGATTCAAAAAAAGCGCACAAAAAAGAAAGCCCCAGTGTTAAGGGTACAAATATCCAGTGATACATGGCAGTAAAAGCAAATTGTGCTCTTGCCCAGTTCACCATAGTCAAATCAAAATCCATTATTATTTTTCCTCCTTATTCTTTATAATTTGGTTAAATGAAATTTGGTTTTATATTGGTAAAGATCATTCCAGTTTGCTTAAGGAAGCAGTCCTTGTGATTTGTTCAAGCACATAATTGCTTTTTTCTTCATCAGTTTCAAATTTTGTATTCAGGAAGTTAGGGAAGAAGAAAAGTTTCAGGATTACAAACATCACAAAAAGTTTTATCAGAATAATTTTCCACAGTTTTTTTCCAAGAACCATGCCTCTGAAACCATTTCGATAAAATGTATAAATATTTGATTGCATAAGTTATATCTTAATGTGTATGATTGAGAATCAATTTATTTTAATATTATTTTTTTGTTTAAAAAGCAATTAATATGCCGGAAAAGAAAAAAAGAGATTAAAATAAAACATCAGGTTTATTCCTTTTTAACAGTTTATTGACTTTGATAATTGATTCTGAGATGATTCTGCTAAACAAAAATTTAACGTCCGGATAAATTTATGCGATTCAAAACTTTTGGGAAAACCATTTGTATATCAATTATTTTGTTCTTTGCAGTTCCCTTGATCCAGTTATATGGAAAACCTTTGATTGATCAGACATCTCAATATCATTTCCCTTCATTAATACAAAGCATTCGGTTCGATAACAACATTGAGTATTGTAATATTAAAATTCCGCTTGATCGCCAGGAAATAAAAGAGAGATTAGAAAAAGAGATGTTATTGGCATTATGGAATCGGCCACAGGTGATTCTCTGGATCAAACGGGCAGCAAGATTTTTCCCTCATGTGGAAAACATTTTAAAAGAACATGGATTGCCCCTTGATTTGAAATATGTTCCGCTAATTGAAAGTGGATTAAGACCTCATGCAACTTCTTCAAAAAGGGCAGTGGGATATTGGCAGTTTTTAAAGTCTACAGGGAAACATTATAGCCTGAGGATTGACGCTAAAGTAGATGAACGAAGAAATATCTTTAAATCAACCCATGCGGCCTGTACCTATTTAAAAGAGCTGGAAAAGCAATTTGGTTCATATCTGCTTGCGTTGTCTGCCTATAACATGGGTGAATATGGATTAAAAGCTGAGATCAAAGCTCAGAAGACCCATAACTTTTTTTCATTATATCTTCCGTTGCAGACCCAGAGGTATATTTTTAAAATTATTTGCGCTAAATTAATTCTTGAAAATCAGCAATTCTACGGTTTTTCTTTGAACAAATCAGATTTATATCCTCTTTTTGCTTTTGACAAAGTAAATTTAGAATCAAATTTTCAAATACCGATCGCTTTAATTGCACAGGCCGCTGATATACCCTTTAAAATGGTTAAAGATTACAACCCTGAGTTACGCGGGTATTACCTGGGTAAAGGCGACAATACGATTTTAATACCAAAAGGAAAAGCAAAAGGATTTAAGGAAAAGTTTACAGCCCGTTATGAAAATTGGGAAAAAACGGTTAAAACGAGATTTCACATTGTTAAAACAGGAGAGAGTTTAAGCAGAATTGCTAAAAAATACCGGATATCTCTTTCTTCATTGTTAAAATTAAATAATCTTTCTGTAAAAGGTGTGATTCACCCGGGTGACAGGCTGGTGATCGAATAGAATTATGAAGAGGTATTATTTGAGTTTGCGCTTTCTTTTTTTGGCTTTTGCTGTTTTTTAAAGCAAATTTTGTCATCGCGTATGATAGCACATAGTTTCGGATTGTGTAATTCTCTGCAAGTCGCATGATTATAGAGCGGGCATTCCGGATATTGTTTAGACATTTCTATTCCTTTTTAATTATATCCCTTGAGGCTGTGTTATATATACCCTAATTTAAAGAAGCTTTCAACCCATTTCCATGCTCATGCTATTCTATCAAGGGTTTTTCTTCAATAGTAACTGATTCTGATGAATCAATATTTATCTGCGGTTTTAATTTAGTGGGGGTTGGTATTATATCGGATGGAGAAGTTTTGGAAAGCAGGTCAAGGTCTTTTTGAAGCCGGGATATATTTGTAGTAAGTTTTTGATTCAACTTATCTACCTGTTGACCAAGGCTTTTCATATGATTATTTAAATCGATATTCAACTGATTGATTTTCTCGTCAACTACGGCCTGAGAGACGGTATCCTGTTCAAATCCTTTAAATTTTTTATCCAGAAGACTTAGATTTTTTCTAAGTTCACCAATTTGCAGTTCATAGTCTGATAACTCAAGCAGTCTGGCATCAAATTCTTCTTTGAAAAGGGTTGTTTCGTCTTTTATTTTTTGGGTGGAGGAAAGAATCTGCTTATTAATTCTTTCAATGGTCTGGAGAGTTGCTTTGTCCTGGTTCGCATTGTTGGCAACCTGTTTTTCAAGTTTCGCGAACTGATCTTTAATGGTTTTGACATCCGCTTTTGTGCTGGTTAATTTTGCGATTTGTCCTTCAAACGAAACACTTTTTTTGTTAAGTTCAGGTAATTTATTATCAAGTTCAAATTTATTTTTGGCTATTTTTACATCAAGGGCATTTACTTTTTCTTCCAATTGTTGAGAGATTCTTTCGACTTGATTTTGTTTGGTCAAATCCACATCAACCATTCGTTCTTTCATATCAAGGTAGGCAAAAATAAGAATGGCACCGATCAGGCAGGGGATAATGATGGAAATAATGGTGACTCTGTTAGAAAGCTTCTCTATTTTCAAGGTATTGATTTCTTCGTGATATATCGAAGCTGGAATTTCACTGCCAGTGCGGTTAAGGGATTTCTCATCCTCATTAAAATCCGGGTCATCGGATTTGAAATCTTTTAAATTCATTGAATTCATTGTTTTATTCCCATTCAATCGTTCCTGGAGGTTTAGAGGTGATATCAAACACAACTCTGTTGATATTTTCAACTTCATTAATAATCCTGTTGGAAATTAATCCCAAAAGATCATGGGGCAGCTTTGCCCAGTCCGCGGTCATTGCGTCATTGCTGGTGACGGCTCTTATTGCAATACAATTTGCAAAAGTCCTTTTATCTCCCATCACCCCCACGCTTTTTATCGGTAATAGAACAGCAAAAGATTGCCATAATTTTCTGTAAAGTCCGGCTTTTCTGATTTCTTCAAGTAAAATTACATCCGCTTCTCTTAAAACGTTAAGCCTTGCACTGGTTATCGCTCCCATGATTCTGATGGCAAGACCAGGGCCAGGGAAAGGTTGCCGCCATATGAGGTCATCGTTAATGCCCAGTTCCGTACCCAGCTTTCTTACTTCATCCTTGAAAAGAAGTTGTAAGGGTTCAATCAGTTTAAGTTTCATTTTTTCCGGCAATCCACCGACATTATGATGAGATTTGATAATAGAGGTCGGCCCACCAAAGGCTGACTTGGATTCAATAATATCAGGGTATAAGGTGCCTTGACCCAGAAACTGTGCACCATCGATTTTATTGGCTTCAGCTTCAAATACGTCAATAAAGAGGTTGCCAATAATTTTGCGTTTTTGTTCTGGATCGGTCACATCTTTTAATGCAGTCAAAAATTTATCTTTTTTATCAACAAATTTAATATTCAAGTCCAGATTGGACATTAGATTTTTTTCAAGAGCTTCCTTTTCATTTTTTCTTAAAAGTCCATTATCAACAAAGATGCAAAACAAATTCTTGCCAATGGCTTTATGAATGAGGGTTGCCGCAACAGATGAATCTACACCACCGGAAAGTCCCATGATAACTTTTTTGTCACCAACAGATTCTTTAATTTGGGAAATAGCACCATCGCAGAAGGATTTCATTGTCCAGTTTTTTTGGCAATGGCAGACATCAAATATAAAATGGCGGATCATTAACGAACCGTTGATGGAGTGTTCGACCTCGGGATGGAACTGAAGTCCATAAAATCTTTTTGTATGATTTGCAATGGCCGCAATGGCAGTATTTTCAGTGGAAGCCGTAACACCAAAATTTTCCGGCAATTCTACGGCAGAGTCCCCATGACTCATCCAGCATTGAAAACCGGTGCCCATATCTTTGAATAAGGGTTCGGGATCTTTAATATCAAGGTTTGCAAAGCCATACTCTCGTTTGGTGGCTTTTTTAATTTTACCGCCGAGGATATTTACCATATAATGCATCCCATAGCAGATGCCAAGTATGGGAATGCCAAGATCAAAAAGGGATTTATCAATACGCGGGCTGTTTTCTTCATATATGCTTGAAGGGCCCCCGGAAAGAATGATGCCTTGCGGATTGAGGTCTTTTATTTTGTTCACTGAAATATTATTAGGCTCTATCTGGCAGTAAACGTCGTTTTCTCTTACTCTTCTGGCAATAAGCTGATTGAATTGTGAACCAAAATCAATAACAATGATCATAATTTTTTCCCTGTATTAATAATTTTTTCTAAACGATAAATTTTGCTATAATTTTGACAAAAAAGCAAGTCGTTTTTATCCCTGGTTTTTATCACAGGGTTGCCAATTCACCCTGAATATGATTAAAGAAGACCAGACATTAAAATCTGTTGTTTTTGAAAGATAAATTTAGGAGCATGTATGTATTTAGCAAGTGATTTGAGAAAGGGTTTAAAGTTTGAACTGGATGGTGAACCGTATATTATTGTTGGTTTTGAATTTAAAAAACCCGGAAAAGGGCAATCTCTTTATAAATGTAAATTGAAAAATATGGTTACTGGACGTCAGTTTGAACGAACCTATCGATCCGGTGACAAATTTAAAAGAGCTGACCTTGAGGAAATGGAAATGGAGTATCTTTATGCGGATAAAGCCAGCTATTGTTTTATGAATACATCCAATTACGAGCAATACTTTCTGACCAAAGATCAATTAGGGGATTCAATGGACCTGTTAAAAGACAATACTATTTGTACAATACTCTTATTCAATGGTCAGCCGATTGATGTAACACTGCCTAATTTTATCAATTTTAAAGTTATCAAGTCAGATCCCTGGGCAAAAGGAGATACAGCTACAGGTAGCACAAAGCCTGCGATACTTGAAACCGGATTTGAAGTTCAGGTGCCGCCTTTTATAGAAGAAGGGCAGATGGTAAAGATTGATACCAGAACCCGTGAATATGTAGAAAGAGTGAATGAATAAACCGATCCGAATATCTTAAAAATTTTCCCACCGAAAGACTCTTTGTTGTGTATGCCACCACGTTGGATTTATTGATGTTCCTTAAAACCGCAATCCTTGTTGGGGCATTTTAAAATTTTCCCTTCTTTTTTGGTCTTTTTTTCAACAAGATAGGGAGAGTTGCAATCAGGGCAGGATTTATCAACGGGCATATCCCATGATGCAAACGTACAGTTCGGGTAGTTTGAGCATCCGAAAAAGAGTTTCCCTCTTCTTGATTTTCTCTCAACAATTGTTCCCGAGCAATCGGTTTCAGGACACTTCAGACCGATATCTTTACCGTTTTGTCCGCCATTGACGGATTCAGTATGTTTGCACTCAGGATATCCGGTACAGGCGAGAAACAGGCCGAAACGACCCTCTTTTTGAACCATGGGTTTCCCACATTTAATACAATCTTTGACCTTGGTGTTATCTATGATTTTTTCAACAATGGAAATATTACCTTTTTCATCTCTCAGATAATTGCTGGTAAATGAACAGTCCGGATATCCGGTACAGGCTATAAAATGTCCATTCCGGCCAATTTTTATATTTAATTGTTTTCCACAGGACGGACAGCTTAATTCGGTTGGAACGCCAACCCCTTTTACGCTGATCATATCATCGTTTGCAGCTTCAAGGCTCTTTTTAAAGGAGGCATAAAAATCTGTTAATAGCTGAACTTCTTCCAAGCTGCCTTTGCCAACATCATCAAGATTATTTTCCATCTGAGCTGTAAAAGAGATATTTAAAATATTGGGAAAACAAGAGGCCAGCAAATCGTTCACAATAAATCCAAGTTCACTCGGGACAAAATACCGTTTTATAAGATCAACATATCCTTTATCCCGGATGACTGTGAGAATGGTTGCATAAGTACTGGGACGTCCGATTCCGTTTTTTTCAAGTTCTTTAACAAGCGATGCTTCAGAAAAGCGGGGTGGCGGTTTCGTAAAATGTTGTTTGGGAATAATCTGTAACGGTTTAAGAGCAGTCCCTTCTTCTACATCCGGCAGCGTTTGGGCATCTTTTTCATTTAAATCCCCATTTTGTGGATAAAGAGTCATGTATCCTGCGAACTTCACTGTTGAACCACTCACAGAAAATAGATATTTTTCAGTTGCCTGAATCAAAATGGTTTTTTGATCAATAATAGCCTGGGCCATTTGTGATGCAACAAATCGTTTCCATATCAGATCGTAAAGTTTAAATTGATCAGGGGATAAAAAATTTTTGAGTTTATCCGGTGTATGAAAAACCGAAGTGGGTCGAATTGCTTCATGAGCATCCTGGACCTTTTTTTTGTTTTTAAAGAATCGCGGTTTGCTTAATGAAAAGTCATTCCCAAAAGTTTGGGAAATAAATTGTTGAGCTTCATAAGCTGCATCCGGTGCAATCCGGGTTGAATCGGAACGCATATAAGTGATCAGACCTTCTGGGCCTTCTGTCCCAATTTCAATGCCTTCATAAAGCCGTTGTGCCACCATCATGGTTTTTTTTGCGGTAAACCTGAGACGATTAATGGCATCCTGTTGAAGTTTACTGGTAATATAGGGGGGCGAAGGATTTTTTTTGATCGTTTTTGTTTTTATTTTTTGAACGATAAAGGGGGCTTTCTCAAGATCTTTTAAAATATCTGAAGCTTGTTTTTCGTTATCAACTTTCACTTTTTTATTATCAATTTTAATGAGCCCGGCATTAAATTCAGGAGGAGATTGGGAAAGAAGATCCGCAGTAATTGTCCAGAATTCTTCTGTAACAAATTTTCGAATTTGTCTTTCCCTGTCGCAAATAATTTTTACGGCAACAGATTGAACCCTTCCAGCACTTAATCCGCCTTGAACTTTTTTCCATAAAATCGGTGAGATCTGATAACCGACAAGTCTATCAAGCTTTCTTCTTGCCTGTTGCGCGTCATATTTATGAGCATCCGGTATCAAGGGATGTTGTAAGGCCTCTTGAATTCCTTTTTTTGTTAATTCATGGATAAGAACACGATGAAAAACCCGGTTCTTTTGTTTTAAGATATCCATAATATGGAATGCAATCGCTTCTCCCTCACGATCCGGATCAGGTGCAAGATAAATTTCTTTGGTATTCCTGGCCAGTTTTTTTAAATTAGCGATAACTTTGGATTTATCTTTTATGTTGACATACTCGGCTTTAAAGTTGTTTTCAATATCAATCCCCAGCGTTTTAACAGGAAGATCCCTGATATGACCGGCACTTGCTGCGACATTAAATTCTTTCCCTACATATTTTTTTAAGGTCTTTATTTTTGTCGGGGATTCGACGATGATAAGGGGCTTTGTCAATGGGTTTCCTCCGAAATAGAATAGTAATTCCCCTGATGGCGGATCACAATACCTTCCAATTCCAAATCCAGTAATTGGGATGTGATTTGCGAACTATTCATTTTGCTTTTTTCAATCAATACATCAATATGAACAGGGTAGGGTTCAATCAAATTTATAAGTTCGCGTCTATTTAATGGGTCACTTTTATAATGGGGTGGTTTTTGTTTTTGTAAAGGTTTAAGTTGATCGGTTTTCTTTTTTATGTGAATAAACTGGTGGAGTTCATCAATAATATCCATTTCATTTTCAACAAGCCGGGCCCCTTGCTTGAGTAGAGAATGTGTTCCCGCACTTTTTTTTGATTTTATATTTCCAGGAACTGCAAATACCTCTCGATTATATTCACCAGCCAGTCGAGCCGTGATGAGTGAGCCACTCCTCTGGGCCGCCTCAACAACAATGCTTCCACAGGATAATCCTGCAATAATTCGATTTCGAATGGGGAAATTTGATGGGAACGGGTCGGTATTTACTTTAAACTCTGAAAAGACGACGCCCTTTTCCGCTATCGATTGAAACAGACTATAGTTTTCTCTGGGATACATTTTTTTCAGCCCGGAACCCAGAACCGCAATGGTTTTTTTGTTTGCTTTCAAGGCACCTTTATGTGCCATGGCATCTATCCCTCTTGCCAGACCACTGACAACCTGAAATCCTCTTTGGGCCAAGTTATATGAAAGATTTTCAGAGGTACTTAGCCCATAGGAGGTTGCATTCCTTGAACCAATAATAGAAATACAGGGAGCACTGTTATCAAGTTTGCCCAGGTATGTCAGAAACGGCGGGGGATCGGGAATTTGTTTTAATAAAACCGGATAATCGGCATCCGTCAATGTAACAATTTTGATATGGTTGTTTAAAATAAGGTCTAATTCCTTTTTTGCCTCATCTTGAAACACGTTGTGATTTGTGATGCCCTTTATTATTTTTGAAGATATTTTATCAACCCTTCTCAGTTGAGTTTCAGGCGCCTTTAGAATATTCTCAGGCGATCCAAATTGATCGATCAATTTCTTATACATCGTATTACCCAAAGACGGAATTTCCCGTAGAATAAACCAGGGTAAATATGTTTCAAAAAAATTATGCATTCTTATAATTTAGGCGTTATTCAAAATTTTCAATTATTTTTTGATAGCAGCAAGGACAACAGGACTTGCTACAAATATAGACGAATATGTGCCGATAAGCACACCAATAATCATGGCAAACGCAAAATTATGGATAATTTCACCGCCCAGAAAATAAAGTGGAATAAGTACGACCAATGTCGTTACTGATGTTAAAATTGTTCTTGAAAGCGTTTGATTAATACTTTGATTAAATAAAGCTGGAAAGGTTTCCGAAGTTTTTACGCCTTTTATATTTTCCCTGATTCTGTCAAAAACAATAATGGTATCATTTAATGAGTATCCGATGATGGTCAATAACGCTGCAATAATCGGTAAAGAAAAATCCAGATTTAAAATTGAAAAAATTCCCACGGTTATCAATATATCGTGTAACAGCGCAACAATGGCACCCATGGCATATTTAAGCCGTAAAACCCAGAACAATACCAGCGTTAAACCTAATGCTGCTGTAATCAAAACCGCAATACTGACATTAAATACAGATAAAAAATATACACCTGTCATCAATGAACCGGCTGTTACCCCTGATAACATCCATTTTAATTCAAATCGGCCTGAAATATATATGGTGATAAACAGCAAAGAATAAAACATGGCTAAAAGCGCTTTTTTTCTTAAATCTTCACCTACCTGAGGTCCAACCATCTCCACTCTTCTGATTTCAGGAACAATTCCAGTCGAGGTTTTTATCGCTTCGGAAATAGATTGTGACAACCCTTTGCTGGTCATTTCTAGATTGCTGGTTCGGATTAAAAATTCATGATCTATGTCATGACCGAAATTTTGCACTGAAGCATCCTTAAACCCTATATTGGAAAGACCGGATCGTATTTTTTCCACAGGGACCTGCTGGGAAAATTTGATTTGGATTAATGTTCCGCCAACAAAATCAATGCCATAATTAGGTCCGTTATGAATAATAAGAGACCCGATACTTAAGAGAATAAGGATAAGGGATAAAGCCAGTCCTATTTTTTGGTTGCCAACAAAGTCTATATTGATATCAGACTTGATAATCTGCATTATTTGTTTCCTTTATATACTTATTTTTGACGATTGTTTATTCTTAAGCGTAAAAACCAAAACACTTTTTGTAAGCACCAGTGCCGTAAAAAGACTTGCAATAATACCCAGAGAAAGGGTAACGGCAAAGCCTTTAATCGGACCTGTCCCATATTGGTACAGAACCAGGGCTGCAATAATGGTGGTCACATTGGCATCAAGAATGGTCAGGGTTGCTCTGTCAAACCCTGCCATAACAGACGCCAGGGCTGTTTTACCGGATCTTAGCTCTTCTCTGATTCTTTCAAAAATAATAACATTGGCATCAACCGCCATACCGATAGTAAGAATGATGCCTGCAATTCCGGGCAACGTTAAGGTGGCCTGGAATGCAGCCAACCCTCCGCCAATCAGAATAATATTAATAATCAGTGCCAGATCAGCAAGCAAACCCGCTTTTTTATAGTAGGCAACCATTAACAGGATTACAAGAAATCCGCCAACAATCATTGAAATAATGCCCGTGCGGATAGAATCTGCGCCCAGTGTGGGGCCGACTGTCCGTTCTTCAATAATTTTGACGGGTGCCGGCAAAGATCCTGCTCGTAGTGCAATGGCGAGATCTTTGGCTTCGTTTAGTGTAAAATTACCGGTGATTACGGCTTTCCCTCCGGCGATTCTATCTTGAATGACCGGCGCAGAATAAACAGAATTATCCAGTACTATGGCAAGGCGTTTATGAATATTTTCTCCGGTAATACGGTCAAAAATTCGGGCGCCCTTTCGATTAAATTCAATCCCGACCTGGGGTTGCTGAAATTGGTCAAACTCAACTCTGGCATTGGTTAAGAGACTGCCATCTAAAAGCACCCTTTTTTTGATTAAAAAAGGAATTTTTGTTGAAGTTCTTGTGGTTGGATTATATTTATTTTGATAGAGGATCTCATCACCGACAGGCGGGGTTCCATTTATGGCAGAATTAACATCAGCTTCCTCATCCAGGAGTTGAAATGTCAGTTGGGCCGTTTTACCGATGAGATCTTTTGCTCTTTCAGGGTCTTTAATGCCAGGAAGCTGTATCAAGATTCTGTTCTCTCCCTGTATCCTGATATCGGGTTCACTGACACCAAACTCATCAATTCTGTTTCGGATGGTTTCAAGTGCCTGTTCGGTTGCCATCTTTTTTATGCGATCAGTCTCGTTTTCCGGCAGGGTTAATTTGTAGGTAATGATATCATTATCAATTTGAGGTTTTTGAGTAGTAAGCGTCTCAAAGTTTTGGGAAAGAACAGTCTCAAATCCGGATTTATTTTCACCGCTCTGGAATTTTGCAAGGATGGAATTGTCTTTAAGACGAGAAATGCCCAGATGCTTCACCCCTTTTTTTCTAAGCTCTTTTTTAATTTCTTGTATGGTCCTTTCCATCTCAGCTTCAACTGCTTTGATATTTTGGACCTCAAGAACAAGATGCATCCCCCCTTGAAGATCCAACCCCAAATTGATCTTTTTATGAGGCCAGCAATTAAAGAATGTTGGGAGCAACCAGACAATGGCTGCTATGATAATACCTGTACTGAACACAGTTTTAAAGGTAAACGATTTCAATCTAATTACTCCTAATGGATTTATTTTTTCTTTTTATCTTCTTTCCGGACAGCGTCAGTATCAGAAATTACGGCGGCAACATTTCCCCGAGAAATTTTTATTTTTACCTTTTCAGCTATTTCAAGACCGATGGTTGTATCATCTATGCTTTGGATGGTTCCATAAATGCCACCGGACGTAACGATTCTAACCCCTTTTTTTAAATTAGATATCATTCCTCTATGTTCTTTGGCTTTTTTCTGCTGGGGCCTGATCAAAAGAAAATAAAAAATTGCAAATAAAATAATAATGGGTAAAAAACCTGCTATTCCACCAGCTTGACCAGCCTGACCACCTGATTGTCCCATTGCATATGCTGTGCTAATCAAAATAAAGCCTCCTTAAAATAAATAAAATATAAATTTATAATTTTTTAGCCGGAATCCAGAGATTTTTTCCATCGAACTGAATTCTGTCTACGTTTTCATAGTTAATTTCCTGGAGAAGTGAAAAGACCTCATCCATATTGTAAACCACAATCTTACTTAACGGGTCTATCAGATTAATATTAGACCCCACTTTTTTTTCAATAAGATTATATATAATTACCATGGTTTCAGAAAATTTTAAAATTTTCCCGACACCGGAACTCATTCCCTGATTAACAGGCTCATCTGCCTTTGATGAAACCTTTATTCCTTTGTATTCATAAAAATCTTTTAACAGATTAAAATGAATATTCCATATATTATCACCCGGGGTAACCACATAAATTCCATACTCTTTTATTTTCTGAGGACGAACAGCGCCTGAGTCCTCAATTTTTTCTTCGAATACCCCGCCTTTTTTAATAAATGCCTTTTCCAGAATATCTCTCATGGAAACTTGAATATCACCAATTTTAAAGCTTTCATCAGACTTAACAATCATATCAAGACTTTTTTTAATTCCCAAACTTTTTTTGCGTGATACCATCAGCTCTTTGAGCTCTTTATTCTTTTCGAGTTCTTTATACTCAATGGTCGGCATAACGATAATGTCGCCTTGAACGACCCCGCCTTTTTTATCAATAATGTTCTTTTTATTGTCTCCGGTATTTTGAGGTATAGTGGTTCCAGCCTTTATTGCCGACATTTTTTTCTGGGGCTTGCTAAAATACTGGATGCCGAATAAAACCACCCCCAATAAAACCATGGCTATTAATAATAATTTTTTCTTCTTCAGGCGCATAAGCTCTCTTTTTTATTGAGATTGAAAGTGTTTCAGATACACGATAGAACGATTTATGTCAAGAAAGGTCTTCAATTGGTGTCGGTTATTATAACGATGTTGTTTTCTCCGGAAACCATATTTGAATCACCCTCAATTGTAATTGAAACTTTTTTATTTAATTCAATTTCAGTCAATTCATCCCTTTTTTTGTTTAACAGGTAACTGGCCACCGAAGTGGGTACAAACCCTGTTGCTTCCTTGATTTCAGGTTTTAATGTCTTTAAACTCAACTGCCGTAAAAAGGCAAGTCCCTGGGTTTCTACAGAAGGAATTTGTCCCCTGCCATGACAATACCGGCACGGTTCATAGCTTCCAAAAGTGATGGAGTGTCGGATCCGTTGCCGTGACATTTCCAATAACCCGAATGCTGTTATTCCCCCCACTTTTGTTTTGGCCTTATCCGATTTCAAATGTTTTTTCAACGTTTTGGTGATTTCAGCTTTATGCCTGCGTTCTTTCATGTCTATGTAATCAACCACAATCAACCCCCCCATATTACGGAGTCTCAATTGCCGTGCAACCTCTTCACAGGCTTCAAGATTTGTATGAAAGGCCGTCTCTTCAATGTTTTTCTTTTTAGTGGATTTTCCTGAATTTACATCAATGGAAACCAGGGCTTCTGTTTGTTCAATGACAAGAAATCCTCCGGATTTAAGCAAGACTGTTTTTTTGTAAATAGAAGCGATCTGATCTTCAAGCTGATATTTGGTAAATATGGGTTTTTCACCCTTGAACTGCTTCACTATTTTTTTTTGTTTCGGTGCTATAACGCCAATGAAATCTTGCACCTCTTTAAATATTTCAGGGCTGTCAATAAGAATCTCTTTAACATCAGTTGTAAAATAATCCCTTAAAGATCTTACGGCAAGCGTCTGCTCTTTATAGAGCAAAGAAGGGGCGGTGTTTTTGACAGCTTTCTGGTCAATATTTTTCCACACCCGCATCAGGTATTTGAGATCGGCAGTCAACATCGTTTTAGTAGAATTTTTACCGGCAGTTCTGACAATCATGCCAAATCCTTCAGGGACTTTCATTTTTTTCATGATACTGACAAGTCTTTTCCTTTCATCCTCGTCACTGATTTTTCGTGAGACGCCTTTAGTAGAATTTCCTGGCATTAAAACAGACAGTCTCCCGGGCAGAGAGATATATGTTGTCAGCATGGCCCCTTTTTGACTAATGGGGTCCTTTGTCACTTGAACGATAAGTTCCTGACCTTTTTTGATTAAATTAAACAGTGCCTTTCCACCGGATTCGATATCCTGAAAATAATCTTTATGAATTTCATTTTTTTGAAGAAAACCATTTTTAGGAGCGCCATAATCGACAAAGACAGCTTGAAGGCTGGGCTCAACTCTTGCGACAATACCTTTATAGATATTGCCTTGTGTTACCTGCTTTGCAGTTGTTTCAATGTGAAATTGTTCTAGCTTGTTGTCTTTAAGTGCTACTATTCTGTTTTCATCAGGATCTAATGCATTGATTAGAATTTTTCTTGTCATTGTTTTGTCTCTTTAATAGTTTTTTTTAATATTTATTACCTAAATAAAAGGGTTGAATTTTTAAGTAGTAAATTGAATGGTTCAAGTCAAATTTTTTATTTGTCTGATGGATGAACTGACCATCTAAATAAATTCTTTTTGTTTGAGAATATCATAATAAGTAAGTATGCGTTCAACATATTGTACCGGTTCCCAGCCTCTTGCATATCCATATTGAGTTTGTTTATAGTATTTTGATTTTGATAATAATGGCAGGGTTATTTTTAAACTTTGCCATTTTCCTTCATCCAACCCCATATCAATCGCTATCTGTATGGCATCGGTTACATGTCCATATCCGATATTATAACTGGCCAAAGCAAACAGAATATTTTCGTATTCGTCTTCAAGATAATCGAATTTTTGAACCATTTTATCAAGATATTTTATGCCGGCTTTTATACTTTGTGATGGGTTAAGGCGATTTTCAATCCCCATTTCTTCTGCTGTAGCTGTTGTTACCTGCATTAATCCCCTGACATTTGTAAAACTTTTTGCATTGGGATTAAAATGGGATTCCTGGTAAACAACAGCGGCCACAAGTTTCCAGTCAAACCCATATTTTATGGATTCATCCATAATTGTTTTTTTATATCTTGGCAGTCTGGTTTCGAGCCTTTGATGAAATCTTTTCAGATCAAACGGATCTGTATCTTCAATATTAGAATAATATTTATCTGAAATTTGTTTTAATAATCCTGTTTTTTTTGCGTGGAGAAAAAATTGGTTTATCTGCTTCAGCAGTTGTGAATCATTTTTATTGACGGCCCAGGCAAGGGATTCTTTTTCCTGGAGGGGGATCCCGATCTGGATATCCGGATAATGTCTTTGATTCAAATAAGCAATATTATCATCAGCAACCGTAAATTTTATTTCCCGGTCATGGACCATGCGGATCAATTCTTTCGTCGGGATATTGTTATGAAGGATATAATTAAAATTAACGCCGGATTCCTTAATTTCTTCAAGCCGCGATTGATAAGAGGTGCCGCGACGGACATGCAGGGTTCGAAAGGTCAGGTCGTCAATATCTTTAGGTCCGAAAACCAAGTTATGATGGATAATGCGTTGTTGAATGGACATATAGGGAATTGAAAAATCGACTTTTTTAAGCCTTTCTTTTGTGATGGTAAGTCCCGATGCAATAATATCCCCTTTGCCCTGCTCAAGGTAAGAAAACATATTGTTCCAGCCCGGGGTAACAATATCAAGATTCACATTGAGAAAATTGGCAAATTCTTTGGCAAGATCATACTCAAAACCGGTGGGGCGCTCGTTATAATAATAAAAGGAATTAATGGAATCAGTGGTGATCAGCCTCAGCACCCCGGTTTTTTTGATTCTTTCTAAACGGGTCAGATCAGAACCGAATTCCGTATTGTGAATCAATATGGAAAAAAGAACAAAAAAAGACAATAGACCCATAAGGTTTAATAAAATAAAATAATTAAAATAGAATTTTTTCATTTTTGATCAACATAAGGTTCGATTGGCACAACTTCCACGTTATCCACATTTTGATATCCACGGGGAAGCTTTTTTCCTCTGTGGCCTCTCATCCCTATATAATTCTTTTGATTTCCAGGGCTTAATTTAAGAAAGTGTCTGCCGGAATATATAACAAAATTAGAGTTTGCCGGCAATATTTTAAGGAACTTAAGTTTTTCAGGAGTTGTCGACCGCAGCTCTTTTTTAGGAATGGAAATAATTTTATTGCCCTGTCCTTTTTTTAAATTTGGCAGTTGATCCAGGGCAAACATCAAGAGTCTGCCTTTAGAGGTGACCGCAGCGACGGTGTCCTTTCCTAAATCAACCACTTTATCGGGTTGTAATAAATGATGGTTTGTTTTTAAAGTAATGACAGCTTTGCCGTTTTTAAAATGGGTTAAAAAATCGGAAAATTTGATAATAAATCCATATCCGCTGTCTGAACCGACCAGGAAATGATTTTCAGATTCTCCTGACAGCATGAATTTGATAACCGCATTCGATTGAATAGACAAATGACCCGTTAAAGGTTCTCCATTGCTCCTTGCCGAAGGAAGTGAATGAGAAAACAGCATATAGCTTCTGCCGGTATTATCCAGAAAGACGACGGGTTTGTCGCTTTTTGTTCTTAAATAACTCATAAAAGAATCTCCGGATTTAAACTTAACTGCTTCCGGATTAATCTCATGGCCTTTGGCAGATCGAATCCACCCATTTTTTGACAATATAATGGTGACAGGTGTAATATCTATAACATCGGTTACCGAGAATTTTTCCGCTTCTTTCCGCTTTTTTATGGGTGACCGTCGTTTATCACCATATTTTTTAGCATCCGATTTGATTTCATCTTTTATATAGTCTTTAAATGTCTTCTCACACCCAAGAATTTTTTTAAGTTGTTTTTTTTGAGATTCCAGATCTTCTAATTCGGATTTTATTTTGATTTCTTCTAATCTGGCAAGTTGACGCAGTCTGATTTCGAGAATCGCATTAGCCTGGATATCGGTTAATGAAAAGGCTTTAATGAGATCTTTTTTGGGCGTGTCAGATGCCCTGATAATTTTAATCACCTCATCCAAGTTGAGAAAGGCAATGAGAAAACCTTCCAATATATGAAGGCGATTGACAATTTTATCTAATCTGAAATTCAATTTTTTTCTTACGGTATCCGCCCTGAATTCCAGCCATTCTATTAGAATATCAATCAGATTTTTTACCTGGGGTCTGCCATTCATTCCAATCATATTCATGTTAAAAGAGTATGATTTTTCAAGATCTGTGGTGGCAAACAGATGATCGGTTAATGCAGACAGATCAACCCGGTTTGATCGTGGTATCACAACCAGACGCGTCGGCTCTTCATGGTCGGATTCATCTCTGATGTCACTGACCATTGGCAATTTTTTGGCTTCCATTTGAGCGGCAATCTGCTCATATATTTTTTCAGTAGAGGCATGATGAGGGAGAGCTGTAAAAATTATTTCCGAATCTTCCACGTGGAATTTAGCCCGCATCTTTATCCTGCCCCCCCCTGTTTTATAGATATCTTTTATTTCAGCCGGCGGGGTGATGATTTCCGCATCGGTCGGGAAGTCGGGGCCTTTAACAAATTTGCAGATTTTATCAAGACTTGCGCCCTCATTATCTATTAAATAGATCAAAGCCTTTGAAATTTCACGCAGATTATGAGGCAGAATACTGGTCGCCATGCCCACGGCAATGCCGGTTGACCCATTTAATAAAATATTGGGCAGGCGGGCGGGGAGAATAGTCGGTTCGTTGAGAGTGCCATCAAAATTGGGAACCCAGTCAACTGTGCCCAGATCCAGTTCCTCAAGAAAAATTTGAGCATATTGTGATAATTTTGATTCCGTATACCGCATGGCGGCAAAGGATTTCGGATCATTGGGATCTCCCCAGTTCCCCTGACCATGAACCAGAGGATATCTCAAGGAAAAAGGCTGTGCCAGAAGCACCATGGCTTCATAACAGGCGGTATCACCGTGAGGATGGAATTTGCCCAGCACATCTCCAACGGTTCTTGCAGATTTTTTAAATTTTGCCGTAGAAGATAGCCCTAATTGACTCATGGCGTATACAATTCTTCGCTGTACGGGTTTTAATCCATCGCTGATATGGGGCAGGGCACGATCTAAAATAACATACATGGAATAGTTTAAATATGCTTTTTCGGTAAACTCCTGAAAGGGTATTTTTTCATAATCTTCAATCTCAGATAATTGCATTTCTTTCATGACTCAATCTCTTTTATGTTGCCTTTGGATGCTATCCATATTTTTCTATCTTTTGCTCTTTTTTTCCCCAGGAGCATATCCATGATATCATAGATCTCTTTTAGTGATTCTTCACAACCATTGTTTATGGATAATTGAACGAGTCGTCTTGAATCCGGTGATATGGTTGTTTCCTTAAGTTGTGATGGATTCATTTCACCCAGTCCCTTGAATCTTTGAATATTTATTTTGCCATGTTTTTTGCGCCGCTTTATTCTTTTTATAATATTTTCTCTTTCCGAATCATCCAATGCGTAAAAAACCTCTTTACCAACGTCTATTCTGTATAGTGGGGGCATGGCAATAAATACATGTCCGTTTTTTACAATTTGGGGGAAATGTTTTAAAAATAAGGCACACAGTAATGTTGCGATATGCAGTCCATCAGAGTCTGCATCTGCCAAAACACATATTTTATTATACCTGAGTTTGGAAATGTCATCTGAACCGGGTAAAACGCCTAATACTTGAGAAATATCTCTGATTTCTCTGGATTCACGAATTAGAGAAGAGTCAATATCCCAGGTGTTTAAAATTTTACCGCGCAAAGGCATAATGGCCTGAAACCGCCTGTCCCTTGCCTGCTTGGCAGAGCCGCCGGCAGAATCTCCCTCCACAAAAAACAATTCTCGTTTATTTTGATCAACACTTGAGCAGTCTGATAATTTAGCCGGAAGTGTACCGTTTGATGTTCTTTTCTTGGCAATTTTCTTGGATTTTTTGATACGACTTTTTGCATTTTCAATAATAAATGCAGCTAATTTTTCACCTTCCTCGACATGTTGATTCAGCCATAAACTAAAGGCATCTCTTACCTGGATATTGACAAGATTTGCGCAATGACGGGAAGACAGTCTTTCTTTTGTCTGTCCGGAAAACTGGGCATCGGAAAGTTTGACAGCAAGGATATAGCCCACCTTGTCCCAGATATCTTCCGGAGCAAGATATAAGCCTTTGGGTAAAAGATCTCTGAATTTACAAAACTCTCTGACCGATTCCAGCAGGCCTGATCTGAAGCCGTTGACATGGGTTCCCCCCAGCTTTGTGGGAATAAGATTCACATAACTTTCTTCAGGGTTTGATCCTGATTCCAGTGCCCAGTTGATTGCCCAGACAATATGGATGTCTTCAGTTTTAATTTTTCCTGAAAATGGAGAAGGGAAAATACAATTTTTTTCTTTTAAATACTCATTGAGATAATCATCTATCCCCTGATCATATTTCCAGGTAAATTTTTCTTGGGTAGTTTCATCATAAAAGGAAGTGGTAAGCCCTTTGCAGAGGACTGCTTTTGATTTCAAGGCTGTTTTCAAGGCTCGTTTTGAAAACAAGGGAGTATCAAAATAGGACCCGTCCGGATAGAACTGGACAGAGGTGCCGGTTTCTTCTTTTTTAAGAGTATCTATCAAGGTAAGTTCTTCAGTCTTAACCCCATTTTCAAAACCGATACGGTATTTCCCGCCCTCCCGTTTAATATGAATCGTTAAATGGGAAGATAAGGCATTGACCACAGAAACACCGACACCATGTAACCCGCCTGAAAAACTATAGTCTTTATTGGAAAATTTGGCACCGGCATGAAGTTTTGACATAATCAATTCCACACCGGATATTTTTTCTTGCGGATGGATATCTACCGGCATTCCCCGCCCATTATCCGAAACGAGAATGGATTGATCTGCCTTTAATATAACATCAATTTGAGTTGCATACCCTGCAATGGCTTCATCAACACTATTGTCAATGACTTCAAATGCCATGTGATCCGGGCTTGACGTGTCTGTGTACATCCCGGGTCTTCTTTTGACCGGATCAAGGCCTTTTAAAACTTCGATTGATTCCGCATTGTACGTATTGGATAGGTCTTTATTTTTAGTAGTTGGTTCAAATAATTTCATAAATTATGATAGTGTAGTATAAATGTTAATTGGCTGTAAAAATTTTAAACATACCCCTATATCATGTTTGTTTATAAATGTAAAAATGAAGAAATTATAATTATCATGACTTCTTTAAACACAAATTTTGGTTTATTTATTTTTATTAAACTCCGCTACCACCCGGACAATTTCTTCCGGATCATCTAAAAGATGAAAAAGACTAAGGTCTTTTTCCGAGATCATTTTTTCTTTTAAGAATTGATCTTTCACCCAATGGATCATGCCTTCCCAATACTCTTTACCGACAAGAATAACCGGCACCTTCCGGATACGTTGCGTCTGAATCAATGTGATGGTTTCAAACAGTTCATCAAGAGTTCCAAAACCTCCCGGCATAATAATGAAGGCCTGGGCATATTTTAAAAACATCACCTTTCGAACAAAAAAATATTTAAATTCTAATTGCAGGGTAGCATAAGGATTTGGTTTTTGTTCAAATGGCAGTTTAATGTTTAATCCGATAGAATTAACCCCTGCTTTTGCTGCTCCTTTATTGGCCGCCTCCATCATTCCGCCGCCGCCGCCGGTAATAACAGAATATCCATTTTGGGCAAACACTGCCGCAAGGGCCTCTGCTTTTTTATAATACGGGTGGTCACAACCGGTTCTCGCCGATCCAAAAATGGAGACCGCAGGACCAAGATTGTGTAACGCATCAATTCCTTCGACAAACTCTCCCATGATTTTAAACAACCGCCATGACTCGCCCGGTTTAAAATCATTAATGGGATATTTTCCATTGCTGATATGTTTTTCCATGTTGATTATTCCAATAATTTTCTTATCTTTATACCCGTGTGAAGGGATACAGTATGGTAAAATAAACCCATATGTGTTATTCTACCCAGTAAATCAAAGGCCTATCATACAAAAATATAACAGTCAATTATAAGCCGTCCCTTACATTGACATTTTTTAGGGAAAGATATAAAGAAAAGAAAAAATTTTATGGAAAGAATTAAGCGTGAAGAACAGTGGAATAATTGCTCGCAGAACATCGGTTAAAAACGAACTTGGAATGCACGCAAGGCCGGCATCCAAAATCGCACAAATAGCTGAATTAGCTGAATCTGACGTATGGCTTTGTGCAAATTTAACTAAAGTTGATGCAACAAGTATCATCGATATACTAACGCTGTGTGCTGTAAAAGGAACTAAGATTGTGGTTGAAATTAAAAGACAGGAAGATCGTGTGATTCTTGATCAGATCGTTAATTTTTTTGAAACCGGGTTTGGAGAAACATAAAGATGAATATTTCAAAATCAGGGCAGATAACGATCAAAGGGATCAGTGGTTCACCCGGTATCTGTATTGGTAAAGCGTATATTGTTGATAGAGAAGGCGTCAATCTCATTAAACGATATCCAGTCAGCGATACTCTGGTAGCAAAAGAAATTGACCGATTCAAACAAGCGGTTTTAAAGGCAAAAAATGACCATGCCAAAGTCATTGATTCCCTTGATAAAGATTTGGGTGAGAATTTAAATATTCTTGAGACACATATGGTGCTCTTTAAGGATAAAATGCTGTATGGCAAGACAATTGATACTATTTCCGAGGAAAAAATTAATGCGGAGTGGGCATTAAGAAAAGTATCAAGAGAAGTTAAAACCATGTTTGAGCAGATTGATGATGTATATCTGCAGGGCAGGGTGAATGACATTGTTCAGGTGACAGACAAAATCATGTCATATCTTGTGGGTGCCCAGGATATAAAAATTTCAGATATAAATAAACGCGTCATCATCGTCGCTCATGATTTATCACCGGCTGATGCCAGTCAGATACAGCTTGAACGAATCAAAGGGTTTGTCACCGACCGTGGCGGAAAAGATTCTCATACAAGTATTGTCGCAAAATCGTTAAGGATTCCTTCTGTTTTCGGGTTAGGCCTGGCAACGATCAGTGTTAAAAATGATGACATCTTAATTGTTGACGGTTCTACAGGAACACTGATCATCAATCCTGAGGAGGATACGTTATTCAATTATGAAGAGCGTATGGCACAATTCGAGGAATACAGAGCTGGCTTGGAAAGAGAAAGTCATCTGCCGGCGATTACAAAAAATGGCGTTCTCTTAAATCTCATGGCCAACATTGAACTTGTCGAAGAAGTTGTCGCTGCCAAAGATTACGGGGCAACGGATATCGGGCTTTTCAGGACAGAATTTTTATATCTTGATTTAAAACGATTTCCAACCGAGGATGAACTTTTATGTAAATATAAAGAACTTGTTGAACTGATGACGCCACAGAGTGTCACCATCAGAACACTTGATATTAATGGAGACAAGGTGAATCCTTATCTGGCGACTGTTGAAGAAATCAATCCGTCTCTGGGTTTGCGGGCAGTAAGGTTCTGCCTTGAAAATGAAGCTATTTTTATCACACAGTTAAAAGCTATTTTCAGGGCAGCGGCATTTGGCAATATAAAATTGTTAATTCCCATGATTTCCTGTGTTGAAGAGATACTTCAGGTCAAACAGGTAATGAATAAGGCGATTCTTGAACTTGAACATGAAGATAAAATTTTTAATAAGGATATTCCCCTGGGAGTCATGATTGAAGTTCCATCCGCTGTAATGGTAGCGGAATATCTTGCGGAGCATGTGGATTTTTTCAGTATTGGAACCAATGACCTGATTCAATATTCCATGGCGATTGACCGGCAAAATAGACAGGTCGCTCATCTCTACCAGGCACTCAATCCGGCGGTACTAAAAATGATAAAAATGACCTATGATGCAGCAAAAGAAAAAGGGATTGATCTTGTCATGTGTGGAGAAATGGCAGGAGATCCAATGAACATACCTGTTCTGGTTGGTATGGGATTAACTAATTTTTCCATGAATTCAGCGTCCATTCCGGAAGTTAAACGATTGATTCGTCTTCTTGATACTAAAAAAGCAAAAAAGACGGTTAAAAAAATTATGACGTTAAGCTGTGTTCAGGAAATTTCTGATTTTATTTTAGAAGAATATAAAGATTTATTTCCGTTTGATAAATCGGCTGAATAATCAATGACCTCAGACTATATTAAACTCATTGCCACCAACAAAAAAGCACGGCATAATTACGCTATTGAATCAGAATATGAAGCAGGAATTGTTCTGGTCGGAAGCGAAGTTAAATCCATCCGGGAAGGAAGGGTCAGCTTTCAGGATGCATATGCCGACATAAAAAATGGCGAACTTTTTTTACGGCAATTGCATATCTCACCCTATAAATATGCCTACAACAGCAATCATGAAGCCCTGAGAACAAGAAAATTGTTGCTTCATAGATATGAGATTAAAAAACTGTGGAGTAAAATCAAAGAAAGAGGGTGTACGCTTGTACCACTGAAGATATATTTTAAAAATGATAAGATTAAAGTTCTGATTGGTCTTGGCAGGGGTAAAAAATTATATGACAAAAGGGAAAGTATCAAAAAAAAAGACATGAAACGGGACCTTGATCGAGAACGAAAAAAACAATCCTATTAGCTTTTATGATATTTTCACGTCGGCGTTTTGTTATCTGTTGCCGAAGCCATTTTATTGCTGGGTTTTTTACAATCCCAGATCTTCATTTATTAATACAATTTTAGTTCTCTTTTTTGGGAAAGATTTTTGTGTGATTGTCCATGTATTACAGATTCTGTCACTGCTTTTACATTCAGAACAAACTCCGGTTTTAATACAGGGTGTTTTCATATCAAGACGCATGACATTGGCAGGGGCAACAAAATCTTTAATCCGGTCCATGGCAGACCCAATATCAAGAACAATTTTATTCCTGCCGATAAGAATCAGTACATTTTTAGGTCCGAAAGTAAGGGCACCAACCCGGTTGCCGACCATATCAAGATTAACCAGATATCCATTTTCAGTTACAGCATTGGTTCCGGTAATGAAAAGGTCTGTTAAAAGTGCTTCTCGTCTCAATTGTGTTTTTTCATCATCGGATAAAGATTTGTCATATATATCAAGAACCTTGAAATCCTTTTGATCTTTTAGATTATCATAAAGACCTGTTCCCACAAAAGTCATGGAACCTCCCCAGGAGATGCTTTTGATATCTATTGCCGGTATGATATTTTCTAAAACGATCTTTGAAACTTCCTCTATATTATCAGCAATAAATACTTCAAAATTATTTGCTTCAAGGGCTTCTTTTACATTTTCAAGTTTAAGCTTCCAGTAATTATCAATCGGATTTTTCATTGATCTTTCCTTTATCTTTAGATTTAATGTGATCTGTTCTAATATTTTATTTTGACAATACTAAAAAATATTACTGAAAATAAAGTGTTTTTAAATTTATTAATAAGAAATTGGTTCGAATGAAATATTTTATGAGATAAAAGACTGATCAGCAGGGGAGGAAAAGATGGCTACTATAAAGATTATCCATGGGAATATTACCAAAGCATCTGTGGATGCAATTGTTAATGCAGCAAATTCCAGAATGCTTGGAGGTGGTGGAGTTGATGGAGCTATTCACAGGGCAGCTGGCCCGAAATTATTAGAAGCATGTAAAAAAGTTAAACTGGAAAATGGGATTCGATGCCCAACCGGAGAGGCGAGGATTACTAAAGCAGGAAATTTAAAAGCAAAATATGTTATTCACACGGTAGGCCCGCGATACACTTCTAAGTAACATGATTTAAACATCAGACTGGAATAAGCTTAAAACCCAATGATTTCGCCTGCGTAATAATCTTTTTTTCAAAACGTTTTTGATGATTTTTTTCTT